>Ga0181537_10001643_pt1 | contig 20357 bp, 13 predicted proteins | sample PEATcosm2014_Bin_39_FD_119765 | JGI IMG/M metagenome (GOLD analysis project Ga0181537, IMG submission 119765) | Peatland microbial communities from MTU Mesocosm Facility, Houghton, MI, USA - PEATcosm2014_Bin23_10_metaG | ecosystem: Environmental > Terrestrial > Soil > Wetlands > Peat | place... | reverse complement strand
GATGGCGAGGCTCACATCGAGCGCCCGGACGCAGTGCTCGAACAAGCTGGCGGTCTCGGTGGTCGGCTCCGGTGCGGAGAAACTCTCCAGCTGGTCCGGCGCCAGCGGCGTGCCCGCCAGGAACGGCAATTGCTCGTCCAGCACGGCAACATCTTCGGTCACGTCCAGATAATGCGCGACGACGAACGGCAGCCAGATGCGGTTGTCGGAAATCCGCGTCCGGATGCCCTGACCGGAGGTGGGCAGCCACCAATGCTGCACATCGCCTTCGGGGAACTGGCGGGCCGCGGTGCGCAAGATGTGCTCGCGGGCGATCGCCGGGCCTGACACGCACAGGGCCATGACATCCTGCAATTGATCCCGAAAGCCGAAGGCGCCGCTCGACTGATAAAAGGCGGTGCGCGCCCACACCCGGCACGCCAGTGTTTGATACAGCAACCAGCCGTTGAGCAGAATGTCCATGGATCGATCGGGCGTCTTGACCTGGATCGCGCCCAACGTTTGATCCCAGAAGTCCGTCACCCGTTTGAGCACGGCGTCGAGGTCCTCCCCGCGATAGCGGCGCAGCAGCGCGGTGGCGGCCGCGGCGGAGGCTTCTTCTCCGAGAAAGAACGTCAGTTCCAGCTCCTCCCCCGGGCCCAAGGTGATGTGGGTTTGCAGCGCGCCGCAGGGGTCCAATCCGCCGCCGACCCGATCCGACAGCACGTGCGGTTCGAGCAGTGCCGCCGGCTCGGCCAGGGAGCCGTGCCGGCCGATGAATTCGGCGCGATCGGCGGTGCAAGTCTGCTGGCGCCCCGCCATGTCCATGAACGCAACGCGCTCCTGAAAACCGTTGCTCCAAGGATTGCGCGCCAACAGGGCCGAGGTGGTCGGCTCGAGTTCCGTGATGATGAAGGACGCGGTTCGGCTGCGCTGGTTGCCGAGCACCCACTCCACGTAATGAGTGACCGACAGCTGCCGCGATTCCCCGGAGCGATTGGCGAGCTTCAGGCGCGAGATCTTGATCGGGTCCTCGAGCGGCACGAACTGCAGCAGCTCGAGGGAGATGCCGTGGGAGGCCTGTTCGAACCGGCTATAGCCGAACCCGTGCCGGATCACATAGGTGTGCGAGGGTTCGCGGATCGGCAGCGGCGTCGCGCTCCAGAGATCTCCGCTCTCCTCGTCGCGAATGTAGATGGCCTCGGCGGGGGTGTCGCTGACCGGATCATTCGACCACGGCGTGAGCTGGTTTTCGCGGGCGTTCATCGACCAGGTGCTGCCGCAACCGTCGGCCGAGACCTGGAATCCGAATTGCGGATTGGCGATCACGTTGATCCACGGTGCCGGCGTCCATTGACCCTCATCGAGCACCACGACGTATTCCCGCGCCGAGGCGGCAAATCCGCCGAGACCATTGAAAAACTCGAGCGACGGCGGGGCACGCGCGGCGTCGACCCGCGACACCACCCCCGGGTTCTGCAGGCGCCGGCGCGGTACCGGCGGCGGCTCGCGCAATCGCGCCAGCTGATCGCTCAAGCGGCCGCGCCTCGCGACGAACACCGCACGCGCCGCAGTCTGCAAGAGGTCGCGGGTCGAGGCGAGCATCAGGTCGGCGCGCAGCAGGAATACCGTACCGCGCCCGGTTCCGTCCTCCTCGCGGCCGCGGGCCTGCGAGGTCCTGATCGCCGCATCGAGGGCCGCCTGCAGATCCGACGCGTACGAGGGCGGGCGGTCGTTCAGGATCACCAGATCGACGGCGAGGCGCTTGAGCCGCCAATACTCGTGCGCGCGCAGCAGCTGTTTGACGATCTCGATGTCGTGGTCGTCGTCAATTCTCACCAGCACGATCGGCAGGTCCCCGGAGATCCCGTGCGGCCACAATGCGGAAGGCCCCAGCCGGTTCTTCTCGAGAATATCGCGCGATGCGCGCAGCGAGCAATCCGCGTACAGCACCCGATTGGCGACGCGTTGAAATGCCTGCGCCTCGTCGAAGTCGATTCCCAGATAACGCAGCTGCACCTGGGCCTGGGTCCAGGCCAGGGTCTTGGCGCGCTCGAACGCCGCCATGTCGCGATGTTTGTCGACCAGCGCAATGGCCTCCGCCCGGCTGGCGCTGATCCCGGTCCAAAAAGCCACCCGCGCGGTTTCGCCCGGGGCGATTCGCACCCGGCGGCGCAGCGCCAGCACGGGATCGAGCACCGTGCCCACCGTGTTCGAGAGCGGGCGGGCATCCACGACCGAGACCGCCGTGCGCAGCTCATGCCCGCGGCCCAGAAAGCGCGCCCGGTCGGTTTCGAACTGCAAGCCGCCGATGCCCACGCCCTCGAGGGCGCTGACGTGCGCCATCCAGTACTGCGCCTCGCCGGGCTCGCGGCCCCGGCGGGTGGCGAGCAGCGCGCCGCTCTCCGCCACGAATTCGGTCTGCACGAACATTTTGGAGAACGCCGGATGGGCGGAGTCCGCGGCGGCGGTGGCCAGCACCACTTCGGCGTAGGTCGTCAATTCGATTTCCCGCACCCGGCTTCCCTCGTTGGTCACCGACACCAAGCGGACTTCGGCATCGTCTTCGGGCGAGACGAGGATCTCGGTGGAGGTGAGAATGGGGCCGTCGCGGCGGGTGATTTCCGCGCGATCCTCGTGGAACGCCACCTCATAGCTGTCCGGCTCGCGCCCGACGGGCTGATAGCCCGCCGACCACACCTGGCCGTTGACGACGTCGCGCAGGAATACATAGCACCCCCACGGGTCGCACGTGGGGTCTTCGCGCCAGCGCGTCACGGCGATGTCGCGCCAGCGGCTGTATCCCGAGCCGGCGGCGGTCACCATGACGGAATAATTCCCGTTCGACAACAGGTGGGTGCGCGGCGCCACATGATGCGGCGAACTGAAGCGGCGCGGCGCGGCGGCCGCCAATTCGCGCAGTTCCGGCGCTGACTGAGTCTGGTCGCCGCCCGGCGGCGGCGACAGATCGGATTCGCGGGGGGTTCTTTCCTGCAAGAGCAGCTCAGTGGCTTGAATCAGCGGATTCGAATGAAAGCATGTGCGAAACATACCGTCTTTCAGGACATTGGCAATGGCCACCAGGATCATCGCCTGGTGATGCGCCATGAAGGCGCGCACCGGGACCACCGACGAGCCTTCCGGCACACGCGTCGGCGAGAAGTCGAGCGCCTCATACCAGCCGAATCGACCGCGGCCCCCGAGCTTTTGCAGGCGCTCGAAATTACGGATGGCCGCCTTCGGGTCGATCATCGCTGCCAGCCCCGTCGCGTACGGCGCCACCACGGCCTCATCGCCCAAACCGCGCTGCAGCCCGAGGCCCGGCACTCCGAAACTCGAATACTGATAGGTAAATTCGCGGTCGCGCGCGTTGAACGCGGATTCGGAAACCCCCCAGGGCAACTTCCGTTCGAGACCGTATTCGATCTGACGACTGACGATGAGCCGGGAGGTATCGCCGAGTACGCTGCCGCGGGGTTCGCGCATGACGAGAACGGGCATCAGGTATTCGAACATCGAGCCCGACCACGAAACCAGTGCCGAACTTCTGTCGACCGGAGTCAGCAAGCGTCCCAATCTGAACCAATGGCGAACCGGCAGGTCCCCCTTGGCGATGGCCACGAAACTTGCCAGGCGCGCCTCCGACGCGAGGAGATCGTAACAGCTCGAATCCTGCGCCCGTTCGTGCACCCGATAGCCGATGGTCAACAACTGCCGATCCGGTTCGACCAGGAAGCTGAATTCCATCGCGAGCGCGAACGCGCGCGCCCGCATCGCGAGGGCGTCGATCCGCCCGATCAGCGCCGGCCTCTCTGCAGCCTCCGATTCGGCGTCGCGCAGATGGCTTCGCACAGCCGCGCACAGCATTTTCGACCCGATGAGCAGCGGGGCGTTGCCGCCGTCGGGCCGTTGGTCGGCGAGTGCCTGCGCGATGTCGCGGATGCTCTCCGCGGAGTGCAGTATCGCGGCCAGCGCCGCCGCATCCGCGCCGCGGCCGTCCGACCTCAAGCGGGTACGCAGCGCATCGAGCGCCGTGTCGAGCTGGCGCGGCGACACGCCGTAGCTGCGCCGCTCGTCGCCCTGCGCGCGCGCGACCTGTTGCAGATACTCGAGCGTATCTTCGATCCCGCCGATGCGGTCGGCCTCGTGGGCCGAGGGTCCCGACCATTCGCGGCAAACACCCACCAGCGTCAAGAAGTGGCCGGCCAGGTTGCCGCTGTCGACGGTGGAAATATATTTGGGATCGAGCGCCCGCAAATCGTGCGTGTCGTACCAATTGTAGAAATGCCCGCGAAATCTCTCGAGTTTGTCGAGCGAGGCGAATGTCGCCTCCAGCCGCTCCACCGCGTCGAGCGTGCCGATCCAGCCGAATTCGCGCGCGGACGCGACCGACAAAAGGTACAGGCCGATGTTGGTGGGCGAGGTGCGGTTCGCGATCACCGGGTTCGGTATTTCCTGAAAATTGTCGGGCGGCAGCATGTTCTGCTCGGCGCTGACGAAGGTGTCGAAGAAGCTCCAGGTCTGACGAGCCATGATGCGCAGCCCGTGGCGCTCCTCCGCCGACAGCGGCTCACCCTGCGCCTTCTGCGCCGGCCGGCTGACGGAGTGGGCCACGGCGGGCGCGAGCAACCAGAGCGATAGAAACGGCACGGCGATCCAGGCAACGCCGTGCACCTCGAGTATGAGCACCAATGTCAAGGAGAGGACGAGCATGATGCCGCCCGACATGCGCCGGTAATAGGACGCCAGACTCGTGGCGGCGCCGACCTTCGACTGCGCCGTGGTGGTCCATTCCAGGAGGTGCCGCCGCGAGATGCCCAATCGATACAGGGTGCGAACGATGGCGTCCGCCATGATCCACGCCTGATCCGCCCAGAAGGTCAATTTAAGAAATATCAGCGCTGCGGTATCCGCGGCATCCTGGCGGGCGGCCGAGAGATATCCGCTGCGCGTCAAATCCCCCAGCCGGGACAGGGTGTTCACGACGAACGGCAAGAGCGCCGGCAGCACGATGGCGCCGAGAAAGAACCAGGTCCATGCGGGCGCGGCGGAGTGCACCCAACAGAGCGCGAACCCCGCGAGCACGGCCGGCACCACCAGGGAGCGGCGCAGGTTGTCGAACATCTTCCATCGGCCGAGAACCGGCATCGGCCGCTGCACGCCGATCACCCACGGCAATAACTGCCAATCGCCGCGGGCCCAGCGATGCTGCCGCGCCGTGGCCACGTCATAGCGTGCCGGATACTCCTCGACCACCTCGACGTCCGAGGCGAGACCGCAGCGGGCGTACGTCCCTTCGTAGAGATCGTGGCTGAGCAATCGATTCTCGCTCACGCGGCCCGCGAGCGCCTTCTCAAAAGCCGCCAGGTCGTAGATTCCCTTGCCGCTGTAGGAACCCTCGCCGAACATGTCCTGATAGACGTCGGAGACGGCAAACGCGTACGGATCGATGCCGCTCGGACCCGAGAACACGCTTTGAAAGAACGAGGCCTCCCGACCCACGGGCAGCGACGGTGTCACACGCGGCTGCAGTATTCCGTAACCCGCCGTGACCAGCCCTTTGCCCGCCGCGAAGACCGGTCTGTTGAGCGGATGCGCCATCTTGCCGATCAGCGCGAGCGCCGCGCCGCGCGGCAGGCGTGTATCGGCGTCGAGGCTGATGACGTATCGAACGCCGGCAGGAGACTGTGGCGGCCGTCCTCCGACGGCGATGAAATTCGTGTCGGTCGCCCCGCCCAGCAAAAGATTGAGTTCGTGCAGTTTGCCCCGCTTGCGCTCCCACCCCATCCATCGCCGTTGGGTGGAGTTCCACAGGCGCCGGCGATGCAACAGCAAGAATCGGTCGTCGCCGTGGACGCCGCCATGCACGCGGTTCAAGCGGGCGATGCCGGCGGCGGCGGCCTCGAGCAGCGGCTGATCGTCCGGCGTGGTTTCCGCGTCAGCATCGACCCAATCGGACAGCAACGCGAAACGAATGTCGCCGTCCTGGGTGGCGAGGTAGTGAATCTCCAGGGCGCGCACGAATTCCTCGATATCCGCCGCGCTGGTCAAGAGCACGGGTACCGCAACGACCGTGCGCAATTCCGTCGGCACGCCGTCCACGAGTTCGAGACCCGGGAGCACCCGCGCCTTGCAGAAACGAGTGACCCACAAATTGACGACGGCGATGCCGGTGTCGGACGCCGCGAGCAACGCCAGCAACGCGGCTGCCACGAGGGTTGGAACGCCCGCGCCGGGACGACCCCCAACGGCGAATAGGCCTGCGGTCATCAAGAGGCTGAGGATGGCAATGGCGCCCGCGTAGCCGCCGACGCCTGCGGCGCGCGTGAAGCGCTCGACACGGTGACTCCACGGCACCCGGTAACCCAAGCCGCGCTCCAGCGCCGTCCGCCCGTCGGACACGAGGTAGTAGCCGGGCTCGAGCGCGTGCGGCGGGTCCGGTGAGTCGCGGCTCCGGGCGGTGTGTTCCGCGGCGAGTCTGGCCGCCTCGAGCGCGCGCCGCGCGACCTCGATCTCCGAGTACGGCGAGCGGCGCGCCAGGTCTTCGATCGCATGCCGGTACAGGTCGCGGCTCGAAAAATCGAATGCCGCGAACGAGCTTTGTTCGCGCATCAGTTCGTCGACGAGGCTGACGCTTTCGAAGAACTTGGCCCAATCGACCGAGGATATGAGGCGCAAACTGGTGATGATGTTGCGTACGCTCAGGTTGACCGCGCCCTGACGCTGATGCTCGCCGTGAACGACGTCATCCGCCGAGGTGTTCTGCGCGGTGAGCGTCCGATGCAGCCACGTGAGGGCGGGCGTGGTCTCAGGGTCGTGGTCCCGCAGCCGCTGAAAGAGCTGGGCGGCAAACGCGTGGGGCAGCGGATGGGAGTCCGGCGCCGGCGGGGTGGCGACCGGCGCGCTCGGGGCTGCAGCATCCGGCAGCAACTTGTCCGCCAGCGCATTCGCCTTTTCGCGCAAGCGCAGCCGCGAGACGATGCCGGCCGCGAGACGGCTCAAGTTCTCGATCAGCACCACCCGCAGGGTGATGGCGATCGCCCAGAGTTCGCCGATGGTCAGCGGTTGGATACGCTGATAGGCCCGGCAAAACCGCAGGAGCGTATCCGTTTCGAAACGGCTGTCGGTATGCGCGACGATCTCCCAAGCGAGTCCGTACACCCGCGGATAGCCGCGCAGCGGCCCGTTCGACAGCTTCGGCAGCTGTTTGTAGAAGCCCGGCGGCAGGTCGCACCGCACGGCATGAATGTGTTCATCGACGATGTAATAATTGTCGACCAGCCACTCGGCGGCGGGCGTGACCGCCTGACCCACGCGAATGCCGTTGATCAGGGCGTGAAAAGCCGCATCGAGCCCGTGCGCATTGGAGCGCAGGCGGCCATGCAACGAGATGCCGGCGGTTTGAGCGGGCCACACCTCCTGGCTTCTCGCCAGATGCTCTGCGTGATGTTCGAGGCGCTCGACGCTGAAAATCTCGGCGGAAATCGGCTCATCGATGATTTTGGACGGTCCCTCCAACAGCGCATGCGCGGGAATGCGCCAGTCGAAATGCTTCAATGCCACCTCTTGGATTGCCTTGCGATCGCAGATTAGATACAAGTGCTTTGCAGCTTCCATGCCACGATGCGGCTTGGACGCGAGGAGGGAGAATTTCCGGGAAACGCCCGGCGCCGGGCCGCTCCGAGGGGATGAATGGGATCGAGCGTCGAGGTCTTCGCGGGCGCCGGGATTGTAACTCTTACCGAAATTGTGTCCTGCGTCAGACATTCGCCGGCATTCGACCGCCGAAAGTCGATCGCGCGCGCGCCTATTCAGCCTTCACTTCGACCTTGACGTTCATGGCGAGGAAATCGCCCGCTTCGCCGATATACGAGCCGACCAACGGCGCGGCCTGGGCGGCTTCGCGCGCCACCGCGACCCGGATCAGATTGCGGCCGCCCACCAACGCGTTGGTCGGATCGAATTCCACCCACCCCACTCCAGGCAGATAAATCTGAATCCAGGCGTGAGTCGCGCCGCCGCCCACCAGGCCGCCGCCGGCGTCGACCAGGGCTTCGTCGTAGAGATATCCGGAGACGAATTGCGCCGCGAGCCCGAGGCAGCGCACCGCATCCATCATGAACACGGCGAAATCACGGCAACTGCCGCTGCCGAGATCGAGAGTTTGCACCGGCGTCTGCACGCCGACCTCTTCGCGCCGCTTGTAGGTAAACTCGGATTTGATCGCCATCACCATGGCCTTGAGCACATCCAGGGTGGCAAGCCCGGGTGCTTTCTCCAGCAGCGACTTGACCCACGCATCGAGCCTGTGGTCCGGGTCCGGATAATGCCGGGCCTTCGACGGCCCGAGATCGAGCGCCTCCGAGGCCGAATAACTGAGCGGCAGGGTGTTGGCGTACTCGTCGATGACGAGTGTGCGCTGCGGCAACGGAAAATGGGTGGCCCGAAAAGTCGATTCGAACACCAGCTCAGCCGCCGGCTGCGCGAACGTCGCGATCGCGATCGAATTGCCGAAGACATCGTGCATCCAGCGCAGCTGCATGGGCCGCGGCGTGATCGTGATGCCGGTGTCCAGGATGCGAAGGTCATGACTGTCCCGGGGCCGGCACATGAGCCGGTGCGCCCCGAGCGCGACGGGTTGCTTGTAGTGGTACTCGGTCCGATGCGTGACGGTGAGGATGCTCACGGATTGAGTTTCCAGATGGCGAGATTCAAGGCGGTCGCGAAGCTCACCCAGAGGAGGTACGGCGCCAGCATCCAAGCCGCGCCGGCCTTCACCGCGGCGAATTCGCGGATGGTCCACACGATGGACAGCCACAGCGCAATGATCACGAACAAGCCGGCGCCGATATCATGGCCGCCGAAGAACAGCGGGGCCCAGAGCGCATTGAGCAGCAGCTGGATCGAATAGGCGCCGAGCGCCGAGCGCCGGCCCCGATGATAACGCTCGCCCCAGACGATCCAGACGGAGATGCCCATGAGCACATACAGAGCAGTCCACACCGGACCGAACCAACTATTGGGCGGCGACCAGCCGGGCTTGGCGAGCGCCGCGTACCAGTGATCCGTGGTAGCCGACAGTCCGGGCGAAAACGCGGCGCCGATCGCGCCCGCGGCCAAGGCCGACGCGATGAACGCCAGGAGCGCCAACCAGTTCGGGCGCGCATTGCGGCCGCGATAGCTGGTCGAGCTTTCGATCGGAATTCTCACTCTGCGATCCTTACCCGGGAGGAGCGGCGCCACACGAACAACACGATGGCGGCCGCCATCTGCACCCAGCCCAGCCAGGGATAGGGTGTCGGCAGCGCCAGCCAGATCAATCCCGACAACCACAGAACCACGGCGACCGTGGCGGTATCCCGGCGCGAATTGCCGCGCCGAATCTCATCGCGCAGTTGCGCCGCGCCGCCGCTCTCGACCTGCCATCGCAAGCGCCCTTCCGCCGCTTCACGCACCGTGGTCTTGAAAATCTGCGGCACCTGCTGCAATGACATGATCATATCCGGCAGCTGGGCGCGAACCCGCCGCAACACGGCCCGCGGACTCGTGCGCTCACGCATCCACTTGCGCAGAAACGGCTGCGCGGTCTTCCACAGGTCTAGCTCCGGATAGAGCTGCCGCCCGAGGCCTTCGATGTTGAACAGCGTCTTTTGCAGCAGAACCAACTGCGGCTGCACCTCCATGTCGAAGCGCCGCGCGGTCTCGAACAGGCGCAGCAGCACGTGCGCAAAGGAAATCTCCTTCAGCGGCTTGTTGAAAATCGGTTCGCAGACGGTGCGCACGGCCGACTCGAGCTCATCGACCCGGGTGCCGCGCGGCACCCAGCCCGATTCGACGTGCAGCGCCGCGACCCGCGCATAATCGCGATCGAAGAACGCCATGAAATTTTCGGCCAGATAGTATTGGTCGCGCTGCTGCAAGGTGCCGACGATCCCGAAATCGACGGCGGCATAGCGTGGATTCTGCGGATCCTCGATTTGCACGAATATGTTGCCCGGATGCATGTCCGCATGAAAGAAATTGTCGCGGAACACCTGGGTGAAAAAGATTTCCACGCCGTTTTCCGCGAGCTTCGGGATATTGGCCCCGCGCGCGCGCAACTCCTCGATGTCGTTCACGATGACGCCGTGAATGCGCTCCATGACCATGACGTTGACGCGGCACAGATCCCAATGGATCTCCGGCACATACAGGAGCGGCGACCCGGCGAAGTTGCGCTTCAGTTGCGATGCGTTTCCCGCTTCGCGCAGCAGATCGAGCTCATCGAGAATGGTCTTGCGATATTCGCGGACCAGCTCGATCGGGCGAAGCCGGCGCGCCTCGGGCCAATAATCGTCGGCAAGCCGGGCGAGATAATCGAGCACCTCGAGGTCGAGATCGATGATCTCGCGCATCCCGGGGCGCAATATCTTGACCACCACCTCCGCGCCGGTCTTGAGCGTGGCGACGTGGACCTGCGCAATCGAGGCGGCGGCGAGCGGAGTCGATTCGAAGCTGCCGAAAATGTCGGCCACGGGAAGCGCAAAGGCTCTTTCGATGATGGCAATCGCGATGGCGCCGTCGAACGGCGGAACCCGGTCCTGCAGTTTCGCCAGCTCGTCGGCGATATCCGCCGGCAGCAGGTCGCGGCGGGTCGACAGCGCCTGACCGAACTTGACGAAGATCGGTCCGAGCTCCTCGAGCGCGAGCCTCAGGCGCTCGCCGCGGGTGACGCCGATGCTGCGCTGAAACCAGGTCCACGGCGAGAGGTAGACCAGGAAGCGAAACGGCCGATACAGATGCGTCGCGCGCACGAAATCATCGAGTCCGTGGCGCACCAGCGCACGCTGAATCCCGAGCAGCCGGGCGAGGACTCGCGGCCGCATCAAGCCGTCCCTTTGAAACGCTCTTCGATCCGGGCGAGCCGCGCCTCGATCCGGTCGGCCGTTTCCCGAAGCCCATCCACGCCGCGCAGAAATTCGTCGAGCTCGGTCTTGTTGACGAGGTCGCGGCCTTCCTCCTGCAGATACTCGGCGATGTTCTCCGCCGCCGTGCGCCGGATCCGGCGCGCGAATTCGAGCCCACGCCGCGCGAATTGGGACACCCGCCGGGCCGGAAAATCGCCGATGATGCGCGACAGTTCCTCCTCGACATCCGGCCGCGCCGCCGTGAACAGCTCGCGATACAGATTGGCGATCTCCGCGTCGCCGCGAATCTGCGCCGCGGGCCGCTTTGGATCGCGCGTGATTCCGCCCTTGAGCAAGGCCAGAAGCGCCGGCGGCGTGCCGGAGAGGGTCGCATCGGCCGCCGCGTCATCGCCCGCGCCGAGCGCCAACCGTCCGCCAAATACGCTCGCGCGAATCCGGGTGATGCTCTCGATGTCCACCTCCAAGGCGGTTCCCTGCAGGCGTCGCGCGAGCGAACGCGCCTCCGCCGAAGCGTCGATGTATCGATTGAGCAGGGCCTCGACCGACGCAAGCCATGCAGCGGTCGCGGGCATTCAGATCTTGTAGCCGCGATGCACCGCGACAATACCGCCGGTCAAATTGTGGTAGCGGGTTTGGGCGAAGCCCGCGGTCTGCAACATCTCGAGCAGAGTTTCTTGATTCGGGTGCATGGCGATCGACTCGGCCAGATAGCGATAGCTCGCGGCGTCCTGTGCGACGAGACGCCCGAGCACCGGCAGCACCTTGAAGGAGTAGGCGTCATAGAGCGGCTTCAAGCCGGGCGCCACGGGCGTGGAGAATTCCAGCACCAGCAACTGACCGCCGGTTTTGAGCACGCGGTACATCTCGGCGAGCGCGGCCGCTTTGTCGGTCACATTGCGCAGCCCGAAACCGATCGTGACGCAATCGAATGAGTTGTCCTCGAAGGGCAGGTGTTCGGCATCCGCGACGATGCATTCCACATTGCCCACGAACCCCTTGTCGAGCAGCCGGTCGCGGCCGATCTCGAGCATCGCGGGGTTCACGTCGGACAACACCACCCGCCCCGATTTGCCCACCTGGCGCAGCAGTCCCAAGGCAAGATCGCCGGTGCCGCCCGCCACGTCCAAGGCGTGCTGACCCGGACGCAGACCGGTCAACGACAGGGTGAAATGCTTCCACAGGCGGTGCACGCCGAACGACATCAGATCGTTCATGACGTCGTACTTCCCCGCCACGCTGTCGAAGACACCGCGGACGCGCCCGGCCTTGTCGCTCCGCGCGACCTTTTCAAAGCCAAAATCCACCGTACGATCGGAATTATCCATGGGCGCCTCGCGTCAAGGAGGCCATTGTAGCCGACTCGGGCACGGCCAATTCAGGCGCCTGGTCAGGCAGGGCGATTGACGCCCGCCTCGGCGCAGCGTTCGAGATATCGCGCCCAATTCCGTTCGCGATCGCGCCCCAACTCGTGCAGCAGGGTCCAGGTATACAGGCCGGTGTTGTGGCCGTCGTCGAACAACAGCCGCACGGCGTAGTTCCCCACCGGCTCCACGCCGGTGATGCCCACCCCGCTCTTGCCGACTTGCAGCACCCCCTCGCCGCCGCCATGGCCTTTGACCTCCGCGGACGGCGAGAACACGCGCAGATATTCGAAGGGCAGTTCGTAGTGCGATCCGTCGTCGAAATGTATCTCCAGCAATCGCGATCGCGTGCGCAGCTTGATGTCGGTGGGTTGCGGCACGGCAGCCAGGACGCTCTTTAAAGGATGTACCGCGACAAATCCTGGTCTTTCACCAGTTCGCCGAGATTGCCCTCGACATACTCCCGATTGACGAGCACATGCGTACCGTTGCGGTCCGCGGCGTCGAAGGACACCGTCTCCAGCAGCCGCTCCATGACGGTGTGCAGCCGCCGCGCCCCGATGTTCTCGGTGCGCTCATTGACCTCGAACGCCACCTCGGCAAGCCGCTGCACGCCGGAGCCCGCGAACTCGAGGTCAACCCCCTCGGTGGCGAGCAGCGCCGTGTATTGGCGGCACAGCGACGCGTCCGGCTCCGTCAATATCCGGACGAAGTCCTCGACGACCAGCGGCTCGAGCTCCACCCGGATGGGCAGCCGGCCTTGCAGCTCGGGGATCAAGTCGGAGGGTTTCGACATGTGAAACGCCCCGGAGGCGATGAACAGCACATGGTCGGTCTTGACCGTCCCGTACTTGGTGTTGACGGTGCACCCTTCGACCAGGGGCAAGAGGTCGCGCTGCACCCCTTCGCGTGACACGTCCGCACCGGTGGTCTCCTGGCGGCGGGCGATCTTGTCGATCTCGTCGATGAAGACGATGCCGTTCTGCTCCGCATTTTCGACCGCGCGGACCTTCAATTCCTCTTCATTGATCATTTTCGCGGCTTCTTCGTCGACCAGGAGCTTGAGCGCTTCCTTGATCTTGAGCTTGCGCTGGCGGGTGCGGGCTGCGCCCAAGTTTTGGAACATGCCCTGCAATTGCTGTGTCATTTCCTCCATGCCGGGAGGGGCCATGATTTCCACCCCCATCGGCAGCGCCCGCACCTCGATCTCGATCTCCCGGTCATCCAGATGCCCCTCGCGCAGCATTTTCCGAAAGCGCTGCCGGGTCTCACCGTCGCGGGGCGCCGCGTCCCCGGTGAAGCCCGCGGCACCCTTGGGGAGCAATACTTCGAGAATGCGTTCCTCGGCGCCGTCTGCGGCGCGGTGCCGCACCTTGGCAATCTCCTCCTCGCGGGTCATTTTGACGGAGATCTCCACCAGATCGCGGACGATCGAGTCAACTTCTCGTCCAACATAGCCCACTTCGGTGAATTTGGTGGCCTCCACCTTGATGAAGGGTGCCTTGGCGAGGCGGGCCAGGCGGCGCGCAATCTCGGTCTTGCCGACGCCGGTCGGGCCGATCATCAGGATATTCTTCGGCGTGATCTCGGCGCGCAGCGACTCTGCGACTTGCTGGCGGCGCCAGCGGTTGCGCAGCGCAATGGCGACCGCGCGTTTGGCGGCCTTCTGGCCGACGATGTGTTTGTCGAGTTCTTCGACGATCTCACGCGGGGTCATCTGCGACATCGGCGCTACAACTCCTCGATGGTGAGATTGCGATTCGTGTAGATGCAGATGTCCGCCGCGATGTTGAGCGAGCTTTCGACGATGTCGCGGGCGGACATCTCGCCGTGCATGAAGGCCAGAGCCGCCGCCTGCGCGAAGCCTGCGCCCGAGCCGATGGCGATCAGGTCGTGCTCCGGCTCGATGACATCGCCGTTGCCTGAAATGACGAAAGTGCTCTCGGCATCGGCCACACAGAGCAGCGCTTCGAGCCGCCGCAAACTGCGGTCGGTGCGCCAATCCTTCGCCAATTCGATGGCGGCACGGGTCAGATTGCCGTACTTCTCGAGCTTGCCCTCGAAGCGCTCGAACAGCGTAAACGCGTCCGCCGTGCCGCCGGCAAAGCCGGCGAGCACCTTGCCGCCGTACAGGCGGCGGACTTTGCGGGCGTTGCCCTTCATCACGCTCTGGCCCAAGGTCACCTGGCCATCGCCCCCGACCGCCACCCGGCCATTGCGCCGCACGGCCAGAATGGTGGTGCCGTAGATCCGGTCTGGATCATGGTTCTGCTTAGGGTCGTGATGCATGTGGATTTAAGGGAGGTAAGGCCTCTGAAATGGGGCCAGGGAGGGTCCTTTCAAGCGTACGTCAACGCTGGGTCAGCGGCGCCGGGCGCGCGGGTGCGCGGCCTCGTACACCGTGGCCAGATGCTGAAAATCCAGATGGGTGTAGATCTGCGTCGTGCTGATGTCGGCGTGGCCCAGCAATTCCTGCACGCCCCGCAGGTTGGCGCTCGATTCGAGCAGATGGGTCGCAAAGGAATGGCGAAACATATGCGGGTGTACGTGCTGGGCCAAGCCCTGGCGGCGGGCCCACGTCTCGACCCGAAGCTGCACTGCGCGCACCGAGAGCGGGCGTCCGGTGCGGCCGACGAACAGCGCTAGCACGCCGGTTTTCGCGACGCCGGCGCGCTCCCGCAGCCAGCGCCTGAGGGCCTCGATCGCCGGCCGGCCCACGGGCACGATCCGGTCCTTGCTGCCCTTGCCGACCACCCGCACGGTGCGATCCTTGAGATCGAGGGCGCCCGGCGTCAAATTCACGAGTTCGCTCAGGCGCAAGCCGGACGAATAGAACAATTCCATGATGGCCTTGTCGCGGGCCGACCAGGGATCATCGACGCGAAAGGCCAATAGGCGTCCCATTTGATCGGCATCGAGGGTGGCCGGCAGGCGCTTCTCACGTTTGGGAGCCCGCACGTCGAGTGCGGGATTGCGCTCGACGGCCCCTTCCCGCAGAAGGAATTCGTAAAACGTCCGCACCGCCGATAGTCGCCGTTGGATGCTGCGCGCACTCAATCCCGCGCCATGCAGCGCGGCGGCAAACGTCCGCACCTGACGATGGTCGAGAGCATCGAAGCGGACGAGCTTGCGCCGCCCGCAGAATTGGGCCAGCGACGAGAGATCGTGCCGATAGGCGCCGATGGTGTGACCGCTCACCCGCCGCTCGAGCATGAGGTGCGATAAGAATCGATCAATCCATTCGCGCTCGCCCGGATCCAATGTGATTCCGCGTCAGCGAACCAGGGCGTAAGTGACCAGTTCGCCGATGCGGGACAGAAATTCCGTGCTCATCGCGGGATGGAAGCGCTCCGCGTCGCTCGAACCGATGGCCAAAATGCCCAGCTCGCCCTTGGGACCCAACGGAGTGAGGGCGAGGGAGCCGATTTCTACCGAGTCCTTGCCGAACAAATAGTCGCGCTGCACGTCCCGAGCCTGCCCACACCGTGGCTTGCCGCCTTGAAGCAGTGATTCGAATGTCTTGATGTCGGCGCCCGTCGGGTCACCCGCGCGCAAGAACCGGCCGGCCAGCGGCTCCAAGGATCTCGCCTCATCGAGGAACAGCACGAGCACCGAATGCATGGCGTCAAAGTCCTCCCGCAGCGAGGTCTCGATCGCCTGGATGGTCTCCAGCAGCGTGCGTGCGCGGATCAAGCGCTGACTCAGCCGGTGAATGCGGTCGGCCAGCCCGTCGTTGGCGCGGGCGACGTCGACGAGTTCCTTCAATTTGCGCTCGAGCGATTGATTGCGTTCGCGCAGCACCTCGACGTGGCGTTCGACCAAACTCACGGTGGCGCCGCCGTCGCGCAGATGCGGAAGACGCAGTCTGGTCAACAATTGTGAATTGCGTTCGAAGAAATCCGGATAGCTCTGCAGATAATCCGCGACACTCGAGTCGTTCAGAACTTCCTGTTTGATTCCTCGTGCGTGACTGGTGGTCATTAATTCAGCTCCCTACATACTTGAAGAAATCAGGCATGATGAAAAATAAGGCATGACGTCGGATATCAGGCGTCAAATGTCGATCGAACCGGTAAAAACCGTCGCCGCCGGTCCGCTGAGCCACACGTGCTCCCCCGGCCCGGGCCATGAAACCATCGCCGTGCCGCCCGGCAGGTCGACGCGCACTTCCCCATCCAGCAGCCCCTGATGCCTGCCGACGGCCACGGCGGCACACGCGCCGGTACCGCAGGCCTGGGTCTCTCCCGCTCCGCGCTCGAACACCCGCAACCGGATGTGCGCGCGACTCACGATCTGCATGAAGCCCACATTGGCGCGCTTCGGAAAACGCGGGTGACGTTCGAGTCTAGGCCCTAACAGTGCGACCGGTGCGGTTATTACGTCGGCGACGCGCAGTACCGCATGCGGATTGCCCACCGATACCGCGCCGAATTCGATATCGCCGCCGTCGACGTTGAGTCGGTACGTGAGCGCCGGCGCGTCAGCCTCCATTGGGAGGGAGCGCGGATCGAAGTCGGGAACGCCCATGTCCACCGACACCATACCACCCTCTGCGATGCGCGCGTGCACCAGACCGGCCGGGCTGTCCATCGTGAGGTCGCGTCCCAATTGCGGCGACCGCGCGTACAACAGCGCTGCGACACAGCGCGCCCCGTTGCCGCATTGCTCGACTTCCGATCCGTCGGAATTGAAGATCCGATAGAACACGCGCGCGCGCGAATCACGAGGCGCCTCGAGCATCAGTGCTTGATCGAAGCCGACGCCGGTGTGCCGATCGGCGAGGGCGCGAAGCTTGTCTGAATCCAAGAGAGTGCCGGCGGCGGTGGGCGGGGCGTCGAAGATGAAAAAATCGTTGCCCAAGCCCTGCATCTTCATAAACTCGATGCGCATACGCCGCAAGGATAGCTCATGTGCAGCTTTGTCGCGAGCAGGGGTTGCGCACGGCAGGTCTTAAGTCTTACCTTACGGAAAACAACAAGGCCGGGGGATTATGCGCCACGTCATGGTTTTGAATGCGAAGGGAGGCTGCGGCAAGAGCACGTTGGCGACGAACATCGCCGTGTTTTTTGCCCGGGAAGGTCACCAAGTCTGCATCGCGGACTACGATCCGCAACGCTCCAGTCTCGATTGGCTGGCACAGCGACCGCCCGATTTGCCGGCCATCAGCGGTGTGCCCGCGTACGAGGAGGGCATTCGCAACGTGTCGCGCGCCACCGAGATTCTCGTGATCGATGCGCCCGCGCGCGTACACGGCACCGAGCTCAATGAACTGGTGCGGCGCGCCGAAACCATCATCGTTCCGGTCCTGCCGTCCAGCATCGACATGAAGGCCTGCGGCCATTTCATGGCGGAATTGCTCGAGATCGGCAAAGTGTCGCGCAAGCAGGCGCGGCTCGCGCTGGTGGCCAATCGAGTGCGCGAGTACACGCTGATCTACGAAGAACTGGATCAATACCTCACCAAATTGAAGGTGCCGTATCTCGGTTCCCTGCGCGAGGCGCAGAATTATGTGCGCGCCTACGCACGCGGGATGGGCGTCCTGGAGCTTCCCGAATATCTGGCATCGCCCGATTGGAAGCAATGGGAACCGATCTGCGAATGGCTGGACAGCAAGCGCAGCCAGCCGACCAGCTAGTAGTAGTCTAGCAAGGAATACCCACGCCGCCGAACCTGTGCCGCCGACCCGACAACGTCACTCTTGAGTATCGACGAGGCTCGCCCTGATCCCGGCGTCGAGATCGTGAAATTCGAGCGCCACGCCGAGTTCATCGAGCATGCGCCGGTTGTCGACGCGGCGCGATTCGGCGAGAAACGACCATGAGCTTTCCGAGAGTGCGCGCTTGGCGTCCGCGCGGCTGACGAGCGGAGGCGCGGGCAACTTCGCGATATCCGCCACGCGCAACAGATACTCGGTGAGGCTGTCCTCGCTGCCGTCGGTGACATTGTAAATCCGGCCATCCGCCACCGCGGCAACGCCTGCGGCCATGCAAACCGTGACCAAATCGGCGACGTGAATCCGATTGCCGGGCGTCGCCTCTTCTCGAACGATGGCCGGTTCGCCGCGGCGCAGCCGCTCGAGCGGCAGCCGCCCGGGTCCATAGATGCCCGGCACCCGCAAGATGCACCACGACACACCCCGCGCCTCTGCCCAGGCGCGCACCGCGTGCTCAGCGGCGACCCGCCGCGCCGCCCGCCCGGTCTTCGGCGCGGGCGGAGTATCCTCGTCCACCACTCCGCCCGCTTGATCGCCGTAAACGCCCGTGGTGCTGAGATAGATGAATCGTTGCGGCACGCCCGCGAGAGCGTCGAGATAGCGCGTGAGCCGCGGGTCGCCGTCCGAATCCTTGGCGGGCGGCACCATGTAATAGACTATCTGTCCGTCGAAAGCCCGGGGCGCCATGGCAGGCGCAGCACCCGGCGGTGCGTCGAGATCGAGCAGCACCGCCTCGGCGCCGACGGCCGCGATCTGCGCGAGACTCCCGGCCCGCGTGGCGAAGCCGCGTACGCGGGCGCCCAATGTCAGCCAGCGTGCGGCCAACCGCCGGCCGGTATAGCCGCAACCCACGATGGAAACCGACTGCATGCTAAGGTGCCCGATGAGGAATGTCAGGTGCGCGTCAGTCTATCCAACTCCACTCTCAGTTTCAGCGTGGCGCCGGATCAATCGGTGCTCGACGCGGCGCTCGGCGCGTCGCTGAATCTGCCGCATAGTTGCAAGGGCGGCAATTGCGGCGCCTGTCGCGCCCGGCTGTTGCACGGCGACGTGCACTACCCGCACGGCCGGCCGCTCGGATTGTCCGACGCCGAAGTGGCCGACGGCTTGGTGCTGCTCTGCCAGGCGCGCGCACAGAGCGACCTCACGATCGAAACTTTCGAGATGCGCACGCCCGAACAAGCCGTCATCAAGCGCCTGCCGGCGCGGATCGAGCGTGCCGTGCCGCTATCGCACGACGTCATGGGTCTGTACCTGCGGCTCCCCGTCGCCGAAGAGTTCCGCTTCGAGGCCGGGCAGTACATCGACATCATGCTGCCCGGCGGGCGGCGCCGCAGCTTCTCCATCGCATCCCCGCCGCGGGACCCACGACTGCTGGAGCTGCACGTACGGCGCGTCGCCGGCGGTGAATTCACCGACCGATTGTTCGCGCCGGAGCGGCGACCGCAGCTGCTGACCATCGAAGGTCCGCTGGGACAATTCGTCTACCGGCCGGTCACAACCGAACGGGGTGGCGCACCGCCGCGAATACTGATGATCGGCGGAGGCACGGGGATCGCGCCGCTGCTCTGCATGTTGCGGCACGTGGTGGAGAATGGAATCGAACGCGACATCAGTGTGTATTGGGGGGTGCGCAGCGAGCGGGATTTGTACGCGCATGCCGCGCTCGAAGACCTTGCGCAGCGTGCCGCCGGCATTCGCTACACTGCGGTTTTGTCGGAGCCGTCGCCCGCTTGGACAGGCCTGCGCGGCTGGGTGCACGAGGCCGCACTGCGTGACATTTCGCCGCGTGGCATCGCGCAGAGCGGCTACGAGGTGTATGCCGCCGGGCCCCCGGCCATGATCGAAGCGGTGCAGCGCGACTGTCGCTCGCGCGGCGTCGAGGCAGGGCGGCTGTATTTCGATTCGTTCGACTACGCGCCGGATACGCTCGCGCGCCAACGCACGAGCGCCGTCAACAAATCGTGATCCTCCGCCGAATCGGCCCGCAGCAGCGGCGCCGACAAGCCGCGCTCCCGCACGCCCGCGGCAATGCGCTCGCCGGGCAGCAGCCAATGCGCCCGCTCGAATTCGGCGCGCAGCGCAGGTGTCGCCACATCGAGCAGACGGCCCGCAATCTCGAGGCTGGTCGCAGTGATCACCTGGACCGCTCCCGCGCTGAAACTCTCGAGCAGGGCGTCGAGCGCCGTTTGACTGGGATTCGCGGGCACGCGTTGATACACATCGGCAGTGACCACCTCCGCCCCGCGCCGCGCGAGTTCCTCCTCGAGTGTCCCGCGGCCGTCGATTCCCTTGACGATCAACACCCGGCGACCGGCCATATGCTCCAGCAACGGATGCTCGAGCAGGCTCTCCGAATCAAATTTGCCGCTCGGCTGCACGGCCACACGATAGCCG
>Ga0181537_10001642_pt1 | contig 20359 bp, 18 predicted proteins | sample PEATcosm2014_Bin_39_FD_119765 | JGI IMG/M metagenome (GOLD analysis project Ga0181537, IMG submission 119765) | Peatland microbial communities from MTU Mesocosm Facility, Houghton, MI, USA - PEATcosm2014_Bin23_10_metaG | ecosystem: Environmental > Terrestrial > Soil > Wetlands > Peat | place... | reverse complement strand
GCTCCGGTGAGCAGGTCTTTGTTGTAGGAGGGGAACAATCCCGGCTCGGCCAGCTTGGCCAAAGACAAAGTTACGAACGGCGCCGGGCTGCTGTCGCTGGCGGCCGTGGGAGCTCCGCCGGTTTCAGGCGCGGGAATGTTGGCGTAAGCAGCTTTGCTGCCCGGAGCGATTTCGAAAGCACCGTTGTCCACGGCGCTGTACTGCGCGGAAAGCCCGTAGTTGATGCCCGGCGTCCCGTCGGCCGTGACGATGCCTCGCGAGAGCAGATTGGAAACGGTCTGTCCCTTCTTCGGTTTGTAAGTCGCATAAACGTGATCGAACGTCCGGTTTTCACCAATGATCACGATGACATGCTGAATCGGTGTAACGGCAGTGGCGGGAGTCTGTGCGGCGGCGGTGGGGGTGGATGCTCCGAGGTTGGCGATGAGCGCGAATAGACTCATTCCAACCACAGCGTGCTGCCTGGCTTTCACCAGGAAACGGGACGAAGACATGGAGTTCCTCCTGAGATTTGCGAGAACTTCAGGAGCTAACTTAGCCGTTAGACGGTTACATAGCGGTGACGCGCAGGTGAATAGTCCATGAAGAAAAAATCACAGCCTCTCGGCGGACTCGAAGGAGTTAAAAGGAGGGGATCACGAATATACAGAAAAAGCGCTGGCAGCCGGGCCAACCGTGAAGGCTTCGTGAAGAGGTTTTCACAGCACGCGGGGACGGAGTGCAGCCCTACTTCGCGCCCGGCGCACTCACATTCTCCAGCTTTGGCAGCTTTGGCTCTTCAGCATACTTTTCGACCTGAGAAGATATAAACTGCACCCCACCACCCATGAGCTGAGACGCCCTCTCGCGATGGGACGTGAAATGGTATGGTGAGGAAAAATCATGGCTAACGAAAAAGGTCTGGTTCGAATCGCGAGTCGCTATTCCGTCGAGGAAACCGTGCAGCGGCTGCAATCCACATTTGCCGCCAAAGGCTTGCAGATGTTCGCGCTCATCGACCACAGTGGAGAAGCCGCGAAGGTCGGCCTCAAGATGCGGCCGACGAACGTTCTTATCTTCGGCAGTCCAAAAGGCGGGACACCGCTGATGGTCGCGTCTCCAAGTCTCGCCATCGACTTGCCGATGAAAGCGCTGGTTGCCGAAGACGAAAGCGGCAAAGTCTGGCTCACCTACAACAGCCCGGACTATCTCAAGGAACGCCACAACGTACCAGAAGACCTGATCAAGAATCTCGCCGGAGCCGGCCCCCTGATGGAAAAGGCTGTGGAATAATGAGCAACGTCTCAGCTAGGAAGATGCTCACGTGGGGACAGCCGCCCTCGGCTGTCCAGTCGAGAAAAGCTCGACCGGGTTTCCTCGCGGCCAGCAGACTGAGACGCTCGAATAATGCTGCCGCGCTCTGGAGGCGTTGAGATGGAAAACTCCAACCTGGCCCGCGACCATCTGGCGAACGAACGTACATTCCTGGCATGGATCCGCACGGCCGCGGCGATTGTGGTCTTCGGCTTCGCGATCGGCCGTTTCTCGCTGGCCATGCATCAGTTGACTGTGCTGACCGGTCACGCGGTGAGCACCGCAGGGCTCTCGGTGTGGCTGGGAGCGATTTCGATTGTTGCCGGCGTGGCCATGGCCCTGGCCGGACTGGTGCGCTATCGCAAGGTCCGAACCCAGCTGGACGCAGGAACGTTCACGCCCGCCGGATTTGTGGTGGATCTTGTGACTCTAGTAATGGTTCTGTTCGGGTTGGCGCTGGCGGCGTATTTAATCTACACGCAGAAGAGTCTGGGGTGATGGCGAGTGTTCCGGAGCGCGAGACGTCGGTGCGAACAGGAGGGGATTCCGATTCGCTTTGCGTCCTTTGCAGTTAAAAGCCCTTAAGCCTTTACCGCAAAGATTGCAAAGGGAATCCGCAAAGGACGCTAAGAAAACCGTACATCTCTAAGTTTCAGATTTGGTAAGGGGAGCGTCGCGAAGAAAAATGTCGAACGACGTGGAGAAAAGCGATCTGACCAACAACGATCCAACAAAGACCGATCAAGGCGAGAAAGCCCAGGAAAAAGAAGCCGCCGCACAGGCCAGCTTGCGATTCGTGCAGGATGGCCAGATCGTCGGCCTGGGCACGGGGTCGACGGCGGCTTACTTCATCAAGCTGTTGGCCGAGCGCGTGAAGAACGGACTGAAGATTCGAGGCATTCCAACTTCCGAGCGCTCGCGCCAAATGGCCCTGAGCCTGGGGATTCCACTGACCACGCTGGATGAATATCAGGAAATCGCTGTCACCGTCGACGGAGCCGACGAAGTCGATCCGCAACTGCGCCTGATCAAAGGCGGCGGCGGAGCGTTGCTGCGGGAAAAGATCATTGCTTCCGCGACGCGGCAGCTGGTCATTGTGGCCGACGCATCCAAACAAGTGGCACGGCTGGGAAAGTTTCCCCTCCCGGTGGAAGTAATTAAGTTCGCCCAGGAGCTTGTTGCGAAAAAAATCGTGGCGCTGGGTGCGCAGGTTGATCTGAGACGAGGAACGGATAACCAGCCTTTCATAACCGACGAGAACAATCACATCCTCGACTGCCACTTCGGAGAAATCGCCGACGTGGACGGCTTGGCGAGAAAACTCAGCGATATGCCGGGAGTGGTCGAACATGGCCTCTTCATCGGCATGGCCAGCGTGGTGATCTTGGCCAGAGGGAAAGAGATTGTAGAGTTGCGAAAAGCAGTGGCTAGTGATTAGTGGCTAGTGCTGGCGCATGCAGCGGAACTGGCAACTAACCACTGCTCTTCAGAGGCGTTACATATGGCGGTAGGGGCACAAGCCCGGAGTTGGGACAAACCGTCGCGCAGGCGTATGCCCCGCTACGCCGTGCAGGCGCCGCTGGACGTGACGATGCTGCGCTCCGGCATTCCCGACACGGTGCCGGGACGCTCGTTGAATTTGTGCGAACGCGGACTCGGTGCCGTTCTCGCGGGGGAAATGATTCCCGGCGAGACGGTTGGAGTGGAAGTGCACTTGCCAACGGCGCCAGAGCCCTTGCGAGCCCGCGCGCTGGTGCGTTATCAGGATCAGCTGCGCTGCGGGCTGGAGTTCGTGGGACTCTCCTCCGCACAACAGGCGGCCATTCGCGATTGGGCCGAACTGTCGAAGGCCACGGCCGAACCGGAACCAGCCTTAGGCAAACCGGGACTGGCCAAGCCAGCCGCGGTCGCCGGCAAGGGCAGCGAGCATGAAAAACCGGACGCCTTCGGTCTACGCGGATCAGGCGGGCCGCACGGACCAGCCGGACCGGGGGGATCAAGCAAGAAACGGCGCGGCGCGTGGATTGGTCTGGTGATCGGGCTGGTAATCGTGTTCGCAATTCTCGGGGCCGCTTTCTGGTGGCGCTGGAATCGCGGCTGGGAAGAACTGGAATCTGGATTGCCGAATCACGCAGCCCAGCGCGATGCCCCCCAGGTCACGTCGCCGCAGCTTCAGGTTCCTGCGGACGAGATGCAGAAATTGCTGGTCCACAAAGTCGACCCGGAATATCCCGCGGCGGCGCGGCAGGAAAAGCTGCAAGGCGTCATCGTGCTCGACGTGGTGGTGGGACGCGATGGCACGGTGCTCGAGACGCGCGCCCTGAACGGTCCCGACGTTTTAGCCCAGGCCGCGATGGAAGCGCTGCGCTGGTGGAAGTTTGAACCCTACAGCGTGCAAGGAAAACCGGCGGTGGTGGAGACGACTGTGGCGGTGGAGTTCAAGCTATAAGTCTGAGAGCTGTCAGCTATCAGTTGTCAACTCTGGGCTCTCTGAGCTATCGGTTCTCAGTTCCCAGGATTTAGATTTACGATTTTTCAATCTGCAAATCTACAATCTAAAATCGCCAGCTGCGGTCGGGATGAAAATCGTTTCAGGTTTATCTGAGAACCGAGAACTGGCAACTGAGAACTGTTCTACTTTGCCGCGCGGGGTTTGCGAAGCGCGTTGAGGACGATGAGGCCGCTGATGGCGAAGCAGGCGACCGCCCCGAGTGCTGTAACCAGCAGAAAAGCGAAGTTGAGGTGGAAGACGTCCGCGACCACCGCGGCGGCGGCGCAGACCACTCCCACAGCGTTGAGCCATATCGGACCACGCACCGAGGTCAGATCGTGCCGCAGACGAAGTTGCAGCAGCAGAGCGGCGAGCCCGATCGCTGCGACCACCACCAGGGCGATAGGACTGCGAAACGCGCCTCGTCCGGTGTAGATCACAACCAGAGCCAGCGCGAGGAGCAGCAAACCGGCCCCGAGGATAGCTGGCCGGCGAGACTTGGCTTTGGGCAACGGGTTGGGAGCTGCGTCAGGCAATGGAATTCCGTTGGGAGAGTTATACAGGGCTGGGAGAGGGCTTTTCAATTGCGGGGCGGGGCGGGAGCCCGATGTGCCGGCTGGGGTTTTTCAATCTGCAATCGGAAATCCCCCCATCTGAAATGTCCTGCCAAGCCTACATCCCGCACTCCGCGGGCGATTCTTGATTGCAGATTTAAGATTTTTTGCTCTGTGGCCTTCAGGAGCATGTGTTCGCCGGGAGTGGGTGTGGGGCGGGTCTCCGGCGACGAACTCACCCACACGCAGCGGTTTAGGTGCAATTCCTGATTTGGGGCGGCGTCCTCTTTAGTAGACGCCAAGCCCGTCCTTTCTTATTTACAATCAACCATCCATGCAAAATGTCATCTTGATCACCGGCGGTGCGGGATTCATCGGGTCTAACTTCATCCTGCAGCAACTGGAAGTAGATGCGACCACTTCTCTGGTCAACCTCGACAAGCTCACGTACGCCGGAAACTTGCGCAATCTTGAGGCGGTCGGTACGGATCGACGTTACGAATTTGTTCATGGCGACATTGGCGATCGCAATTTGGTTCGGGGTCTGCTCGAGCGGCATCAGCCGTCCGCGGTTGTGCACTTCGCGGCGGAAAGCCACGTGGACCGCTCAATCCGCGGACCGGACGATTTTATTCGCACCAACGTGGACGGGACGTTCGCTCTGCTCGAAGAAGTGCGTGCTTATTGGACAAGCCGGAGCGGCAACGAGAACAAAAGTTTCCGGTTCTTGCACGTTTCCACCGATGAAGTTTACGGATCGCTCGGTCCACACGATCCGCCTTTCTCCGAGACCACCGCCTATGCGCCGAACAGTCCTTACTCGGCGTCGAAGGCTGCGTCCGATCACCTGGTGCGGGCCTATCACCACACCTACGGACTGCCGACGCTCACGACCAATTGCTCGAACAATTATGGAAGGTTTCAGTTTCCGGAGAAGTTGATCCCGCTGATGATCTTGAACGCGCGCGACGGCAAGCCGTTACCGGTGTATGGCGACGGGCAGAATGTGCGGGACTGGATTTATGTGGCGGACCATTGCGCGGCGGTCGCACTGGTGCTGGCGCGGGGAGTTCCGGGAGAGACTTACAACATCGGCGGTTGGAATGAGAAGCCCAACCTGGAGATCGTGCACGCGGTTTGCGATATCGTGGATGAAATGGCGCCGCGGGCGGGAGGGTCGCGACGAGAACTGATCACGTTTGTGAAGGACCGTCCTGGACACGACCGGCGCTATGCCATGGATGCGCGAAAGATTGAACGCGAACTGGGTTGGCGGCCGAAGGAAACATTTGAAACCGGAATTCGCAAAACCATTCGCTGGTATCTTGAGAACAAGGAGTGGGTGAAGGACGTGACCAGCGGAAGTTACCGGCAGTGGATTTCGACGCATTACTCAGTTTGAGTCCGTCCGTTGGAACGCGGTCGATTTGAACTCGAAAAACCAGATCATGAAAACCAGCGCGCATCACAAGGGCATCCTACTGGCCGGCGGATCGGGCACGCGTCTTTATCCGGTGACGCACGCCATGGGGAAAAGCCTGTTGCCGGTTTACAACAAGCCCATGGTTTATTACCCGTTGAGCACGCTGATGCTGGCGGGGATTCGGGAAATTCTCGTGATTTCGACGCCGGAGGATGTTCCTAAATTCAAAACGCTGTTGGGCGATGGAAATCAGTATGGGATTCACTTGCAGTATCAGGTGCAAGCGCGGCCGGAGGGAATCGCGCAGGCTTTTTTGCTGGGTGAATCGTTTCTCGATGGCAGCGCCTGCGCGTTGATCCTCGGCGACAATATTTTCTACGGACATGATTTTGCGAAGGACCTGCGCGAGGCTGCGCGGATGGAGCGTGGAGCGCGAGTGTTCGCCTACGGAGTGCATGATCCGGAGCGCTATGGCGTGGTGGAATTTGACGACAACGGCAAGGCTTTGAGCATTGCGGAAAAACCGAAGCATCCCAAGTCGCGTTACGCCGTCACCGGACTTTATTTTTACGACAACCAGGTGGTGAAGGTTGCCAAGTCGCTGAAGCCGAGTGCGCGCGGAGAGTTGGAGATCACTGACGTAAACAAAGCCTATCTGGAGAAAGGCACTCTCGAAGTCGTCGTGCTGGGACGCGGCATGGCGTGGCTCGATACCGGCACGCACGAATCTCTGCTGGAGGCTTCGCTCTACATTCAGGCCATCGAGAAAAGGCAGGGACTGATGGTGGCGTGTCCGGAGGAGATCGCGTACCGCTATGGCTACATCACGGCGGAGCAGGTGGAGAAGATCGGGAAGTCGATGAAGAACAACAGCTACGGGGCGTATTTGTTACAAATGTTGCGGGAGAAAGTGTTTTAGGGAATGAATCTGCGTGCATGATCTCGCCGCGATTCCTGCCGCCATGGATGCGATCAAGAAAATTCCGACGTCTTTGCCGGGAGTATTCATCCTGGAGCCGCGCGTGTTCGGCGACGAACGGGGGTTTTTCTTCGAAAGCTACAACCAGCAGACCATGGCCGAGGCCGGGATTGTTGAAGGATTTGTGCAGGACAACCATTCCAGTTCGCGCCGCAACGTTTTGCGGGGATTGCACTATCAGCTGAAACAGGCGCAAGGAAAGCTGGTTCGTGTGGTGGAGGGAGAAATTCTGGATGTTGCCGTCGACCTGCGCCGGAGTTCTCCCTCATTTGGGCGATGGGAAGCGGTGCCGCTGTCGTCTGAAAACAAGCGAATGCTGTGGATCCCGTTGGGCTTTGCCCATGGATTCTGCGTGAAGTCGGAGAAGGCGCAGGTGCTTTACAAGGCGACTGACTTTTACGCTCCGGCTTATGAGCACACGCTGATTTGGAATGATCCGCAGCTAAAGATTGACTGGGAGCTCGAAGACGAGCCCATCGTGTCGGTCAAAGATCAACGCGGCGTTGTTCTGCACGATGCGGAAACTTTCGACTAGTCTGCGCGGAGTCACGACCGATTTTTTTGACGGACCTTCGTAACTGAAATCTTCAAAATGAAAGTCACAATTGTTGGCAGCACCGGACTTTTGGGCAAGGCGCTTATGGGCGCGTGGCGCGGGGACGAGGTGCAGGGGCTGGGCTCAGGCGACCTGGATATTCGGGATGCGCAGAAGGTACGTGACGTCGTGAAAGCAGCGCGTCCGCAATGGATTGTGCTAGCGGCCGCTTACACCGATGTCGATGGCTGCGAAAGCAACCAGGACTTGGCGTTTTTGGTAAACCGCGATGGAGCGGTCAACGTTGCCAACGCGGCGAAGGAAGCGGGCGCCCGACTCCTGTTTCTCAGTTCTGACTATGTTTTTGATGGGCGCAAAATGTCGCCCTACGAAACCAACGACGCACGGAATCCGCAGAGCGTTTACGGGCGATCGAAAGCTGAAGCGGAACTCCGCTTACTGGATGTGATGCCCGAATGTTGCATCTCGCGGACGTCATGGCTATTCGGCGCTGGTGGAAAATGTTTTCCTGACACGATTCTAAAGCTGGCCGCAACCCGTCCCTCGCTGGATGTGGTGGACGATCAACGCGGCTGTCCCACATATACTGCGGATCTGGCCGACGCGATCATTCAACTGTGCCGCGCAAATGCGAGCGGAATCGTGCACGCCACTAACAGCGGGAACTGTACGTGGTTCGAGTTTGCCCGCGAGATCGTGCGTGGCAGCGGACTTGAAACCGCAGTGCGGCCGGTGAATAGCGCGCAGATGGCGCGTCCCGCGCCTCGTCCGGCGTATTCGGTTCTCTCTCCAACGAGTCTGCATAAATTCGGGATCACCCTGCCCCCATGGCAGGACGCCTGGTTGCGGTATCTGCAGGCGCGCGGCTGAGAGGCTGCTGACATTGCGCCGCCTTTATTTCTCCTGCTACGATTCGACGCGGGAATATGAAAACCCTTGAACGCGGCTGGAGGAATTTCTATTGGCGTGATCTTTCTTGCGTGATCCGCCTTGTGTGATCTTTCTTATGCGAACCTTGAAGTCAATTCAGAATTACATCAACGGCCAGTTTGTGCGCGGCAGGCGCGAATTCGCGGACGTGAATCCGGCCGACGGCAGCGTGATTGCGGAGGTGACCGAAGCAGACGATGCGCTGGTCGACGACGCCGTGCAAGCCGCCCGCAAGGCCCTGCGCGGAGAATGGGGACGCATCGGAGTGCGGGAGCGCGCCGCTCGCTTGCACAAAGTTGCGGACGCGATCGAAGCGCGGTTCGATTCTTTTCTGCAGGCCGAAGTGGCGGACACGGGCAGGCCGGTTGCACTGGCTGCGAAGATTGACGTCCCGCGCGCGGCGGCGAACTTTCGAGTATTCGCAGATGCGATCAAAATGGCGGGAATCGAATCTTTTCAGACGGAGACTCCAGACGGCCGAGGCGCATTGAACTACGCGGTGCGCAAGCCGCTGGGTGTGGTCGGGATTATCACTCCGTGGAACCTGCCATTAGTGCTGTTGACGTGGAAAGTCGCACCGGCCCTGTCCTGCGGAAACACGGTGGTCGTGAAACCTTCGGAAGAAACTCCAGCCACCACAACTCTGCTGGCGGAGGCAATGCAGGACGCCGGGATTCCGAGCGGCGTCTACAACGTGGTCCATGGCTTTGGGCCGGGCTCAGCCGGGGAGTCCCTGACTCAGCACCCGGATGTGAACGCGGTCACCTTCACCGGAGAATCGCGGACGGGCGCGGCAATTATGAAAGCCGTGGCCCCATCCGTGAAGCCGGTGTCGTTTGAGCTGGGAGGAAAGAACGCGGCCATCGTTTTTGCCGATTGCGATTTTGAGGAGACGGTCCGCGGATTGGCCGATGCGGCGTTTCTGAACACGGGGCAAGTTTGCTTGTGCGCGGAACGCATTTATGTGGAGCGCACGATTTTTGAGAGGTTTGTCGATGCGCTAAAGCTGAAGGCTGAAAGTTTGCGAGTGGGCTGGCCCACGGAGCAGGACACGAACCTGGGCCCGTTGATTTCGGCGCAGCATCGTGACAAGGTGATGGGATACTACCGGCTGGCGCGAGAAGAAGGGGCGACCGTGGTGACGGGCGGAAGCGTACCCGAGTTTGACGACGCTCGCGACCAAGGCTTCTACATTCAACCAACGATCTATACTGGGTTGGCGGAATCGGCTCGCTGCGTGAAAGAAGAAATCTTCGGACCAGTGTGCCACGTCGCGCCGTTTGATTCGGAAGACGAAGCCGTGGCCATGGCCAACGACACGAAGTACGGCTTAGCGGCCTCCGTGTGGACGGCCAACTTGAAGCGCGGACACATCATCGCGCAGCAGCTGAATGTGGGCATCACCTGGGTGAATTGCTGGTTCCTGCGCGATTTGCGGACTCCATTTGGTGGGGTGGGACTTTCGGGGATTGGACGAGAAGGCGGGATTCATTCGCTGAATTTCTATTCCGAGTTGAACAATATCTGTATTCGGCTTTGAACGCATAGGCCGGTTGCGCTGCGTAACGGCGAAACAACTTAAGCTACAGCATGTGTGCGATGGGCAAGGCCAAGACGAGCAAGACCGAAGGCGAAGTCTTAAAAGGTAAAGCCACGCCGCGCGGGAAATACCCACACATCAAGCGGGCCGGCGACTTCTTAATTGTGTCCGGAACCAGCGCCCGGCGCGCGGATAACTCCATCGCCGGAGCGAAGGTGGACGAGCTAGGCACTACGCAACTCGACATTCGGGCGCAGACGCGTGCAGTAATTGAAAACGTTCGCGACATTTTGCAAAGCGCGGGCGCTCAGTTAAGCGACGTGGTCGAGATCTCCACTTACCTCGTGAATATGAACGATTTCGGCGGATACAACGATGTCTACGGCGAATACTTTGAGCAGGATGGTCCGGCGCGAACCACTGTGGCGGTGCACCAGTTGCCGCATCCGCATTTGCTGATTGAAATTCGAGCTCTGGCTTACAAGCCGTTGAAATAGGAGGCGCTATGCCGTCCATACGAAGCCTGAAGGCTTTTAACTTTCAGACATGGATCGAAGAAAATAAAGACAAACTCAAGCCGCCCGTGGGTAACGCACAGGTCTGGGAGGACGGCGAGATGATGGTGACCGTGGTGGGCGGGCCGAACCAGAGGCGCGATTACCATGACGATCCTACGGAAGAATTTTTCTACCAGCTGAAAGGAAACATTTCTGTTCGCATTATGGAAAAACCGGGCCAGCCCCCCGTTGAAATCCCTATCCGTGAGGGTGAGGTTTTTCTGTTGCCCAAACATACGCGGCATTCACCCCAGCGCGTGGCTGGCAGCATTGGAGTGGTGGTGGAGATGCCCCGCCCAGACGGCGTTCTGGATGGTTTCGAGTGGTATTGCCCGAACTGCCATCAGTTGGTGCATCGCGCGGAAGTGAAGTTGAAGAGCCTGGTTCGCGATTTGCCTCCGTTGTTCGAACAGTTCTATAGCAACGAGAGTCTGCGCAAGTGCAAACATTGCGGCACCCTACATCCGGGCAAACAGTAGATGGTTATCGACATCCACAATCATTTTTTTCCTGCCGCGTGGCCGGACCTGGCGGAGCGCTACGCCACACCCAACTGGCCCTGGATCAAGCATACTGAGCCGGGCAAAGCCGACATCATGGTAGGCGAGCGCTTCTTTCGGCACATTTATTCGGCGTGCTGGGATCCGGACGTGCGGCTCGAAGAGATGAACCGCGACAGCGTGGAGATGCAGGTGATTTCCGCGACGCCGGTGCTGTTTGCCTACGATCGGCCGGTGGAACATGCGCTCGATTGCGCACGGCTGTTCAATGATGCGGCGCTCGAGATTTGCGGCCGCGGCAAAGGCCGACTCAAGTCCCTGTGTCAGGTTCCGCTGCAGGATATTGACGCGGCTTGCGCGGAACTCAGCCGCTCCATGAGGGCGGGGCATCTGGGTGTGCAGATCGGAAACCACGTCGGCGAAAAGAATCTAGACGATCCGGGGATCGTGACGTTTCTGCATCATTGTGCGGACGAAGGCGCGGCCGTATTGGTGCATCCCTGGGACATGATGGGCCAGACGCGGATGCCGAACTACATGATGCCGTGGACGGTGGGCATGCCGGCGGAAACCCAGTTGTCTGTGGTGGCGCTGATTCTGAGCGGAGCGTTCGATAAGCTGCCGGAGAATTTGCGGATTTGTTTTGCGCACGGCGGGGGAAGCTTCGCCTTTCTGCTGGGACGACTGGAGAATGCATGGCACCACCACCCCGTGGCACACGGCGCTTGTCAGTTTCCACCGAGCCATTATCTGAATCGCTTTTATGTGGACTCCGCCGTTTTCGATCAGCACGCTCTGCAATTTCTGGTGGCGACAATGGGCGACGATCGAGTGATGCTCGGCTCCGATTACCCGTTTCCTCTCGGAGAGGAACGCGTGGGTGCGCTGATTCGTGGAAGCCGACTCTCGCGGCAAGCGAAGGAACAACTGTTGGGCGGGAACGCGCAGCGGTTTCTTGGGCTCGACGGCAAAGCCTCCGAAACGAAAGCGTCTGGTGATGCCACCTCGGCCGCGGAGTTGGCTCACCCCACAGGGGAGCAGCTTACTTATAGTTCTTACTTGAAAATTCCGGAATTACTGGAGCTGCAGCAGCCGCAGTCTTCCCCACAACATCACGACGAACTGCTGTTTATTATCGTGCATCAGACCTATGAACTGTGGTTCAAGGAACTGTTGCACGACCTGGACGCAGTGGTCGCGAATCTGCAGGCCGCGGGAGCGCATCCGGGGTCGCGAGATGAAGTTTATGAGGCGGCGCGGTTGCTGCGACGGTGCACGGAAATTACGCGCGTGCTGGTGGAGCAGTTCACAATTCTCGAAACGATGCTGCCCACACATTTTCTGGCGTTTCGCGACAAATTGGAGCCGGCCAGCGGCTTTCAGTCGGAGCAGTTTCGCGAGCTTGAGTTTCTGTGCGGATTGAAAGATGAGAAAATGTTGCGCTATCACAAACCCACGCCAGAGGCTCACGCGCAGCTCGAACGCAGGCTCCGCGACCCATCGCTGCACCACGTTTTCTTTGAGGCCTTGCGAGGTTTGGGCAAGCTGGCGGCACTCCCCGAAACTGCCACGGAGCGCGAGCGGTTTGATGCGAGAGCCCGCGCGGTGCAAGCTCTCTATCAGGACGATCGCCACCACCGCGACTGGATTGATGTGTGCGAACGCCTGACCGAGTTCGATGAACTGGTTGTGAGTTGGAGGCTGCGACACATTCAACTGGTGGAGCGGACGATCGGGGTCAACATGGGGACCGGCGGGAGCACAGGCGCTTCGTATTTGAAGCTTACGCTGGAAAAGAAATTCTTCCCTGAGCTATGGGAAGCGAGAACTTTGCTGATGAAGTGATCTGCGCGGCCTGCAGCACTCTGTCCGGCAAGTTTGCTTATCGAAGAGTCATCTCCGAAATGCAGGGTCAACCCGAGACCATCAGACTAATCGGCGCGGGGTTAAGCGGTCCGCTGTTGGCGATTTTCCTGGCGAGACGTGGATTTCGCGTTGAAATTTACGAGCGCAGGCGGGACATGCGACGCGTCCGCTTGAGCGCCGGGCGGTCGATTAATCTGGCTTTGTCGACGCGGGGAATTCACGGGCTCACGGAGGCGGGGCTCTGGCCCGCGATGCAAAACCTCATCATCCCGATGAAGGGGCGGATGATCCACTCCGTGTCGGGAGAACTTAGTTTTCAACCCTACGGAAAAGATGCGACTGAAGTTATCTATTCGATTTCGCGAGCTGAGTTGAACATGGCGCTCATTTCTGCCGCGGAGGCAGAGGGCGTCCAGTTTCACTTCGAGCGCCGCTGCACCGGAATCGATCTGAAGACCGGCGCGGTTCATCTGCACGACGAACAAACGGGCGAGAAGACGACTCTTGAATCCGCTGTGACGATCGGATGTGACGGCTCAGCTTCGGCATTGCGGGCGGAAATGCTGAAGCTGAACCGCTTCAATTTCTCGCAACAGTATCTGGATTACGGATATAAGGAGCTGACGATTCCGGCCGGCCTCGAGCGGAAGCATCTTCTGGACAGGAACGCGCTGCATATCTGGCCGCGCGGCAACTACATGCTTATCGCGTTGCCGAATACAGATGCCAGCTTTGCATGTATCTTGTTTCTGCCGTTTGAAGGAGCAGACAGCTTTGCCAGCCTGGTGGCGCATTCCGACGTGCTGGAATTTTTTCAATCGCGATTTCCCGATGCCCTCGCGCTGATGCCACAGCTTGCCGACAATTATTTCAGCAATCCCACGGGAGCTATGGTCACCATCAAGTGCTCGCCGTGGCAGGCGGAAGGAAAGGTTCTGATGTTGGGCGATGCGGCGCATGCCATTGTTCCCTTCTTTGGGCAGGGAATCAACTGCGGATTCGAAGACTGCACATCTCTCATGGAACTGGTGGACCGGCACGGAGCTGATTGGTCCCGGATATTCGAGGAGTTTGAGGCGGCACGAAAAATCAATACCGATGCGATTGCGGACATGGCTGTCGAAAACTTCGTGGAAATGCGCGATCGGGTTGGCGATCCGCGATTCCTCTTTCGCAAGAAAGTGGAGCTGGCGCTGGCTGCGAAATATCCTCACCTCTTCGTGCCCAAATATGCGATGGTGACATTTCACCGGATCCCCTACTCGATCGCTCTCAGTCGAGGCATGATTCAGGACCGGATGTTGTCACAGCTGTGCGACCCGATCGAGCGAGTCGAGGATCTGGACTGGGACCTAGCCGACCGCCTCATTCAACACGACCTCACACCGCTGGGGCAGGTTTCGTGACCGGCACGCAGTATGAGACTGGCGCTGCGTTCGCGGCCAGGATGGATGCAAACGATCCGCTGGCGAGTTTTCGCACTCGCTTTTTGTTCCCGAAAACAGCCAACGGCGAAGACAGCGTTTATCTGTGCGGGCATTCCCTGGGTTTGCAACCCAAGAAAGCAATCGACTACATCGAACAGGAGCTGCGAGACTGGGCCGACCTCGGAGTGGAGGGCCATTTCCGCGCGCGAAATCCCTGGATGCCTTACCACCGGCTGCTTGCCGAGCAGACGGCCGCGCTGGTGGGAGCGAAACCAGAAGAAGTTGTGGTGATGAATTCTCTGACCGTCAACCTGCACCTGATGATGGTGTCGTTTTACCGGCCCACCCCAAAGCGGCACCGGATTGTGGTAGAACGCGGGGCGTTCCCGTCGGATCAGTACGCGGTGAAATCGCAGATCAAAGTGCATGGATACGATTCTGGATCAGCCTTGATCGAACTGACGCCGCGTCCCGGGGAATTCTGTGTTCGCGAAGAAGATGTGGACGAGTTGATTGAGCACGAGGGCGAGTCGATCGCATTGATTCTGCTCGGCGGAGTGAATTACGCAACGGGCCAGGCGTTTGATATGCGGAGAATTACCAGGAGCGGCCGCGCGCGCGGATGTGTGGTGGGTTTCGATCTGGCGCATGCCGCCGGGAATTTGTTGCTGAGTCTGCACGAATGGGGGCCGGATTTTGCGGTGTGGTGCTGCTACAAATATCTGAATGGCGGGCCGGGATGCGTGGGTGGTTGTTTCGTGCATGAACGGCATGCCCGAGCCTGGGAGTTGCCGCGTTATGCGGGATGGTGGGGTCACGATGAAAAATTGCGGTTCGAAATGGGGCCGGACTTCCAGCCGATGGCGGGAGCTGAAGGATGGCAGTTGAGCAATCCACCGATTTTGGCGTTGGCTCCACTGCGCGCGTCGATGGAGATTTTTCACGAGGCGGGGATGGAGCGGCTTCGAGCCAAAAGCGTGGCGCTGACCGGCTATCTGGAATTTTTGCTGGAACAAATCGCCTCGCCGAAGTTCTCGATCATCACGCCACCAGAATCAACGCGGCGGGGAGCCCAGATTTCACTCCGGATTCCTGACCAAGGAAAAGCGTTTTGTGAGGAGTTGGCCAGCGCGGGAGTGATTGGCGACTGGCGCGAGCCGGACATCTTGCGCGTGGCGCCTGTACCCCTATATAACTCATACCAGGATGTTTATGAGTTTGTCCGGCGATTCTCAGCCAGTTTGCTGAAGGACTGACGGGGGATCCCCCGGGTCAGGCGAAGGTTACCTCAGTAACAACTCCAACCGCGGTAACAAACATACAATTCTAATCGTGGGGAATTCTCCGCTCCAGCACGCTCGGAAGTGGACCGCCATCGTGTGCGGCGTGGTGTGTCTTCACAGTCTGGTCTCCTTCCTCGCTCCTCGAGGCGCTGGGCTCACGGCTTTCGGTGATCTGACCCAGTGTTTTCTTCTGTTAGGCGCCACCATTGGAGTGCTGTCCAACGTTCGGCACGGCAACACCAAGTCCCGTCTGTTTTGGGGATTGATGGGGTTAGGCTGCGCCATGTGGTTCGGCTCGCAGGTGCTGTGGACGTATTTCGAAGTTTTCCTGCGACAAGAAGCGCCCAACCCGTTTGTGGGAGATGTGGTGTTGTTCCTGCACATCGTGCCCATGATGGCCGCGGTCGCGGTGCTGCCGCATTTTCAGGAAGACGATCGAGCGGTCCGCATGGGATCTCTTGATTTGCTGTTGCTGTTCACGTGGTGGCTTTATCTTTACTTGTTCATGGTCATCCCCTGGCAATATGTCTACCCGATCGAAGCTGAATACGGGCGCGCTTTTAACGTGCTCTACCTTGCAGAACACTTTGTTCTGTTTCTTGGTCTGATTTTGGTATGGCGGCGCAGCGCGGGCGTATGGCGAGGACTCTACGCTCAACTATTTGGAGCAGCTGTGCTGTATTGCACCGGATCGTACATGGCCAGCCGGGCGATTGATGCGCACGTTTACTACACGGGAAGTCTGTATGACGTTCCCTTGGTGGCGGCGATGGCGTGGTTTGCGGCAATCGGATTCGTGGCGCGTTCGGCGTCGGAGGAGGGATTTCTCCGCGGGGTTGCAGGGGAAGGCCACGGCATCTGGAAGACTCGACTGGCGATGGCGGCTGTGTTTTTTACACCGCTGATGGTGGCGTGGGCTCAATTCGGGGGGCACGCGCCGCAGCGGGTGCGCGCCTACCGACTGTTGCTGACCGTAGCAGTGATGGTGCTGATGGGAGGGTTGGTTTTCCTGAAGCAGCATCTGCTCGATCAGGAATTGCTCAGTCTGCTTCGTCTCTCGCGGCAAAACCTGGGCGAGATGTGCATTCTGAAGGACGAACTCGAGAGCAAGGAACACTCACTGCGCTGGCACGGTCTGGAACTGCAGCGCAAGAATCTTGAGCTGCAGCAGATTTCGTTTACCGATCCGCTCACTGGAGTATGGAACCGCCGATATCTTGAGGAGATCCTGACTGCGGAGGCGGGCCAGGTTTTACGAAACTACGAGCGCGCGCGCGGGGGCGACATTCGAAAAGTTGACCATCGCGACCTGGTGTTCATCATGGTGGACGTAGATTTCTTCAAAGAAGTGAACGACCGGTACGGTCATCCGGCTGGGGACCGGCTCCTGACTCTGGTCGCTGAGCGGCTCTCGCGAGTGGTCCGCAAGTCGGATGTGCTGGTGCGGTGGGGTGGAGAAGAATTTCTGATCATGAGCCGGTCCACGGACCCGACGGGAACTCCTGCGTTTTGCAGCCGCATTCTCGAAGTCATGGCGTGGGAACCGTTTGATCTTGGTTATGGAATCAAGGTGAGGAAGACGTGTTCGGTGGGTTGGGCTCCGTATCCCTGGTGCCGCGCGGCTTACGAGGCGATCTGCGCCGAAGAAGTCATTGCGCTGGCCGATGCCGCGCTCTATCGGGCGAAGGGGTTGGGACGGAACGTCGGCGTGGGGATACTTCCGACCGACGCAGCGAGCCAGAATCCAGCGGAAGTCAGCCTGATGTCTGTCCACGAGGATGACAGTACGCTGGCGCGGATCGTCAAGGCAGAATGCTCGCAGCAGGGCCCGGGCCCGGTCGAAGAACCTCTCGGAGCTGTTAAGGCGGTTGATAACGCTAAGAACAAATAGCCTCTGCTCTTTTGATGTTTCCTCTGAAGTTTGTGTGATGAGCGATCTCCTTGCGGCCACTTTGGCCGCCAGTGAGCGCTTGACCTTCAACTCCCTGTTGAATACATTGAGAAGCCGGTCGCTCAGCGCGGTAGCGTCCGCTCCGGCGAGATCGAAGAAATTCTACGAGGCATGTCCGACAATGAATGCAAAAAGTAAGCCTAGCAAAACCGGCCTTCGACAAAAGGCGCAGTTGATGTCGCCATCCGAGATTGAACGCACGCTGGTGCGGCTCGCCTACGAGATCGTTGAAAAGAACGGCGGAGTAGAAGCGCTGGGCTTGGTCGGGATTCGCCGGCGCGGCGTTCCCATCGCTGAGCGGCTGGGCAGAATCATCACTCGGATTGAAAATGCCAAGGTGCCCGTGGGCACGCTGGATATTACTTTTTATCGCGACGATCTGTCGACGCTCGGGCCCAAGCCCGTGGTCAAGGAAGAGGAAATTGGCTTTTCGATTGAGGATAAGAACATCGTGCTGGTAGATGACGTTCTATTCACCGGCCGCACCACGCGCGCCGCGTTGGATGCGCTTTTTTCGCATGGACGTCCGCGGCGCGTGCAGTTGTGCGTCCTGATTGACCGCGGACATCGGGAGATTCCCGTGGAAGCGAGTTTCGTAGGGCGCAACGTCCAGACGACCATGAACGAAGTGATTGAAGTGAAGCTGACTGAGATCGACGATGCGGAGAAGGTGCTGCTGATGGAGAAATGATTCGGGCTGGGCTTGTGCTTTGGTTTTGAAAAATGCGAAGGACGGCGGGAAGCTGCCGTCCTTCTTAGGTTTTGCGCGAGCTTTAGTTTGTTAGCGATCCCACCAGTGACTCTGATCTCCTACGCCAGCCTGGCACAAATCGCTTTGGTCTGCGTGTAGAGGTTGAGAACATCGTGACCCATTTCGCGTCCCCATCCTGATTGCTTATAGCCGCCGAACGGCAGGGCCGCGTCGAAGATGTTGTAGCAGTTGATCCACACCGTTCCGGCGCGCAACTGTTCCGCCATGCGATGAGCCTTGCTGATGTCGCGCGTCCAGACGGCAGCCGCCAGCCCATAGGTACTGTCGTTGGCGCGAGGCAGTATCTCTTCCGGATTGTCGAACGGCATGGCGGTGACGACGGGTCCGAAGATTTCCTCCTGCACGACTTTCATGTTTTCGCGAGTGTTCACCAGGACCGTGGGCTCGACAAAGTAGCCTTTGTCGCCCGATTTGCGGCCACCGACGACGGCAGTAGCGCCCTCGCTAAATCCGGCTTCGAGATATCCGCAAACGCGGTTCAACTGCTCCTCGGAAACCAGCGGTCCCATTTGCGTTTGTGGATCCAGCCCCGAGCCGACGCGAATTTTCTTCGCTTGTTCGGCGACTCCTTCCACCACACGATCGTAAATTGGTTTTTCGATGTATAACCGCGAGCCAGCGCAGCAGCACTGCCCGTGGTTGAAGAAAATGGCGCTGGCGGAACCGGCGATTGCGGCATCAATATCGGCATCCTTGAAAACGACGTTGGGAGATTTGCCTCCCAGTTCCAGCGAGACTTTCTTCAGGTTGCCCGCGGCGGCGTGAACGATCAGCTTGCCGACTTCAGTGGAGCCGGTAAACGCGATCTTGTCGACGTCCGGGTGCGAGGCCAGCGCGGCGCCGGCAGTTTCGCCATAACCCGGGACAATGTTGACGACGCCTTCGGGGAAGCCTGCTTCCATGATGAGTTCACCCAGGCGCAGAGCTGAGAGCGGCGTCTGCTCGGCAGGTTTGAGAACTACGGTGCATCCTGTGGCCAGCGCTGGACCCAGCTTCCAGGCGGCCATCAGCAGCGGGAAATTCCAGGGAATCACCTGGCCCACGACTCCGACCGGTTCACGCAGGGTGTAAGCCAGATATTTTGCCCCCGGCGTGTAGGGCACGGACAACGGAATTGTGTTGCCTTCGATCTTGGTAGCCCAACCCGCCATGTAGCGGAAAAGGTCGGCAGCGAGCGGCACGTCGGCCGCCTTGGCGACCGCGAGCGGTTTGCCGTTGTCGAGGCTTTCGAGATAGCCGAGTTCCTCGGTGTGGGCTTCGATGAGATCGGCGAGTTTCCAGATGAGGCGGCCGCGTTCGGCCGCGGTGAGTTGCCGCCACGGTCCGTTGTCAAAAGCCTTGCGCGCGGCCTTGACCGCCCGCTCAATATCTTCGCGGTCACCCTCGGCGACTTGCGCGAGGATTTCGCCCGTGGCGGGATTGTACGTAGGAAAAGTTTTTCCGGAAGCGGCGTTGACCCATTGGCCGTTAATCAACATCTTGCGGGGTTTATCGAGAAAATCGGCGACCTGTGGGTGAATTTGCGGGGAAACTGCGATACCCATACAACCTCCTAGGTGAGAACAAAAATCAATCCGACATGGTTAGAAGAAGAAGAGCAAAAATACCGGAGCGATCGGGAATGACGACCCGACGCACGATACGAACCGCCAACATGCTAGACCCATGCGGGAACAAAAGCAATCGGGCATCCCCCTGGTCCCCTGGCCCCCTGGCTCTGACCTAACGTTAAGAAAATCGATTTACCGCACGACCGTTATTCGCCGTAAGGAACCCAGATGTTCTTCACTTGCGTGGCGTGTTCGAGGAACCAGCGTCCCTCAGCGAGAGTGGAATCGAACCAGTCGATCTCCCGGCCTTCGTTCGTCCAGACCTGTTTTAGATTTCCCGTGGACAGGGCTTTGGCTGCGGCGGCACTGGCTTCGTCTCCGAAGCACCAGATGGCATCCACATCGTCGTGCTCGGCGAGAACCTTCAACAGTTGCGAGGTGTAGCCGGTCACAATATTGACTGCACCGCCGGGCAGATCGCTGGTGTCGAAGAGCTGGTAGAGCTCGGCGGTGATGAGCGGATAGGCTTCGGAAGGAATCGCGATCACTGTGTTGCCGACGGCGAGAAGCGGCATGGCGAGCGACAGAAAACCGAGCAGCGGCGCTTCCCGGGGACAGATGAGGCCGACGGTTCCGATGGGTTCGTTCATGGCGATGGCGATATTGCGAAACGGCGGATTGTGGACG
>Ga0181537_10001641_pt1 | contig 20362 bp, 13 predicted proteins | sample PEATcosm2014_Bin_39_FD_119765 | JGI IMG/M metagenome (GOLD analysis project Ga0181537, IMG submission 119765) | Peatland microbial communities from MTU Mesocosm Facility, Houghton, MI, USA - PEATcosm2014_Bin23_10_metaG | ecosystem: Environmental > Terrestrial > Soil > Wetlands > Peat | place... | reverse complement strand
TATCCCGGGCTGGCCTCTCATCCGGGACATGTGCTGGCAAATGCCCAGATGAGCGGCTTCGGTGTGGTGGTGAGTTTTGATCTCAAGGGCGGGGCCGACGCCGGGCGTCGCTTCACCGACGCGTTGCAATTGTTTTCCATGGCCGCCAGCGTCGGTTCGACGGACTCACTGGTCATGCCGTCGCAATTGCTCGGCGGCCGCGACCTGACGCCCGAGCAGCAGCGCATTTCAGGTGTGGCTGCCGGCACGGTGCGCCTGTCGATAGGACTGGAAGACTGCGACGATCTGCTGGCCGATCTCGAACAGGCACTCGCGGCCTCGCAGCCCGCCTGATCGGGCGGGCCCGCTACAATGCGGCGTCGTCGGTTTCCCCGGTGCGAATGCGGATCACGCGCTCGAGATCGCTGATGAAGATCTTGCCGTCCCCGACCTTGCCGGTTTTCGCGGCCGCGATGATCGCGTCGACGGCCTGCTCGAGCATCTCCGCTCGCACTGCCACTTCGATCCGCGTTTTGGGCGCAAAATCGACCGCGTATTCGGCGCCGCGGTAAAGCTCGGTGTGACCGCGCTGACGGCCGAAACCCTTGATCTCGGTTACGGACATTCCGGAGACGCCCAGGGCGGTGAGCGCTGTACGCACGTCATCGAGCTTGAAGGGTTTGATGATGGCAGTGATCAGCTTCAAGGCATCTCCTTACGCTTTCTATTCGATGCTTTCGCCGTGCTGGGTGATGTCCAGGCCCTGCCGTTCCTCCTCCGCACCGACGCGCAGACCGACCAGCACATCGATGAGCTTCAGGATGAGCAGGCTCATGAGGAATCCATAGATCAGCGTGGTGGCGACGCCCCAAAGCTGGGTGAGCACCGAGCCGTCGACGCCGCTGATCTCTTTGCTCACCAGTACACCGGTGAGCAGCGCGCCGACGATGCCGCCAATGCAGTGCACGCCGAAGGCATCCAGTGAGTCGTCGTAGCCGAAGGCCTTCTTGACGCTGGTCGAGCTGAAGTAGCAGATGACGCCAGCGGCCAGTCCGATGATCACTCCGGCCGAGGGAGTAACGTAGCCTGACGCCGGTGTAATCGCGACCAGCCCTGCGACCGCGCCGGAGGCGATGCCCAGTACGCTGGGTTTACCCCTGGTGACCCACTCCGTGAACATCCAGGCTAATGCCGCGGCGGCGGTCGCAACCTGAGTGGCGGCGAAGGCCATGCCAGCCCGGCCATCGGCGGCGACGGCGGAACCCGCGTTGAAGCCGAACCAGCCGACCCACAGCAGCGAGGCGCCGATGACGGTGTAGGTGAGGTTGTAGGGAGCCATCGATTCGCGTCCCAGGCCCTCACGCTTGCCGAGCATAATGGCCGCGGCGAGGCCTGCGATTCCGGCGTTGATGTGCACCACGGTGCCGCCGGCGAAATCGAGTACACCTTTCTGGGCAAGCCAGCCTGAAGGCTCCCAGACCCAGTGTGCAACGGGGCAGTAGACCAGCAGCGACCAGAGCCCCATGAACCAGAGCATGGCGGAGAACTTCATGCGCTCGGCAAAGGCACCGCAGATCAGCGCCGGGGTGATGATGGCGAAGGTGAGCTGGAACATCGCATAGACGGTCTCGGGGATAGTGATGCCGAGGTGGGATACCGACAGTTGCATGGCATCGTGCCGGTAGACCACCCCGTTCATTGCCCAGTGGGCGAGACCGCCGATATAGGGTGTGCTGCCGGCAGTGCCGGGGGTGAAGGCGAGCGAGTAGCCCACCACCCACCACAGGATGGTCACAAGGCAGGTGATGGCAAAGCTCTGCATCAGCGTGGCGAGCACGTTCTTCTTGCGCACCATGCCGCCATAGAACAGTGCCAGGCCAGGGATGGTCATCATCAGCACCAGCGCTGAGGAGGTCAGCATCCAGGCGGTATCGCCGGCGCTGATCTTGTCGAAGCTCACAATGGTCGGTTCGGTGGGTACCGCGGCAGGCGCGACATCGTCCGCGATCGCGCAGGTCGGGATCGATGCCAGCAGGAAGAGCAGCGCTCGAACGGCGCACAACCTGCCGGCAAGCAATGCCCACAGACGCCCGAACGCATCGCGGTTCTGATCGCTACGCATCCCAGTCCTCCCATTTTCAAGTACTTAGGATATTGTCCGGCGTGTTAGGGAGTCGTTAAGAAATTCCGGCCGCCAACGGATTCTTAATACCTTCTTAACAGCGCAATCGGTAGGCTCGATGCCTGTCCGCGCAGCGCGCGGCGTTAGACGGCCAGGAGCGGCCAAGATGGGTCGATGGCAACGCAGCCGTTATGGGCTTGATTACTTGCGGGCTGTTGGCATCACCGCCGTCTGCACCGCGGTGCTCTATCCGGTTTCCGAGCACGTCGCGCTCACCAATGTCGTTCTGGTATACCTGCTCGGCGCCGCTCTGGCGGGACTATGGCTCGGTCGCGGACCCTCGGCTCTGACCGCCGTCACCAACCTACTGGTCTTCGACTACTTCTTCGTTCCGCCCGTATTCAGTTTCGATGTACTCGATTCCAGCTACCTGGTGACCTTCGGGGTCATGTTGTCCGTGGCGCTGATCATCGCGAACCTGATGATTGCCGTGCGGGTACAAACCGAGTCTGCCCGGCGTCGTGAGCAACACACCGCAGCGCTTTACGCCATCGCCCGGGATCTGGCAATCGCCCGTGACGGGGCGACGATGATCGCAGCGACTGGGCGGCATATCGGCGATGCGCTTCAGTGCTATGTGACCGTGCTCACGTGTGACGATCAGGGACGGATTTATGCGCCGCTGAACCGCGGCGACAGTGGCGGCCCGAATGGACCCAATTTGACGGCCGCGCAGTGGGTCGTCACCTCGCGAGAGAGAGCCGGTGCGGGTACGCTGCGGTTCGTGGCCGAACGCGCCACCTATCTGCCGCTCAGCGGCTCGCACGCGACTATCGGAGTGCTGGTCGCCGAGCCGGCCCACGACGTCCAAGCTCTCGTGCCCGAGCAGCATCGACTGCTGGAGGCCATTGCGGACCAGCTCGCTTTGGCACTCGAGCGTGAGCACATGGCCGAAGCGGCGCACAGGGCTCACCTGGCAGCCGAGCGCGCCGCGCTGCGCAACACCTTGCTGGCGTCGATTTCGCACGACTTGAGGACGCCGCTTTCGGCGATAGCCGGCGCCGGCAGCATCGTCGCGCAGAACGACTTCGCCCTCGATATCTATCGCCGCGTGACTCTTGGCCGACTCATCGAGGACAAGGCGCGTGACATGTCCGATCTGCTGACCAACGTGCTCGAACTGGTTCGGCTCGAGTCAGGCGCCGATGTGCTCAACAAGGACTGGCACACGATCGGCGAGCTGGTGGAGCTGGCAATCCAGCGCCATGAGGGTCGCCTGGTCGGCTGGCGCGTGGTCACGGACCTGTCCCCCGACCTGCCATTGCTGCTGGTCGATGCCAATCTAATCGTCCAGCTGCTCAGCAACCTGCTCGACAACGCGATCAAGTACACGCCGCCAGCGACGCGAATCCAGATTTCCGCGTCCGCCGACGGGCCAGATATCTGTCTGGTCGTCGAGGATTCCGGCCCCGGCTTTGGCATGGACGATCCGGCACAGCTATTCGAAAAATTCGCGCGGGCACCGGCCTCTGGCAATAGCGGGGGTGTCGGACTCGGTCTCGCCATTTGTCGCGCCGTCACCAGCTTGCATGGTGGCAGCATCCACGCATCCTCGAGCGCCCTGGGCGGCGCGCGTTTCGCGATCCAATTGCCACTCGCTGTCGCCAGCAACGGACTGGCGACGCCGTTGACGGAAATATGACGCTCGGCATGCATGTCGTCCTCGTAGTCGAAGACGACAGCGCCATACAGCAAGTGCTGCGAATGATGCTCGAGGGCCAAGGCTATCGCGTGGTCGTGGCCAGCAGTTGCAGTCGCGGGGATCGGGACGCGCGTTCACAGCGGCCGGACATCATGATCGTCGATCTGGGGCTACCCGATAAGGACGGCATCACGCTCATCGAAGCCACGCGCACCTGGTCCGCGGTACCGATCCTGGTGTTGTCGGCCAGAACTGCCGAAGAGCAGCGATTGGCGGCATTTGAGGCCGGAGCGGACGATTATGTGCTCAAGCCCTTCAGTGCCCCGGAATTACTGGCGCGGGTGCGCGCTGCCTTGCGGCGGCATGCGCGCGGGGAACTTCCCTCAGGCATCATCGATCTGGGTGCGCTGTCGGTCGATCTGTCGCGACGGGTCGTGCGCAGACGCGGGGGTAGTGAGGTGCGTCTGACGCCTCTCGAGCATCGCATTCTCGAGACGCTGTGCCGAAACCGCGACCGCGCAGTCAGCCACTCTCAGCTGCTGAAGGAGGTCTGGGGGCCCAATCGAGCCGATACGCGCTCGCTGCGCGTATTCATCACGACGCTGCGCAAGAAGCTCGAACTCGACCCGGCGCACCCGACCCATATCCTGACTGAGCCCGGTGTCGGATATCGATTGGTGGTTTCCCCGGAATCGCGCAACAGGAGCCGGGACGGCGGCTGATTGGCCATGCCACCTAGGCCGGCACCAGCTTTAAGGCCGACTCCTGACGTGTCATCGCCGCGCTGACCGGCAATCTCACGGTGAAGCGGGAGCCTTCGCCTTCGCGACTTTCGACCTCAATTGTTCCGCCGTGCAGCTCGACAACGGTCCTCACGAAATACAGGCCGATACCTGTGCCGACGATCCCGGCCGCGTTCTCGCCGCGATAATATCGCTCGAACACGCGGCTGTGGTCGACCTGGGGAATTCCGATCCCATGATCCATCACGGCGATCAGAACCGCGCCGCCCGACTGCGATATGACAACTTCGATAGGTCGGCTGCCTGGCGAATACTTGATTGCATTGGACAGCAGATTGCTGAGTGCCTGGAACAGCAGATCGACATCCCCGTGGACATACAGTGGCCCGGCATTCTGGTAATGCTCGAGTATAAGCGACTGCGGCGCGATCTCCCGATGCAGCTGGCAGACTTCGCGCGTCAGTTTACCCACATCCATATTCGACGGATGGAAATAGAGTTTCACGTCGCCGTCGATCATCCGCATCGAATCGATCATGTTCTGGATCAGATGCGTGATACGCCTGACAGCATGACGTATCTTCCACGCTCGTTCGACCACGGCATTGGAGTCGAGCTTCTCCTTCAGGGACACCAGGCGTTGCGCATGACCGTCGATGATCGTGATCGGCGTGCGGAATTCATGTGAAGCCATCGAAATGAAATTGCGTTGCAGCAGCATGAGCCGCTGCTCCTCGGCGAGCCGCTCCCGCAACATGGTGGTCTGCCGTTCCAGGCCTATCTGGCTGCTGGTGAGCTCGATGGCCATGCTGCGGAACACGACCACCGCTCGCGCCATCTCGCCGATTTCATCCTGCCTGGACGTGCCGTCGACGTCGATGCCGGTCTCATTGGCGGCCAGGCGACGCATGCGGTCGGCGAGGTTCAGAATGGGCGCGGAGACCGAGCGCCTGACATATGCCATGGCGATGGCAACCGATAGACAGGTCAGTCCGACCAGCAGGAGGATCAGCCATCGGCCGTGAATATAGGTCAGCTCTTCGCGCGCACTGGCCTCGCGGGCGCTGGAGATGATGCCGGCGGTGAGCTGATCGAGTGTATCGCTGGCGGCATCGTAGGCGGATTTGGAGTCGCTGTTGTAGAGCTCAATGGCCGCCGCCCGCTCTCCGCCGCGCAACAGTTCGCGCACCCGTCCTGCGATCTGTCGATAGTTGTTCCATGCCGATGCGAACTGCGCATAGATGATCTGCTTGTCCGGATCCTGTGGCACCTGCTCGTAGCTGCGCTCAGCCGCCGCTATTCCACGGTCGAGCGCGGCGATCTGCTGATCGCTGTCCGACAATTGTCGCGCATTGACTGCCAGGAGGATTGAGGCCTCGATGCCCCGAAAGTCGGATGTCAAATTGTTGAGATCGCACAGCGCGCCGGTGCTCGGTAACCAGCGGTCGCGCACTTGCGCGGTGACCACATTGAAGTAGCTCAGGCTTCCGAAGCTGAAGGCGCCGAGTATTACAACGACGAACAGCAGCAATAGAAACACCAGCGCCAGGCGCAGGGTGATGGAGCTGGTGCGCCTCACGGGGGCGTCGCTCTGGACAGCTGGTTTGGCATCGCCGGAGCCTACCGTATGTGCGTCACGCGTGACAGCCCGTCCGCGTGTGCTGTTCGGGTGGCGCCCGGCTGCTTTTGTGGCTTGGAAATCTTTGCGCATTCTTAATGCGGGCGGTGCTAAGTTAGAAATGCCGTTGGGGCCGCGGGCAGCTATGAGCGTGAACGCCAAAAGAATTCTCTGCATTGAGGACGATACCGAGACTGCCGCGCTGATTGCGGAAGATCTCCGGGAGCGTGGGTATGAGGTCGCCTCTGTCCACAACGGCCTCGATGGGCTCAATGCCATCTTCAAATCGCCACCCGATCTGGTGTTGGCCGACATCAATATGCCAGTCATGTCGGGCTTCACGCTGCTCGAACGGCTGACGGCGCAAGAACCACGGAACGCACGCATGCCGTTCATCTTTCTGACGGCGCTGGCCGATCACGATAGCAAGCTCAAAGGCTGGAATCTCGGCGCAGACGATATCGTCACCAAGCCGGTCGACTTCGAAATGCTGGCGGCGGTGATCAGGGCACGCCTCGAACGTGTGGCGCGCAGCGCCGTGTGGCCTTCGCACATAGAACTGGCTCCGCGGGAGCGTGAAACATTGACCTGGTCGGCAAGGGGCAAGACCTTCAGCGAGATCGGTGAGATCCTGGGTCTGAGTCGGCGCACGGTGGAGTTCCACATCGACAGTGCCCGCAGGAAGCTCGGCGTTCCCACGCGTACCCAGGCACTCATCAAGGCAGCTGTCGGCCAGCTCATAGATCTCTAGCCCTTCATTTCCTGGGCCGCACCGCACTGCCGTCAATACCTGTGTGCGCGAGGCCGCTGGGCCGCGCCCCACGGGTGGCAGAGAGACCAGGTGCGGCGGACGCGGATAAGGCCAGCAGATTTGCCCTCGGGCGATACGTCGAGATGGAAGGGCCCCGCGAAACCAAAGCCGCATTGGTCGCCTGACGCGGTGCCGGCCGCTTGGGCAATTCATGTTGCTTCAGTTTCGGCGCGACAGCTTTGCCGACGAGCGCTGGACGGGTGGGCGCGCCGGCGTGGTCGCTTGTTGCGGCGCGCGCCGGGTCGGGCGCCAGTGCGGTCGAGGCCAGGATAACTACACCGAGTAGCCAGCGCGCGCGCGTCTCCGACATGAGGCTCGCGGTCATCATTGCGCTGCCACCGAGGGAGTCTTCATCGCCGACTCATCGCGCTTACCCACCAGCAGCAACCGCAATGCCGGCACGATGACCAGCAGCATCAGTGGTCCGATGAGCATGCCGCCCACGACGACAGTGGCCAGCGGTCGTTGAACCTGACTGCCGATGCCATGCGATAGCGCGGCCGGGAGCAATCCTATGCAGGCCGACAGGGCCGTCATCAGCATCGGGCGCATACGCCGCTCAGCGGCGTAGTACATGGCCTCCGGGGGCCGCATGCCATCCAGTCGCAGCGTGTTGTAGTAAGTGAACATCAGGATGCCATGCATGACCGATACGCCCAGCAGCGAGACGAAGCCGATCGCAGCGGAGATGCTGAAGGGTAGGCCCGCAATCCACAGCGCAATGACACCGCCGCCGGCCGCAAAGGGGATGCCGGCGAGTGCAAACAGGCTGTCAGTAAATGAATTGAATAGCGCGTACAGCAGTACCAGGATCAGAAGCAACGCCACCGGTATGGCGATGGCGAGCCGCTTCTGGGCGAGTTTCAGGTCTTCGAACTCTCCGGCCCAATCAATGTGATAGCCGATCGGGAGCTTGATGTTCTTGTCGATGAGCTTCTGCACCTCTGCGACCGTGCTGCCCAGGTCGCGGCCGCGGACGCTGAACTTGACCGGGATGTCGCGCCGCGTACGCTCGTGATAGATATACGAAGCCCCGGTGTCCAGCGATGTGGTGGCGATCTCGCGCAGCGGAATATATGCGTTGGACCCGGAAGGGGTCTGATAGGCCACATCGATGTTGCCGATGGCCTCGAGCGAGGTCCGGTACTGTGGCGCGAGCCGTACCGTCAGATTAAATGAACGGTCGCCCTCCAGCACCTGCGAGGCGACGGTCCCGCCCATGGCGGCCTGGATAACCGTGTTGACGTCGCCGGTGTTGAGCCCATAACGCGCGGCTCGCGCGCGGTCGATCCTGATGTCGAAGTTCGGCTGTCCCAGTACATGAAAAACCCCGAGGTCCTCGACCCCTCGGACCTTCGCCATCTGCGCCATGACCTGCTGCGCCAGATCCTCGAGTACTGCCAGATTAGGGCCGATGATCTTGACGGAGTTGGCGCCTTTGACGCCGGAGATGGCTTCTTCGATGTTGTCCTGGATGTTCTGGGAAAAGTTGAATGTTACCCCGGGTAGCGCATCCGTCATCTGCTTCTGCAGTATCGCGGTGAGCTTCTCCTTGGTCAGTCCACCGGGCCATTCTTCGAATGGGCGGAGCGGCGCAAAGAGTTCGACGTTGGAGAAAGGGGAGGGGTCACTGCCGTTATCGGGTCGGCCATGCTGCGAGGCAACGGTAAGGATCTCATGGTGGCTCAGCAGGATCTCGCGCATCACGCGCGTGGCCTCCGTACCCGCCTCGAGGCTCATACTCGGCGGCAGGGATGCCCGGATCCAGTAGTTACCCTCCTCCAGTGCCGGCAGAAACTCGCTGCCAAGTCGCGTAGCGACTAGAGCAATCAGCAGCAGAAATGCCACGCCGATCGAGACCGCAACTCTTTGACGCCTCAATGCAAACTTCAGAACCGGAGAGTAGGTATCCCGCAGCCACTGCACCACCACGGTTTCGGCCTCCTTGACCTGCGCCGGCACCAGAAACGAAGACAGCACGGGTGTCACCGTGAAAGTGGCGATCAGTGCACCGGCAAGCGCATAGCCGTAAGTGCGCGCCATTGGCCCGAAGATCTGGCCTTCGACGCCCTGCATAGTGAAAAGTGGCACAAAGGCAGCTAACGTGATCGTGGCTGAAAAGAACACCGCCCGATCGACCTGCAGCACGCTCACGAGGATCAGGCGCAGGCGCGAGTTCCAGGCCGATGTGACGCGCGTACCGGAGGGATTGGATGGATCACTGCCGAACTGGCCTTCCGACAGGTGCTCGAGCAGGTCGATCCGCTCCTGCGACTTGAGCTGGAAGTTTCTGAAGATATTCTCCACCACGATCACCGCCGAATCGACGATGATGCCGAAATCGACGGCGCCGACCGACAGCAGATTGGCGTCTTCGCCCTGCAGGACCAATAGGATGATCGCGAAAAACAATGCAAACGGGATGTTGATCCCGACGATGATCGCGCTGCGCAGATTGCCGAGAAATACCCACTGAATCATGAATACCAGCAGGCAACCGTAGATCAGGTTGTGCAACACCGTGTGGGTCGTGACGTTCACCAGACTGGTACGGTTATAGAAGGGCACGATTTTGACCCCGGGGGGCAACGTGCCGTCGCTATTCATGTTGTCGACCATGGTCTGGATTTTCGGGACCACGTCGTTCGTGTGGTACGTGCGTCCCATGACCACGATCGATTCAGGCACGTCATCGTCGTGATCCTTGCCGACGATTCCGAGTCGCGGCACGAAGCCGACGTAGCAACGGGCTACGTCTTTGACTATTACGGGTACGCCGTTGACTTGCCCGAGTACGACATTCTCAATGTCGGCGACATTGAAACCCTTGGTAAGATCATCGGTACCGCCGCTGTCAATCAAGCCGATGCCACGGATATTGACGGACTGCTGACCGATGGCAATCTCGCGACCGCCGACATTGACATTGGCGTTACCGAGGGCGGCGACGAGCTGCGGCAACGTGATGTTGTAGGCGTGCAGTTTGTCGAGGTCGGCCTCGACTTCGAATTCCTTAGTCGGGCCGCCGAAGCTGTTGACCTGCACCACACCCGGCACAGTTGAAAGCCGTCGCAGAACGATCCAATCCTGCACCGTGCGCAGATTGGTCAAACCGAAATTCTTCGGGCCCTCTACCGCGTAGCGGTATACCTCGCCGATGAGGCTTGATTGCTGGATCTGGGGTTGCTGCCCGGCTGGCAGTGACACATTCTGAGCCAGGCTGTTGAGCATCTGCGTGTAGGCAAAGTAGTAGTCGACTCCATACTTGAAGGTTACGCGCAGATAGGACAGGCCGTAAAACGAGGTCGAACGGACGTTGTCTATGCCCGGCGTCGAATACACACCGATTTCCATCGGGATGGTGTAGTACCGCTCCATCTCCTCCGCGGACAGCCCTGCTGCCTGGGCGGTGATCTCAAGGATCACCGGGGCCGGATTCGGGTAGGCCTCAATGTTGAGCCTGTAGAAGCAGGCCAGGCCGGCACCCAGGAAGACCATCAGGCCGAGGATCAGGATCGCACGGCGCGTGAGTCCGAACGCGAGCAGGCCCTTCAGCACGCGCCCGTTCTCCAAAGGTTCCTGATCGCGGACGCGGGCGTCATCATGTCTCCCCGCCGTTGATCATGTTGTCGAGGAACACGGCACCCTTGGTGACCACCTGTTCACCCGGGTCCACTCCTTCCACGATCTGGTCGTAGCCGTCGCTCTGAAGGCCAATGCGAATCGTGCGCTGCGTGAAGCGGCGGCGATCCTTTGTGACCCAGATTGTCATGCTGCCGTCGCCCTCGCGCACGACGCTGTCGAGGGGTACCGCCGGGGATTGGACCGGCTCACCGGTGACGATCAGAAAGGAGGCGAGCATGCCGGGCAGCAATTCATGCTTGGGATCCTGGATTTCAGCGCGCACCATGCCGCGATGCAGCTGCGGATCGACCGTTGCACCGAGCGCGGACACGCTTCCTTCGAAGACTCTGCCAGGGAACGCCATGATGGAGACGTGCACTACCTGGCCTTTCTGAATCAGTGGCATATCGCTTTCGGCAACGTTCGCGTTCATCCACAGGCGCGAGATATCCGCAACCGCATATGGCGCTGGCAAATTGCCGGGCTGCACGAACACCCCGGGTGCTGCGTTACGCGCGGTAATCCGGCCGCTGACAGGGCTCCGCGCGGCCAGGTAGGGATCGATCGTGCGAGTCTGCAGTACATGGTCGATCTCGGCGGTGGTCTTGCCGAAGACGGCCACGGCATCGCGCGCTGCCTTGAGCGCACCCTCGGCGGTCTGCTGATCGGAGATGGTCTGCTCGTAGTCCTTATCGGCGATGCCCTGCAGCTCGTGTAATTGCTTGGCGCGCTCGAGCGCCTTTGAGGTCAGATCCAGTACGCCGGCGGCTGCAATCAGGGCTGATTCCGCCTGGATCAGATCGGGACTTTCGATCGTAAAGAGAGTTTGTCCTTTGGAGACGTTGTCGCCCAGGCGAGCGAACAATTCGGCGATTCTGCCCTGATACGGCGGGAAGATCTCGGTTTCCATGTCCTCGTTGAAATCGATGCTGCCGACCGCCCGGCGTTGCAGCGGAAATGAGTGTGATGACACGTTGCTGATGCTCAGTAGTTGCAGCTGGGGCGCCGACAATTCGAGAGTCGGCGCTTTTGAATCCGCCGCCACTGGAGCGCTGGCGCCGGCGGCAGTGGCCCCAGCGCTGTCGATCTCGGCGCTCTCCGCAGTGCCGTGCCCATAGAACAGGCGCGCAGCAAGCCCTGTCGCTGCTAGCGCCACCGCTGCGATTGCAGTTGTGCGCCGGGCCAACCGCGACCGTGCAAAAAATTTCCACCCACTGCGCATTGCCATTGACGCTCCCCTCGACAGAAGCTGTGACGCTGCTTCGACGATGCCGCCAAGCACCCGGACCGGCAACTGTGTAAATCCCGAGTTGTTCGGGTTTCAGTCGCCACCGGACAATGCGCCGCGATGGCGGCCCAACGGAATGTCGGCGCGGGAATGTCGGTAGTACCAGCACTCGTTCGAACAGCGCTGCTCGTGATAGCTGTCGCGCTTGCCGCCAGCTGCGCCGTCGGCCCGCGCTTTCATCGCCCCGAAGCCCCGGCCAATGCCGGTTACGCGCCGCAACCGTTGCCGGAATCGAGCGCTTCGGCGCCGGTTCATGGCGGTGAGGCGCAGCGTCTGATCGGCGGAACCGATATTCCGTTTGATTGGTGGCAGCTGTTCCAGTCTGCCGCGCTCAGTACACTCGTCACTCAGGCCTTCAAGGCCAATCCGACCGTTCCGGCGGCCCAGGCGGCGCTGGCGCAATCACAGGAGATGGTCCGGGCGCAACGCGGCTTCTACCTTCCGAGCGTTGCGGCCGGCTTCCAGGCCGAGCGAGTCAAGGTAGCCGGCAACAACACGCAAAGCTCCTCCCTCGGAATTCAGGGCAACGGCGAGAACCTCGGGCAACCCCTGCAACCGGCCAGGCCGCTTTTCTACCAGTTCTACACGGCAGGACTCTCTGTTGGATTCGTTCCAGACGTGTTTGGCGCCAACAGACGGCAGGTGGAGTCGCTGGCTGCGCAGGGGGACGCGCAGCGCTTCGCGCTGGAGGCGACTTACGTCACGCTGGCCTCCAATGTTGTCGGTGCCGCCATCCAGGAAGCGTCGTTGCGCGCACAGATCGAGGCGACCCGGCAGATCATCGCGGCAGACGAGCAATCCCTGCAGATCCTGCGCGATCAATTCCGGCTCGGGTTCGCGATGCGCATCGACGTTGCGGTACAGGAAGCAGCCCTTGCGCAGGCTGAGACCACGCTACCGCCGCTGCAGGAGCAGTACGAGCAGACGCGGGATCTGATTCGAGCCCTGGTGGGCAATCTGCCGAGCGAGGATGTACCCGAGACCTTTGAACTCGACGCGCTGCAGCTGCCGCTGGAGCTGCCGGTAAGCTTGCCGGCGAGGATCATCGAACAACGACCTGACGTACGGGCAGCCGAGGCCCAATTGCACGCCGCGAACGCGCAGGTCGGCGTTGCAGTGGCCGCGATGCTGCCGCAGTTCTCGATCACCGGAACGCTCGGCGGCAATGCAGCGCAAATCCCTTCGCTGTTCCGCGGCGGTGGCCCCTTCTGGACTCTGATCGGCGGCGTCAGCCAGCCGGTATTCGAAGGCGGTACGCTGCTGCACACCAAGCGCGCCGCCAGCGCAGCCCTGAAGCAGGCCGCAGCCCAATATCAGAGCACGGTGATTACTGCCTACCAGAACGTCGCCGATACGCTGCATGCGGGCCTGTCCGACGCCGAAACGCTCGCCGGCGCCGTAGAGACCGAGAACGCGGCCAAAGTGACTTACGATCTCACGCGCCGGCAGATGGAAGACGGCTACGTGAGCTATCTGTCGCTGTTGGCCGCCGAGACCGCCTACAGCCAAGCCGTGCTCGCACGAGTGCAGGCTCAGGCCACTCGCTTCGGCGACGCTGTCGCATTGTTCCAGGCGCTCGGCGGCGGCTGGTGGAATCGAAAAGAAGTGGCTGCAAGATGAAGCCTGGTTACCTGGCCCCGCTCATCCTGTCTGCGACACTTGCCGCCAGCTGCGCCGTCGGCCCGCGCTTTCACCGCCCCGAAGCCCCGGCCAATGCCGGCTACGCGCCGCAACCGTTGCCGGAATCAAGCGCTTCGGCGCCGGTTCATGGCGGTGAGGCACAGCGTTTGATCAGCGACCGCGATATCCCGTTTGAATGGTGGCGACTATTCCAGTCTCCGGCGCTCAACGCGCTTGTCGAGCAGGCGTTCAAGGCCAATCCATCCATCCCGGCGGCACAGGCGGCGCTGGTGCAAGCACAGGAGCTGGTCTACGCGCAGCGGGGTTTCTACCTTCCAGCGGTTGCCGCGAACTATGACTTCGAGCGCCAGAAGATAGCCGGCAACCTCACAGTCGACAATGTTCCAGGCGTGGAGGGCAACGGCGACAACCTCCAGCCACCGGTGCAGAACCTCAGCAGCTTCCCTCACACCCACCCTTTCTTCTATGACTTTCATACCGCCGAGTTCACCGTAGGATTTGTGCCCGATGTCTTTGGCGCCAATTGGCGCCAGGTGGAGTCGTTGGCGGCGCAAAGGGACGCACAGCGCTTCGCGCTGGAGGCCACCTACATCACGCTGGCCTCCAACGTGGTGGGCGCGGCGATCCAGGAAGCGTCGCTGCGCGCGCAGATCGAGGCGACCCGGCAAATCATCGGGGCGGACGAGCAAGCCCTGCAAATCCTGCGCGATCAATTCCGTCTTGGCTTCGCCATGCGCATCGACGTCGCGGCGCAGGAATCGGCCCTGGGGCAGGCCAGGATGTTACTGCCCCCGCTGCAGAAGCAGCTTGAACAGACGCGCGATCTGATTCGCGCCCTGGTCGGCAACCTTCCGAACCAGGATGTATCGCAGTTCTTCGAGCTCGATGCGCTGCAGTTGCCGCCAGAGCTACCACTGAGTCTGCCGGCCAGGATTATCGAGCAACGGCCCGATATACGGGCCGCCGAAGCGCTACTGCACTCCGCAAATGCCCAGGTTGGCGTGGCAGTGGCCGCGATGCTGCCGCAATTCTCAATCACCGGAAACCTCGGCGGCAATGCGGACGAATTCGCCTGGATGTTCCGCAGCGGCGGCCCCTTCTGGACATTGGTCGGCAGCGTTACCCAGCCGATATTCGAAGGCGGCACGTTACTGCACAGAAAGCGCGCCGCGAGCGCCGCGTTGAAGCAGGCCGCAGCGCAATATCAAAGCACAGTGATCACAGCCTACCAGAATGTGGCCGATACGCTGCACGCCTCGCTGTCCGATGCCGATGCGCTTGCCGCCGACGTCGATGCGGAGAATTCCGCCAAGGTAACTTACGAACTCACGCGCCGGCAGCTGCAGGCCGGCTATGTAAACTATCTTTCCCTGTTGAGCGCAGAAACCAGCTATCAGCAGACTCTACTCACGCGTGTGCAGGCCCAGGCGGCTCGCTTCGCAGACACTGTCGCACTATTCCAGGCGCTCGGCGGCGGCTGGTGGAATCGACCGGAAGTGGCTGCACGATGAAGCGGGTTCGCTCAGCGCTGCTCTGCGCGTTTACCGCCCTCGCCGCAGGCTGCGCCGTCGGCCCGAGCTACCACAGCCCACCGGCGCCAGCGAATGCAGGCTTTGCGCCGACCCCGCTGCCGGAATCAAGCGCCTCGGCTCCGGTTCATGGCGGCGAGGCGCAACGGCTGACCCACGAGCGCGATATGCCGTTTGAATGGTGGGAACTGTTCCAGTCGCCGGCGCTCAACGCGCTGGTAGAGCGGGCGCTCCAGGCCAATCCTACGATCGCAGCGGCGCAGGCGGCGCTGGTCCAGGCACAAGAGCTGGTCTATGCACAGCGGGGCTTTTTCTTCCCGACTGTCGGCGCCAACTATAACTTTGCGCGTACGAAGATAGCCGGCAATCTCACCCTGGACGAATCCCCCGGCACCCAGGGAAACGGCGACAACCTCAACCCACCCCTGCTCGACCTGAAGAACACGCCTCACACGGCGCCCCTGATCTACAACTTTCAAACCGCCGAGCTTACGGTGGGATTCGTGCCCGACGTCTTTGGCGCCAACCGGCGACAAATGGAGTCGTTGGCTGCGCAGAGGGAAGCACAGCGCTTTGCGTTGGAGGCGACTTACATCACGTTGGCTTCCAATGTCGTCGCCGCGGCGATTCAGGAAGCCTCGGTGCGTGCACAGATCGAGGCGACCCGGCAGATCATCGCAGCAGACGAGAAGTCCCTGCAGATACTGCGCGACCAGTTCCGCCTGGGCTTTGCGATGCGCATCGACGTCGCGGCGCAGGAGACCGCTCTTGCACAGGCCAGGGCAACCCTGCCGCCGCTGCAGGAGCAATTTGAGCAGACGCGCGATCTGATCCGTGCACTGGTCGGGAACCTGCCGAACCAGGAGGTAGCCGAGACCTTTGAACTCGATGCGCTGCAGCTGCCGCCGGAGCTGCCGGTGAGCTTGCCCGCCAGGATCATTCGGCAACGGCCCGATGTGCGGGCCGCCGAGGCACTACTGCATGCAGCGAACGCCCAGGTCGGCGTCGCAGTCGCTGCGATGCTGCCGCAATTTTCCATAACGGGAGCGCTCGGCGGCAACGCCGATCAATTCGCCTGGATGTTTCGCCATGGCGGCCCGTTCTGGAATCTGGTCGGCGGCGTGACCCAGCCGCTATTCGAAGGCGGTACGCTGCTGCATCGAAAGCGAGCCGCAGAGGAAGCCCTGAAGCAGGCTGCGGCGCAGTATCAGAGCAGTGTCCTCACCGCCTACCAGAACGTTGCCGACACGTTACACGCGTCCTTGTCCGATGCCGATGCGCTCGCCGCCAACGTCCGAGCGGAGAATGCAGCAAAGGTGACTTACGATCTCACGCAGCGGCAACTGGATGCCGGCTATGTCAATTACCTGACCCTGCTGAGCGCAGAAACCACCTACCAGCAGGCGCTGCTCAGTCGAGTACAGGCGCAAGCCGCGCGCTATGGCGATACGGTCGCATTGTTTCAAGCGCTTGGCGGTGGCTGGTGGCATCGCGCTGAGCAGGCAGCGGCGATACCGCCGCCGGCGGCACGGGCCGGTGCGGACGTTTTCTTAGCGGCATTTTAATACCCATATTCGTTAGTCTTTCTCGGCGTAAGGATGGCCGGCTATGACAAGGCGGCCAGGAGGCCGATGGGCCTGAGTTCGTCAGGGGAGAGACCGATGACAAATATAATTCGTCTGCGAGGATTCCTGTTGTCGGCTCTGGCGAGCGCGCTTCTATTCCAGACAGTAGCAGCAGTGGCTGCGGACGTCGCTCCGCCGAAGGCGGCCGTGGGCGCCATAGTTGGCGTAGTCGTCAATGCCAAGAAAAATCCAGTGGCAGGCTCGACTGTGACGGCCATCAAAGCGGACGGCTTCGGCGTGCGGGCCACAGTGTCGGGAAGCGACGGCGTCTACTCCTTTGCCGATCTGCCACCGGGAACGTGGTCTGTCACCGCGCAGGTCGATGGCTATCCGGAGGTGGTCAGCCCCGAAGTGACCGTCGCCGTCAGCAAAGCCACGCGCTACGACATCGTCATCAATGCGCCTGTGCTACCCGCTCCGCTGGTGACACCCGCGCCGGCCCTGGTTGCTGCAGCCCCCGCGCCTTCGATACCCCTGGGGCTTCAAGCGCCCGATCCCGCACCGGAAGTGGACAACGAGACTCCATTCGCGTTCGCCGATTTCACATGGATGAACGCCACGCCGCGCAACAAGTCACCGGCGTTCGACACGAAGTTCTTTACGCCGGACATCCGTCTTGACGTGAACTACATGTACGACGCCAACCATCCGCAGGATCACACGATCGTCGGCGCCACCGAGTCATTCCGTTCCGGCGAATTCCAGGTCGAACAGATCAGCTTTGGTGGCGATCTGCACTGGGAGAACGTACGCGGCCGAATCCTCACGATGTTCGGCCTGTTCGGCACCACCACGCCGCGCAATGACGGCAGCTCGGGCAACATCGGCGGCGTGGGACAGTGGGACCTGCAGGATGCGTATAAGTACGTCTCGGAGGCAAATGCCGGCTATCACTGGGATGTAAACCATGGACTGAATGTCGATGCCGGTATTTTCGTCTCGTACATTGGCCTGTTCAGCTATTACAATTTCGACAATTGGACGTACCAGCCGTCCTATGTGTCATCCAACACGCCGTGGTTCTTCAATGGCCTTAGAATTCAGTGGTTTCCGACCAATAAGCTGAAGATCGAGCCGTGGATCATCAATGGCTGGCAGTCCTACGCCCGATTCAACAAGCATCTGGGCTTCGGCGGCCAGATCCTCTGGCAGCCGACCGGCTCGTTCAAGCTGGTCGTGAACAACTACGGCGTCGGTGAGGACAACCTGCAGAACTACCCGCCCGGAGAAATCATCAACGGTAGACCCGTGGACTTCTCCAAGACCAGTCGGATACACACCGACGACAGCATCGAGGTGAAGTACTACGAGAATCATAACAACGGCAATGGCATTTCGAAGATGGCATTCACACTGACCGCGGATGCAGGTTGCCAGTATGGCGGCGGCATCACCTGCACCGGCGGGGTCAACAAAAGCAACTTCATCGGCGCGATGGCGTATAACCGCTGGTGGTTTCACAACGACCTCTACGCCATTACGATCGGCGGCGGTTTCATGAACAATCCGGGCCGCTACCTGACGCTTTTGCCGCCGATCAATGGCGCCACGGCCTCCACCGGCACGCCGTACTTTACGGAAGAGCCCGGGCAGAAGGCCTTCATGTACGACAGCACGCTCAACTTCCAGTACATGCCCAGGGACTGGATCACATGGTGGTCGGAGGTCGGATATCGGCATTCGAACATTCCTTACTTTGCGGGTGTCGGTGGTGTTACGCCCCCGTATGGCAACAATGGGTCGCCTGCCAACTACACCTGCAACTCAGGCAGCACTTCTGGCACGAACGTTCTGTCGCAGGCGGAATCCGCCTGTGGTTCCGGCGGCGTCTGGACCCCGGATCTTCGCGACGAAGAGTTCAAGATATCCTTCGGAGTCATGGTCAAGTTCTGATATGGAACGGCCGGTCAACTACACGAGAGGTTGGTATGACCCCTGCTCTTTGACTCGGCCCAAGCACAAGTGGTCAGCGGCCGGGTCAGCGCGTATCGACGGTTGATCACTCTGATATTCGTGGATCGAGCGCAAGGCTCGCCATCATGGTCGTGATTCGTCGGGAGCTGCCTCGGACTAGCATCGCGGGTTTGGCCGTGAAGGCGGGTCGCATAGAACTTGACGAGGATTCTCCTTTGCCGTGTGCCATCCCAGCCGCTGACCGCTTGTGCCTGGATCGAGTGCATGAATGTCTTGCTCACCACCTCTTAGGCGGCTCGCCGTATCTCCTGAGTGTGTGTGCGCTCGAGCTCGCAGCCGATTGCCCAGATGAAGCCGAGCAGCTCCCGGCCCAGCGCCGTGATCACCTTCTGCTTAGGTTTGCCCCGTGCCAACAGCGCCCGATAGCGCGTGTGAAGTCGATGCTGCGCCCGCCAGGCGATCGATTTGACCGTCTCACTCTGTCCGCTTTGGCGGGCCGCCAGTGTCGTGCCCAAGCTGGGGCGATGGCGGTAATTCCAGGCCGCTTCGGTCACGATACGCCGCAAATGCGCGTTGCCCGCCTTGCTGATCGAGCCGCGGCCTACCCGCTCGCCGCTCGAGTGCTCGCGCGAGACCATGCCCGCATAGCCCATCAGTTGCCGTGCCTGGCCAAAGCGCGAGAGTTGCCCCAGTTCGCTCACCAGCGTCACCGCCGAGACCTTCGCTATTCCGCGCAGACACTGCGACCCTGCGATCAGCGTGCGCATGCTATCAGGCATCGACTCCACGGCCGCATCGATGCCGCGCTCGAGCCGTACGATGCGCTCGGCGGCATGTTCGACCTCGTGCAGGTAATCGAGCAACGTGGCTTCCTGCGCCGCGTGCTCGAAGCGCTGCTGCTTGACCCAGAGCAGGTACTTGCCCGTCCAGGGCATGGTGCCTTCAGATGCCCGGCGTCCCTGGCGCAACAGGAACTTGCCCAGTCGGTGGCGCGCGCGAAGCTGATCGCGCTTGCCCGCCAGGCGAGCTCGCACGAGATCGCGCAGCGCCTCATGCGCCGCATCCGGCACCCACACCGCCGTCAGATCCCCAGCTCGATAGCAGCGCGCGAGCTTCTGGGCATCGCGCCGGTCGGTCTTCACCCGATCCCCAGTCTTCACCGGCACCAGCGTCGGGGCCACCACCTCGCAGTGCACGCCCAGCTCACTCAACTGCCAGTACAGCACGTAGCCGGTCGGCCCTGCCTCGTAGCACACCCGCAGCTGCTCGACCTTGCCAGGCTTGCCGATCAGCCGTCGCACCGACTCGGGCCGGTTCGGAATCGTCCCGAGGCTACGCACCTCACCGCCCACTTCCGCTACCGCCACTGCGATCGTCTCCGCATGGACATCCAGACCTACAAATCGTACGTTTCTCATCGCCGGCTCCCATTTGTATGTGGCTCTGCGCCACGGTCTTTCCCGACTCGCAGCGTAATCCACGGTCTGCAAATCGGGAGCCGGTCGTTCCATGATGACTAGCTCTCCTATAGCGTGTCAGTGCTGGTGAGGTCGGCATCGGTGCTCAAATCACGGAGGCAGCGGCCAACGGCGTCTGTACAATGTCGCAGCCGCCATGTGGCGGCTCGACTGCTCGGTGACTGCCCGCATGTTGCGACGCCGATTCCTGCAGACCGGCGCGGCTTTGGCCGCGTCAGCCGTGCCGTGGCCTGCGGCACTGGCCGCTGAGGCGGCGGCGCGCCCTTCCTCGCTCAAGCGCCTGGGGGC
>Ga0181537_10001640_pt1 | contig 20369 bp, 16 predicted proteins | sample PEATcosm2014_Bin_39_FD_119765 | JGI IMG/M metagenome (GOLD analysis project Ga0181537, IMG submission 119765) | Peatland microbial communities from MTU Mesocosm Facility, Houghton, MI, USA - PEATcosm2014_Bin23_10_metaG | ecosystem: Environmental > Terrestrial > Soil > Wetlands > Peat | place... | reverse complement strand
TGCAGATCGCGAACGCTCTCGTAATGCGCCTTCAGCGCCTTCCAGGCCGGGAGTTCGGTCAGTGGCTCGGTCATCCTCTTGCTCCTTGCATGCCCGCTGGGCACATCGCGGCTAGGCGGCGTTTTCAAGGGCCGCGCTCTTCGACGCGATAACGCCCATCAATTCGTCCCATGATTTGACGAACGATGACGCCCCGTCATCCTGTAGCTTCGTGGCCAAGGCGTCGATGTCGATACCGGCCTTGGCGAATTCGGCCAAGACCGTTTCGCAGTCGCCGCCATCCGCCGGCAGGATTTCGCCGAGGTCGCCATGGTCGGCCAGCGCCTTTAGCGTTGGCTCCGGCATCGTATTGATCGTAAACGGTGCGGCGAGGGCTTTGACGTAGAGGACATCGGACGCCTCGGGGTCCTTGGTTCCGGTGCTGGCCCAGAGCAGACGCTGCGGGCGGGCGCCGTCATTGTACACGCGCTGCCAGCGCGGAGAATCGAGCAGCTCACGGTAGGCCTTGTAAGTGCGCTGGGCGATCGCGATGCCGAGCCGGCCGCGCAGCGCGTGAGGCACCTTGTCGATAACGGCGGCGTCCCACCGGCTGATGAACACCGAGGCGACCGAACCGATATCAGGGTTAAGCCCGGCCGCGATGCGCCGCTCGATGCCGCGAAGAAAAGCCTCGGCGGCCGCGACGTATTGCTCACGCGAAAATAACAGCGTCACGTTGACCGGTATGCCGGCGAAGATCGCCTCCTCGATCGCCGGGACGCCTTCCTTGGTACCCGGAATTTTGATCAGAAGGTTTGGCCGGGCTGCTCGGGCGTGAAGATCCTTGGCTGCCGCGAGGGTGCTCGCCGTGTCGTGCGCCAGCAGCGGCGACACCTCCAGGGAGACCCACCCGTCCACGGCATTCGTCCTGTCGTGGATTGGACGAAACAGCTCCGCGGCGTGACCGAGATCGTCGAGCGCCAGCTCGAAGAATAGTTGCTCTCCGGATTTGCCCTCCTTGAGCTTCTCGCGGATCGCCGCATCGTAGGAGGTGCTGTTCTTGATCGCGTGGTCGAAGATCGTCGGGTTCGAGGTCAGCCCGGTCACCGACAATGCGTCGATGTAGCCCTTCAGCGTGCCGCTGGTCAGCAGGTCGCGGGTGATGTTGTCGAGCCAGATGCTCTGGCCCAGATCATGGAGCTTTTGGGGCGCGTTCATCGTGGTCACCTTTTGTTGGGAGTCCGCGAGCAAGAGAGACGGTCAGGTTCGAGGTCACGACCTCTTTTACCGTAACGCTATAACAGCTGAATTCGCTCGGTCTGAGCCGTTCATCACGTCGTAAAGCCATTAAAAGGCCGTTGGCGTCAGCATGTCGTCCGTGCGCCGCCAACGCAAATCATCTTGCGCGCGACCCGGCACGGATATCCGTGTGCGTCGCGCCCCGGATAAAGAAAACCCTGCAATGGAGCCATCGCAAGCGCTACCTCGGACAACCACGCGAAATTGATCGTACACCGGCAGGTGCAATTCACGTTACGTCCTCCGCGAGACCGCCGATCGAGGCATTGTTGCCCGGGGCGTGTGTCAGCTTCGCGGCAGTCCGCTAACCCTCAACCGCACACAGGCGGGAGAGCGGCCTGCCAATCGCGACTTGAAAAGGGCCAGTCATGTAAGAGTATGGATGTTCCCTTTATCTTCTGGGGGAGGGAGGTGAGGCGGCCGATGAAGCAAACTTATCAAGGCTCCTGTCATTGCGGTCGGGTCAAATTCGAGGTTGACGCCGATCTGGATCACGTTCGGGTGTGCGATTGCTCGATCTGCCGGCGCCGTGGGGCGCTCAATCACCGAGTGGCCCCGGAATGCTTCAGGCTACTGACGCCGCTCGAGGATTTGTCGCTCTATACGTTCCATACGCAGACCGCGCGTGATTATTTCTGCCCGACTTGCGGGATCCAGCCGTTCCGTCGCCCGCGGACCGATCCGGGGGTATGGACGATCAACGTCCGGTGCCTCGAAAACGTCGATCTCGACTCGATACCGGTCCGGCGCATTCACGGGAGCGCTTACCCGTAATGCTGCGGCCGGCGCGTCTCCCGCAGGCTTCAGATAGCCGCTCGTTGGGCATCCAGATGCACCACAACGGGCGTCGGCGCGGTGCTGGGCGCGATGTCGAGGTGACAGGCGATCGCGTGGGATTCGCTCAGCGCTTTGACGGGTGGCGGTGTCGTATGGCAGATCGCGCCTATTTTGTGCGGACAGCGCGCCGCGAAAACGCAACCGGTCTGCGGTCCAGCGGCTACGCCGGCGGCAATCGGTTCCACGACCGGCTCATCATTGGCGGCCGAGGCCAGCAGCATCCTGGTATAGGGGTGATGCGGCGGCGCAAGAACATCGGTGGCGGTGCCGATCTCGCAGATCCGGCCGCGATACATCACCGCGATGCGATCCGAGAGCTGCGCCACGACCGCGAGGTCGTGCGAGATGAATAGATAGGATAGGCCAAGCTGGTCGCGCAAATCGGCCAGCAGATTGACGATCGTCGCCTGCACCGACACGTCGAGCGCCGATACCGGCTCATCGCAGACGATAAAGCGGGGTTCGGTCGCGAGCGCGCGGGCGATCGCGACGCGCTGCCGTTCCCCGCCGCTTAGCTGATGCGGAAAGCGCTTCCGATAGGCGGCCGGAAGCCGCACCATGTCGAGCAACGCCTCGACCCGCTGGATGCGGTCGCGCCGGCTCGTCAGGTTGAACAGGGCCAACGGCCGGGACAGCGCCTCCCCAACCGACAGCCGGGGATTGAGCGACGATCCGACATTCTGAAAAACCAGCTGCGCCTGCTTGCGAAACGGGGCCAGCGCCCGAGACGACAGGCGGGCCACATCGGCCCCATCGAACTCGACGCTGCCATCGCTTTGCCGCAACAGCTGCAACAGCAAGCGGCCGAGGGTCGACTTGCCGCAGCCGCTCTCGCCGACCAGGCCGAGAACCTCGCCGGGTGAGATCGAGAAGGTGACATCGTTCACCGCCGGGATGCGCCGTGGCGGTCGATATAGGCGCGGCCGGCCGCCAGCGAGCGACAACCGCCACGCCGGCAGACCGGCGCCGCCGCCGAAAATCTTGCTGAGGCGGGTCACGTTGACCAGCGCGTCGCCGCGATGAAAATGCGGCGTGGCGACGGCTGCGGCCGGCTGCGGCGGCCAGGCCGCCAGCCCCTCGGACTTCCAGCACCGCACCTCCTGATACTCGCCCACCATGGTCAGCGGTTGCGCGCCGGCGGTGCAGCGCGGCTCGCAAAACGGGCACCGCGGCGCGAAGACGCAGCCTGCTTCCGGTTCGGGAGATGTCGGCATCTGCCCGGCAATCGCGGCGAGACGATTGCTGCGCGCCGCGGCCGCGAGTGGCGGTCGCGAGGCCAGCAGCCCCTTGCTATACGGATGGGTCGGCCGTTCGAGGACGCGCCGGACATTGCCGAGTTCGACAAGCTGGCTGGCATACATGACCGCGACGTCGTCGCAGAGCCGTCGAACGACGCCGAGATTGTGGCTGATAAAGAGGAGGCTGATGCCCTTGTCGCGTCTCAAGCGTGACAGCAGGCGCAGAATCTGCGCCTCGACGGTGACATCGAGCGCTGTTGTCGGCTCGTCGAGAATGACCAGTGGCGGCTCACAGGCCAGCGCGGCGGCGATCAGCGCGCGTTGCTTCATACCGCCCGACAGCTGGTGCGGGAAGGCGCGGGCGACTTCGGCGGCGCGCTCGATCCCCATCTCGTGCAGCGCGTTTTCGGCGCGGCGCAGCGCCTCGGGCAGCGGCAATCGGAGATGCTGCACCATCGGCTCGGCGATCTGCCGGCCGATACGCAATGCCGGATTGAGCGCGGTGAATGGATCCTGAAAGACCGCTCCGATCCGCCGTCCGAGGATGTTCCGCCGCGGCGTCGCGCCGAGCCCGAGAAGGTTCTCGCCCTCGAACAGAATAGTGCCGCTGACTTCCGCCGCCGGGCCGAGAAAATCGAGGATGGCCCCAGCCACGCTGCTTTTGCCCGAGCCGGATTCGCCGACAATCGCGAGGGCACCGCCCGGCTTGAGCGAAAGATTGACATCGCGCACGGCGGTAATCCGGCGGTCGCCCTGGCGATAGCGGATCGTCAGGTCGCGAACTTCCAGCAACGGCTCCGCGGCCAGCGAGGCCGAGTGCAAGGCGGCTGGCATGCCGCTCATCTTCCGGCGCCGAGTTTGGGGTCGAGCACTTCGCGCAAGCCGTCGCCGACCAGGCTGATGCCGATCACGGTGATGCTCATCGCGATCCCGGGTGCCAGCGAGATCCACGGCGCCGTGTCGACAAAGGCGCGGCCATTGCTGATCATCAGCCCCCAATCGGCCGCCGGCGGCTGCACGCCAAAGCCGAGAAAGCTGAGCACCGCGCCGAGCAGCACCGCGAACACGACGCGCAGGCTGGCCTCCACCATCAGCACCGGCCAGATATTGGGCAGCAGCTCACGCAACAGCATGTAGGAGAGCCGTTCGCCGCGGGCTCGCGCCGCCTCGATGAACTCGCCGCTCATCAGATCGAGCGTGACGCTGCGCGTGACGCGCGCGATCGGCGCCACCGCGAGCACGCCGATCGCGATCGAGGTTTTGACCAGGCTGGGCGGCGTCACCGCGAGGATCAGCAGCACCAGCATGATCGGCGGGAAGGCCAGCATCACATCGAGGCAACGCATGATCACCTCGTCGACCCAACCGCGGCGATAGCCGGCGATCAGCCCGAGCGGCACGCCGATCGCCATCGCGATTATCGTGGCGGTGGCGCCCAGCGCCAGCGACAGCTGCGACCCGAACAGCAGCCGGCTGAAGACATCGCGACCGTATTCGTCGGTGCCGGCGAAATAGTGCCAGCCGGGCGGTGCGAAACGATCGCGGATATGCATCTGGTCGTAGGGGTAGGGGGCGATCCACTGCGCCAACGCGGCGGCGGTAAACAGGGTCAGCACGATCAGGCCGCCGATCACCAGTGACGCGGGCAACCGCCGCCGCTGGTGAATGTCCGGCGCTGCCGCCAGATCGATCGGCAGGTCGGTCGCCAGATCTGTCACAAGATCAGTCAATGGAACCACCATAGCGGATACGCGGGTTCGCGACCGCGTAGAGCAGGTCGGCGAGCAGGTTGGCGAGGCAGAAGACCGCGGTCAGCACCAGGATCGCCGCCTGCATCAACGGCAAGTCCTGGCGTTCGAGCGCGGCGACCAGCATCCGCCCGAGGCCCGGATAGGCAAAGACCGTTTCGACCGCGACGATCCCGCCGATCAGGAACCCGAAATCCTGCGCTAACACGGTGATCGAGGGCACCAGCGCGTTGCGTAGCGCGTGGCGCATGATCACCAGCCGCTCGGGCAGTCCGCGGGTGCGCGCCACCCGCACATACATACTCTCCAAAGCCTCGACCATGCTGGACCGCGTCAGCCGCGTGACATGGGCGAGAAAGGCCAGTGTCAGGGTCGCGACCGGCAGCACGAGGTGACTAAAAAAAGCACCAAGACCGTCGTCGAGACTGGCGGAACCGGACGACGGCAGCAGGTGAAACAGGCTGCAAAACACCAGGATGAAAACAAGGCCCCAATAGAACTCCGGCACCGAGATGCCGACATAAACAAACACCGAGGCCGCGTGGTCCGGCCATCGCCCGCGCCAGACCGCTGCGACAACGCCGAGCGTCAAGCCCAGGATCGTCACCATCGCCATCGCGGAAAGCGCCAGAATGGCCGAGCGGCCAAACGCGTCCCATAGGATCGGCGCTACCGGCCGTTCCATCTCGTACGACTTGCCCATGTCGCCGTGGAGTATCCCGCTGGCCCAGTGCCAGTATTGCACCGGCAGCGGCTGGTCAAAGCCGAGCTTGTGTTCGAGCGCCTTCTGCGTCTCCGGTGTCGAGTATTGGCCGAGGATCAGCGACGCGGCATTGGACGGCAGTGCGTGCGTGGCGAGAAACACCAGCATCGACATCGCCACCATGATGACCATGACCGTGCCCAGCCGGCGCACGATGTAGGCCGCCACGTCGCGTCCTCCGCCGCGCCTAGGCCGTCAGCTCCGTCTTGCTGAAATCCATCAGCATCAGCGGCGAGATCACCAGGTTGTGGACCTTGTTGCTGACCCCGCAGGCAAAGTTCTGCACATAGATGACACTGCCCGGGCTGTCATCGAGCACCATTTCCTGAAACTGACCGTAAAGCTTCGCTTGTTCTTTTTTGTCGGCGGTGGTGCGGGCGGCGTCGAGCACCTTGTCCACCTCGGGGTTTTTATAGTGCCACAGCGTGTTGTTCCACGACCCGCTGCTGTGATACCAGGGATAGACCATCAGATCGGGCGTGGCGCGACCGTAAAAGCCGTCGGTCGAAAACAGGACCTTGCCTTCCATTTCGGCGAAGAATTTGTCGGGCGGCACGAGCCGCAGCTGGACGTTGATGCCGGCCTGCTTGGCGGCGTCGCGAAACGCGGTGGCGAGCCGTTCGCGCGGCGGATTGCTGCCCGGCACGTACATTTCGAGATTCCAGCCGTCCGCAATACCGGCTTCGGCCAGCAGCTTTTTCGCGCCGGCGATATCGGCGCCGCCGATCGGGATGTCCTTGCGAAAAAACGGGTGAAACGGGGGGATCGGTGTCAATGTCGGGGTGGCGTGGCCGAACATCGCGATCTCGGTGAGCGCCGGCTTATCGATCAGCTTGTTGAACGCGCGGCGTACCCGCGGATCGTCGAACGGTTTCATCTGGCAGTTCCAGATGATGCCGTTCCACCGCCCTGCCTGAACCTCGTCGACATGCGCTACGGCGCTCTTGGCGAGCTTTTCGACCTGCTCGGGTGGCAGATCGAAAACCGCGTCGACTGATCCGCTTTCGAGCGCCGCGACCGCCGTGGTGAACTCCGGAATGATGCGGATGACGACACGATCGAGGGTCGGCGACCCGGGCATAAAATAATCGGGGTTGCGCTCCATGACCAATTGGTCGCCCGGCCGGTATTCGACAAATTTGAACGGTCCGGTACCGATCGGGTGGGTGGTCAACGTGTCGACCGTGCTCTCGCTGACGATCGCGGCCTGATAGGCGGCGACGGCGGCGGGGATGTCGGCATAAGGAGCTGAGAGGGTGAACTTGACGGTCAGCGGATCGACCGCCTCGATATTGGTGACGGCGATGAAATTAACGCGCAGGACCGAACCGACGTCCTTGTCGAGAATGCGCTTGAAGGTGAAGACGACATCGGCGGCCTCGAATGGCTTGCCGTTGTGAAACTTGACACCCGGCCGAAGGTGAAAGACCCAAGTCTTCAAATCCTCGGTCGCCTCCCAGCTGGTCGCGAGATCGGGCAGGACCTGGAGTTGCGGGTCCTGCGCCGTCAGCCGGCTAAAGCAATTGTAGACATAATTGTAATCGACACCGCCGACACGCATTTTTTGCGGATCGAGCGTCGCCGGCTGGACCGCAAAAGCCACCGTGAGGGTCGATGGCTCGGCCGCCCGCGCCGATGGGATGAGTGCCGGTAGAGCCGCCGCCGCACTCGCCATCTTTAAGGCGGTGCGGCGGGTGATCGGCGGCGACAACGAGACGGTGCGCATGGGGGAAGCCTCCGACCTGTTGCGGGCGTTTTATTTTGTGTTTTGTTGGCTACGGAGCAATCTCCGTGCCACACCCGCAAACGCCTAATTTCCAGGCAATTCGGAAGGATTCCGGTACCAACGCAACCATGTGGCGCCGTCGCGCCGTCCTCGGTTCCCCTATGATTTTGCGAGCCGGTTTTGATAGATCGAGAGATGCGCATATGCGGCCGCGAGCAGTGGCGTTGCCAGCCCCGCCTTGGCGCCGCGCGCGAGCAAATCGCCGACGATCTGGTCGGCTTCGACCGGGTTGCCTTGCTGCAAGTCGCGATACATTGACGGGGCCTGCGTCGATCCCGGTGTCGTCAGGGCCTTGCGCATGTTTTCCACAAAGGCCGCGTTTGGCGCCACGCCGACGGCGCTGACCACGCTGACCACCTCATCGATAAAGCCCAGAATGAACGACGTACCCCCCGGGGCGGCGACGACATCGCCGATATGGCCGCGCATCAGGCAGGTGATGCCGCCGAGCGTGGACAGGAGCACCCATTTCTCCCACATCTCGTAGGTGACTGAGGGGGGATTGCGCGCCTCGAATCCGGCGCCCTGCATGAACGCGTGAAGCGCCCCCATTCGCTGCGAGGCCGCCCCGTCGCGTTCGCCATAGGCGAGGTCCTGGAATTTGGCGAGCTGCACGATCTTGCCTTCGGGATCGATCGTGGTCGCGACCTTGCACACGCCGCCGACCACCGCCTCCTTGCCAAAACGCACTTCCAAAACGTCCATGTGGCGCATGCCGTTGAGCATCGGCACGATCATTGTTTCGGGCCCGACAGCAGGCGCGAAATCCTCGATCGCCGCATCGAGCGAATAGGCTTTCACGCCCAGCAGCACGACATCATAGGGCGCCTTGATCTCATCCGCGGTGACGAGTTGCGGCGCCAAGGTGACATCGCCGTGCGGGCTGACGATTTGCAGGCCGGTTTCGCGAAGCTGCGCCGCGCGACGCGGCCGCACCAGAAAGGTCACATCGCGCCCGGCTTGGGCCAGACGTCCGCCGAAATACCCGCCGGTCGCGCCGGCTCCAACCACCAAAAGGCGCATCGCGTTTACCCTTTCCATGTCCTTCAACCCGCCTAAGGCGGCCTTGCCATTGTCGCAGTGGATCAGGACGTTCTCACGACGCGGGCCCGAACGCTCGTGCAAACCATCGGCCACGGCTTGCGCGAAACGCACGGATACGCGCTTGCTGATCGCCGCCGCGCCGTGATCAGTTAGGGACGGCATCGACGGAAGGGAAGCGAGTGACGCCAGAAGCCTTATTAGCCCGTATCGACGAAAAGGCCTGCCTCGATTTTCTTGCCCGCATGGTGCAGCACAAAAGCTACACCCAGACCGAGGGCGAGAAGGTGCTCGCCGGTTTCATGGTCGGGGAGATGCGGGCGCTCGGCCTCGACGCCTCGTTGACCCCGGTTCCAGGCGATCGCGTCAATGCCATTGGGCGCTGGACCGGTGTTGGCGGTGGCAAGAGCCTGCTGTTCAATGGTCATCTCGACACCAACCCTGTCTCCGAGGGTTGGACCGTTGATCCTTGGGCGGGCAAGATCGACGACGCCTTCATCTATGGCATCGGCGTCTCCAACATGAAGTCGGGTGACGCGGCGTATTTCTGCGCGCTGCGGACGCTGATCGAGGCCGGGGCCAAGCTGCGGGGCGACGTCGTCCTGACCTACGTCGTCGGCGAGCTGCAGGGCGGGGTCGGCACGGCAGCGTTGGTCGATCAGGGGGTGCGCGCCGATTATTTCATCAATTCGGAGCCGACTGACCTCGCGGCGCTGACGATGCACGCCGCCGCCTTTACCTTTACGATCGAGCTGATCGGCAAGACGCGGCATCTATCAAAACGCGAGGAGGCAATCGACGCCATCGCCGCCGCCTGCGACCTGATCCCGCGCCTCAACGCGATGACCTTCTCGGGCGCTCACTCGTCCGATCATTCCGGCATCAATCGCGTCCATGTCGGCGTGGTGCACGGCGCGCTGGGCCAGGAGCTGCACGAGTGGCGGCCGCCGCAGGTGGCGGACTACCTGCGTCTCAAGGGCTCGGGCCGCTATGCCCCGGGCCAGACGCGCGCCGGTGCGCTAGCCGATATGCAGGCGGTGCTCGACGAGCTGGTGCAGCGTTGGCCAGGGCTCGAAGCGCGGCTGACGGCGGAGGAGGGCAGGCTGACGATGCCGGCCTTTGAAGTGCCGCGCGACAGCCGCATCGTGCAGGCGGTCAACCGCGCCTACCGCGCGGTACGCGGCAGCGAGCAACCGACCGGCGCGCTGACACCGCCCGGGTTCTACGGCACCGATGCCGGCCATCTCTATGAAAGGGCCGGGATGGAAGGCATCGTTTGCGGCCCAGGCGGCCGTTACAACACGATGCCGGATGAGCGCGTCGATATCGCCGATTATCTCGACATGGTCCGCATCTACCTGCTGATCATCCTCGACATCTGCGAACTCGCCTGACGGCGTTTGGCTTTACGCCGGCAAGGGGTCGCCGCGCGTCTCGGGCAGAAAAGGACCCGCCGCCAGGCCGAGGATGTAGATCAGGGCGATCGCCGTCGCGGCATGGCTGTAGCCGCCCAAAAAACTGATCAGCGCGCCGGAAATCAGCACGCCCAAGGCCGCGGGGACGCGCGAAGCGTTAAAGACAAAGCCGGCGCCGGTTGCCCGCACCCGCGTCGGGAACAATTCCGGCAGCCAGGTCGACATCCAGGTGAACTGCCCCGACGCGACGCATCCCAGCAGCGCCGCCACTACAAGCAGCAGGTTAGGATCGCCGATCCACAGGAACAGCACCGGCGTCAGCGCCAACGACAAGGCGAAAAACAGCAGCGTGATCGGTTTGCGGCCAAAGGCATCGGCGAGAAAGCCAAACCCGACATAGCCGACGATCGTGCCCGCTGTGTAGGTCATCGCCGCGTAGCTGGCCCATTGCGCGGCCGGCAGGCTCAGTTTTGCCGCCACCGATCCGACATAAGGCGGGATCCAGGTCGAGATCGCCCAGAACCCCGTGGCCGACGCGATCGCCATCAACAAAGCGATGATCGTCCGCGACCGTGTCCGGGGTTCGGCGAACAACTCCGCCAGGCTGAACCGCGTCAGTGATTGCTCTTCCGACGAGGCCATCGTCCCAGCGCGCTTGCGTATCGCCGCCATGCGGCGCAGCACGTTGGCTTTCTCCCAAAGCGGTGATTCGGGGATAGCGCGCCGTATCCACAACGTCAGCAGCGCCGGCAGCACGCCGATCAGGTACATCGTCCGCCATGCGCCGGGACCGGTCGCGCCAACGAACAACCACACGACGGACGCCAGGAAGAAGCCGATCCCGAAACCGCATTGGAACAGACCCGCGCCGCGGCCCCGCGCATGATCGGGCCAGAATTCCGCAGTCATCGACGTGCCGGTCACCCATTCCGAGCCGATCGCCAGCCCGACCAGAAAGCGCATCACCGCGAACGACGTCCAATCCCAGGCAAAAGCGCTCAGCCCGGTCATGACCGAATAGGTAAGGATCGCCAGGATCATCGTGCGCTTGCGGCCGATGTAATCCGCGAGGATCCCCGCGCTCATGCCGCCCAGGGCCCAGCCAAGCAAGGTGGTCGCGACGATTCCGCCGGCATAGGTCGGGAGTTGCGGATATTGCGATGGGTCGAGCAATTGCCGCAGCGCCACCCCGACGGTGAGGATCAGCGCATAGGTCTCGAACCCGTCGAAGACCCAACCGAGGTTTGAGGCGAGCAGGGTTTTCCACTGCGTCGCGCTGATCCCGCTATACCAGGCCGGGCCGACCGATGCCGCGACGCCCTCGTCCATCTTCCGTCTCCCCCAAACCTTTTGCGTTTGCGGTCTAGGGCGACCGCAACTTTCGCGCCAGATGGGAGGTGGATGGTCTTAGATCTGGCACATCTCCGCGCCGCAGCCGATGTCGCGGTCGGCCTGCTCCAGCAACAGGGAGAAGTTGCCCGGCACGCTGATCTCGCGACCGATCACGTGAGGACAATAACCCTCCAGCCAGTGGCTGTTGGTCGGATGTCCGCCGCCGGCCACCAGCAGCACGAGATTTTCCGGGCGCGCCGAATGCGGCCACGGATCGAGCTTGATGCTGTCGCGGACCACGGGATCGCGATCGGCCTCGATCCAGATCTCGGCGCCGCCGCGGCGCAGCTGCTCGCGGGGGGTCTTGGCGTGCTCCCATAAGAATTCGCGCATCGACGATTTCGTCCAGCCCACGGCGGCCATCGCGTTGGCGACCACCGGGGAAATCATCAGGATGCCCGGCGTGCCATCGCTATAGCCGACCAGGCAGCCGAGATTGGGCGAACGCAGGTAATCGGCCATGCGGTGCATGCCGTTGAGCGCGTCTTCCTCCGGCGCGCTCTTGATGCCGCGCCGTCGGATGTTGGTGACTCCGGTGGCGAACACGAGCGACACCGAATTGGTCCCCTGCGCGAAACCGTGCCGGTCGGTGCCATGCGGGATCCAGCCCGTTGGCATGTTGTCTTCGTCCTCGGCGAAGACAACGTTGGTGTAGCGCATGGCGCCCCACATCGCCATCGCGCCCACGCCGGGCAGCGCGCCGCCAAGGTTCTGCTGCATCAGGCGCAGCGCGCGGCCGATACTGCCCCCAGCGGGCCGCTGTGGGTCGGGGCCGAGACAGCCGAAGCCCGAATTAAGCCGGATCTGCTTGGCGATAGGCCCGTTGACGATGATGACTGGAAAGGCGCCGGCCGAGTCCGCCTGCATGTGCTCGCTGTCGGAGAGCGGATCGAGAAAGGCTTCGACCGCCGCGAGCAGCACCGGCAGGTACTCCGGCCTGCCCCCCGCCATCGCGAGCGCGATCCCGCAGGCTTCCACCGTGGCGATCCCGCCGCGCGGCAGCACCTTGCCGAGCACCCGGTCGCGCGGTTGCTCGGTGCCTTGCAGGATCCAGTTGACCCGCTCTTTCGTCGCCGGCCAGATCGGCAGCCCGTCGCCCCACAGATTGGTCAATAGCAGGTCATTGGCTTTTTTGAGGGCTTCGTCATGGCTGTCGGCGGTGACCTTGAGCAGTGCGGTCTCGCCCGCCATCGCGAAATTGCCCCCAGCGCGCCAGCCGGTAAGACGGTCGTAGAATTCGTGCCGGCGTTCCTCGATCGGCGACAGATCGCTGCCGGGCAGAAACATGTCGACCGAAAACGGCACGACCGGCGCTTCCGGCGGGAAACCCAGCCCGGACACCGCATTGCGTACGACGCCGAGAAAATCGGTGCGGCCGAACAACACGGTCGGGATGTCGAGGCTTTCGAGCTTCGCCGCCGCTCGCCCAAGCGCCGTGGAGCAGGAGCCGCAGGCGGCATTGCCGATGATCATCCCATCGACGCCGCTTTCCTTGACTTGTTGGATCGTGGAATCCGCGCCGACGGCGTGTTCGCCCTGCGGAAATGCGTCGATCGGCAGCATCTCGATGCCGGGAAAATCAGCCTCCATCAGAGCCTTTAGCATCGGCAGCGTGCGGTGGGCCTGCCACTGGTCGCCGCTCAGAAAGCCGATCCGCTTGCCGTCGAGCGACGGCAGCCGCGGGGCGAATTGCTGGGTGATCTCCAAACACCCGGAAGGGTCGTAGAACTCCAGCTCGATCATGGCGCTCTCCCTCGTCGCGATCCTGCGAGCGTTAACAAAGCCGCATCGCGCCGCCAATGCAATTTTCGCTCCCCTGCCGCCGATTCGCCGGACGGCGCCGGTCGCGGCCTGTTTCTTGCGTTCGAGATGGGCGTAATATCGACCCGCGGTGCCATCCGGCGCCGCTCGGCGCTGCCGCTACGAGACGGAGACTCGCGATGACCCGGCCAATCCTGACGAGGCGCAACCTATTGATCGCCGGCACGACGGCGCTCGCGGCACCCTATGTGTGGTCGCGCCCGGCGCGTGCGGCCGGGCAGGTCGTCGTACGCAACCCGGGCGGCGCCTACAGTGATGCTCAGAAAGAATATATCTACGACCCGTTCACCAAGGAGACCGGGATCGAGGTCGTCATCGTGGCGAGCACGATGGCCAAGCTGCTGGCGATGGTGAAATCGGGCAGCTCGGAGATGGACGTCGCCGATGCCGGGCTCGACGGCCTGCTGACGATCGGCAATGCCGGCGGCCTCGTGCCGATCGATTACGGCAGCTGGAAATATGCCGATCCGAAGGACGTCTCCGGCGAATACGTGACGCCCACGACCGTGGCGAACAACCTCTACGCGACCGTGCTCGGCTACAACAAGGAAGCGATCCCCGAAGGCAAGCAGCCGAAAGGCTGGGCCGAATTCTGGGACGTCCAGAAATTCCCCGGGACGCGGATGCTGGCCGACATGTCCTCGGGCATGCCGAATCTCGAATTCGCGCTGATCGCCGACGGCGTGCCGATGGACAAGCTGTTTCCGCTCGATATCGACCGGGCGTTCAAGTCGCTCTCCAAGATCAAGCCGAGTATCAAGAAATTCTGGGACACTGGCGCGCTATCGGCACAGATGATGGCCGATAAGGATGTCGTGCTCGGCTCGATCTGGAACGGCCGGCTGTTCGCAGCGGCCGACAAGGGCGCGCCGCTGGCGATCGAGTGGACTGAGCACATGCTGCAGATCCAGGCCTACGGCATCCTGAAGAATGGCCCGAACGCCAAGAACGCGCAGCTTTTTGTCGATTACTCGATGCGCCCCGAGTCGCAGCTCGGCCTTGCCAAGCTGCTGCATTACGGGCCGTCGAACCGCAAATCCTTCGATATGCTCGACAAGGATCTCGTCGCGGCGCTTCCCGGCAGCCCGGAGAACCTCAAGCGCAGCTTCCTGCAGGATGTCGATTGGTGGGACAAGAACCGCGCCAAGGTCAACACGATCTGGTCGAAATGGATCCTGACCTAGCGGAGCCGCCGGTCATGGCGATGGTAGCCGAATTGGCGCCGCCACCGCCGCCCGCGACGGTAAGGCCCGCCGCGGGCGGCAGCGCGATCGAGTTGCGCGGGCTGACGAAGCGCTATGGCGACGAAGCCGTCGTCAACGACATCGCCGTTTCGATCGCGCCGGGCGAGTTCTTCTCGCTGCTTGGGCCATCGGGCTCGGGCAAGACCACGACCCTGATGATGCTCGCCGGTTTTGTCCGCCCTGACGGCGGCGGCATCCTTGTCGATGGCGCGGATATCGCCGCCGTACCGCCGCAAAAACGCGGCTTTGGCATGGTGTTTCAGAACTACGCGATCTTTCCGCACCTCAACGTCTTCGAAAATGTCGCCTTTCCGCTGCGCGCGCGGCACTGGGCGAAGGATGTGATCGGCGAGCGGGTAAATTGGGCGCTCGATCTGGTGCGGCTTGGCCGGTTCGCCGACCGCGACGCGCGCCAGCTCTCGGGTGGCCAGCAGCAGCGCGTCGCGCTGGCGCGCGCGATTGTCTTTCACCCGCATGTCGTGCTGATGGACGAGCCGTTGGGCGCGCTCGACAAGAATTTGCGCTTCGAAATGCAGGTCGAGATCAAGGAGATCCAGCAGCGCCTCGGCATGACCGTGCTCTACGTCACGCACGACCAGGAAGAGGCGATGAGCATGTCGGATCGCATCGCGATCATGAATCACGGCCGGATCGATCAGGTCGGGCCGCCGGGCGAGATCTACGAGCGGCCGGCCAACCCGTTTGTCGGCCGCTTTCTCGGCGAGGCCAATATGATCGAAGGCACGGTGACGCCGGAACTCGGCGAGGTCGCCCGGTTGCGCTTGCCATCGGGCCAGGAGTTGCGTGCGCCGCGTGAGAATAGCTGTGACGCCGGACCGGGGATGCTGTTCATCCGGCCCGAGCGGGTCGAGATCGCACCCGGGACGGCGGTTTCAGCCGATCCGAGCGCCAACGCGCTCGCCGGGACGGTGCATCGCTGCTCGTTTCTCGGCAAGATCCTGCGCTATTCGGTGGATTTGGACGGTGCCGCGCCGATCACCGTCGATCTGCAAAACGCCGCCGGGGTCACGCCGCTGCCGGTCGGCGCGCGGGTCGTCATGCGCTGGCCGGTGGCCGACAGCCTGATCCTCTCCGGCGACGAATAACCGCCCGACATGACCGTCGCGACGCTGAGACCCGCTTTGCACGTCGCGTCGCGCGCACCGCGCGACCGGACGCTGCTGCTGATGGTGCCGGCATGGGCGATGCTGATCGTCATGTTTCTGGTGCCGCTCACCCTGTTTTTTGTCCGCACATTCATGGAGTTCGACGGTACCACGGCGGAGTTCATCGGCCAGGCGCAGGATCTGCTGTTCTCTCAGCCCTATCTAACTGCGCTCGGGACGACCAACTGGATCGCGCTGATCGTTACCGTGACGGTGCTGCTGATCGGCTATCCGATCGCGTATTACCTGACGACGGCGAAAGGGATTGGCGTCCGGATCGTCGTGCTGTCGATCGTGCTGCCGTATTTTACCAGCATCATCGTGCGCACGTTCTCGTGGATGGTGCTGCTTGGCGAGCACGGGCTGGTGAACGAAGCCCTGCTCGCCGCCGGGCTGATCGGCCACCCGCTGCCGCTGATGTACAACCGGCTCGGCGTGCTGATCGGCATGAGCTACGTGCTGCTGCCCTACATGGTGTTGACGCTTTACGCGGCCATGCGGGCGATCGATCCCTCGCTGATGCGCGCCGCTTCCAGCCTTGGCGCGACCGGCTTCTACGCGTTCTGGCGAGTGTATTTCCCGTTGAGTCTACACGGCGTGGTGTCTGGCGGGCTGATCGTTTACATCCTGTCGATCGGCTTTTTTATCACCCCGGCGCTGATGGGCGGCCAGCACGACATCATGATCGCGATGCTGATCGACCGCGCGCTCGAAGTCGCGGTCGACTGGCCCTCGGCGGCTCTGATGTCGTTGACCTTGCTGGTCGTGACCATGGTGCTCTACGCGATCTACTACCGCATCACCGACATCCGCCGCCTGATCGGGGCGCGCTGAGCATGCGACGCTGGCCTGCCATCGTGCTGCGCGGCTATGTCGGCCTGATATGCCTGTGGCTGATGGCGCCGATCGTCATCGTCGTCATTCTCGCGTTTAGCGGCGACAGCTTTCTGCGCTTTCCGCCGACCTCCCTGTCATTGCAATGGTTCGCCCGTTTCTTTGGCAGTGTGCAATGGCAGCGCTCGCTGCTGTCGAGCCTCGTCATCGGATCCATCGCCTGCGTGGTGTCGACGACGATCGGTTTTTTCGCCGCCTATGCGTTTCTGCGCGCCGAATTTCGCGGCAAAAAGCTGATGCTGTCTTTGATGCTGACCCCAGTCATCGTGCCGAGCATCATCACGGCGATCGCTATGTATTACCTCGCCGGCAAGCTCGGGCTGATCGGCAATTTCGTGTGGCTCGGTCTGTGCCATGCGGTGATCGCGATGCCGGTGGTGTTGCTGATCCTGCTGTCGGCGTTGCAGGCGGTCGACCCGAACCTCGAGCGCGCGGCGCTCGGCCTCGGCGGCAGCCGCGTCCGGGTGTTCTGCCGCGTGGTGCTGCCGATCGCCCTGCCGGGTGTCATGTCGGCGGCGCTCTTTGCGTTTCTCGCCTCGTTCGACGAATTGCTGATCTCATTGTTTCTCGCCGGCGTACGCGCCCAGACCTTGCCAGTGCGGATCTGGAACAGCCTCAATTTGCAGATCGAGCCGACGATCGCCGCGGTCAGCGCCTTCCTGATCGCGGTAACGACGGTCATCCTCGCCGCCGACGGCATCCTGCGCTATCTCGGCCAGCGCCGCCGCCGCGCCGCGGCGTAAAAGATGTTTGGGGTCATTCCCGCGAAAGCGGGAATCCAGGCAACCGAGTTGCCGCTCGTCCTGGACCCCGCCTTCGCGGGGGTGACGACTATCCTATTCGCGCTATCGCGTTACCGAGAGAATTCCGGCAGCGGGCTCTCATAGAGCGGCAGCGTCTCGCAGCGCGGCGCCCAGCTTCCGTCGGCCATCAGCTTTTGCACGTGGTCGCAAATCTGGTCGAGCCGCGCGAACCAGACCCCACCCTTCGCGCGCATGTACTCAAGCAGTTCAAGGATCGCCTTGAAGCGGGCGAGACGGCCCGACAAAGCCGGGTGCCAGACTGTGATCCACAGCGCGCCATATTCCCACGCCGCGTCGAATTCGGAGCGGAACACTTCCATCGCCCGCTGCGGCGACGAGATCGGCATCCGATAGCCGAGATCGCGGTTATGGGCGTAGTGCGGAAAGTCGTCGAGCGTCCAGTCGACCGGGAATTCAAGCAACGACCTGCCGCTGCTGCGATCGCGCAGCGCGTATGGGATGTCGTCGCCCATCAATGACGAATCGTATTCGATGCCCGCGTCCAGCAGATGGCCGAGCGAGTGCTTCGAAAATGCAAAACTCGGCGCGCGCCAGCCACGCGGCATCGTGCCGATATGCTTCTTGTAGGCTTCGAGCCCGCGGTAGAACCAGTACTGTTCGTCTTCCGCGCTGATCTCGTTGGACCGTTCGTGCAGATAGCCGTGGAGCCCGATCTCGTGCCCGTTCTTGAGCAGCAGATCGATCTGCGCCGGGTATTTCTCGATGACCCAGCCGGGCACGAAAAACGTCTGCTGCAGGTCCAGCCGCGCGAATTGCTCGACGAGACGCGGGATCGCGATCAGCGGGTCGTAGCGCACCCAGGACAGCGCGGCGACGAGGTTGTCGGCGGTCTTCTGATTGTACCAGTTGAACGCGCTGTCGGCGTCCATGTCCCAGGTCATCGCGACGGCGCAGCGCGCGCCGTTCGGCCATGGGATCGGGTTGGCGATCATCGCCAGCGCCGTCGGCCGCGGCTCGCGCCGTCAGTTGCGGTTCTTGGTCAGGCTCGCCCAATCAAACGACGGCGTGCGGCCGGGCTGCGCCGCGATGCCGTTTTTCTTGATGTAGGGATGGACTGGGCGCATCCCGGGGACATCGAGCCACAGCCGCAGCAAATGCCGCCGCTGGTCCTCGGCGACGTCGCCATCGTCAAACGCGGTGCGCGCATGGAGGATCGTGTAGTTGTTGATGAAATAGATCTCGCCCGGCTGCAGCGTAAATTGGAGCATCAGCTCCGGCCGCTTTGAGATTTCCTCGAAGCTGTTGAGCACGCCCATTTCGACCGGACCCATTGGCCGCCCGACCGCCGCCTCGCCGGCTTCGACATAAGTCCGCACATAGCGCGCCGAAACCTGGCCGTCGGTGTTCGAGAAAACCGGCACCCGATACGGCGTATGGGGCAGTTCGCCGGGCTGCTCTTCGCCGCGCCGGTGAAAGACATAGCCGCGATACAAGGCTTCGAGCGCGTCTGGGCACTCCTCCAGCATCGCGTTATGCACCGATAGAGCGCTGGTGATCTGCGAGACGCCGCCCGACACCGCGTCGCGCAGACAGGCCAGCCCGACCAGGTCGCAGGAATCGGTGTGCGGCGACAATTCTTGTTTGTTGCGATAGGCACGCGCCAGCGGGTCCTCGCGGCTGAAATCCTTGACGTGGCCGAGCCGGTCGCCGAGCACGCTCTGCGACAGCCCGCGCCCGAGATGCGTTCCCAGCCCCCAGAAGATCATGCCGAGCTCGTCTTTGGTGAAATTCTCGACCGGCAAGCGGCGTAGCACGACAAACCCGCGGCCATCCGCGATCTGGTGGCGAATTTCATCGATCGCCGGCTGCAGCGACGGCACCGCGAAATGCTCGCGCTGCAGATCGGCGAGGCCGAGGCCGGCGGCTCTGATCTGCCCGATCGCGTGCTCGATATCCTGCAGCTGAGTCGCGCTGAGGTCGACCGTGTAATCCGCCGGCGACTTGAAATCCGCGACCTTCCACGCGCCCGGATGATCGATCGGCGCCGCGTGCACCGGCGTGACTAGCGCCTCGATCTCAGCGGGTCTCTCTATCTCGCGCACATCGCTCATCGTTTAGCCTCCGTTGCGTAGAGTTGATCAGAACACCTGGAAAGCCTGGCCTGCAAGTCTCGTGACGGCATTGTTGTTATGGGCTGGATTACCGGGTTGCGTCCTTCGCGCTTCCTCAGGATGACGGACTTTCTTGAGGCCATTTCGCTGACCCCGTCATCCTGAGGAGCCCGCAAAGCGGCGTCTCGAAGGACGCACCGCAGCTTCAATAACCGCGTGCGGGATCGACGATATTGAGCAAAGGCTCGCCGCGCATCAGCCGTGCGGCGTTGGCGAAGACCAGATCAAAGGTCTTCGGCAGATATTCGTCGAGATCGTCGGAGGTGACATGCGGCGTCAGCACGACATTGTCGGCATGCCACAACGGTGACGAAGCGGGCAGCGGCTCGGGATCGTGGACATCGAGGATCGCGCCCGACAGCGCACCCGCGCGCAATGCCGCGACCAGCGCGTCATGATCGACCGAGCCGGCACGGCCGATGTTGAAAAACCCAGCGCCTTGTTTCATCAGCCCGATCCGGCGCCGGTCGAGCAGGTTGCGCGTCTCCGGCGTCAGCGGTGTCGCGAGCACAATAAAATCGGCCTCGGCCAACACCGTGTCGAGCGCGGTGATGGGCACCATCCGATCAACGTCCGGGTGTGCCGCGCCACTGCGTCGCACGCCGAGCACCCGCAGACCCAGCGCCTTGGCCGCGCCGGCCACCGCGGCGCCCATATCGCCGACCCCGATGACCAGCACGGTTTTGCCGGCGATCCGCGGCGTGAAGATCGCCTCCCAGCACGCCTTATGCTGATTGGTGACGATCGCCGGGATGCGCGCGTTGAGCATCAGCAGCGCCATCGTCGCCGCCTCGCGGATCTTCTCGACATG
>Ga0181537_10001639_pt1 | contig 20378 bp, 14 predicted proteins | sample PEATcosm2014_Bin_39_FD_119765 | JGI IMG/M metagenome (GOLD analysis project Ga0181537, IMG submission 119765) | Peatland microbial communities from MTU Mesocosm Facility, Houghton, MI, USA - PEATcosm2014_Bin23_10_metaG | ecosystem: Environmental > Terrestrial > Soil > Wetlands > Peat | place... | reverse complement strand
GCGACACCATGCTCGATGGAGATAGGCCGTGGTCTGCCGTCGAGTCCCAGGCGGCCCCAGTCCCAAAGCTTGAAGGTGAAGATGTACGGCGTGGCGCTGATCTCCAGCACCATGCTGTTGGCGCCAGAACAATGAATCGTCCCTGCGGGAATCAGAAAGTGGTCGTGCTTCCGCGCCGGCCAGCGGTTCACATACTTCTCAGCGGGAAACGCGGCGCCGCCTTCCTGCGCGCGATCGAGGTCATCGGTCATTTCCTGCGGAGAGATGTTGTCTTTGAGGCCGAGATAGACGGTCGCGTCAGGTCCGGCGTCCAGCAAGTAGTAGCTCTCATCCTGCGTGTAATCCATTCCAAATTTCTCGCGAATATATTGGGTAAGCGGGTGCACTTGCAGGGAGAGGTTTCCGCCGCCCATGGTATCGAGAAAATCAAAACGGATGGGAAACTCCGCGCCGAATCGTGCGTGGACCGCTTCGCCCAGCAGCGCGCGCGGCTGAGAGAAGACGAGATCGATTGCCGGAACTTCAACGCGCTGCTCGCCAAAGCCGAGCAGCAGACTGTTCTCTTCCGGGACGCAATCGAAGCACCACGCATAGTTAGGAACATCGCGGGGAAGATCGCAGACCTCCTCCATCCAATGCCCACCCCATGGACCGGGATCGAAGTAGGGCACGACACGGAAGGGACGCTGCGCGATTTGCTCTAAGGCCTGGCGAAAGACGTCGCCGCCGATCAGTTTGGGCGAGTGCGGCTGATTGGTATCGAGCAGAAAATCGATCTCGGGCAAGAGTTGCTTCTTCAGGTGATCGGCGGCGCGCCACTCGGCGAAGAATCCGCACTTGTACTTCAACAAAAAATCATCTTGCGGATTGTTCAGGCCGAGATTGCCCATATCCTGGCGGCGCCAACGGAGTTGAATCTCCCACCGCGCGAGATCCGCGTAGACGGTCGTTGCGCCGGGCGCAGAAACGAAGGATGCACCAGTGCCCACAACCAGCACGGAACTCTGCTGCGCGGCGCGCTCCACGGCGAAACGCATTTCCTCAAGCTTGGCGGAATCGAAATAATCTTCAAGAGTAATGCCGCTCATGCGGCCGAAGACACGATCGGAGCCGAGCAGCGGATCGAGCATGGTGCGTATTTCTTCTGGAGTTTTGAGGCATTTTTCGACAAGAAAGACCTGGGGCGAAGGCAGATGGCCGCGTAGAGCCTCAAGCACGCGGGCACTGAATACGCCGGGGTAGCACTCGACGCAGATTGGGTGCTGCTGCAACAGCGGAGCAAGGCGCATCGCAATCGCCTGCCAGCCTGCGCTGCATTCTTCTGCCGGTCCTGCCTGAATAAAAGGGAATTTATCGTAATTCGACTGCCGGGACATCTAGCTCTTTACCTCGCTTTAATTCGCGGCGCGAACTCGGCCCGAGCTCTCACTTTGACTGTAGAGGCAAATATAAATCGGATGCAATGTCTCAATCTAATCGGCTGGCACGGAAGCAGAAAGTGAATTTGCGGCTGGTATCGAACTGGAACGCGATTTGGGAGTGCGTTGATGTTGCTTACGAGATTCGGACTCGCCGACTTGCGCAAGCTGGAACGCTGCGAAAATACTGGCCGCTGGGGATATGGCGAAGGACAAGCCTTACCGATGCGGTCAGCTTCCCAACCGCCCAAGTGGCGCTGGATGATTATCTTTTTCCCCCGACTCCTCCTCCGTTTTCGCCGGAGGATTGGAGATTACAACGCGCAGTTGCATCCTACCCTCTAACCCTACCGGCAGAGGAAGGCCAGATGCGGAGGAGATGAGGCCTGACTGACGTGTGGTGCGGTAAAGCAACTCTGCTGCAGCGGCGTCCACTGGTTTTGAGAACAGGAAACCCTGAATGTGATCGCAGTCTAATCCACGCAGGGTGCTTAGCTGTTCCTTCGTCTCAACACCCTCGGCGATGACTTCGAGTCTCAGGGAGTGAGCCAGTTGCATGATCGCCTTTACGATGTCCAGACTGCCATTTCCGTCACCGAGTTCACGGACGAAAGACCGGTCGATCTTGAGACAGTCGAACGGAAGCCGTTGAAGACGGTTCAGTGAAGAATACCCAGTCCCAAAGTCGTCAATCTCGAGTCGGACCTTCATCGCCTTCAGGCGGTCAAGGGTTTCAAGCGTCTGTTCGGTGTTTCCCATGATGGAGCTTTCGGTCATCTCAAGCGTCAGAGACTCGGGGGATAGTCCACTTTCAGCCAGCGCGAATTCCACGTCTTCCACCAGCCGGGAATCGCTCAATTGCCGGGCAGAAACATTCACACTGATCGATAGCGCGGGATCGGGAGCGAGGCTCTTCTGCCATTCTGCCATCTGGCGGCAAGACTCGCGCAGGACCCAGCGGCCGAGCAGGACAATGAGTTCACTGCCTTCAGCGATGGGAATGAACTCTCCGGGCTGGATGAGTCCGCGTTCAGGGTGATTCCAGCGAACCAGCGCCTCGAACCCGCGGATGTGATGATCGATGGTCGAGACGATCGGTTGATAGTGAATAATGAGTTGCTCAGTGTTGATGGCTTTGCGCAAGTCGGTCTCAATTTCAAAGCGAGTGACGACCTGCTTGCGCAATCCCTCGTTGAAGAATTCAAAGCGTGCTTTACCGTTGGTCTTGGCGTGATACATGGCGGTATCGGCGTTACTCAGGAGTTCTTCCGGCGTCGAACCAGTGGAACTCAGGGCGATTCCAATACTGGCAGAGACCAGCAAGCGGCGGCCCTCGACAAAAAACGGCTCACCCAGCCGTTCGAGCAGACGCGCAGCGACGGTGGAGGGATCAATATCGCGCTGGATATGACCGAGAAAGATGGCGAATTCATCTCCGCCGATACGTGCTACTACGGATTCCCGGGATCCGCTCCCTCGTGGACTGGTACGAACGCCGGCGCGTAGTCGTCTGGCGACGTCGATGAGTAGCTCGTCGCCAGCAGCATGTCCGAGGTTGTCATTGACCAGTTTGAACTGGTCGAGGTCGACGAACAGAACAGCGAACACCTCGTCTTGCTGACTGGCGGCCTCGATTGCGGACTCGAGGCGGTCGATGAAGTAGAGCCGGTTTGGCAGGCGAGTGAGCGGGTCAACGATTTTGCCTTCAGTGATGTCCGTCTGCGAGCCGGCTATGCGGATTGCTTTTCCGTCCAGATCACGGACTGCGATGCCGCGGCTTAGTGTCCATATGTAGCCACCGCTCTTGTGACGCATTCGGTATTCACACACAAACTCCGGAGTCTTCCCGTCGCAATGAGCGGCAATCCCGGCGCGGACGCGGTCAACATCTTTTTCATGAATCTGGGCGAACCATTGTTCGGGGCTAGACCAACACTCGCTTTCTGAGTGACCCAGCATATGGCCCCAGCGAGGAGAGAAATAGATCTCACCGGTACCGAGATTCCAGTCCCAGAGGCCGTCGTTGGCGCCACGGGCCGCAAGGGCATAGCGCTCCTCGCTTTCCTGGAGGGAATTGTGCGCATCCTGGAGGGCGCGTTCTCGCGATTCGATCTGGGAGAGCATCTCGTTGAAGGCATCGACGAGATGACCGGTTTCGCCACCTGAGTGGATTACAGCGCGTATCGAGTAATCCTTGTCAGTCGAAATGCGGCGAGCGACGTTGGCCAGTCGCACTAAGGGATCTCCAATGAATTTCGCAAAGCGCAGGGAGGCTATGAACGTCGCAAAGACCGAGGCAAGAAGAACCAGAATGGCGATCTTCGCATATTCCAGAAGCACCGATCTGAAACCGCTCAAATCGAAGACGAGAGCAATGGAGCCCGTGCGCTCATGGTTGAGCAGGACTCCGCGAAATAGGGTAAGAGACTCCCCGGAAAAATAAGCTCCGTCGGGGTGCTGCGCGGGAAAGTCGCGGACCTGCGGATTACCTGCACGGCTGTATTCCGCAAACACGCGCCCCTTGTTGTCGTAAAGACAGGCGACAAGGACATTCGGTTCCGTGGCGAGAGCGTCCAACATTTCTTCCGCGGTCTCTTTGTCGTTAAACGCAAGGGAGGCAGCGGAATTTGCACCAAGGGTGTCGGCCAGCGCGGTGAGTTCGCGAACGGCACTCGCGCGATAGCTTTGACGCTCGTAGAGCGCAAACCCGAAGGAAGCAAGCAGGACGGCAAGAACGCTGGTTGATAGGATTAAGAGGGCCAGTTTGAATCGGATGGATAAGTCTCTGATGTTCATCGTGTCACATTCCCCCATCTGCTTTGGCGACACCTGTCACCGAGGTGGCCAGGAGTAGCAGCTGAGAGCTGATTTTGAGCTGGGCCGAATCGGCGGCTCCAAGGTTGATGTCGAAGCGGACTTTACCTTCCTCCAAGTGGAAACGTATCATTCCGCCGTCAGACAAGAAGTTGGCGGTCTCTCCCACAGTAAGGACCGGCATCCCACGCAGACTCTTGACGATTGCGGTCTGGCGTTGGGCTTCATCGCGGCTGAGAAAGAAGATGTTACAGTTCTTGAATTCCTGCAGTTGGCGCATCGGCCGAACGTGGAGCACCCGCCCTCCGACGACTTTGCCATCGAGGGTATTTTCGAGTTCCTGACGGCGCGGCTCATCGTCAAAGATGCAGAGATTAAGGGAAGAGCCTCCTGCGTCAAGGGCGCCTGCAGGCCAATTTGTGAGCTGTGCAAAGTGGAAGAGAAACGCAGCCTTGACCTCGTACTCATCGGCAGTGGATTGGCCCCGGGCAGACTGAGGAACTCCTAGAAGGAGCAGGACGGTGCATAGCAGCCCGAATCCCCATGCGGCGATCGAAGCTTGCCGAAGATGCGGTTCCTTAGTCGAATTGTTCGCTCTTAGATGCACAGACGAACTCCGCTCAGAATGACCAGGTGATTTTGGCGTAGGCTGTCCGCCGCATCAGCCCGGACTGTACGGTGGAATCGGGGCCGGAAGACTCCGGATGGAGATTTTTTAGGAGGTTCTGTCCTACCAGGCTCAGAGAGACTCTCTCTCCCACGGCCCAGTTCAAGCCGGTGTCAAACCGGGTGTATGAGGGAACCGACTGAGCGGGAAGGCGGTTGACGAAGTATGCCGAAGCATTCCATTGGAGGTTATGAGGCAGGCTCACACTGGAGCGCAACTGTGCCTGATGATCAGGAGAGCCGCCCTGAGTTCCAGGAATGGATCCGTCCTGGCTACCGCCAAATTCATGGAGGTGAATAGAGAAAAAAGTATAGCCCGGGTTGAGAGTCCAGAAACTCGTCACCTTCCAGTTCGCAAAGGCTTCAATGCCATGCGTTTCTCCAAAAAGGCTATTACCGAACGTCTCAGGCATGAGCAGGTGTACCGGCGCAGGATTCGTCTCAAGGCTGATGGTTCCTGGTTCGAGCGACACCAAATCGCGATAGCGGTTGTAGAAAACGGTAGAATCCAGCGAAAACCGGCTGGTCAAAATAGTCCGGTAGCCTGTTTCGAACGCCGTTACCTGCTCGTTTTTTTGGTTCGGATTCCCGAATAGGCTTACAAGTATGGGCATGTTGCCAGGCCCAGGAAGGGCCTCAAAATTTACTCGGAAATCGGTATCACTTCGAGCGGGAATGCGGTCGGCGGCAGAGACCGCACCCCAGACCGAGTTCCTGCTGTCCGGGGTCCAAACGAGACGTCCCGAGGGTTGGAGGGCGAATCGGGTGAAGTCGTTGTGCTCAAGCCTAGCGCCCAGGCTCAAATGAACGCGATTTGGAAGGATAGCGATCTCGTCCTGCGCGAACAAACTGAAGAGTTGAGTACGACGGTCCTGAGGAGTCGCGGAGATTCGCAGAGTCGGGTCAATCTCATCCGAACTGACGCGGTACCCGAGTCCCCATACGATGTCTTGTCGGTCGCCCAAAAGAATATGGTGTTGAAAGTCAACGTCGAAATTATTCTGGCCGATGTTGTAGGTGGAATCGCTGCGAGTGGTGCGGTCAAAGTAGACCTGAAGTGAAGTCTGAGATTCCGGTGAGAGAGTACGTTTCCACCGCATAAGCAGATCTCCGCCGGAGTAGCGATTACGCAGGGCGACCGTTGCATTCTCTGGTGGCTGCAGGGAAAGCGGTATGAAGGCAATCTCTCCCGCATTACCCTGGTAAATATCTCCCTCAGAAGTGAGTGAATCTCTGGCGGAGAGGGTGCTATCTACGCGAAATCCGCCTTGGACGAGGCGCCAGTCGTCCTGGCCGTCCAGTCCGGCCATGGTTGGTAGAGCGCTGACATGGAAGCCTTCCGCCGTCACGCGGTAGGCACCAACTTTGGGCGCCTTTCCGCCGTAACTAACAGTCTCTGGTCCGACCGTGGAGTTTCCTGCGCCTGCTGCAATATAGCCGCCCTTGGTGTCTTTGGCGCTTAGGGTAATGATGTTGATGACGCCATTCACGGCGTTCGATCCCCAGACCGCAGCACCAGGGCCGCGAATCACTTCTATACGCTCAATGCTGCTGAGGGGAACGTTTTGGGAGTCCCAGAATACGCCAGCGAAGATTGGGGAATATACGGTTCGACCGTCAATCAGAACGAGGAGTTTGTTGGAATATTGGCCGTTGAAACCGCGAGCACTAATGGCCCAATTGCCGACGTCGATCTGCGCCACGTCAAGGCCCGGAACCATTCGCAGTAGGTCAGGGATGTTGAGTGCGCCAGAGCGGTGAATATCCTCCCGAGTGATGACGAAGACAGCCGCAGCGGCCTCGGCGGTCTTCTGCTCCCTTTTGGATACAGACGTCACCTCAATGTTCATCAGGTCTTCGAGGCTCTTCTGGGTAAAGTCCGGGGTTTGTGCAGGGCATGCTGAAAACCCTGGAAATCCGAACAGTGCAATCACGGCGAGCCTCAGGGCCCGCCGGATGACTCGCTCTGAATTAGTGGCCGAACTGAAGAGATTGGACAACTTCAAGTGATAACTGAACAACGCTATATAAAACTCCATATTCGTGAACCTGCACCGATACTCTTCCTCGCGAGCGCGGCCGTACATGACCCGAACGTTCTCTTCCTTCCGCCAGTTCAATCGAATCGCCGAGTAAAGCCATTAGAGAGAGACACATCGATGACGGCCGAACTAAAGTTTGGGACGGTGAACAGGGTGGAGTGTATTTCTCGAGATTCCACCGAGACCTTTGGCCTGCGTAAATGAACCGATTGGTAACACTGTGGATTCCGGATGGAGCGCAGGCGCGAAGTGGCCGATGCGGAATTTCTCGGGGATCACTGCTACGCAATTGACTACAGCGGTGTATTGCGAAAATGCAGATGCGTGGCCGAACGCGGCCATATCGCTTGAATTATTACGGACGGAATGATGGCGGAGAGGGAGGGATTCGAACCCCCGATACCCTTACGAGTATGCCTGATTTCGAGTCAGGTGCATTCAACCGGGCTCTGCCACCTCTCCACTCGATCGACTTAGCCTTTTCAGAGGCTTGGGCACGCCGGCTGCCTTCCTTAGTCTAGTTGCAAACCTGTATTCGTGGCAACGCGCGATTGCTCCCACGGGCTTCCTGAGCAACGTATGCTTAAAATCGATTTATTAAAGCTATCGGCGGGCCGCGAAGTGACCGTACTGTGGCGCAAGGGCCGTTGGCGCTACGCGACGATTGCATCGAATGAATGTTGGGCCATCTCCAGTTCCCGAGGCTCATTTAGGGGGGCAAATTTGGATACGGATACAAAGACGAAGAAAATTGGTCCCGGCCTGAGGCGAATCTGTGTCTTTGCCGCTGCCTTTCTGTCTTGTCTCCTGGCCTCGGTCCTGCTTTGGTGGCGAGCCGAGCCTGTGCAGGTCCAGGCGCGCGCCTCGCTTTGGGTCCGCAGTTCTAGTTTTGCCGACGGGGCAACGATTCCTGGCCGGCTGACGTGCGACGGCGCCAACCGTTCACCGCAACTGCATTGGCAGCCTGCACCCCGGGGCACAAAGAGTTTTGCGATTGTGATGGACGATCCCGACACGCCCACCGACTTTACTCATTGGCTGGTCTACAACATTGCGCCCGGAGTGCGGGAACTGGCCGAGGGCGCGTCGACCGAAGGCGCCATGCCGCAGGGATCCGCCGAGGGAAAGAACAACTTTGGCCGTCCCGGGTATGGAGGTCCCTGCCCGCCGCGCGGCAACCCGCATCACTATGTATTTCAGGTGTACGCCCTCGATCTGCTTCTTCATCTGCCGCCGGGAGCGACCAGGAAACAACTGAATGCTGCGATCGATGGCCACATCGTATCTGAGGGCCAGATCATCGGAATCTATCAACGGATGGATAAATAGCAGCGATTGGGACTCGCTCGCAGCGAGCCTCGATCAACCTTGCACACGCTCCGCGAAGATCGCGGCCAGCCGTTTCACGTTGCGCCGCAGGTCGTAGTGCTCCACAACGCGCGCGCGTCCGCTCTTTCCCATCCGCCGGCGCAGTTCCCCGTCATCCATCAAGCGGGCCAGGGCCTTTACCAGCGCGTCCACGTCCGATGGCGGCACAAGCAAACCGTCTTCACCGTCGCGGATCAGCTCCGGAATCCCGGCGATGTGCGTCGATACGCAGGGAATCTCCATGGCCATGGCTTCCATCAGCACCACGGGCAGGCCCTCGGCAAAGCTGGGAAGGCAGAACGCGTCAGCCGCCGCATAAAAGTCGCGAATGCGATCCTGGTTGATAGCGCCCTCAAATACTACGCGCTCACGAGCGGCGACGCGCTCTGCGTGCACCCACAGCGATGCTTCGTCGGGTCCGCTGCCCACCAACCGCACCCGTACGTGCCGGCCTTCCTGCGTGAGTCGCTCTACAGCATCGATCAAAATGTGTTGGCCCTTGGCCGGCGTCAGCCGTCCCACGCACAAAATCTCGAATTGCTCCGTCGCAGTGCGCTCAGGCCGCGGCGCGAAAATCTCCGGATCGACGCCCAGCGGCGACACCACGAATTTGCTCCAGTGCTCATAGGGCGACAGCTTCATCAGCTGGCTGCGCGCGAACGAGCTGATGCAGCAGAGAAAATCCGCGGTCCGAATCTTCTCGGCCAGCATCTGCCGGTCGGCGTCATAGAATTCATCCGGCCCGTGCACCGTGAGCGAGTAGCCGAAGCCAAAGACCGTGCGCACAAAGAGCCCTACGCTCGCCGCTTGCGAGGCCAGATGCACGTGCAGATGCCGCAGTCCCTGCCGCTTCATCCACTGGCCCACCATCAGTGCCTCAATGAAGTACATGAGGTTCAAGTAGAGCCGCCGCAGATCCAGCCCGGCCATACGGAACGCCAGCGCAACACCGCGCCAGTAGCCGCCGAAGTTTCCGAATACAGTTCGCAGCTTGGCTACGGTCGCCCCGGCGAGCCCATGCTGCTTTACGCAATAGGTGCGTTTGGCTTCGTCGGCCTCGGCCTCCGTCAGCCGGTCAACGGGTCTGTCAGGCCGATTGATCGATGCCGTCTCCACGCGAAATCCCAGTTCGCGTAGCGCCAGCACCTCACGCAACACGAACGTCATCGAGAACGTCGGGTAGGTGCTGATCAAATAAGCTAATGCACGCGTCGGCGGTGCGGCCGCCCGATCGGGATGGGTTATTTCAGGCATGCGGTCTTTGCGGTTCATTTTACGATGCTCACCACAGTCCTCCTTTTGGATTCGCTCTGACCACTGCTTCACGCCGGGCCGGCTGCGACGGGTGGCATCGTACGTTTACAATCACCGGGACGGAGTTCGGCAACTTTGACCATGGAATTTCACATTGCGCGCAAGGCTCGAGAGCGCTACGGATTCGCCGAGTCCCTATTCTCCTACAACGGAAATGTGATTCTGGCCAGTATTGGGGCGTGCCGCGTCTTCGCTCAACGCATGAACCAGGTGCGCGACGTAGAAAAGCATCCCGAGCAGGCCGTCCATGCGGGCCAGCTGTTCGCAATGGGGCTCATTGACGAAGCCAGTCACGTGCTCATGGCCCGCTATCGTCAGCAGCTCGATCCCGAGGTGATGACCGCCGCGCTCGATTGGTTCGGCGCCCAGGTGGGTGCTGACAATGTCGACAAAATGCTGCTCATGTTTGTCGAGCAGTTTCCCGGCCAGAGCGTAATGCGCGGCCAGGAAACGCCGGTGCAATGGCTTGCCGGCGAAACGGCTGGAATGCCGCATCGCGCCGCGGCACTCGAAGAGCTGCTGCTGCTCTGGTCGGCGAATCGCAATCAGGCATTCAAGCCATTTGAAGAACTTTTTGAAGATCGCAGCCTCGCGGAAAAGACGGTCTATCGCAAAGTCACGGCGCAACTGCCGGAGTATTTCGCCACGCGCCCGCTCATTCCGTTGCCCGACGCAAAAGCGGTGAGCCTGCTCGATCTTTTGCAGGCGCCCGCGGCCGGCTCGCCCGCCTCGCTCAGCGAGCAGCTTGACTTGATTCGGCGGCTTTGGAAGCCTCTGCTTGGCGATGCACTGGAGCGCTTCCTGCTCATGGCCGGCGAAATTCTTCGCGAAGAAGAGCTCGCCATCTGGATGCAGTTCAACCCGCCGGCTGCCCGCGCTCGCGAAGCTGCCGAGCGCCGCCGCAAAACCGGCCAGCAGCAATGGCCCTCCGATGTGAGCCATGCCGAAGTGCCTGTGTTCGGCGATCCGGCGCACGAATACGAAAAGTTCTCGCCCGACACTGCGTGGATGCCCGGTGCCGTGCTCATCGCCAAAAGCACCTACGTGTGGCTGGCGCAGTTGAGCCGCAAATTCAATCGCCACATCGGCCGCCTCGATGAGATCCCCGACGAAGACCTTGCGCAACTGGCGCATCGCGGCATCAATTCTCTCTGGCTGATCGGCGTCTGGGAGCGCAGCCGCGCCTCGCGCACCATCAAGCTCCTCTGCGGTAATCAGGATGCCGTCGCCTCGGCCTATTCGCTCTTCGACTATCGCATTGCCGACGATCTGGGTGGCGAAGCTGCGTACATCACGCTGCGCGATCGCGCCTACCATCACGGCATTCGTCTCGCCAGCGATATGGTGCCGAACCACATGGGCATCGATTCGCCCTGGGTGATTGAACATCCCGACTGGTTTATCTCTCGCCAGGATTCGCCGTATCCCTCTTACAGCTTCGAAGGGCCCGATCTTTCGCATGACGGCCGCGTGGAGCTCAAAATCGAGGATCACTATTACGATCAGTCCGATGCTGCGGTGGTATTTCGCCGCCGCGACAAAGCTACGGGCGAAACGCGCTACATCTATCACGGCAACGACGGCACCAGCTTCCCGTGGGACGATACCGCGCAGCTCGACTACCTGAACGCGGCAGTCCGCGAGCAGGTGATTCAGACCATCCTGCATGTCGCGCGCCTGTTCCCCGTGATTCGCTTCGATGCCGCCATGACCCTCGCCAAACGGCATTTTCACCGGCTATGGTTTCCGGGGCCCGGCTCGAGCGGCGCAATTCCTTCCCGCGCGGAATACGGCATGACGCAGGCCGAATTCGATCGCTGTATGCCGCACGAGTTCTGGCGTGAGGTGGTCGACAGAGTTGCCGCCGAAGTTCCCGGCACATTGCTCCTCGCCGAGGCCTTCTGGCTCATGGAGGGATATTTCGTCCGCACCCTGGGCATGCATCGCGTCTACAATTCTGCCTTCATGATCATGATGAGGGACGAGGACAACGCCAAGTACCGGTCTGTCATTAAGAACACGCTCGAATTCGATCCCGACATCATGAAGCGCTATGTCAACTTCATGTCGAATCCAGATGAAAGAACGGCAATTGATCAGTTTGGCAAGGGCGACAAGTACTTCGGCGTTGCGGTCATGATGTCCACGCTGCCCGGCCTACCCATGTTCGGCCACGGCCAGATTGAGGGATTCACGGAAAAGTACGGCATGGAGTACCGCTGGCCGCGCTACCAGGAAGATCCCGATCACTGGCTTGTGGAGCGCCACGAGCGTGAGGTTGCGCCGTTGCTCAAGCGCCGCTGGCTCTTCGCCGAGAGCGCGCACTTCCTGCTCTATGACTTCTTCCATCCCAATGGTTCGGTGATCGAAGACGTGTTTGCGTATTCCAACCGCACCGGCGGCGAGCGCGCTCTTGTGGTCTATCACAATCGTTACGGCGACGCGCACGGGACCATAGACTTCTCGGCCGCCTACGCGGACAAGGGATCGGGCCAGCTTCGCCAGCGCCGCCTGCCCGACGGGCTCGGCCTGAGCGGCGATCGCGGCGCCGTGATTGCCTGGCGCGATTCGATCACGGATCTCAAGTATCTGCGCCGGGCAGGAGATTTATTGGATCGCGGCCTCACCCTCAGCCTTCACGCCTACCAGTGCCACGTCTTTCTCGATTGGCATGAGCTCCACCCTTCGGCCGAAAAACCGTGGGACCGTCTCGCCGATTGGCTCAATGGGCGCGGCGTCGCTTCGCTCGACGAGGAACTGGTCAATCTCGAACTGCAGCCCGTGCACGAGGCTCTGCGCTCGTTCCTCGACCCGGGCTTGGTGCGGCACTTTGCCGATATTGCCGACCATCCGCGCGCGGTCGGTGCGGAGCGAGCCAAAAAAATCGAGCGGCAGCGCATCGATTACCTGAAAGATGCGTGGGCGCGAGCTGAAACGCTTTTGCGCGCGGCCCAGTCTGCTTATGCGGTGCGTCTGCGGCATGCGGTTGAGCCTGCGCCCAGCGCGCGGCCGGCCGATCCGGCATTGCAGGCGCATGCGTTCAACAAATTGCTCCGCGCCGCGATGCACATGCCGGCTGTGGAAGCGCTTTTCGCGGCTCCGTGGACCGCTGCCGCGCGCCGCGTGTTGCCGAGTCCGAGTCCGCAACTCACGGCAACGGAGATGTGGGGCCCGGTGCTCGCCTGGTGCGTGCTGCAGTGGTTAGCCGAGTCGGTCGATGTTGGGAAAAACGGGGTCGCGCAACCCGAACGCACTGCGCTCGATCTCTTCGATCGCCTGCGCCTGCGCGAACCCTTTGGGCATGCTTTCACCGCGCTCGGCTTCCATGGTGAAGAAGCGTGGCGCGTTGCCGCGCGCATCAAGGTTCTGCTGTTGACTGACGCCAGCGAATCGCAGGAGGTTGCAGACGTTGCCGAGGTCGAATCAGCGGCTGCCCCTGGTCTCGCTCCTGACACTGCGGAAGCTAAGACGGCCTCTGCGTCTGCTCCGGGTCTCAATGCCGAAGCCGGAGAAGGGAAGACCGCTTCACCCGCTTCGCAGCCCGAGGAAGATCAAGTGGCGCTGGCTCACGCTCTCTGGCTCGATCCCGACGTCCGCTGGCTTTGCGGTGTTCATGAGTCGGAGGGTCACTTCTACCTGATCCGCGAACAGTATGAAGAATTGTTGTGGTGGCTGCTCATGCCGGCGCTGCTGCGCCTCGCCGGTGAGGCCGCGCCCAGCCGCGCAGCGGTGGAGGAGTTGAGCAAGACCGTCGCGAACGCTCTCCACTCAGCCGAGGCGGCGGAGTATCGCATCAACACGTTGCTCGGTCCGCTTGCAGCCGCGGAGGTCGATGAAGCTGAAGAAAGCGCCGAGTCCCCCGCGCCGGATGCAGTTCTAAAACGTCCGGAGGAGAGAGCGTCGATAAGATGACGGATGAAGTTCTCACAGACCTCACTGTCGGCTCGATAATGGCGCTCGGGGGCGGCTTCATCGCGATCTTTCCTCACCGTTTTTTGCACCCATATAAAGGGAAGACCGTGTATCAGTCTGGCACTGCTACGACGTTTATGCGCATTTGCGGAGGCATTGTTTGCTTCGGCGGAGTCCAGTTTATTTCGAGGGGTCTTTGGACGCTCTGGAATGCTGGTCGCTGATGGTTTGAGCTAAGATTCTGCCTTGGAGAGCAATCTGTGCCTCAATCAGATCAAGAGAACTTTCAGTCCGCGCGCCGCGAACTCTTCTCCGCCGTCATCGGCGACGTGATGGACAAGATGGGACTGCTTCAGCAGTTCCTGCCGCCCGCCATCGTGCCTCTCGAGCGCTCCATGGTAATTTGCGGCCGCGCCATGACCGTTCTTGAAGCCGATGTCTTCGACGAATCCGTTACAGGCTCGCACAATCCGCTTTCGGCGCGTCCCTTCGGCCTGATGATGGACGCGCTCGACGACCTCAAGCTCGACGAAGTCTACATCTGCACCGGCGCTTCGCCGCGTTATGCGCTCTGGGGTGAGTTGATGAGCGTGCGTGCCGGAAAATGCGGCGCGGCCGGCGCTGTCGTCGATGGCTACTCGCGCGACACGCGCGGCGTCCTCGCTTTGGGATTTCCCACCTTCTCCCACGGCAGCTATGCGCAGGATCAGGGTCCGCGCGGCAAGGTCATCGACTTCCGCATTCCCATCCAGATCGGCCAGGCGCGCATCGTTCCCGGGGACATCGTCTTCGGCGATCTCGATGGAGTCTGCATCGTTCCCCGCGCCGCCGAGCAGGAGGTTTTCGCTCGCGCCTTCGAGAAAGCGCGCAAAGAGAAGACCGTCCGCAAGGCTCTAGAAGAAGGCATGCCCTCGAAGGCGGCGTTTGAGAAATACGGAATCCTTTAAGAACAGGGATCAGGGATCAGGGATCGGCAAACAGCAAACAGCGAACAGCTGAAACCTGACACCTGAAACCTGATCCCTGTAGAATCACTTTAGGGCTGCCGGACTTGGCCCTTTGGCGCTAACTATCGATGAGCGAACCGGAAACAGAGCTTAATCCCCAGGCACAGGCCGTTTCGCCGGCGTGGGAGAGAGTCGAACGCGCACGGCACCCCCAGCGCCCCTACCCCATGGAACTGATCGAGCGAATCTTCACGGATTTCAGCGAGATTCACGGGGATCGCGCCTTCGGCGACGACGAGGCTGTGGCCTGCGGCATGGCACGGCTGGGCGCCGAAGAGGTCATGGTCATCGGCAACCGCAAAGGCGGCAGCACCAAGGAGCGCGTACGGCGCAACTTCGGCATGCCGCATCCCGAGGGTTACCGCAAGGCGCTGCGCGTGATGAAAATCGCCGAGAAATTTGGCCGCCCCGTCATCAGCTTCATCGATCTGCCTGGCGCATATCCCGGCATGGGAGCCGAGGAGCGCGGCCAGGCCGAGGCCATCGCCCGCAACCTGCGAGAAATGGCCCGGCTGCGTGTGCCCACCATCTCCGTCATCAGCGGCGAAGGCGGATCGGGCGGGGCGTTGGCCCTAGCCGTCGCCGATCGCGTGCTGATTCTCGAAAACGCGCTCTACTTCGTCATCTCGCCGGAGGGTTGCGCGTCGATCATGTGGAATGACGCCAACAAGAAGGCCCTCGCCGCCGAGGCGCTGCGCGTTTCCGCACCCGAGGTCGTGGATTTGGGCTGCGTGGACGAAATCATCCCCGAGCCGCCGAATGGCATCCACACGGATCGCGAAGCAGGCTCTGGATTGCTCGGCTCAGTGCTAAAGAAGCATCTCCTCGAACTCCAGACGCTGCCTGTCGAAGCCCTGGTGGCCGAGCGGCAGAAAAAATTCCGCAATGTCGCACAGTTCTACACGCAAAGCTGATTTCCTGGCTGGAAAGTCCACACCATTGTTATGAAGTACACCCGAGCGATTAGCCGGAGGCAGGCATGACCGAACCCGTTCACACCGGCGGACGGCTGCGCGGCTACCTCGAGTTTCTGGCCGCGTTTCTTTACTACATTATTTTCGCTCGGCCGCTCGCCTTCCATGGCGCGCAAGGGCTTGCCGGCGAAGCCTGGTCTCCGCTTGTCGAGCAGGCCATGCTGGTCTTTCTCCTGCTCATCGGCTACGCCGCCATGGGCTTCTGGTTCGACCGGCAGGCGAACCCCATCATCGAGCAGGGACTGCCCCTGCGCTCCGGCTGGCCGCGCGAGGCCGGGCTGGGAATGGCAACCGGGTGGGCGATTGCCCTGGTCTGCGTTCTGCCTCTCACCGTGATCGGCGGCATCGCAATTTCGTTCTCTCCGCAGGCCTCATCGTGGGGCTGGCTTGTGGCCGACACCGCTTTTTTTGCGTTATTCGCTTTGGCTGAAGAGATTGCATTCCGCGGCTACGCCTTCCAGCGCTTTGAGCGCGCCGTCGGGCCCACCGGAGCGGCACTGGGCTTTGCCGCCATCTACGCCATTTTGCAGGCGCTCCTGCCGGGCGCAAGCCACTCCAGTTTTGCCGTCTCGCTCATGCTCGGGCTCGTTCTTTCGGCGTGTTATGTGCGCACCCGCGCCCTGTGGGTCAGCTGGGGCCTCAACTTCGCCTGGAAAGCCAGCCGCGCCTTGCTCATCGGTCTCGCCGTCAGCGGAGTCACCAGCCACTCGCCGGTGGTGCAGGGAGATCCCATGGGGCCGTTCTGGCTCACGGGCGGAGCGTTCGGTCTCGACGGCAGTTGGGTCACGTTCTTTGTGCTACTCGCAGCGCTGCCTGTGGTCTTCCGCCTCACGCGCGACCTTAACTACCGCTACAACGCTCCCGTGATCGTGTCAGGTGGAATTCCCGTCGATCTCGATGCCATCTCGCGCGCGCAACACGAAGCCGCCATGGGGCCGGCCGCACCCGCAGCGCCGACCCTGGTCCAGATAGGAAACGCAGGGACCAAGGGACCAAGCGACCAAGGGACCGAGCAGGCAGCAGACAACGGACAGCAAGCAGCCGACGGCGAACCGCGAGTATCGAACCGTCCCAAGTAACAATTGAGATTTCGTATCCGGCTTTCTTGCTCCCTTGCTCCCTCGCTCCCTAGCTCTCTCGCTCCCTGTATTTGCCATTTCACCCCGAATGGCGCTAAGGTTTGGCTAGCAAGGCTGTCTGGTAGCGCAACAACCCATGGGAGGTCCCCATGAAGCCGCGGCTCCATTCCCCACGGGTCGGGCCCCATCGGATTGGCTCGACTGCAAAATCGACGATTGCTGAATCGAACGCGAACCATCAGGTAAACAGGGTTTTTGCGCGCGCCATCGGCATGGGTGCGCTGGCCGCGCTTCTTGGCGCCGCAACCGGTGCGTCCCAGGTCATTACGATCGATACCAACGGCAAAGGGAACATCGCTACCACCGGCCCGGTGGATCGGCGGTATGCGCAGATCGAACCTACCCACGTTGAACTCAGCAAAACTGAGCTCGATCCCAAAGCGCGCCTGGAGCTTATCCGTGCCCTCGAATCAGAGCAGGGCTTTGCGATGCGCCCAATTCCTCGCGGCCACAAGGGGCTTACCCTGGTGGCCAACGGCAAACTGGAGCCCGCGGGCGAGGGCTATCTGAACATGGTGACGAGCGAAGGACTCTCCGCGAAGCCGGGCGCCCGCGTGGTCATCACCGACATCAAAGTCGACCGCTCAAAAATCATCTTCGATCTTGACGGCGGACCCGACGCAAAGCATCGCTTTCTGCGCCACATACAAATCGGCGTCGGTGGAGATGCGGGCGATCCGAATTTTGACCCGACGCTTGCCGATCCCAATGGCGATCCCGCTGGCGGCCGGCTGACGCTCACCTTTGGCGATCATGTTCCCGAAGTTACACCTGCTCAGGTCAAGGCGCTGATCGCTCCGCTCATCTCCTTCGATGTGAAATCGCCCATCCAGGCGTTTACAGACACACTGCCGCCGGCCTTGAAAGATGCCATCCTTGGCCATAAGGTGCTGGTAGGGATGACCACCGATATGGTGCTCTTCGCCAAGGGCCAGCCCACTACCCGGACGCGCGAGATGGACGGACAGATGCCCTTCGAAGAATGGATCTACGGCACGTCGCCCGAGGAAGTCGACTTCGTCCGCGTCAACGGCAACCGGGTGATTCGCCTGGAAGTCGCCAGAGATGGCGAGCCGCTGCAGATTTTCACAAAAGATGTCGTCACGGCCATGATGACCACCGACAGCCAGTCGGCGGTCCTGGCGCAAGCCACGACGCGCACTGTTCATGAAGGTGACGCGGAGTCCGACCCTAACAAGCAGGCGCCGGCCGCTCCGCCCAGCCTGCGCAATCCCGGTGAAACTCTGCCCAATGACAAAGGCAACAATCCCTATGGCGACCCCAACGTGGGTGTGATGCGTCCTGTGCAGTTTCCCAAGCCACATACGAATCAGCAGCCTGGCACGAATCCCGATGAGCAGCCCAGTGCTCCTACCGCCGCCAGCCAGCCCTCGCAATCAACCTATCCGCAGCCAGCTGCGCAGGGAAGCACGCAATCTCCAGCGGCCAATGGCTCGCAACCGGAGTCCGCTCCGACGAAAGCCCCAGCCGCGCCGGCAGGCAGCCAGCAACTCCCGGCCAGCACCAGCCAGCTTGTTAACTCCGGCTCTACGGCACAGCCAAACTGAGCGACAGCCGCTTCACGCCGCCACGTATTAAACTAGGATCAGCGAGTCACGTTCGCTCCAGGCTAAATCTTGCGCCGGGGAGCGGGCCAGTACCGCGCCGTTGAAGCCGCGGGCAATTTCTTGCCCGTGCGTGCAGAGACACCTCAAGAAGGAGAACCACCCTACCCATGGCCAAAATTGCCAAAACAGGCGATCGCAAGAAAGTAATGGACACGACGAAGTCGACGGACTGTCCCAAGTGCCAAAAACCCACGCGCATCGTCAAGCGCGTCAAGGATCGTGAACGCGGCATTCCCGGCGGAGTCTATATCTCATGCTCTGTGTGCGACTTCTACGAAAAGCTCTAAGCTTTGCTTGAGTTTTGATTCACAAGAAAAACCCGGCCTCGCGCCGGGCTTTTTCATCTCTCGCAATCAGAACACAATCGCTCCCGCCATCTCCTGCAGGATCGCTTCAGCCGCTTCGGCCGGGTCCGGCGCTTGCGTGATGGGCCTTCCCACCACCAGGTAACTTGCCCCCGCGGCGAGCGCGACGGCGGGCGTGGCCAGGCGCTTCTGGTCGGCCGCCTTGGCGCCCGCGGGCCGAATCCCCGGGACCACCAGCACGCCTTCCGCGCCTGTCAGCGCTCGCACCGCCTCTACTTCCTCAGCCGAGCAAACAAATCCACGGATTCCCGATTTCATGCACATCCTGGCCAGCAATTCCACCTGTTCCGCGGGCGAGCGCCTCACGCCGGTGGCTTTCAACTGTGCGGCGTCCATGCTGGTCAGCACGGTGACGGCCAGCAACTCGGGCGGGTTCGCCATTCCCTCCAGCGCAACGCGCGCAGCCTCGAGCATGGCCGGGCCTCCGTCCGCGTGAACATTTACCATGCGCACGCCCAGCATGGCAGCCGAGCGCACCGCGCCGGCCACGGTGTTGGGAATGTCATGGAATTTGAGATCGAGAAATACCGAGTGACCGCGTCTCACGAGCATCTCTACCGCGGCAGGCCCGGCGGATGTGAACAGCTCCATTCCTACTTTGAACCATTGGCATTCGCCCTCGAGCCGCTTCACCAGTTCTTCAGCGGCCTTGGCGTTCTGGACATCGAGCGCCACAATCAGACGCTTGCGCGCTTCTTCCATCCGGTCAGGCTCTGCAAGGCGACCGGAAACAAATGTTGGGTTCAAGCGTTCGGGGATGGGCATACCTAAATGCTAACTGATTTTTTGCTGCAAAAGTTTGCCCCGAGATTTACGCGCGTTTAAAAGGAAAGTGATTCGCCAGAATGCAACGCGCCGTCGAGCCACGCGCATCAACCGGTACCATGGTACGAAGGAGCCGATCTTGAAGCCGGGAAAGTCAGCCGTGCGGAAGTGGGTCATTGCAATCCTGGGGTTCGTCGTATCGGTTCCGGTCGTGGCCGCGACCGCGCATACCAACCCCATGAACTACGACCCCCAGGTGCGCGCGGCGTACGAACGCTTCTACAACCTCGACTATCCCGGCGCGGTTGACCGCTTCCAGCAATTTCACAACGCACATCCGGGCGATCCGCAGGCAACGGCCTATCTGCTCAACGCGCTGATCTTTCAGGAGCTTTACCGTCAGGATCTCCTCGACACCACCTTTTACGCCAACGACGGTTTTCTCACCGGCCACCACGCCACCGACGAGGATCCCGCGAAGCGCGATCAGATCTTTGCCCTGGCCGATGAAGCTGTGCGCGAAGCCGATTGGCGAATCAACAAGAACCCCAACGACGTCGACGCTCTCTTTGCCCGCGCCTGGGTGCGCAGTTTGCGCTGTGCCTACGTGGCCATGGTGGAGCGCGCGTTCTCCACCGGTTTCCGCCTGGCCACGAAGGCCAGAGACGATGCGGCGCAGGCGTTGAAGATCGATCCCGATTACGTCGATGCGAAACTCATTACCGGCGTGTACGAATACGTGGTGGGCGCGCTGCCCTGGCCCTTCAAGCTCATGATCGGCTTTGCCGGCATCACCGGCTCCAAATCCACCGGGTTCGCGATGCTTGAAGATGCCGGCAAGCGCGGCGTCATCACCAGTGTCGAGTCGCGTACCGTCATTGCGCTCTTCCTGCGCCGTGAATCGCGGTACAAGGAAGCCATCCAGGTGGTGCGCGGCTTGAAAGGCGACTTTCCTCGCGATTTCCT
>Ga0181537_10001637_pt1 | contig 20398 bp, 16 predicted proteins | sample PEATcosm2014_Bin_39_FD_119765 | JGI IMG/M metagenome (GOLD analysis project Ga0181537, IMG submission 119765) | Peatland microbial communities from MTU Mesocosm Facility, Houghton, MI, USA - PEATcosm2014_Bin23_10_metaG | ecosystem: Environmental > Terrestrial > Soil > Wetlands > Peat | place... | reverse complement strand
CGGTAGGGGGCTAGGCGGCGGGGGACACGGCCGTCTGCCTGGCATGCTTGACTTTGCGATTGTCGCCGGCGCACCTAACGCGCGAGTTTCTATAACCGTCGAAATCCCGATGCCCACGAATAACTTCCGCGTCGCGCGCGACGATCTTGCGCCCGGTGACGCGCTACGCGGAGCCGTCGTCGCCATCGGCAATTTCGACGGTGTGCATCGCGGCCACCGGGCGGTGATAGCTGCGGCGCTGGCGCGAGCGCGGGCGCTGTCCCGCCCGGCCGCCGCCCTGACCTTCGAGCCGCATCCGCGCGCCTTTTTCAATCCACAAGCGCCGCTATTCCGGCTGACCGACGAGGCCGCCAAATTGCGGCTGTTGGCCTCGACCGGACTCGATGGCGCGATCGTGCTCACCTTCGATGCGGCGCTGGCGGGCTTGAGCGCGGAAGACTTCGTCGAACGCATCCTGCTCGGACGATTCAGCGTGAGCGGGGCGGCGATCGGCTTCAACTTCCATTTCGGCAAGGGCCGGGCTGGCTCACCGGAATTTCTCGTGGCGCAAGGGAAAGAGCACGGATTTGCGGTCGATGTGGTCGAGCGCTTCGAGGACGGCGGGCGTCCGGTATCGTCGGGTCCGATTCGCGATGCGCTGGCCGCCGGACGGCTCGACGAGGCGGCCGAGTTTTTGGGCTACCCGTGGTTCGTTTCCGGCCCGGTCATTCATGGCGACAAACGCGGCCGCGAACTCGGTTTTCCGACGGCCAACCTTCGGCTCGATGCCGGGTGTAGGTTGCGCTACGGCGTTTATGCGGTGCGCGTCGCGGTGGGCGGGCGCCGCTATGGCGGTGTCGCTAATTTCGGCCGGCGGCCGATGTTCGACGACGGCGCGGTGCTGCTGGAAATCTTTTTGTTCGATTTTACCGGCGACCTTTACGGCCAGAGCATCGATGTCGCCTTCATCGAATGGCTCCGCGACGAGCAAGTCTTCGATTCGGCCGCGACTCTGGTGCGGCAGATGCAGCAGGACAGCCGGCTCGCGCGCGAGATTTTGGCAGATTCGGGAGAGCGGTTTCCGCCGATTTAGCGGACTACGATCCGGGGTCCTGTGGCCCGCGATCGCGCGATTCGCGGGCCCATTGCGCCGCCATGAAACCCAGCAACACGACCGGCACAATGCGCTGCCAGCCGAACGATCGGCCGGCCTGAACGGCGGCGGCGAGAATTTTCGGATCGAGCAGCCACGCCGGCGCCGCATGCGCCTTCGCCGCGCGGGCAAGAATGGCGCGCTGTCTGACCCGGCGCCGCAGCAATGCGCCGACGACGGCGGAGATCCCCGCAATGGCGACAAAAACGCCGGTCATTACCAAGCCGGCGGTGACGTTGTCATAGCGCAGCGCCAGCCAATCGTAAGCGGTGACGCAGAGAAAGACGAAAGCGGCCAACGAAGCGAAGGCGACAATCGCGATCCAAACAAAGACGGCGATACTCGCGCCATTCTTCGATTGAATGGAAAGCGTAATCTCGCGCGTCAGGCTCTTGAGCATACCACCCTCGCGATCCCTTAGCGCGTCGAACGTCGTCAGCGTCGCTGCGACTGTTTCAACGCCTCCAGGTTTTACGCCTCCAGGTCTTCAACGCCTCCACGTCGCGCCGAACAGGAAGCCCAGTGCGGCAGCGATGGCCAGCGTGGCATAGGGACGATTTTTGATCGACTCGTCGATGGCGTCGACAAAATTGTCGGACACGTCTCGCACCGCACCGACCGCTTCGCGACCTCTGTCCTGCGCGTCGGCAATGACGCCGTCGACGCTCGACTTGGCGCGCTGCCACGCCGCGTCGCCTTTGCCGGCGAGAATGTCGCCCACTTGCTCGGCCAGCCGCGCGAAGTCGTCACGCAGCGCCTGCAAATCGCTTTGCAAGTCACTCTCCGGGCTTTTCTCGCGCGCATCCTTGGCCGTATCGCGAATGTTGTTCGCTGCCGTCGCGGCGGTCGTCATGAAAAATCTCCTGGATTGCCGGTTTGCGCGGACAAGTATGGAGGCTCGGAAAAGTTCCATTGATAATGGTCAAGGACCGCAGAAAACGCAATCTACTCGGGTAGTCGCACGTCGTCGGCTGGAAACAGATGGTTACCGACCACGAGGCCCACGATCGAGAGCGGCACGGCGAGAAACGCGCCGATCGGGCCCCACAACCAGGTCCAAAACGCCAGCGCCAAGAAGATCAAGAGCGGATTGAGCGTAAGTCTTCGGCCGACCACGGTCGGGGTGACGAAATGGCCTTCCGCGGTCGTCAGCGCCATAAAGCCAAGCGGCGCCAAAAAGGCGTGGCCCAGCGACGAGAATGAGACAAGGCCGACGCCAAGAAGCGCGATCACCATGACAGCCGGGCCGACATAGGGCACGTAATTTAACAGCACGGCCAACACGCCGAAAATCACCGGATTGGGTAAACCGATCAACCAAGCCCCGGCCGCGACAATCGATCCGATGGCTACGTTAATGATGGTCACGACGGTGATATAGCCGGCGAGATTTCGCTCGATGTCGCGCATGATTTTCAGAAAACGCAGCTTTGAGTCGCGGTTGCCGAACATCGAGACGACATGGTTGCGCAACTCGATCTGGCCGATCAGAAAGAAGATCAGCGTGACGAAAAACAGCAAGAATTCGCCGGCCGCCGGCGTGAGAAAGGCCACCACAGGTAACACGACGTTGGGCGGGGTAATGTCCAGCATGCCGGCGCCGCCGAACAGCGTGTTCTCCAATTGGTGCAGCGCGGCGAGCGGCTGATCCAGCACCGAGAGCCGTTGCTTGACGGTCGCGCCGATCTCGGGCGCGCGGCCGATCCATTCACTGACCGGGGCGGCAAGTGCGGTGACCAACAGGCTTAACGCGCCGATGATGACGGTAACGATCAAAAATGCGGTGACCCATGGTGGAATGCCATAGCTTTTGGCCGCTTTGACCAGCGGCGAAAACGTCAGCGCGACTATGGCCGCGGCCAATATCGGCATCAGGATGGCGTGGCCGATATAGAGGAAGGCGCCGAACAGCAGGAGAAATATGCCGATGGTCGCGGCCTGACTCGCCGATCCCCACATCGTGGGAAGATTGTCGACCGGCAGCGGATCGCCGATTACCAAGGCGTGGCGGACTTCGCGCCGAGCCCGAATGTATTCCATAGAACCCTCCGTCCCCCCGCAAGCGCCCGCCTCGCCCGCTCAAGGAACGCGGCAGCGGAGCCGCCGGTTCCCCCAAAGGGCCAGTTGGGCGGCCCTGATCGAAACCCTTTCCGCACCGCGGCCGGCTTGTTAGAAGGCCCCCTCACGGGATGGGCAAGATTTTCTCCGAAAGGCGGCAGTCACGCCTGATCCAGTCCGGGGCCAGGCTTTTTTGGGATCGTGCCTTAGAAGGACAGCATGAACGAGCCATCCGCGACGGTACACGACTACTCAGAAACGCTGTTTCTGCCCAAGACCGAGTTTCCCATGCGCGCCGGGCTGCCGCAGAAGGAACCGGAGATTCTGACGCGCTGGCAGGCGCTCGATCTGTACGGACGGCTGCGCGCCGCGGCGAAGGGCCGCCCGCGATTCGTGCTGCACGACGGACCGCCTTATGCCAACGGCAATATCCACATCGGCCACGCGCTCAATAAAATCCTCAAAGACGTGGTGACACGCAGCCAGCAGATGCTCGGCTACGATTCCAATTACGTGCCGGGCTGGGATTGCCACGGCCTGCCGATCGAATGGAAAATCGAGGAGGATAATTATCGCGCCAAAGGCAAGCCCAAGCCCGACCTCGCCGACCCGGCGGCGCTGGTGGAATTCCGCCAAGAGTGCCGCGCCTTCGCGGCGCACTGGATCGCCGTGCAGCGCGACGAGTTCAAGCGTCTTGGCGTGCTCGGCGATTGGGCGCATCCCTACACCACCATGGAGCCCTTTGCCGAAGCCCAGATCGCGCGCGAACTGATGAAATTCGCGCAAAATGGCACGCTCTACCGCGGCTCGAAGCCGGTGATGTGGTCGGTGGTGGAGAAGACCGCGCTGGCGGAAGCGGAAGTCGAGTACGAGGATTATGTCAGCGACACGGTGTGGGTGAAGTTTCCGGTACGCGCCATCGTCGGACATTCCAACGATTTACTGTCAGCGTCAGTCGTTATTTGGACCACCACGCCGTGGACGATTCCGGGCAACCGCGCGATCAGCTATTCGCCGAAGATTGAATATGGGCTCTATGAAATCAACGATACGCCCGAAGGCAATTGGGCGAGGAAGGGCGAGCGATTAGTTCTGGCCGACAAACTGGCGATCGACGTGATGCGGCAGGCGCGGGTCTTGGCCTACCGCAGATTGCGGGCACTTTCGGAAACGGAGCTATTTCCCATCGAATGCAGCCATCCTCTGGCCAATTTTGACGACGGCTACAAATTTGCCGTGCCGCTATTGCGCGGCGACCACGTCACCGAAGATGTCGGCACCGGCTTCGTACACACCGCGCCGGGACACGGCCGCGAGGACTTCGACGTCTGGACCGCGAATGCGCCGAAGCTCGCCGCGGCGGGTGTCAATACGGTAATTCCCTACACGGTCGATGCCGACAGCCGCTTCACCGATCAGGCGCCGGGCTTCGCCGGCAAGCGCGTGCTCACCGAGAAGGGCGACAAGGGCGATGCCAACGAGGCGGTAATTAAAGCCTTGATCGAGGCCGGCATGCTGCTCGCGCGCAGCCGATTGAAACACCAATACCCGCATTCATGGCGCTCGAAAAAGCCGGTGATCTACCGCAATACGCCGCAATGGTTCATCGCGATGGATAAAGAGATCGCCAGGCATGGCGACACACTGCGTCACCGCGCCCTCGAAGCGATCAAGGTCACCCGTTGGGTGCCGGCGCAAGGCGAGAACCGTATCACCGGGATGATCGAAGGCCGACCCGACTGGGTAATCTCGCGCCAGCGCGCCTGGGGCGTGCCGATCGCGCTGTTCGTCAAGGAAAAGCAGGACGGCACGGTCGACATTCTCGACGACCCCGACGTGAAGGTTCGCATCATCGAGGCTTTCGAGGAGGAAGGCGCGGACGCCTGGTACAAGCCGGGCGCGCGCGAGCGCTTTCTCGGCAAGCTCGCCAATGATGGCTGGCAGAAAGTCGATGACATTCTCGATGTCTGGTTCGATTCCGGCTCGACCCATGCCTTCGTGCTCGAAGACCCGCAGCACTTTCCGGCCTTCGCCGGCATGACGCGCAAGGCTGCGGGCGGTGCCGATGCCGTGATGTATCTCGAGGGTTCCGATCAGCATCGCGGCTGGTTTCAGTCTTCCCTGTTGGAAAGCTGCGGCACGCGCGGCGGCGCGCCGTTCGACATCGTGCTCACGCATGGCTTCGTGCTCGATGAAGCGGGACGCAAAATGTCGAAGTCGCTCGGCAACGTGACCGCGCCGCAGGACGTGATCAAGCAGGCCGGCGCCGATATTCTGCGCATGTGGGTGTGCGCGGCGGACTACGCCGACGACCTGCGCATCGGCCCGGAAATTTTGCAAACTACGGTCGACACCTACCGCAAGCTGCGCAACACGCTGCGCTGGATGCTCGGCAATCTTGCTCATTTCCATCCCGAGGATCGCATTGCCGCGCCGGCGATGCCGGAGCTCGAACGGTTGATGCTGCATCGGCTGGCCGAACTCGATCCGCAGATTCGCGGCGCCTATGCCGATTTCGACTACAAACGCATATTCGCCATGCTCAACGCCTTCATGACGGTCGATCTGTCAGCCTTCTATTTCGACATCCGCAAGGACGCGCTGTATTGCGATCCGTATTCCTCGCCGACGCGCAAGGCCTGCCTCACCGTGCTCGATCAGCTATTCCGTGCCACCGTCATTTGGCTGGCGCCGATGCTTTCCTTCACCGCCGAGGAGGCGTGGCTGTCGCGCGATCCAACCGCGGATTCGGTTCACCTCGAACAGTTTCCCGCCGTGCCATCGTCGTGGCGCGACGACGCGCTGGCGGAGAAATGGCGTAAATTGCGGAACCTGCGGCGTGTCGTCACCGGCGCGCTCGAACTCGAACGCGCCGGCAAACGCATCGGCGCCTCGCTGGAGGCGGCGCCCCTTATCTACGTCGCCGACCCGGACCTGTTCGGCATCGCCGTCGATGTGGACCTCGCCGAATTATGCATTACGTCGGCGGCGACCTTGATCGAGGGCGAGGGGCCCAATTCGGCGTTCCGGCTCGACGATGTGAACGCCGTCGCGGTCGAACCGCGCCGCGCCGAAGGGCGCAAATGCGCGCGCTCGTGGAAAATCTCGGGCGCGGTCGGCCTCGATCCGCAATTTCCCGATGTCACTCCGCGCGACGCTCAAGCGCTGCGCGAGTGGCAGGGGTTACACGCGGAAGCCGTTCATCGGCGTGTTGCGCACCAGCCGTCTCTGCACAAGGCCGCGGAGTAGGGGCGATGTCCGCCGATGCCGCGCTGTTCAAGTCCAGTGTCTATACCTGGGGGCGGTTGAGCGCGTTGGGGCTCACGGCGGCGGCCATCACCTGCCTGATCGATCAGGCTGCGAAGCTTTGGCTCCTGTTCGGATTCGGCCTCGCCGGCCGCCCGCCGGTTGCGGTCGCCCCGTTCGTGGACCTGCTCCTGGTGTGGAATACCGGCATTAGTTACGGCTTGTTCCCGCAGGACGGTCCGACCGGTCCGTGGGTGCTGCTCGCGGTCAAGGTGGCGGCGGTGATTTTCCTGTGGGTTTGGCTGGCGCGGGCGGCGTCGCGGCTGACGGCCGTGGCGCTTGGACTCATCATCGGCGGCGCGCTCGGCAATGCCATCGACCGGCTGCATTGGCCGGGAGTCATGGATTTCGTGCTTTTTCATATCGAGACCACCGGCTTTAGCTTCCGCTGGTATGTGTTTAACCTCGCCGATGTGGCCATTGTTGCGGGGGTAGGGGGACTGTTGTATGAATCGCTTTGGCGTGGGAGCGCCGTAAAAGCGCCCTGATCGGGCTTATAAAAGTGCCGTCGGGCGAGTTCGAAGGGGGCGTTCGAATTTTCCCTGAATGGGCGCATCGGCGCGTCGGGATGAGGGCATGCCGCAGGATTGCTTACAGGGCCGTAGGCTGCATCGGGCCAAAATCGTCCCGGTCGCGCTGGGCGTAGCAATAGCCACGCTGGCTCTATCGGCCAGCTATTCGGCTGCCCGCGCCGGCGACGACGAAGAGAATCTGTCATTCACTGAAAAATTCATGCGCACGCTGGGACTGAAGAATCCCGGCGAGGTGGAATATGGCATCAATTACAGTGAGCGTTCGCCGCTGGTCGTGCCGCCGAATCGCAACTTGCCGCCGCCGGTAGCGGCAGGTCCGCCGCCGATCCCGGACTGGCCCAAGGACCCGGACATCAAGAAGCGTCAGGAAGCCAAGGCCGATGACAAACCGATCCCGGGTAGTGGCGATAACGTGAGAGAACAATCGCGCGCATTGCGCCCGGACGAACTTAATGTCGGCCGCGCGGCGACCACCGTCGCGGCTCCCGGTACCGGCGAACAATCCACCGCGGACACCGGCGCCAAGAAAAGCATCTTCAGTATCTTCACCAAAAAAGAAGAATACGCGACCTTTACCGGCGAGCCGTCGCGGGCGAGTCTGACCGATCCGCCCCCCGGCTATCGCACCCCGTCGCCGGATCAACCCTACGGCATCGTGCCGGAGCACAAGCCGATGAAGCCCTCGACGCTCAGCGAGCGCTTGGAACCGGTGCGGTAGGCCGCGTAACCGATCGATCTTGGCCGGTTGATCTTGTTTGGTCAATCTGCGCCAGTGATGGACCCTCTGGGCGGTGAGGGGTCCAATCTAAGCGTGACGTGACTTTGATTTGTGGGGCGCGCTGCTGCCGCGGAGGCTTACTTCGTGCTAAAAACAATGCTGCTTGCGCTTGCCGTTGGCGCTGCCGCCGCAACCACGGCAAGCGCCGCGACCGGCCCCGAAGTCGCCCATTTCACACTGGCAAATGGGCTTGAAGTCGTCGTCGTTCCCGATCATCGCGCGCCGGTCGTCACCCACATGGTCTGGTACAGAGTCGGCGCTGCCGACGAGACGCCGGGCAAGTCCGGACTGGCGCACTTCCTCGAACATCTGATGTTTAAGGGCACCGAGAAGAACCCCGGCGACACCTTCTCGCAGGACGTGGCCGAAATCGGCGGCCAGGAGAATGCCTTTACCGCCAGCGATTACACCGGGTTCTTCCAGCGCGTGCCGCGCCAGCACCTCAAGGAGATGATGGCGCTCGAAGCCGACCGGATCACCGGCCTGGTATTGACCGACGACGTGGTGCGGCCCGAACTCAACGTCGTGCTGGAAGAACAGAACATGCGGGTCGCCAACAATCCAGGCGCGCGGCTTTCCGAGCAAATGGACGCCGCGCTTTACCTCAACCATCCTTACGGCCGGCCGGCGATCGGCTGGCGCAACGAGATCGAAAAACTCGATCGCGACGACGCGTTGGCGTTTTATCGGCGGTTCTACACTCCCAACAATGCCATCGTCGTGGTGGCGGGCGACGTCACCGCCGAAGAGGTCAAGGCCGACGCCGAGGAAACTTACGGCAAAGTCGCGCGGCGCACCGAGTCCAACCCGCGGCAGCGGCCGATGGAGCCGGCGCAGGAAGCGCCGCGTACCGTGACGCTCGCCGATTCCCGCGTCGAGCAGCCGAGTATCAGCCGCAACTATCTGGTGCCGTCGGAAACCAGCGCCAAGCCTGGCGAGAGCGAGGCGCTTGACGTGCTTGCCAATGTGTTGGGCAGCGGCGCCAATTCCCGGCTGTACCGTAAACTGGTGGTCGACGGCGGCATCGCGCTTACGGCCGGAGCTTATTATTCCGGCACTGCGCTCGACTACGCCAAATTCGGCGTCTATGGCTCGCCGAAGCCCGGGATGACGCTGCGCCAAGTCGAGGACGGAATCGACGCCGTCGTCGCCGATGTCGTCGACCATGGCGTCACTGTTGACGAACTCGATACCGCGAAGAACCGGCTGATCGCCGATGCCGTCTATGCCCAGGACAATCAGGCGACATTGGCCCGCTGGTACGGCTCGGCGCTTGCAACCGGGCAGACCGTCGAGATGGTGCGGACCTGGCCCGACCGCATTCACGCCGTGACCGCCGAGGGCGTCCAGCAAGCCGCCCGCCTTTGGCTCGATCGCCGTCATTCGGTGACGGGATATCTGGTCAAAAGCCTTCAGCCCGGGGAGAACCACTCGTGAATGCCATGGTGAGCGCTCAGACACAGTCCCACGCGACAGTTCCCCGCCGGCGGCAATGGAGCGGGTGGAGGCGGCGCATCATGCTGGCGATGGCGACGGCGATGCCGTTCCCGCTGCTCGCCCTATCGGCGGCTCCGGCCCTCGCCACCACGATCGAACGGGTGGTCAGCGCCGGCGGGATCGAAGCTTGGCTCGTGCATGAGCCGGCGGTCCCGCTCATCGCCGTGGACTTTGCCTTCGTCGGCGGCGCCGTTCAGGATCCGCTCGGCAAGGCCGGCACGGCGCATCTTGCCGCATCGCTGCTTGATGAGGGCGCGGGCGAGTTCGATTCGAAGGCCTTTGCGGATCGGCTCGAGCGCAAGGCCATCGAATTAAGCTTCGCCGCCGACCGCGACAATATTCGCGGCGCGTTGCGCACGTTGGTCGAAAATCGCGACGAGGCGTTCGACGATTTGCGCTTGGCGCTTACCGCGCCGCGCTTCGACGCGCCCGACGTCGAACTCAATCGCGCGCAGATTCTGTCGAGCCTGCGCCGCGAGACGACAAGCCCGACCGATATCGCCAGCCGCCGCTGGTGGGAGACGGCCTTCGCCGGCCACCCCTATGGCCGGCCGGTGAACGGCACGCTGGAAACCGTGCCGGCCATCGGTATCGACGATCTAAAAGCCTATACGCATCGCGTGCTGGCGCGCGCCAACCTTAAAATCGCCGTCGTCGGTGACATCGACGCCGCGACCTTGAAACCACTGTTGGATCGCGTGTTCGGCGCGCTGCCGGAAAAGCCGGATTTGACGCCGATCGAGAACGTGATGCCGCAGGGGCTAAACCGCCAGATCGTGGTCAACCTCGACGTGCCGCAAGCCGTGGTCGATTTCGGCGGTCCGGGCATCGCGCGCAAGGATCCCGATTTCATGGCCGCCTATATCGTCAATCACATTCTCGGCGGCGGCACGTTTTCGTCGCGGCTTTATCAAGAAGTGCGCGAGAAGCGCGGCCTCGCCTATTCGGTGTCCGACAGTCTCGTTTGGCTCGATCACGCGGCACTGTTTATTGGCGGCACCGCGACCCGCGGCGATCGCACCGGCGAAGCGCTCGATCTGATCGAAAAGGAAATCCATCGGCTCGCCGAAAATGGCCCGACCACCAAGGAACTCGCCGACGCCAAGAACTATCTCAATAGCTCATTTGCGCTCAATCTCGATACCTCGAGCAAGATTGCCTCGCTCCTTGTACAATTGCAGCGCGATAATCTCGGCATCGATTATATCGCGCGGCGGCCGGCGATGATCGGCGCGGTGACGCTGGACGACGCGCGCCGCGTCGCCAAGCGCCTGCTCGACGGCGGCCTTTTGGTCACCGTGGTCGGCAAGCCCGCGGGCGTTGCCTCGACCACGGCGAATTGAAGGGAGCTGTTCCCCTCCCCCTTGTGGGGAGGGGTTAGGGGTGGGGGTCGAGGTAATGCGCTCGCGTGGACGATTTCTTGCAGGCGTCTATTCTTGCGCGTCGCCTCCCGACGCCCCTCCCCACCCTCCCCTACAAGAGGGGAGGGAGTAACAAGCTTCCCGCCATGATCCGCGTTACCGACCAGATCAGCATCGAAGAGCGCGAGGTCGACGAGACTTTCGTTCGCGCTTCGGGACCGGGCGGGCAGAATGTCAATAAGCTCTCGACTGCGGTGCAACTGCGCTTCGACGTGCGGCACTCACCGTCGCTTGCGCCTGAGGTGCGGAACCGCCTGGAACGGCTGGCCGGATCGCGGCTGACCCGCGACGGCGTGCTGGTGATCATCGCGCAGCGCCACCGCACCCAGGGCCGCAACCGGCAGGATGCGCTCGACCGGCTCATTGAAATCATCCGCCAAGCGGCGGTTCGGCCGATCAAGCGGCGGGCGACCAAGCCGACCAAGGGCTCGCGGGAGCGCCGCATCGAAAGCAAGAAGCGCCGCGGCGGCGTCAAGAAGCTGCGCCGCGGCAAGCCGTCGATCGATTGAGCGCGCCGGATTTCGCCACCCAGCAATCCGGGTTAGGGTCGCCCGCGAACGAGTCGCCCATGCCCATCCGCCAGCTTGCAGAAGCCGTCGTTAACCGCATCGCCGCCGGCGAAGTGGTCGAGCGACCGGCGAGCGTGGTCAAGGAGCTGGTCGAAAACGCGCTCGATGCCGGCGCCAGCCGTATCGACGTGTTGACCGACGGCGGCGGCCGGCGGCTCATTCGCGTCGATGACGACGGCGAGGGCATGACGCGCGCCGACCTTGCACTCGCGGTCGAGCGTCACGCCACCTCCAAGCTCACCGACGACGATCTGATTTTGATCCGCACGCTCGGCTTCCGCGGCGAAGCCTTGCCTTCGATCGGCGCGGTGGCGCGGCTTGCGATCACGACCCGCCACGCCGGCGAGCCGCACGCCTGGACGATCGAGGTCGACGCCGGCGTCAAATCCGCCTGCAAGCCCGCGGCGCTCGGCGCCGGCACCCGCGTCGAGGTGCGCGATCTGTTTTATGCCACGCCGGCGCGGCTGAAATTCTTAAAGCTCGACCGCACCGAGGCGGAGGCGGTGCGCGAAGTGGTGCGCCGCCTCGCCATGAGTCGGCCGGACGTTGCCTTTACGCTTAATGGCGAGGAGCGCGCGCCGGTGAGCTTTGCCGCGGCGCTACCCGGCGCGGCCGGGCGGCTGGCGCGGCTCGGCGACCTACTCGGCGCCGAGTTCCGCGCCAATGCGGTCGAGATCGCGGGTGAACGCGACGGCACTGCGATCGCGGGCTTTGCCGCGCTGCCGACGCTGACGCGCGCCAATGCGCTCGGCCAATATCTTTTCGTCAACGGCCGGTCGGTCCGCGACAAGCTTTTGATCGGCGCGGTGCGCGGCGCCTACGCCGATTATCTGCCGCGCGACCGTCATCCCATTGTGGCGCTGTTTGTGACGCTCGATTTCCACGAAGTCGATGTCAATGTGCACCCGGCCAAGGCCGAGGTGCGCTTTCGCAATGCCGGCCTGGTGCGCGCGCTGATCGTGCAGGCACTTAAAGGGGCACTGGCCCGCGAGGGCATGCGGGCAGCGACCACCGGCGGCGCGGCGACCATCGCCGCGTTCCGGCTTGCGCCGCAACCCTATGCCTCGTCCGCAAGCGCGGCAGGGTGGCGTCGCGCTTACGCGCCGCTGCGCGCCGGCGGCTTCGCCGAAGCGGCGCAAACGGCCTTCGACGTTGGCGGCCCGATGGCCGATCTGCGGGCTACGCCCGGCGTGGACGCAAATCGCGTCGCGCCCACGGCCGAAGGGCTCGATCACCCGCTCGGCGCGGCGCGCGCGCAGGTGCACGAGACCTATATCGTGGCGCAAACCCGCGACGGTCTCGTCATCGTCGACCAGCATGCCGCGCACGAGCGCATCGTCTATGAACGGCTCAAGGCCGCGATCGACCAAGCCGGCGTGGCGCGACAGATTCTGCTCATCCCGGAAATCGTCGAACTCGACGAGGCCGACGTCGCGCGGCTTGCCGGGCGTGCCGCGGAGCTTGCCCGCTACGGCCTCGTGCTCGAAGCATTCGGCCCGGGCGCGGTGGCGCTACGCGAAACGCCGTCGCTTCTCGGCGAGATCGACGGTGCCGGTCTGGTCCGCGATCTGGCCGAGCACATCAGTGAGTGGGACGAAACCTTGCCGCTCGAACGGCGCCTGATGCAGGTCGCTTCCTCGATGGCTTGTCACGGTTCGGTGCGCGCCGGGCGGCGCTTCAAGCCGGAGGAGATGAACGCGCTATTGCGCGAGATGGAGGCAACGCCAAATTCCGGGCAGTGCAACCACGGTCGTCCGACCTACGTGGAATTAAAGCTCGCCGACATCGAGCGGCTGTTCGGGCGGCGCTAGCTCAGCCGCAGGACAACGAACTCGGTATCGTCATAGCTGCGCCGTTCGATCAGTGAAAAACCGTCGGGCGCGGCGAAGCCAGCGTTGGTCGCTTCTTCGACGACAATCAGCGCGTCGGGTGCGAGCCATCCGCCCGCCCGCGCCGAGGCGAGCGCGGGGTTAGCGAGATTTTGACCGTAGGGCGGATCGAGGAAGGCGATCGAGAACGGCTCGATCGGATGCGCGGGACCGAGCTTGGTGGCGTCGCGGCGGAAGATACGGGTAACACCGCCAAGGCCGAACGAGTCGACATTGTCGCGCAGCAGCGCGCGCGCTTCGGCGCCATCATCGACGAACAGCGCGAAGGCCGCGCCGTGCGATAGCGCTTCGATGCCGAGCGCGCCGGTGCCGGCGAACAGGTCGAGCACGCGGGCGCCGCCGACGGGATCGCCGTAGGCGTGCAACAGAATGTTGAACAGCGATTGGCGCAAGCGGTCGGCGGTCGGGCGAATCGCGTTCGATTTCGGGCTGGCGAGCGGGCGTCCGCGCCAGCGCCCGCCGACGACGCGCATCAGCGGCCACGCGGCTGCCGGGGCCGCGCACCGGAAGAAGGATCCGGCGCGTGGCCACGGCCGCGGCCGCGTTTCGGCGCCGGTCGCGTCACGGCTTTCGGCGGCGGCGGCGCCTCACCGTGGCGTTCCACCGCGACGCGACGGCCTTTGCGATCCGTCAACAAACCGACGCGGACCTCGTCGCTCGACGGCTGACGCTGCTTGTCATTGCGGCGCGCGCCGCGAAAGCTGCGCCGCAGCAGTTTGGTTGGCCGTTCCGCTTCACGGGCGCGCCAAGCATGATCGCGGGATTTACGCTCTTTGCGATCTTGGTGGTCTCTGCGCTGTTGGCGATCTTTAGGGTCTAGGCGCTTTTCGGGTGTCGGCGGTGGCGCCTTGAGCGGCGGGTCGTTACGCTTTTGCCGAGGCGGCGGCGGCGCGGCCGGCGTCGAAAAATCGACGCCCGCGCGTTCCACCAGCTTATCGCCGAGTTGCTCGCGCAACACCCGCGTGCGCACTTCCTCGACGGCGCCCTCGGCCAATTCGCCGAGTGTGAATGGCCCGAATGAGACACGGATCAAGCGGGTGACCGTCAGGCCGAGATGACCAAGCACATTGCGTACCTCGCGGTTTTTGCCCTCGCGGATGGCGAAAGTGAGCCACAGGTTCGAGCCTTGCACGCGGTCGAGCGCGGCCTCGATCGGTCCGTATTTGATGCCGCTGACGGTAACGCCGGAGCGCAATGCTTCCAGCGCCTGTGGCGTGACCGAGCCGTGCGCGCGCACCCGGTAGCGGCGCAGCCAGCCGGTCGCGGGAAGTTCAAGCACCCGCGCCAGCGCCCCGTCATTGGTGAGCAGCAGCAAGCCTTCGGTGGTGAAGTCGAGCCGCCCGACGCTGATGAGGCGCGGCAGATCTGGCGGCAGACGCTGGAATATCGTCGGCCGGCCGCGCGGATCGGCGTGGGTGGTCATGAGACCGCGTGGCTTGTGGTACAGGAATAGCCGGGTGCGCTCGCGTTGCGGCAATGGCTGACCATCGACGTTGATGCGGTCCGTCGCCGTCACGTTGAGCGCGGGCGAGCGGATCACGCTGTCGTTGACCGCAATGCGCCCGGCGGCGATCCAAAGCTCGGCCTCGCGCCGCGACGCCAGTCCGGCTCGCGCGATCACTTTGGCGACACGCTCGCCGGATTTGTGCGGCTCGTTGGGCCCGTCCATAGTTCCGCTCGCCATCTTTCCGCTGGGCATGGGCGGCTGATAGCAGAGGTGGGCTTAGGGGACCAAGCTATCTTTCATGGTATCTTTCATGGCCTCGTTCATGGATTCGGCGTTGGCGGAAGCCCGCGCCGCCGGCAGTCGCGGCGAAGTGCCCGTCGGCTGCGTCATCGTCCGCGGCGGCAAGGTCGTCGCGCGGGCCGGCAATCGCACGCTTTCCGACCGCGATCCGACCGCGCATGCCGAAATCGTCGCCATCAGACAGGCCGCGGCGTCACTCGGCACCGAGCGGCTCGTCGACTGCGATCTCTACGTGACCCTAGAGCCTTGCGCGATGTGCGCTGGCGCCGTCGCACTCGCCCGCGTCCGGCGGCTTTATTATGGCGCCGCCGACCCCAAGGGCGGCGCGGTGGAGAGCGGTGTAAAATTCTTCGCCGCGCCGACCTGCCATCACCGGCCGGAGATTTACGGCGGCATCGCGGAAGCGGAGGCGGCGACGCTGCTCAAGAGCTTCTTTAAGGAACGGCGCTAGCGGGGCGCAGGCAAACCGGGCGCGCCTCCAAACGCGCTGCTTTGGCGCCCAGCCGAGCCGAACGCCCGGATTATTGGCTTTTGCGCTGCTTATATTCGGCCCGCCGCGCGTGCAGGATCGGCTCGGTGTAGCCGTTCGGCTGGATCGTGCCTTTGAAGACAAGATCGCAGGCCGCGGCGAAGGCAATCGAATTGTCGAAATCGGGCGCCATCGGCGCATAATGCGGATCGCCGGCGTTTTGCTTGTCGACGACGGCCGCCATGCGCTTCATCGTTGCCATGACCTGACTTTCGGACGTAACGCCGTGCCGCAGCCAATTGGCGATGTGCTGGCTGGAAATGCGCAGCGTCGCGCGGTCCTCCATCAGCGCGATATTTTTGATATCGGGAACTTTCGAACAGCCGATGCCCTGTTCGATCCAGCGCACGACATAGCCGAGGAGGCCTTGCGCGTTGTTGTCGAGTTCCTGCTGCACTTCCTCAGGCGACCAGTTCACGCCGCGCGCGGCCGGCACGGTCAAAATTTCGTCCAGGCTGGCGCGTGGGCGCGACGCCAGCTGCTGTTGTCGGCGAAACACATCGACCTTGTGGTAATGCGTGGCGTGCAGCGTCGCGGCGGTGGGGGAGGGAACCCATGCGGTGTTGGCGCCGGCCTCGGGCTGCTCGATTTTTTGCTTCAGCATGGCGGCCATCAAATCGGGCATCGCCCACATGCCTTTGCCGATCTGGGCATGACCGGGCAGGCCGCAAGCCAAGCCGATATCGACATTCCAGTCCTCATACGCCTTGAGCCAGGGTTGCGTGCGCATCTCGCCCTTGCGGACCATGGGCCCGGCTTCCATGGCGGTATGGATCTCGTCGCCGGTGCGATCGAGGAAGCCGGTGTTGATGAAAAAGACCCGCGATTTCACCGCGCGGATGCATTCCATGAGATTGACGGTGGTCCGCCGTTCCTCGTCCATGACGCCGATTTTGATGGTGTTGAGCTCAAGACCAAGCATGTCCTCGACGGCGGCGAAAAGGTCGTCGGCGAACTTGACCTCTTCCGGTCCGTGCATTTTCGGCTTGACGATATAAATCGAGCCGGCCCGGCTGTTGCGGATCGGGCCATGGCTGTTGAGATCGTGCAGTGCGATCAGGCTGGTGATCGCCGCGTCGAGAATGCCCTCGGGTGCGGGATGCCCGTCGCGGTCGATGACGCCGTGGTCCATCATCAAATGGCCGACGTTGCGGATCAGCATCAGGCTACGGCCTGGCAGCACCAGGGCCCCGCCGTCGGGCTTGGTATAGCTGCGGTCGGCAGCAAGCCGCCGATTGACCGGCTTGCCGTCCTTTCGGAAGACGTCGGCGAGCGTGCCGCGGCACAGGCCGAGCCAGTTGCGATAGGCCGCCACTTTGTCTGCGGGATCGACCGCCGCAATCGAATCCTCAAGATCCATGATCGTTGTGAGCGCCGCTTCGAGCACCACATCGGCGATACCCGCAGCATCGTCGCGGCCGATCTGATGCGCGCGGTCGATCACCACTTCGACATGGAGGCCGTTGTTCACAAGCAAAATCGCTTCGGGCGCTTCCCGCCGGCCGCGATAGCCGCGAAATTGGGATGGGTCGGCAAGTCCGACTGTCGCGCCGTCCTGGAGTGCCGCTGCAAGCGCCCCGCCACTGACCGAATAAGAGCCGACATTGGCGTGCGAACCAGAACTCAGCGGCGCGGTCTCGTCTAAAAATTGCCGCGCCCAAGCGATGACCCGCTTGCCGCGCGCGGCGTCGTATCCCTTAACCTGGGTGGCCTGACCGTCTTTCGGAATGGCGTCGGAGCCATAGAGTGCGTCGTAGAGCGAGCCCCATCGCGCATTGGCGGCATTGAGCGCATAGCGCGCATTACTGATCGGCACGACGAGCTGCGGTCCGGCGACCGCCGCGATTTCGTCGTCGACATTGGCGGTATCGACTTCGACAGGCGGACCTTCCGGGACCAGATAGCCAATCTCCGTCAGGAAGTTTTTGTCGGCGGCCACGTCAAAGCGGCCCCGCCGTTCTCTGTACCAATCGTCAATCTTCGCCTGCAGATCGTCCCGGCGCTGCAACAGCGCACGATTCAAAGGGGCGAAGCGGTGAATGATCCGGCCAAGGCCCTGCCAAAAAGCCGCGGCCTCGATCCCGGTGCCCGGAAGCACTTCGTCTAAGACGAAGTCGTGGAGGATCTTGGCAATCTTCAGGTCGGCAACAGCTACGCGTTGAGTCTCAGTCATCTATGCGTTTCCATAGGGGGGTCCGTTCGCCGAGGTGGGCCGCCGCGCTCACATTACCGGATCGGAGGGTCCATAAAACATAAACACGTCTGTACACGTCTTAGCGTTACGCCGCGAGCAGCGCGGCAAGCCTTTCCTTCACTTCCGCCTTCACGGCATCGGCAACCCGCAAAATGGCGCTGGCCTGGTAGAAATCGAGGGTACGGAAGATCGCGACATTAGGGCGGATCATGAGGTCGGGCGCCGCATGCCGGTGTTTGGCGGCGACGATGGTTGAGCCCATGATCTGCAAGGTCAAAAACACGCTTTCCCAGGCGCTCGGCATATCGATTCGCTCCGCCGGCGCGCCGACGACATCGACGGCGACAATGATTTCGGCACTGCCCGCAAGCTGATCGAAGGGCAAGGGATTGGCGGCGCCGCCATCGACCATGATGCGGCCATCGATGCTGACCGGCCGAAACAGGCCGGGAAAGGCGATCGAGGCGGCGAGCGCCGGGCGCAGCGGGCCGGCCGCGAGCGGGGCCTCCGCTCGCCGATAGAGATCGGTCGCCATCGCCGTGAGCGGAATGGCGAGGCTTGCGAAATCCGCGGGGATCGCCGCCGGAAGAAACTGGGCGCAGAATTTCTCGGCGTCGAGTTGCGTCGCCTGGCTGAACGCGCCGGAAAACAGGTCGGTGAGCTTGCCGGCGCGGGCCTGGACCAGACGGCTCACGGTCTCGCGGCGGTCGTGGGCGAAGCCGATGACGTGATGGCGAATATCCTTGCCCCGCATTCCGGCCGCGTAAGCGGCGCCGACCAGCGCGCCGATCGAGGTGCCGGCGATGGCTGCGGGTTTTGCGCCCATATCGTCGAGCGCCTCGATCACCGCGATATGCGCGAGCCCGCGCGCGCCGCCGCCGCCGAGTGCCAGCGCAAAGGTTTTCATGTTTGCGCCTGCTGCGCGAAGGCGAAAGCCGTGGCGGCCAGCGGCTGCACCAGTTCGGCTTTCGCCGCCGCAACCGCGCTGGTGGCGGTGCCGTCGCGCACCCGGCCGACGATGCCCTGCAGGATCGCCGCCAAGCGGAAGAAATTATAGGCGAAATAGACCGGCAGATGCGGCCTGGGATCGAGCCCGGTGCGGGCCGTGTAGGCATCGACATAGGCATCAAGCGGCGGTATGCCGAGGCTTGCCAAATCGAGCCCGACCAGCGAACCGGTGCCGGCTTCCGCTGGCGGCATATGCCATTGCATCAGATGGTACGAGAAATCCGCCAGCGGATCGCCGAGCGTGGCAAGTTCCCAATCGAGCACGGCCAGGATCTCGGGCCGGTCGTGAGCCAGGATCATATTGTCGAGCCGATAGTCGCCATGCACGACACGCGCCGGCTGCGGTGGCGGCAGATGCGCCGGCAGCCAGGCGATCAGGCGGTCCATTTCCTCGATCGGTTGCGTCTGCGAGGCGCGGTATTGCTTCGACCAGCGCTCGACCTGGCGCGCCACATAGTTCTCGCCGCGGCCGAAATCGGCAAGACCGATCGCCGCCGGATCGAAACTATGCAGCCGCGCCAGCGTGGCGTTCATGGCATAATAAACTCGCGCGCGCTCGGCCGGATCGCAGCCCGGCATCTGCGGTTCCCAGAACACGCGGCCCTCGACATGGGCCATGACAAAAAAAGCCGTGCCGACGATGCTTTCATCGGCGCAATAAAGCACCGGCTCGGCGACGGGGAATCCTTGCGCATAAAGCGCGCTGATCACACGGTGTTCGCGGTCGACGGCGTGCGCGGACGGCAGCAGTTTGCCCGGCGGTTTCCGCCGCAGCACATAGCGGCGCAGCGGGGTCTCCAGGAGGTAGGTCGGGTTTGACTGACCGCCCTTGAACTGGCTGACAACGATCGGTCCGGCAAAACCGGGCACGCGCCCGCGCAGATAGGTTTCGAGCCGCCCGACGTCGAATCGTAGCCGCTCGGCGACTTCTCGCGTGCCGGAGAAGGTGTTTTGGCGGTCGGTAGCGGACATCAGATGAATTTAGAGCATGGACCGGAAATGGGGAGGGCGGTTTCCGGAAAGCGCGTGCATCAATGCGGCATGGCTTTAGCGGACCGGTCTGGTGTGTTTTTCGCGCTCCACCGCGCGCCAGCCGATGTCGTGGCGGTAAAAACCCTCCGGCCAGCGGATGCGGGCGACCGCTTCGTAGGCACGGGCCTGCGCCTGGCGGACCGTCTCACCAAGCGCCGAGACGTCGAGGACGCGGCCGCCATTTGCGAGAATGCGGCCAGCTTCGGCCCTGGTGCCGGCGTGGAAGATTTCCACCCCGTCGACGCCGCCCGCGGCGTCGAGACCTTCGATGACCGAGCCTTTCGCGTAAGATCCGGGATAGCCCTTGGCGGCCATCACCACGGTGAGCGCTGTCTCGGGATACCAGCGCAGATCGAAAGATTTGAGCATGCCGTCGCGGCTCGCCAGCAACGCCGGAACGAGGTCCGACATCAGGCGCAACATCAGCACCTGGGTTTCCGGGTCGCCGAAGCGCGCATTGTATTCGATGAGTTTTGGCCCGTCCGGCGCGATCATCAGCCCGGCGTAAAGCACGCCCTTATACGGCGCGCCCATCGCCCGCATCGCCGTCATCGTGGGAGCGATAATTTCCTCCATCACGCGTGCGCTCATCGCGGCATCGATATTCGGCGCCGGCGAATAGGCACCCATGCCGCCGGTGTTGGGCCCTTTGTCGCCGTCAAAAGCGCGCTTGTGGTCCTGCGCCGTGGTCATGGGGATCGCGGT
>Ga0181537_10001635_pt1 | contig 20403 bp, 17 predicted proteins | sample PEATcosm2014_Bin_39_FD_119765 | JGI IMG/M metagenome (GOLD analysis project Ga0181537, IMG submission 119765) | Peatland microbial communities from MTU Mesocosm Facility, Houghton, MI, USA - PEATcosm2014_Bin23_10_metaG | ecosystem: Environmental > Terrestrial > Soil > Wetlands > Peat | place... | reverse complement strand
TGGAGAAGCTCGTGCACACCGGGCGCCAGATCCCCAAGCACCAGGTGTGCGTGATCTTCACTGTTCCCGAGGCGCTTAATGTCATCGAGCTGCAGCCGGGCCGCATCCGCGGCTGGGAGGCCGGGAACTGCAAGGCCAGCCGGCATGCCGGCGACGCGTGGTTGAGCGCACAGTTGAGTGTCATCCTGCTGGTACCAAGCGCCGTGTTCGCAATCGAGCGCAATGCGCTGATCAACCCGGCGCATCCGGATGCGCGGCGCGTGCGAGTGCAGAGCATCGAGCCGGTGCGCTGGGATGAGCGGCTGTTTGCGCCGCCTCGGGAGTGAGGCATGCGCATCGGGCTGATCTCCGACACCCACAACCTGCTGCGCGCCTCGGCACTTGAGGCGCTGCGCGGCAGCGACCGGATCATCCACGGCGGTGACGTCGGCGAGGGCACGGTGCTGGAGGCGTTGTCAGCGCTGGCACCGCTGACTGTCGTGCGCGGCAACAACGACACTGCGCCCTGGGCGAAGGCTCTTCCGGAGCAGGCGCGGCTCAAGCTGGGTGCGATCCGCGTGCTCGTAGTCCATGACCTGAAGACCCTGGCACCGCAGGCGAGTGCGTGGCGGCCGCGTGTCATCGTCTCGGGTCACTCACATCAGCCCTCGGTGCGCGAGGCCGGCAGCGTGCTTTACGTGAATCCCGGCAGCGCTGGGCCGCGGCGCTTCCGGCTGCCCATTAGCGTCGCCGAACTGATCATCAGCGGCGCGCAGGTGCAGGCCCGCATCATTGAACTGGCGCCCTAAGCTGCGGGCGGCGGCTGTTGCTCGACGCGTGGCAGTTGCTCGCTGATGCAGGCCCAGTCGGGTGCCTGCGAGGTCCAGATGGTCATTGCCGGCACCGCCAGATTCGGATCATCGAGCGTGCCGACGCGCACGAACACCAGATGCGGCCTGGATTCGGCTTCGCTGTACAGGTGCGTGCCGCAGGTCGGGCAGAAACGGCGGTGCATGCGATTGCCGCTGTCGGCGATGCTGACATAGTCACGCGTTTCGCCGTGGCGCGTGAAGGTCTCGGTGCGAAAGCAGGTGTTGACAGTGCCGCTGCCAGCGCCGATGTACTGGCATGCGCGACACCAGCAGGCGCGCGTCACGATCGGTGGCGCGCTGCTCTCGTAGCGCACTGCCCGGCACAGGCACCCGCCGCTGATGATCACGCCAGTTGCCCGCTATACCTGTGCATCGGCGCTCAGCTTTCCCAGTCCAGGATGACTTTGCCCGACTGACCCGAGGCCATGATCTCGAAGCCTTCCGCGAACTGCCCGATCGGCAGCCGATGCGTAATCACCGGCCCGATATTCAGCCCCGACTGCAGCATCGCCGACATCTTGTACCAGGTCTCGAACATTTCCCGGCCGTAGACCCCCTTGAGCATCAGGCCCTTGAAGATCACCTGATCCCAGTCGATCCCGGTGTCCTTGGGCATGATGCCGAGCATCGCGACATTGCCACCATGGTGCATGGTGCGCAGCATGTCGCGGAAGGCGAGCGCATTGCCCGACATCTCGAGACCCACATCGAAGCCTTCTTCCATCCCGAGCTGCTTCATCGCCTCATCCAGCGACTCGGTGCGCACATCGAGTGCCACCGAGGCGCCCATCTGGCGCGCGAGCTCCAGGCGGTAGGGATTCACATCCGTGATCACCACGTGGCGCGAGCCGACGAAGCGCGCGATCGCCACCGCCATGACCCCGATCGGGCCGGCGCCGGTGATCAGCACGTCCTCGCCGACCAGGTTGAAGGAGAGCGCGGTATGCGTGGCGTTGCCGAGCGGATCGAGGATCGAGGCGATCTCATCGGTGATGACCGCGGGCAGCTTGAAGACGTTGCTGGCCGGGAGCGACATGTATTCGGCGAAGCACCCGGGGCGGTTGACGCCGACGCCGACCGTGTTGCGGCACAGGTGGCGACGGCCGGCGCGACAGTTGCGGCAGTGACCACAGGTGATATGGCCTTCGCCTGATACCCGATCGCCGAGAGCCAGTCCGCGCACTTCGCTGCCCATCTCGACGATGCGGCCCACGTATTCATGACCCACCGCCATCGGCACCGGCACGTTGCGCTGAGCCCAGGCATCCCAATGGTAGATGTGCATGTCGGTGCCGCAGATCGCGGTCTTCTGCATGCGGATCAGCACATCGTTGGGCCCGATCTGGGGCCGGGCTACATCGGCCATCCAGATGCCGGGTTCGGCCTTGGCTTTGACGAGGGCTTTCACTGCGCAGTGTCCTTGAACAGAAGGGGGCGCGATTCTAGCCCAAAACCCCGATCTCGTGCCCGGCCTGGCTGAAGGCCTGCACGGCGCGATCGAGCTGCTCGGTGGTGTGTGCAGCGCTCATCTGGGTGCGGATGCGTGCCTGGCCCTGTGGAACGACCGGGAAGGAAAATCCGATCACGTAGACGCCAAGCTCCAGCAGCCGCTCGGCCATGCGTGCGGCACGCGCCGCCTCGCCGATCATGACCGGAATGATCGGGTGCTCCCCCGGCGTGAGCGTGAAGCCGGCGGCGGCGAGTCCGGCGCGGAAGTGCCGGGCATTTGCCGCCAGCGTTGCGCGCAGGCCATCGCCCGCGCCGATCAGCTTCAGCACCGCAAGCGTAGTCGCCGCGACCACTGGGGGAATCGAATTGGAGAACAGGTAGGGACGCGAGCGCTGGCGCAGCCAGTCGATGAGCGGCTGGCGACCGCTGATGTAGCCGCCGGAAGCCCCGCCGAGCGCTTTGCCGAGTGTCCCGGTGAGGATGTCAATCCGGTCGCTGACGCCAGCGCGCTCGGGAGTCCCGGCTCCGTGAGCCCCGATAAAACCTGTGGCGTGTGAATCATCGACCGCCACGAGCGCGCCATAGCGCTCGGCCAGATCACAGATTCCTGCCAGCGGCGCGAAGGTGCCATCCATCGAGAACACGCCATCGGTAATGATCAGGCGCGTACGCGCGCCCTGCGATTCGGTCAGGCACCGCTCCAGGTCGTTCAGATCGCGGTTCTGATAGCGGTATTTGCGCGCCTTGCACAGGCGGATGCCATCGATGATCGAGGCGTGATTGAGGCTGTCGGAAATGACCGCGTCCTCCTCGCCGAGGATCGTCTCGAACAGGCCGCCGTTCGCATCGAAGCAGGAGGAGTACAGGATCGTCGCCTCGGTGCCAAGAAACACCGAGAGCTGCTGCTCAAGCTCGCGGTGCACGGTCTGTGTGCCGCAGATGAAGCGCACGCTGGCCATGCCGAAGCCGTATTGATCGATCGCCGCGCGCGCCGCTTCGCGGACCGCTGCGTGGCTGGCGAGCCCGAGGTAATTGTTGGCACACAGGTTGATCACCTCGCGGCCACCGGCGACGCGGATCAGCGCGCCCTGTGGGCCCTCGAGCTGCCGTTCTGGTTTGTAGAGACCGGCGCTGCGCAGTTCCTGCAGCAATCCCGCGAGCCTTGTGTAAAAACTGCTGTCCATGGTGCTCCCCACAACCCTTGCGCTGGCGCAAGGGTGGGGCGGCAGGGGCGGGCGGTCAAGGGTGCGGCCCGCTGCCCGCCGACGCCGCGGGCCGGAAAAGGCTGGCCGGCATTATGTTGGTTGCGACGGGCCGACTGGTCGCATGCGGGCGCGCTGCGCATATATCACTGAGTATTATGGTGCCTCCCGCGTCCGACCCGGGAAGCCCCGCGCATACTCGTGACACAGGTATCGGGCGGGAGGGTTGCTGTGCCTCGAGTCTTGCCGTGCGCGCACCGTGGATTCAGCCGTTGCTGTGGAGCGCTGGCGCTGCTGGCTGTGACGCTAGCTCAGGCAGGCGATCCGGCGGGCAACGCGCCGGTGTTGCGTGGCCCGCAGCTGCTGATGTATTTCCAGCTGCCGATCGGCCACCGCACCCAGCCGGTGGCGATGTACGGTCTGCGGATCGAGCAGACCCGGCTGCAGTCCGGCCTGAGCCCGACGACGCTTGCGGAAACGCCCTATCACCAGCAGCTGCTCGATCTGCAACTGCGGCCGCACGCCGACCTGCAGATCGCCTTCGCTCGCCGCGTCACGTGGGATTTCGGACGCGAGTCGTTCGCCGAACCCTCCAGACCCTCGAGCGTGCTGATCCGATGGCCTCTTGAGGGCCGCCGCTCGAGCGAAGCGCTGCCACAGGCGCTGATCAGCGGCTGGCCGCAGATGCTGAAGGCGAGTCCCAGCCCCTGACGCGTCGGTTGTCGCGCCGCAGCGCGACCTAGATTCCCCTGCTGCTATTGGCCCGCGATTCTTGGGGTGCTGCTGCCGTCGCGCTCTGGCCGGCGGGCGGCGCCGCGCCGCGGGGAGTCAAACGCCTCCGCCTGATGGCCGATAGTGGGGATCGGCAGCTTGCGGATGGCGCCTGATTCCGGGCGCGGGCGCGGGTTCAGCACCCGGGAAGGCCGATATCCGGGCACGTTCGTATCCCTACCGATGCCTGCACTCGTGGTTATACCGATGACACTTGCCTGGCCACGCGCTAAACATAGGCTCAGGGGCTCTACGCCGACAACGGAGCCGGGTAAGCACAGGCCAAATCTCAATGCAGGTTGTTCAAGACAGGATTTCCTGTTGCCATTCATCCCAGCTCAGCGGGCTGCTCATTTGAAGCCGCGGCCGCTGCTAACCGACCAGCGTGCGAGCGAGGATAGCCACTCGGCCACAGCACGCTTTGCGGTACTCAATGAGCTGAACCTGCGCCTCGCCCAGGAGCACGACACCGCGGCGCTGATCGACAAGGTGTGCAGCGGCGCCCGCGTGCTCGTCGGTGCGCGCTTTGCGGTGCTGGTAATTCTCGACCACAAGCACGATGTCAGCGAACTACACGCGAGCAGCGGCCTGCCCTCATGGGCCGGGTCGATGGTCGCGCCGCGTCTTGACTGCGGCATGCTCGGACAGGTGTATCGCGACCGGCGCACGCTGCGCCTCGCCTCGGCCAGCGGCGCGGGCATCGATGTCGGGCTGCCCGATTGCTACCCACTTGCCCAGGCGATCGTGGCCGCACCGATCATGTCCCCGACGCGCTGCTATGGCTGGCTGTACCTCGCCGACAAGCCCGGCGAGCAGGAATTCAGCGCCGAGGATGAGCAACTGATCGGGACGCTCGCGGCGCAGTTCGGCCGCATCTACGAGAATGCCAGCCTCTACGATGAGCCGCGGCGCCATTCGACCTCGCTGCTGATGGAAATGGAGGAGCGCGAGCGCGCCGGCGCCGAGCTGCGCGAGAGCGAGGAGCGCTTCCGGCAGCTGGCCGAGAGCAGCCAGGACGTGTTCTTCCTGGTGACGGCGGACTTTCGCAAGAACCTCTACATCAGTCCGGCCTACAGCAAGATCTGGGGCGTGCGGCGCAGCCAGGTCTACGAGCGCTCGATGCCCTGGCTCGAAAGCGTCTTTCCGGGCGATGCGCCGCACGCTCAGTCTGCGCTCCAGCCCCAGGAAGGGACGGTCGAAGCCGAATACCGCATCATCCGCCCCGATGGCTCGATGCGCTGGATCGCAGTGCGCATGTTCCCGGTGGTCGATGGCCTGAATCCGGGCAAGCGCGTGGTGCTGGTGGCCTCTGACATTTCCAGTCGCAAGCACGCCAGCGCGCGGATCGAGAACCTGAGCCGTGTCTACCTGCTGCTCAGTGCGATCAACTCGCTGATCCTGCGGGTCACGGAGCGCGGCGAACTGCTGGCCGAATCCTGCCGCCTGGCAGTCGACTATGGCGGCTTCAGCTACGCGTGGTGCGGACTGATGGAGGGCGGCTCAATCAAGCGCCAGGCCGCTGCCTGCGTCGATGAGTCGGGCGCACTCGGGGACAGCGAGCTCATGCCGCTGCTGTCCGAGCCGGTCACCGATCCGTGCGTGCTGGCAGCGTTGCAGAGCAGGCGCCCACAGTTCGTGAACGATTTCTCGATACCCAGCAGCATCGATCAGCACGCAGTGCATGTAACAGCGGGCTTTCGCTCGATGATCGCGCTGCCGCTGCTGATCGCTGGCCGAGCCGTCGGTTGCCTGGTGCTGATGTCACGCGACACCGGAATCTTTGATGAGCAGGAGATCAAGAGCCTGGCGGAGCTGTGCGGCGATATTGCCTACGCACTCGATCATATCGAGAAGGCCGAGCGGCTCAATTATCTGGCCTACTACGATGCACTGACCGGCGTGGCCAATCGCACGCTGTTTCTCGAGCGTCTGGCCCTCTACGTCGGCGAGGCCAGTCGCGAGAGCAAGGGCCTGGCGGTGCTGATCCTCGACGTGCAGCGCTACGATGCCATCAACGATGGCCTGGGTCGCGCCGCCGGTGACTGGCTGCTGCGCCTGATAGCGCACCGCCTCAAGGAGTGCGTCGGCGCACCGGATCGGATCGCGCGCCTGGGCTCGGTCCAGTTCGCGGTCATCATGCCCGATGTACGCCACTTCGATGATCTGGCGCACCGGCTCGAGGCGCTGTGGCGCGACTGGCTCGGGCCGTCCTTCGAAGTCGGTGGCACCGAAGTGGTCGTCGCGGCCAAGGCCGGAATCGCAATGTTCCCCGGGGACGGCTCCGACACCGATCAGTTGTTGCGCCACGCCGAGGCGGCGCTGAAGAAGGCCAAGACCGGCGGTGAGAAGCAGGTGTTCTACACCGCGCACCTGAGCGAGCGCATGGCCGAGCGTCTCGCCTTCGAGAGCCGCTTCCGCTCGGCGCTCGCCGGGGAAGAGTTCGTTCTGCACTACCAGCCCAAGGTCGATGTCGAGAACGCTCGCCTGCTGGGCGTCGAGGCCCTGATCCGCTGGCAGAGCCCAGAGCTCGGGCTCGTCACCCCGGAGCGCTTCATTCCGCTGATGGAAGAAAACGGCTTCATCGTCGATGTTGGCGCCTGGGCGCTGCGCAGGGCGTGCCTCGATCGCGTGCGCTGGCAGGAACTGGGGCTGATAGCGCCGCGCGTGGCCGTCAACGTCTCGCCGGTGCAGCTGCTGCGCGAGAATTTTGTCGACTCGGTCGAAGCCATCATGAAGCTGGCCGGTGGCGGCAACGGCATCGATATCGAAGTCACTGAATCGACGCTGATGGAAAATGTCACCGAAAGCATGCAGAAGCTGGCGGCACTGCGCGCACTGGGGATCGGCGTGGCGCTGGATGATTTTGGTACCGGCTATTCATCACTTGGTTACCTGGCGCGCATGCCGGTCGAGACGCTGAAGATCGATCGCTCCTTCGTGCTGGCGATGCTCGAGGACACGGCGGCGATGACGCTGGTCTCGACCATCATCTCGCTGGCGCACGCGTTGCGGCTGACGGTCGTGGCCGAAGGCGTGGAGAGTGAGGAGCAGGCCAAGATTCTGCGGCTGTTGCGCTGTGATCAGATGCAGGGCTACCTGATCAGCAGGCCGCTGAGCTTCGAGGCGATGACGACTTACCTGGAGCGCAAGCGCCGCTAGGCGAGCGGCGGCAGGCAGCCTAGCTTTCTTCGGGCTTGGGCGTCGCGGGAAAGTGGCGCGGGACCAGCACCGGAGAGATTTCCGCCAGGCGATCAATCTGCCGCTGTCCGGCGCTGATCAGATCAACCTCGAGCCGTTCGGCCAGGCGCACCAGGTACAGCAGCAGATCACCGAACTCGCGCTCCAGCTGCGCGCGCGGCAGCTTGGCACGCTCGTTGGCGAAATCATTGAGCAGGTCTTTGACCAGGCGCAGATCGACGCCCGGACGGTCAGTGGGCACAGTGGCGGCGCGCGCCGGGTCGTGGATGTTCCTCAAATCGGCGTTCTCTTTGTTGCTCTGGGCCGGTCAATGGGCGCGCGCATTATGACCGAAATAAAACCGCTGCGCGCTTGCCGTCGCAAATTGCGGACAGCATCACGCTTCAGACCGCGTGGGTCGGCCGCGATTTAACAGAATGCAGTTAGACCGGTTCTAGCCTGAGCACCTTCACGCAGCGTGTCCCGCGGACAGCGCGAGCCAATCGGTGCCGCGGCGCGTGGTGAGGTAGGGCAGAAGCCGCTCATCGAGCTCGGCATCCGGTGAGTGATAGGCCCACTGCACCAGCGGTGGCATCGACATCAGGATCGAATCGGTGCGGCCGCCCGACTGCAGGCCGAAGAGCGTACCGCGATCGAGCACGAGGTTGAATTCCACGTAGCGGCCGCGCCGGTAGAGCTGGTAGCGGCGCTCGCGCTCGCCAAAACTCAGCGGCTGGCGCGCACGCACAATCGCCAGGTACGCCTCCCGATAGTGCCGCGCGACGCTTTGCATGAACGCGAAGCAGCGCTCCCATGGCATGCCGAACTCGGGCGTGTCGGCGTTCAGATCATCAAAGAAGATGCCGCCGATGCCACGGGCCTCGGCGCGGTGGCGCAGATAGAAATACTCATCGCAGATGCCACGCAGATGCGCATAGAGTCCGGCTGAAAAAGGCGCACAGGCCGCCTGCGCCGCGCGATGCCAGGCGATCACATCGGCTTCCTCGACCAGGAACGGCGTCAGATCAAAGCCACCGCCAAACCACCAGACATCGCCGGCGCTGAAGAAGCGTACGTTCATGTGGCTCGTGGGTACGTGCGGATTGCACGGATGCACGACCACCGAGACACCCATCGCGCGGAAACTGCGGCCGGCCAGCTGCGGGTTGCGTGCGGTCGCTGCCGGGGGGAGCCTGGTGCCGGTCACATCCGAGAGCGCGACGCCGCCGCGCTCGATGATACGGCCGCCCTCGAGAATCGCGGTGATGCCGCGTCCGCCCAGGTCCTGCGCGCCACTCTCGCGGGTCCAGGCATCGCGCAGGAAGGGAGCGGCGCCATCGAGTTCGGACAGCGCCTCGCACAGCTGCTGCTGGAAGGAGCGCAGGAACTCATGGACCGCCGCGCTGCGTTCATCGCTCATGGGCTGCGCCACGTTGAAGGCCCATGCGGGCCGGTCGGCACATGATCCCCCATGCCGGCGAGCCGCGGCAACCGCTGCCGTCCGCTCAACGCTTCGCCACGGGGTTGCTCAGGGTGCCGATCGAGGAGATGCTGACCGCGATCGGGCCGCCGAGCGCATTGAGATCCACGGTCTGGATCGCCTGGCCGCCGCCGGCACTCTTGAGCGCGGTGCCCAGCGAGATGATGTCGCCGGGCTCGAGGCTCATGTAGTAGGAAACGAATTCGATCACCTCGGGCACCTTGTAGAACAGATTCTGCGTTGAATCCTCGGTAATCACGCGCCCCTGGTGCAGGCAGCGCACAGTGAGCGCGTGCGGATCAGGAATCTCATCGCGCGTCGCGATCCACGGGCCGATCGGGCCAAAGGTGTCGGCGCCCTTGTAGCGGCCCGGATAGCTGACCCACGTGTCGATGTACTCGATCGCCTGCGGATCATCCTGCTTCGGGTGGATGGCGCGATAGTGGAACGTGTCATCGGTCCGCATCGTCGGGGAGGTCAGATCATTGATGATCGTGTAGCCAAAGACATGCCCGTAGGCCTGTGCGGCGCTGATATCGGCTCCGCCGCGACCGATGATCAGCGCGAGCTCCGGCTCCGGATGCACGCGGCCGTAGTCCGGACGCAGGCGGATCGGCTGGCCGTGGCCGATCAGCGAGCTGCCCGGCTTGTGAAACAGCGCCGGGTGCGATGGGCCCTTGAGAATCCGATCCTTGTTGGCGCTGTTGTTGAGCGCGAGGCAGGTGAGCTTGCCCGGCCGCGGAATCGGTGGCAGCCAGTGCAGCGAGTCCGTGGCGTGCGTAGGCGCGCCCTTGAGCAGGCCGGCGATGCTGGCGGCCATCGGGTCACCCCCGTGGATGATCTGCAGCATGTCGCGCGGCGCTTCGGCCCATACCTCGCTCAGCAGCACGACCTGCGCCTCGCTCACAGCCACCGCCAGTTGTGGGTTACCTGCAATCTGTACGGTTCCGATCTTCACTGGATGCTCTCCCCCGGTTGAAGTGAGGACGCCTGGCCGGCGGCGCCACTATAATTGTGCTTTCAGATTCTCAAGTTCGCGGGCTTGCTGCCCGCCAGGATGGCACGCATGCCCCGAATTCCCTACGTCAGCGCCGATCTGCAGGAGCCCGCCGCCATCGTCAGCGCGGTGCGCGCCCGCCGCGGCGGCGAGCTGCACTTGCTCGATCGCATGCTGCTGCACAGCCCGCCGTACGCCCAGGGCTGGAACGCGCTGCTCGGCGCGGTGCGCTCGCAGCTCGCGCTCCCGCCACGGCTGCGGGAGCTCGCGATTTGCGCCGTCGGCTCGCTCAACAAGGCGGCCTACGAAATCCAGCAGCATGCCGGACCGTTCCGCGCCGCCGGTGGCAGCGATGCGCAGCTCGCGGCACTGGCCGACTGTGATGCGGCCCTGACCAACACGGCACTGTTTGATGAGACCGAGCGCGCGGCGCTGCGCCTCACGCTGGCGATGACGCGCCATGTTCAGGTCAGCGCCGCGGACTTTACCGCGGTGCGCGCGCTGCTCGGGAGCGAGCAGCAGCTCGTGGAACTGATTGGTGTCATCGCTACGTACAACATGGTGTCGCGCTTCCTGGTCGCGCTCGGCGTCGAGCCCGAGTACAGCAGTGCGGCCACGAGCTACGGCACCGGCGAGTAGGCCATGCCGTAGCCGATGCCGTACTCGAGGGTGGGTGAGTAGATCTGCTGCGTGGGCGGAGCGCCGCCCGCGCCCTGATGTGCCGCCAGCGCTGCGATCCAGGTGTGCAGTTCCAGCGAGCCGATGCCGGCCTTCTCGAAGGCCTCCTCCGGCGGGATCCGGGCGAGCGTCTCTTCATCACCGGCGCCAAGCCGCGCCATGAACCAGCGATCGAACTCGGCATTGAGCCGGATGTGCTCGGCGGTGCGCTCCCCGGAGATCAGCATGTCGGCGCCGCTGATGTGATCCTCATGGAGCTTTTCGAACCACGCGCTCGTGGTGAAGGTGCCGGCCCGCTCACCATGCATCTGCCAGCCGGCAACCGCGGGGCTCGCCTCACCCAGCAGCGGATAATAGCGCGTCGGGTGATGGGAGAGGCCTCCGGAGCCGATGATCAGTGTGCGTTTGCCGCTGGCGGCGACGAAGCGTCCGACGGCAGTGCCAAAGGCGCGCGAGCGGGCGAAGTCCATGTAGGGCGGGGTCTGCGAACCGATGAAGATTGGAATCACCGGATAGCGATCGAGCGCGCCGGTCAGGCGCTTGATTGGCTGGGAAAAGGCGTGATCGACCGTCATGTGATAGGACATCGCCGGATCAAAGCCGGCCGCGCGCATATGGACGATCAGGGCGCTGGCGGTCTCGCCCGGCACATTAAAAGTGCCGCCAAAGCCCCCCACATCCGCTACCGCTTCGGCCGCCAGTGCGATGCAGTAGGCCGGCATCGTCGAGAGGAAGAAACCTGCAAAGTGATCGGATCCGAAAATGATGACCAGTTCGGGCTCAAAGCGCGCGATGGCGCTGGCGCACTGGGCGTAGAGCGCAAGAATCGCCGGCTCATCGGCCGGGGCCTTGGCCCGCACCATGATGATCGGCGAATGGGAGACGCACGTGAGCATCGAGGGCATGTTCGACCCCGCCGGTCGTTGAAGTTATGTCGTTGCATCGCCCCCGCCGCAGTGCGGGTGGCACGGCGCAGCGCCGAGCGCAGTGCCCTTAAGGGCAGCGGCCGCCAGTGTATCGCTGCGTAAAGAGGTGCAGCAATCAGTGAAATAAGGTACAAAAAAGTGCGGCATGCCCGGGCTGGCACCGCATCCCGGGGACCCGCGGGCCCGGCAGTGAACCGATGGCGGCCTGCAGAAGTCGCCGCGCTGGGGTGGGCCTCTATAATAAGGGCGGAGCGGGGCCGCGAGGCGCGGCCCAAGGCCCGATATTCGGACAGAGGAAGGCTTATATGAGTGATGTCGTCATAGTGGCGGCGCTACGCACCGCGGTCGGCAAGTTCAACGGCTCGATTGCCAAGGTCGCGGGTGCCGATCTGGGGGCGCAGGTCATCAGGGCGCTGCTGGCCAAATCCGGGGTCAGGCCCGAGCAGATCTCCGAGGTGCTGATGGGGCAGGTCCTGACGGCCGGCATCGGCCAGAACGGTGCCCGCCAGGCCTCGATCAGAGCGGGCATTCCCGACAGCGTACCGGCGATGACCGTGGGCATGGTCTGTGGCAGCGGCCTGAAGGCCACGCACCTGGCCGCGCAGGCGATCAAGTGCGGCGATGCCGAGATCGTGATTGCCGGCGGCCAGGAAAACATGAGCGCCTCCCCGCACCTGCTGCAGGGCTCGCGCGATGGCTTTCGCATGGGCGATGCCAAGCTCGTTGACAGCATGATCAACGATGGCCTGTGGGACGTGTTCAACAACTACCACATGGGCACGACCGCGGAGAACGTCGCCAAGAAGTACAACATCTCGCGTCGCGAGCAGGATGAATTCGCGGCGGCCTCGCAACAGAAGGCCGAGGCGGCGCAGAAGGCCGGCAGGTTCAAGGATGAGATCGCGCCGGTTGAAATCATCTCGCGCAAGGGCACGGTAGTGTTCGAGACCGATGAATACATTCGCGCCGGCACGACGGCCGAGGCGCTTGGCGAGCTCAAGGGCGCCTTCAGCAAGGACGGCACGGTCACGGCCGGCAACGCGTCGGGCATCAACGATGGCGCGGCCGCCGTGATCATGATGAGTGATCGCAAGGCGAGCGAGCTGGGGCTGAAACCGCTGGCACGCGTGCGCGCCTATTCCTCGGCGGGCGTGGATCCGAAGATCATGGGCATGGGCCCGGTACCGGCCAGCCAGCTGTGCCTGAAAAAGGCCGGCTGGACGCACCAGGAGCTGGATCTGATGGAGATCAACGAGGCCTTTGCGGCGCAGGCGATCGGCGTTAATCGCGAGATGGGCTGGGATACCGCAAAGATCAACGTCAACGGCGGCGCCATCGCGATCGGCCATCCGATCGGCGCCTCCGGCTGCCGCATCCTGGTCACACTGCTGCATGAGATGATCCGGCGCGATGCCAGGAAGGGGCTGGCGAGCCTGTGCATCGGCGGCGGCATGGGCGTGGCGATGGCCCTCGAGCGCTGAAGCCAGGGGCTGGAATTCTTACGGGGCGCTGCTTTAATAACAAGTACTCAAATCGAGGGGGCACAGCATGACAACGACAAAGCGAATCGCACTGGTCACCGGTGGCATGGGCGGCCTGGGCGAAGCCATCTGCATCAAGCTCGCCAAGCTCGGGGACGTGGTCGCAACCACGTATTCACCGGGCAACAGCAAGTCAGTGGAGTGGCTCAAGGGGATGAAGGATGAGCATGGCTACAGTTTTTATGCCTATGCCTGCGATGTCACCGAATGGGACTCGTGCGTGGCCTGCGTGGCCAAGATCACGAAGGAACTCGGCCCGGTCGACGTGCTGGTCAACAACGCCGGCATCACGCGCGACATGACCTTCCGCAAGATGGACAAGGTCAACTGGGATGCGGTCATGCACACGAACCTCGACTCCTGCTTCAACATGGCCCGCCAGGTCTGCGATGGCATGGTGGATCGCGGCTGGGGGCGGATCGTGAATATCTCCTCGGTCAATGGCCAGAAGGGCGCGTTCGGGCAGACCAATTACTCGGCGGCCAAGGCCGGCATGCACGGCTTTACCAAGGCGCTGGCGCTGGAAGTCGCGCGCAAGGGCGTAACGGTCAACACGATCTCGCCCGGCTACATCGGTACCAAGATGGTGACGGCCATTCCCAAGGAGGTGCTGGATACCAAGATCATCCCGCAGATCCCGATGGGGCGGCTCGGCAAGCCCGAGGAAGTGGCGGGACTGGTGGCCTACCTGGCAAGCGAGGAGGCCGCCTTTGTCACCGGCGCCAACATCGCGATCAACGGTGGCCAGCACATGCAGTAGTCGCGCTCGGGCGGCGGCAACTGCGGGGCCTTCAGGGCGGCCAGAGGCGTTGACCGCCAGGGTCATCTGCACGCTGATCCGCCGGCGCGTATAATCCGCCGGCTCAAGCTTACCAGGACGGTACGCTAGCAACTCTTCGCTGCCCCCACTTTAAGGCGCCCAACATGCCCGATTTCTTCCCGAGCCCGGTCCTCATTGTCCTCATCATCGTTGTCATCTACCTCGTGTTCTCGATGGCACGCACGGTGGCGCAGGCGACGGTTGGCGTGGTCACGGTCTTTGGCAAGTACCACCGCGTCATGCGCGAGGGCCTGAACTTCAAGCTCCCATGGGAGAAGGTGGACTACCGCCTCTCGCTGCAGAATCGCGCGCTGCAACTCGAGTTCCAGGCGATTACGCAGGATCAGGCCAACGTGAAATTCGCGACCATGGTGCTATACGCCGTGGCCGGCTCGGATGAGGAAGCAATCAAGAAGGCGGTCTTCAGCTTCGCGAGCGTGCAGGAGTTCCAGCTGGCCCTGCAGCGAACTATTGATGGCTCGATCCGCCAGTTCGTGGCCACCACCAAGCAATCGGACATCCTCGGCATGCGCGCCGAGATTGTCGATCACACCAAGAAGAATCTGGACGAGGTGGTGCTCAACTGGGGCTACGTCGTGCGCGACATCCAGATCACCGACATGACCTTCGACAAGGAGATCATCGATTCGATGGCGCGCGTGGTCTCTTCGAAGAACCTGCTGGCGGCCGCCGCCAACGAAGGCGCGGCGCTGCTGGTCAAGCGGACCAAGGATGCCGAGGCCGAAGCGGCCTACAAGACGATCGGTGCCGAGGCGGAGAAGAAAGCCTCGGCGCTGCGCGGTGAGGGCCTGGCGCTGTTTCGCAAGAACATCGCCGAGGGCATGAAGGAGGCGGCCGAGAGCCTCAAGGCGGCCGGCGTCACCTCCGACTTCCTGCTGTTCCTCGAATACACCGATGCACTCAAGTACGTGGCCGATCACGGCCAGGGCAAAGTGATCTTCATGGACAATGGCGCCGCTGCCGCATCGCGCCTGGTCCAGGGGATCCTCAGCATGGGATCCGACGCCTCCTTCAAAGCCCCGGCGCCGGATCCGACCGCCGCTAGTTGAAGTGGATCCGGATGCCGCCAAAGATCGCGAACGGCGCGGCCGGACTCTGGAAGCGGTTGTTCACACCCGGGCCGTTCGTGTACCCATCGGCTGGAATGCCCGGTGCGCCGATGCCGGTCGGGTCGCTCAGGATGCCGTAGCTCGAGTACTTTGCATTGAGCAGATTATCCACGGTCGCGAACAGCTGGATCCGGGCGCTTAGCTGATACAGCGCATGCAGGTTGAGCAGCTGGTAGCCGGGCAGCGGCGCGAGCTGATTCGATTCATCGCCGAAGTAGTACTGCGTGCTGACGATGCTCAGCCCGGCTCCGACATTCAGCGCCTGCCACGGTTGGTAATCGGCACCGAGCTTCAATCGATGGCGCGGAATGCCCGGCAGCTGATCCCCGGACTTGACCTGGATGTTGCCGTTGCCATCCTGGAAGGGGTTGGACGGTGAGGGCACGGTCAGCGCCGATTCGAACCTGGCCTCGATGTAGCTGTAATTGGCATAGGCCGACCAGTGCGAGCTCTGATAAGTCAGGCCCGCCTCCAGCCCCTGGCGCTGCGTGTCGCCGATGTTCTGGAAAAATCCACTGCTGAGCGAGGTGGCGATGCCGTAGATGTCATCGTGCAGCTGCGTGCGAAATACGCCCAGATTCCAGGCCAGCTCGCTGGCGCTGCCGGGAGCGGTGGGCCACTTGCCACGCACACCCAGCTCGCCGGTCTGCGAGCGCACCTGACGCAGGGTCGGTGGATCACCGGCCAGGTTGGAAGGCAGCAGGCACGGCTGCAGTGGATTGGAGCATTCGATCTCGCTCGCCGTGGGCGTGCGGGTGTTCTCGGAGAATCCGCCATAGGCGGTCGCGCCGGCACTCAGCTTGTAGGTGGCGCCCAGGCCCGGGTTGAAGTGAGAATAGCGATTGTCGCCGCTGAGATTGCTGCCCAGCTGGTCGTGCAGATCGATATTGGCCACGTTGTAGCGGCCGCTGGCGGTGAGCGCAAGTGCGGCGCTCAGATCGAGGGTATCGGTAGCGTAGACACCCACGTCCCTGTTGATCGCATGCAGGCTCACCGGCGTGGCATTGATCGTCGGGTCGCCCGCGGCCAGGGCGGCATTCTGTTCGGCCTCGGTCGTATCCACGATCAGCGCTGAGGGCAATACCAGCAGCTGCGAGTTGATCAGGCCGATCTGCGTGCCGGTATAGAAATCCGCCTGCGCGTAGTCAAGCGCCGCGCCGGCGGTGAAGTGATTGTCATGGCCGGCCAGCGCCTGTGCGTTTCCCAGCTGCAGCGCCACGCCCCGGCCGTAGGTGTTGATGCTCTCGAAGTCTCTTTCTCCTATCGGCAGCGTGCCGCCATCGGAAATGTCGGGGAGCGGTGCGCCTGCGGCATTGGTGAGCGGGGTGAGCTGATCGGGCTGGCACAGGAACGCGCTCTCACCCGGGCTGATGCAGGCTGCGTAGTCGGTGGTATCACCGTTCGACACGATCTGCTGGAACTGGCGGTAGTAGAGCAGGCTCTGCGCTGACCAGTCGGCACCCAGCTTCAGGGTGCCATTGAGCGTCAGGAAGTTGAGCCGATTGTCATTGGCCTGTGGGCCGGTGAACACCAGGCTGCGGCTGATGGCCAGCTCCTGCACCGGGGCGGAGCCCTGGCCGTTCAGGTGATTGTCGGCACTGGTGTAGGCCAGATCGAGCGAGCCGCCATCGCCGCGCGCGCTCAGCACGGTGTACAGCTGGCGCAGCGCATCGCTCGAGAACAGCCGCCAGCCACTTTCATCGAGCGCCTTGGCGGCAACGTAGATTCCAAAGGCCCCGGAGCTTGCGCCATATTGAACTGTAGCGGAGCGCTGGCCGAAGGATCCGCCACTGGCCTCGGCCACGGCGCCCGGAGCGCTGAAGCCATCTTTCATCGTGACCGAGATCGCACCGCCGAGCGCATTGAGGCCGTAGACCGGGCTGGCGCTCACGAGTTCGACGCGCTCGATCGCCACATCGGGGAACAGATCCCAATCAACCGTGTCGCCAAAGGCTTCGTTGATGCGGACCCCGTTCTGGTAGACCGCCAGTCCCTGCGGCGTGCCGAGTACCGGTGAAGCCTCGAAGCCGCGATAGAGGATATTGGGCTGGAAGGGATCATCCAGGTTCTCACTGAGGTTGACACTGCCGAGACGCGAGTTCATCGCGCCGGTGAGGCTCGCGCTGCCATCGCGGGTCAGATCCGCGGCAAAGAGCGTCTGCACATTGCCCGGCACCTTATCGATATCAATGCTGTTGCCGGGGATCGCGCTGCTCTGAATCACTACGGTCGGCAGCTCGGATGCGGGGGCGGCCGACTCCTGTGCGCAGACGCCCGCACTCCATTGCAGCGCTCCTGCAAACAGCAGTGCCGGCCAGATCAGATCAATACGCTTCAAGTTCGAGGCTCTGTTCAGGACGGGCCGCGGCCACTTCAGGCCGCGTGCTGCCCAGCATAGCGGGTGCCGGCAACTGCACGGAAGCTGCCGCACTGGGGCAGCGCGAGCGGGCTGTCGCCGGCTACCGACAGCCCTAGGAATCGCGACCCGACAAGGCTTGAGGCTTCGGTCCCCCGCTGGCCCAGTCCAGCAGCTCGATGGTGTGCACTATCGGCACCTGCACGGCGCTGGCCAGGTGGGTCATGCAGCCAATATTGCCCGAGGCGATGACGCTGGCATTGAGTGTGTTGAGGTGTGCGGCCTTGCGTTCCCGCAGTTGCCCGGCAAGTTCCGGCTGTAGCAGGCTGTAGCTGCCGGCCGACCCGCAGCACAGGTGGGCTTCGGCGGGCTCGAGGACCTTGAAGCCGGCGCGCGTGAGCAGCTGCTGGGCTGGCGTGCGCACCGACTGCCCGTGCTGCAGCGAGCAGGCGGACTGATAGGTGACTCTAAGCGATTGCGGCGTGTGGAAATTCAATTCCACCTGCAACAGGAATTCGCTGATGTCGAGCGCCAGTGCGCTGACACGTTGCGCGCGCTCGGCCCACGCAGGCTCTGCGCGCAGCAGATGGCCATAATCCTTGATCAGCGTGCCGCAGCCCGAGGTCGTGATCACGATTGCATCGAGACCGCCCTGTTCCAGCAGTTGCGACCAGGCGGCCACCTGGGCGCGGGCGAGTACCCGGGCGCGCTCGCTGTGTCCGAGGTGCTGGGGTAGAGCGCCACAGCAGCCCGCACCAGGTGCGATCACGACCTCGACGCCGTGGCGCGTCAGCAGCCGCACGGTCGCGGCATTGATCTGTGGCGCCAGCGCCGGCTGAACGCAGCCGGATAGTAGTGCCACGCGCAGGCGTCGCACGCCGAGCGCTGCAAAGCGACCTGCCCGATCCGTCGGCGCGCTCGCATGCGTCTGCGTGGGTGCCGTCAGCCACAGGTTGCGCACGCGTCCGCGCGCCAGCTTCGCGGCCGGTCGCGTGATCCGGGCAAGCGTCGTTGCGATCCGGAACCAGGCGCGGCGTGTCAGCAGCGCGCCAATGAGCCGGCGCAGCACGCGCTCGGGCCACGGCCGGCGAAAATGCGTTTCGATGTGCGAGCGCGCATGATCAATAAGATGCAGGTAGTTCACACCGGAGGGGCAGGCGCTCTTGCAGGCCAGACAGGTCAGGCAGCGATCAATGTGCAGGACCGTCTCGGCTGGCGGTGGCGCCTGGCTCTCGAGCATGTGCTGGATGAGGTAGATGCGGCCACGCGGGCTATCCAGCTCATTCCCGAGCAGCGTGTAGGTCGGGCAGTGCGGCATGCAGAAGCCACAGTGCACGCACTTGCGCAGGGCAACCTCCGCATCGGCGATCGCCGGGTGCAGCAGCTGCTCGGCGCTGAAGTGGGTCCTCATGCCGCGGCTCGATACATGCGTTGTGGGTTGAGAATGCCGAGCGGATCGAACTGCGCGCGTACCCGCTCGCCCAGTGCCCGCAGCGCTGGCGCCTGTGGTTCAAACGGCTCGGCCTTGGCACGCACGAGGTGGCTGGCGCGGATGAGCGTTGCATGGCCCTCACCGGCGTGCTGCCTGAGGAGCGCGCGGATCAGCGTCGCGCCACCATCTTCGGTGGCCAGGCCTTCGAGCCACAGCAACCCTCCGCCCCAGTCGTAGTAGAGCTGCTGCGCGCCGGCGGCACGCAATGCGCTGCCCAGTGCCGCCGCCCGCAAGGGTGGTATCGACAGCCGCCACAGCGGCTGCTGCGATCCGGCATAGCAGCGGGCATCACTGATCTGGCGCCACAGGCTGAGCGATGCTTGCTGCTCGAGCTCCACGAGCGGCGCCGCTGAGCTGGCGAGCGCCACTCGCAGTGCCGCGGCGCAGGCGCTGGTCGTGGTCTGCAGCCCCTCGAGACGCAGCAGCGTGGCCGAGCCCCCGAGCAGCGCATGCGGCAGCGCTTCGAATCGGGCCAGCACCTCGGCGGGCAGGTGTGCCGCGCCGCTCACCGGTACCGCGCCGCCGAGCGCTTGTCGCAGCAGCGCGAGGCCGGTTTCGTCCTCCAGCGCAAGCCACACGAGCGTGCGCGTGTCCTCGGGCGCTGGCAGAACCTTGAGTGTGATTTCGGTCAGCACGCCGAGCGTCCCGTACGCACCGGCAAGCAGTTTGGGCAGATCAAAGCCGGTGACGTTCTTGACCACCCGGCCGCCGCCGGCGAAAGCTTCCCCAAAGCCGTTGACCGCGCGGAAGCCGAGGAAGTGATCGCGCGGCGCGCCGGCACTCATGCGCCGGCTGCCGCCTAAGCCGACCGAGATCGCACCGCCGAGTGTCCCGCGGCCCGCCGCTGCGCCCCACAAGGGTCCGAAGTCCGGAGGCTCGAAGGCCAGATGCTGTCCCTGGCCGGCGAGGAGCGCCTGGATCTCGGCCAGCGGCGTCGCCGCGCGCGCGCTCAGCACCAGTTCGGCCGGCTCGTAGACCAGCACGCCGCTGAGTGCCGAAACATCCATCACACTCCCGGGGGCGCTGGGGCGACCCAGCTGCTGCCGCGATCCCTGGCCGATCACTTCAAGGCCGGTGCGCGCGGCGCCGGCGGCGCGAATCAGCTCCGCCACCTGGGCTTCGTTGGCGGGCTGGTGAGGGGCACTCATCGTGCGATCACAGACGCAGCAGATCCGGGAAACGGCTCTGGCCGCCGTGCACGTGCACCCGCCCGAGCTCGGCGCAGCGACACAAATTCGGGAATACTTTGCCGGGATTGAGCAGACCCTCGGCATCAAAGGCGCACTTGAGCCGCTGCTGCTGCTCGAGGTCGCTTGGCGTGAACTGCACCTCCATCAGATCGCGCTTTTCGACGCCGACGCCGTGTTCGCCGGTGAGGACGCCACCGACCTCGACGCAGCGCCTGAGGATGTCGGCACCAAAGGCCTCGGCCTTCTCGATGGCGCCGGGGATGTTCGCGTCGTAGCAGATCAGCGGATGCAGATTGCCATCACCGGCGTGGAAAACGTTGGCCACGCGCAGCTGGTAGCGCTC
>Ga0181537_10001633_pt1 | contig 20412 bp, 14 predicted proteins | sample PEATcosm2014_Bin_39_FD_119765 | JGI IMG/M metagenome (GOLD analysis project Ga0181537, IMG submission 119765) | Peatland microbial communities from MTU Mesocosm Facility, Houghton, MI, USA - PEATcosm2014_Bin23_10_metaG | ecosystem: Environmental > Terrestrial > Soil > Wetlands > Peat | place... | reverse complement strand
GGTGCGCGCGGCGCTGGCGCGCGTCCGCCCGCCGCGGGTCTGCTGGCACCAGCCGATGCAATCGCCGGCGCCGGGTGTGATCGAGTTGACGTCCTCGCGGTACTCCAGCCCCAGCTCCTTGCCGGCTTCGACCACGCTGGCGCAAATCGGCGAACGGTCCATCTTCGCGGTGAACAAAGGCCCGTCCTTGCCGCGCACCGCGGTCTCCTCGCCTTCCCAGCGTTCCGCCTGGCGGAAATAAGGCAGGCAGTCATCCCACGACCAGCCGCGATTGCCGAGTTGGCCCCAGTGGTCGTAATCCTCGGGTTGGCCGCGAATATAGACGAGCCCGTTGATCGACGATGAACCGCCGACTACCCGGCCGCGCGTGTAGACAATGGCGCGGCCATTGGTGCCGGGATCGGGTTCGGAGCGGAATTTCCATGTCAGCGTGTCGTGGTCGAGCATCTTGAAGAAGCCGGCCGGGACATGAATGAGCGGGTTCCAGTCCTTGCCGCCCGCCTCGATCAACAGCACCTTGACGCTCGGATCCTCGGTCAGCCGGTTGGCCAGCACGCACCCGGCCGAGCCGGCCCCGATGATGATGTAATCCGCCTGCATGCTCCGCACTCCCCAAGGTGCCGTGGCTGCGCTCGCCACCAGACTATTATTTTGTACAGTCTAGCGCATCGTAGCCGTATCGAAAGCCGGGCTGGCGTTTTCTCGCTCGGCCACGGAACCACGCCGCCCCGTCCGCCGCAGGCCCTATTCTTGCACATGGTGACGCAGCCTGTGTGGACAGGCGCAAACGAGCCCCGACCCGATGGCGAGACGTCAATTCCATCTCTCCTGGTTCTTGTCACAGGGTTACGGCCCGAAATCCTGGCGCGGTAATTGGCCCGGCAGCGACGTCTCGCGCTGGATGATGCCGGATCTGTTTCTCGATCTCGCGCGCGGGCTGGAGCGCGGCTGCTTCGACTACCTGATCATCGAAGATTCCTCGATGGTGCCCTACACGTTCCGCGATTCGCACGACACCTATCTGCGCTATGCCGCGAGCACGCCCAAACTCGACCCGGCCACGCTCGTCCCCTATCTCGCCCAGGGCACGACGCATCTCGGCCTTATCCCGACCCTGTCGGTGACCGAATACCCGCCCTTTCTGCTCGCCCGGCTAGTCAACTCGCTCGACCACCTGACCGAGGGGCGCGTCGGCTGGAACTGCGTCACCAGCAGCAATGACGGCGCGGCGCAGAATTATGGTCACGTGCGCCAGCCGCCGCACGATGAGCGCTATGACCTCGCGGACGAATTCGCCGATCTTGTCACCAAGCTTTGGGATGCCTGGGAGCCCGACGCCGTCGTGCTCGACCGCGAGACGCCGATGTTCGCCGATGGCAGCAAGGTTCACCCGGTCAATCATGAGGGCAAGTATTTCCGCTGCCGCGGCCCGCTGAATGCACCGCGCTCGCCGCAAGGCCGCCCGCCGATCTGCCAGGCCGGCGGTTCAAAGCGCGGCCAGGAATTCGCGGCCCGCTGGGCCGACACGATCATTACCGATGTCGGCAGCGTCGAGGCCATGAAGGAATACCGCGCCGGGGTGCGCCGCCGCGCCGCCGCCGCCGGGCGCGATCCGGATACGGTCAAGGTGCTGTTCCTCGCCTACCCGCTGGTCGACACGACGATGGACGCCGCGCAGGAGCGGCGGCGCCTAATGCGGGAAGACGCAAACCGGCATCTCGACATGCAGCTGTCGTCGATGTCGCGGCTGACCAACATCGACTTCTCGCGCTTCGATCCGGATGAGCCGCTGCCGGAGCTGTTCACCAACGGGCACCAATCGTCGCTCGCCAAGTGGATCGGCAAGACGCCGCGCGAAGTCGCGACGAGCCAGTCCACCAAGATGGGCATCGACTTTACCGGCACGATCGACCACGTGGCGGGCATGATGCAGGAGATCATGGAGGAGGTCGGCGGCGACGGTTTTCTGTTCTTCAACGCCTATTTCGACCGACGCTACATCATGGAGGTATGCGATGGGCTGGTCCCCGAACTGCAGCGCCGTGGGCTGACCCGCACGCGCTATGCCCACAAGCACCTCAGGGACAACCTCCTCGAGTTCTAACCGGGGCAAACGAACGGCCGCGGTCGCCGAACGGTCGGCTCAAGCGCGATTAGGTCGACAAAAGCTATATCGGTGCCAAGAAACGATCTCGCGCCGGAGCGCGATATCGACAATGCTGGTGCCTGGCAAGAATGGCGCTCGATGTGGTGGGCGATGGCGAGGAGGATGGTGGACGTTAAGATGGATACCATGAGCGACGAGCCCCTTCAGACCATGGAATTCGACGCGCTGGTGATCGGCGCTGGCTTCGCGGGCCTCTACCAGTTGCTCCGCCTACGCGATGGCCTCGGCCTGTCGGTGAAAGCGCTGGAGGCGGGCGGCGGCGTGGGCGGCACCTGGTACTGGAACCGCTACCCCGGCGCGCGATGCGATTCCGAAAGCCATGTCTATTGGTACACGTTCTCACCCGAGCTGATGCGCGAATGGGAATGGTCCGAGCGCTATCCGGGCCAGGCCGAGATCATGCGCTACCTGAATTTTGTCGCCGATCGGTTCGATCTCAAGCGGGACATCACGTTCAACACGAGGGTCGTGGCGGCGCATTACGACGAGGCGGCCAACCGTTGGCGCGTGCGCACCGAACAGGGCGAGACCTACAGCGCCAAATTCCTGATCACCGCCGTCGGCTGCCTGTCGACGGCGAACGTGCCGAATTTTCCGGGCCTGAAGGATTTTAAGGGCAACTGGTATCACACCGGCCAGTGGCCGCATGAAGGCGTGGACTTCACCGGCAAGCGGGTCGGCATGATCGGCACCGGCTCTACCGGCATTCAGGCCGCGCCCGTGATCGCCGCGTCGGCCGCGCATCTGACGGTGTTCCAGCGCACGGCGAACTATTCGGTGCCTGCACGCAACGGGCCGCTGGCACCGGAGTTCCGTGAATACGTCAAAAAGAACGCCGGCGAAATCCGGGCAATCACGCGCGAAACCCTCAATGGCATGGGCTTTCGGATCGAAGAACGGCTCGCGGTCGAAACGCCGCCCGAGGAGCGCGAGACGATCTACGAAGCGGCTTGGGAGCGCGGCGGCCTGCAATTCCGCGCGGCCTTTCAGGATATGATGGTGAACAAAGCCGCGAACGACACGGCGGCGGATTTTATCAAGCGCAAGATCCGCTCGATCGTGAAGGACCCGGCGACGGCGGCGATCCTGTCGGACATCGATCATCCCTATGCGGCAAAGCGCCCGCCGATCGATACCAATTACTTCGAAACCTACAACCGCCCTAACGTCACGCTGGTGGACGTGAAGGCGGCGCCGATCGAGGGCATCAGTCCGGCGGGGATTTGCACGACGCAGGCGGAGTATCCCGTGGACATCATCGTCTTCGCCACCGGTTTCGATGCCATGACGGGCCCGATGCTGCGGATGGATATTCGCGGGCGCGGCGGGGTGACGTTGAAAGAGGCGTGGGAGGCTGGTCCGCGCACCTATCTCGGGCTGCAGATCGCGGGCTTTCCCAATTTGTTCACGATCACCGGCCCCGGCAGCCCGTCGGTGCTGTGCAATATGCCGGTGGCGATCGAACAGCACGCGGACTGGATCACCGACTGTATCAAACACCTGCGTGCGAAGGGATTGGAGCGGATCGAGACGACCCCCCTCTCGATGGAGAAATGGGTGGCGGAGGTCAACGAGGCCGCCAGCAAGACGGTGCTGCCGCTGGCGACGCATTCCTGGTACCTGGGCGCGAACATTCCGGGCAAGCCCCGCGTGTTCATGCCATACGCGGGCGGAATGGTGCGCTATCGGCAGATCTGCGCCGACGTCGCGGCGCAGGGCTACGAGGGGTTCGCCCTGTCATAGGGCCACATCACGCAGCCAATTTCAGCACGCGCGCCAAAGAAGCTTCGACGATGCGATCGATTTCGGCGACTTCCCCGGCCGTCGCCCGGGGATAAATCGGCAGGCAGACCATCCGGTCGGCCAGCATTTCGGCGACCTCGCATGTCCCGGCCGCGGCGACGCCGCCCCAATGCGTCAGACTTGGCCGATAATAGCGGCGGACCTCGAGTCCGCGCCGCCCCGCCTCGGCGGTGAATGCCGATGCCGTCGCAAGGCTCGGCATCAGGCAAGGGAAAACCTGCCATGGCGTATCGGCGATTTCGTGGTGGATCACGATCTCACCAAAACGGGAAAAGAATTCGATCCAATGTCGCGCGTGCAGACGCCGGGTCGTCAGCACATCGTCATACTGGGCGAGTACCGCCATCCCGATCGCGGCGGCGAACTCCGACATTTTGCCGTTGATCCCCCCTGCGGGGCGCTTCGGGTCATGCGGGAAACCGAAATTGATCGCTGATCGCAGCGCATCTGCGCGATGAGCCGGTGCCTGAATGACACCACCTTCGCCGACCGCGAACGGCTTTGTCGCATGCAGCGAATAAATTTCATAAGCGTTGCCGCGCAACGCGCGTCGCGATCGGGAACCGCCGCCCAGCCCCGCAGCGTTGTCGACGAGGACCGCGACGCCGCGCTTTCGGCACAGGGCGACGTGAGCGGTAAAGTCTTGGCTGATGCCAAACGGCGCGACCAGCATCACCGCCTCGGCGCCGGTGCGGTCGAGCGCGCGGTCGAGCTTGTGCACATCACAGGCCCACGTCACCGCGTCGACATCGACCAGCATCGGCTCCGCGCCCGCCATGCGAACCGCGGCGACGCTCGCCGGAAAAGTGAAAGCGGGCACAAGAACGATGCCGGTAATACGTTCCGCGATCAGGCAAGCGGCGAGCGCGGCGGTGGCGTTCGCCGTCGCGACAAAGGCTTCGCCCGGCTCGCCAAACTGCGCGGTGAGAGCGCTCTCGAAGCGGGTTACCACCGGCCCGAAATTAGAAAACCAATGTTTCTCGTAGCTCTCCTGGAGATACGGGATCCATTCCTCTGGCGCGGGAAAAGCGGGCCTTACCACCGGATATCGGTATTTGCTGGGACCGTGGCCGCTCTTCATGCGAGTTCTTGTCCAGTGCTTCAGAAGCTGGGCCGAATCATGGGCTTAGGGCGGCATTGTTGCCAAAGGTTTCGCGACAAGCCGCAACGGGTTATGAGACATTTTATTAAATTCAATTAGTTAAGAGAACATTGCGTGATAATGCCTGGTTCAAGAAATGGCTTTGGATCATCAACATGATCGAGCAAACGACCAAGCGATTCGCAGCTCTGCCTGCTGTAACGAGCCAGGTGTCAAAGGAGGCGACGTAGCACTCAACGAGCGTCAACTCGGCGGCGCGCCCCCGCTTATCTGGCCGCTGCCCGGCACCGCGGACATGTTGAGCTCGGCAATGTTGAGCACTTCGGGGCGCCGCTGACCACCAGCACCGCGATCGCGCCGTTGCTGCCATTTCGTATTGAAATTCCTCGGCCGCGATCTTGCACGGCGGATCCAAAGCTGGAGGGAGATGACATGAACGACGCCAAGACCGCCCTGGGCAAAAAGATCATCGCGCTCAAAAAAGCAAAGGGGCTGAGCTGGAACGACATCGCCGCCCGCGCCGGCCATGCGCCGGTGTGGACCTGCGCCGCCTGCCTCGGCCAGATGTCGATGACCGAGGAGACCGCTGCCACGGTCGGCGAGATGCTCGGGCTTTCCGCCGACGAGATCGCGCTGCTCCAGGAGATCCCCTATCGCGGTTCGCTGCCGACCGAAGTGCCGACCGACCCGCTGATCTACCGCTTCTACGAGCTGGTGATGGTCTATGGCACGACCTGGAAAGAGCTGATCCAAGAGGAATTTGGCGACGGCATCATGAGTGCGATCGATTTCGACATGGCGTTGGAGCGCCAGTCGGACCAGAAAGGTGACCGGGTCAAGGTATCGATGAGCGGCAAGTTCCTGCCATACAAGCGGTACTAAGACTGCCTGCGGGACCGTAACGACTCGGACCACACGGCCCAACGTGCCGCCTCCGATTTCAGTCAAGAAAATGTGATATCGGGCTGAACTGGAGGCTGAAGGCCGCCATGTTCGGCATATCCGCGCCGCGAAGGACGCCTGCTCGACGGTGATACTCGCCGAGGTTTGTTGCGCGTCGAGGGATTTTCTGAATAAGTCTGAAAAAGCCTTAAATTGGGGCCTCCGGATGGCTCTCGGCCAGCAGCTCGTATACCGGTCAGGCGCATGTGAGATCGATCTCGCGCGGCGCGAACTGCGGATCGACGGAGTCGCGGCGCCGGTCGGCGGCCGCGCCTTCGAGATCATCGAGACTTTGGTCCAAGCGGCTGGCGAACTCGTCACCAAAGACGAGCTGAAGAGCCATGTTTGGCCAGGCACTGCCGTTGGCGAAAACACCCTCCAAGTACATATCTCCGCCGTTCGCCGGGCGCTCGGTACCCAGCGCGGGATGCTAAAGACCGAGTCACGGCGTGGCTATCGCCTGCTTGGCGGCTGGGCGGCTCCGCTGGAGGTCGGGGCGAACCCGGAGCGACCGAGTCCGTTGCCGCTGCCCACGCCACCTGCGTCATCCAATTTGCGCGCGCCGGCGTCCGGGCTGATCGGGCGCACCGATGCCTTGCGGCTGCTGAGCGATCTTCTGTCGGCGTACAAGGTGGTGACGCTAACCGGGCCGGGCGGTATCGGGAAGACTGCCTTGGCCCTCGAAGCTGCCCGCGGCGACCTGCTCGCGGGTTTTGATGAGGGCGGTTGGCTTGTCGAACTGGCCGCGATTTCCGATCCCAGCCTGGTGCCGTCCGCAGTAGCGGGCGTCCTCGGTCTGAAACTCGCCGGCGGAGTGATTTCCGCCGAGGCCGTCGCGCGGGCCATTGGCAGCAGGAACCTTCTGCTGGTGCTCGACAATTGCGAGCACGTCATCGACGCCGCGGCCGGGCTTGCAGAAACGATAGTGCGGCTGTGTCCGGGCGCGCACGTGCTGGCGACAAGCCGCGAGGTGCTGCGGATCGACGGCGAATATGTCTGCCGTGTTCCGCCGCTCGACGTGCCGGCCTCCGAGAGCGATACCGCGGACACCCTCCTCGGCCATAGCGCGGTCGAGCTGTTCATCGCCCGGACAAGGGCGCTCGATGCGGAGTTTTCGCCGCAAGAAGCGCAATTTTCGGCGATCGCCTCGATTTGCCGCCATCTCGACGGCATTCCGCTCGCGATCGAGTTTGCCGCCGCGCGCGCCGCCACGCTCGGCATTCAGCAGGTTGTCGCCGGACTTGAAGATCGCTTTGCGCTGCTGACCAGCGGGCGTCGTACCGCGCTGCCGCGGCATCGGACCCTGCGCGCGGCGCTCGACTGGAGCTATGATCTCCTGCCCGAACCCGAACGGTGTTTGCTGCGCCATTTGGCCGTGTTCGCCGGCGGGTTCACGCTCGAGGCGGCGACGGCGGTCACGAGCCGCGACGATATCGGCGAGGCCACCGTGGTGACGAACATCGCCAACCTCGTCGCCAAATCGCTTGTCGCGTTTGACGGCTCGGCCACGTCCGGCCGCTGGCTTTTGCTCGAGACGATCCGCGCTTACGCGCTCGAAAAGCTCACCGACAGCGGCGAAGTCACGGCGGCCGCGCGCCGGCACGCCGAATTCTTTCGCGATTGGCTCGCCCCGGCCGAGGCGAGATCGCCGCTGCGGCCCGCCATCGAGAATATGCCCCGCTTCGCCCGTGAAATCGATAATGTGCGGGCCGCGCTCGCCTGGTCATTCTCGGCGAGCGGAGACACGGCGGCTGGCGTCGTCCTGACCGCCGCGTATGTCCCGGTATGGCTGCATCTGTCGCTGCTGGCCGAATGCCGCGAGCGCGCCGAGTGGGCGCTCGGTCATCTCACGCCTGAGATGGAGGTCGCTCCGCGGCAGCGATTGCGGCTGCTGATCGGCCTCGCGGTCGCGCTGATCCTGACCATGGGGTCGGTCGAGCGCACCCGGTCACTGCTGGCCGAGGCGCGTGAGATCGCTGACGATGCGGACGCGGACGCCCAGTTTCGCCTTCTCTGGGCACAGTGGTCGATCGATGTCGTCTCGGGCAACAGCCGCGCGGCGTTGCCGGTCGCGGAACGGCTTTCGCGCATCGCGCGGCGGATCGGCAGTCAGGCCGATATCCTTGTCGGCGAGCGGCTGACCGGCAATGCGCTGCAATATACCGGCAGACAAAATGACGCGCGCGAATGCTTCGAACGCGTTCTGGAAGGCTATGTGCCGCCTCAGCACCACACGTTGTTGTTCCAATATGATCAGCAGGCGCTGGGGCGAGCGATGCTGGCGCGAGTGCTGTGCTTGCAGGGCCTGGTCGACCAGGCGGTCGAGCATGCGCAAGCGAGCGTCGCCGAAGCACAGGCTACGGGCTCCGGCCTAAGCCTGTGCTGGGTGCTGCACTACGCCTCGTGTCCGATCGCGATGATGACCGAGGATGTCGCGGCGGCCGAGCGCGCGGTGTCGGCCATGGCCGATGTCGCCACGACCGTCAACGCGCCGTTCTGGCGGATCATAGGGCGCTCCCTGCAAGGCAAGCTGATGATCATGCGGGGGGAATTCGATACCGGCGTGGCGCTGCTGCGCGAGGCGCTGGCGACCTCCGACGAGACCGGCTGGCGGATTTGCCACCCGGAATTCACCGGCGCGCTTGCCGTGGGTTTGGCAGGTCTCGGACGTCTGAGCGAAGCGCTTGAGGCGGTGAACGAAGCCTTGGCGCGGGCCAACGAGGGCGGCGAGCTTTGGTATCTCCCCGAACTCCTGCGCATCAAAGGCGCGTTGCTGCTTCAGCAAGCGGATGACCACTCGATCGCGGCTGCCGAGGATTGTTTTCTTTGCGCGCTGCATGTCGCCCGCGAGCAGGGCGCACTGTTCTGGGAATTGCGGATTGCCCTGAGCCTCGCCCGCCTGCGGATCAGCCAGGATCGACAGGCGGAGGCGAGACAATTGCTGGCGCCGGTGTACGACCAGTTCACCGAAGGCTTCGGCATCGCCGATATGGAAGCCGCGAAAGCGTTGCTCGCGGCGCTCCGTCCTAGCGCTAGCGGCTAGGCCGCCATGCGCAGTTGCTGGCGACCGCGCGACAGGCGCGAACGCAGGGTCCCAACCGGAACGCCGACCGCTTGCGCCGCCTTCTCGTAACCCAAGCCTTCGAGACCGATCAACAGCACGGCAGCGCGCTGACCTTCCGGGAGATTTTTCAGCGCGCGATCCATATCACGCAGTTGAAGGCCATGGTCTTGGCTCGGCGCCCGCGTCAATTTCTCCTCGACATCGCTCAGCTCGACGGCAACGCCTTCCCGCACCGCGCGGCGGATCTGATTGACGTGCTGGTGATGCAGGATCGTGCACAGCCAGGCACGCAGATTGGTGCCTTCCTGCCACAGATGCCGTTTGGCCAGCCCGCGAAGCAGGCTCTCTTGAACAAGTTCCTCGGCCGCGGCTTGATCGCGCGTCAGTTTCAGCGCGTAGCGCCGCAAGCACGGTATTTCCGCCTCAAAAGCCTTGTTGATGTCGGTCATATTTCGCTCCTTGGTATCGGCCGGCGCGGGATTCAGTGGACGTATTGCGCGCGGCGGGTGACGAAAAATTCGGGGTTCAGCGCGGGGGTGGCCCGATCGCTCGGCTCGTATGGGAGCCCCAATGCATCCCAGACTTCGCGAAGCGCGTCCGCGAGATCGTTGATCAGCCGGTCGTGGTGGAATGGCGACGGGGTGATGCGCAGCCGCTCGGTGCCGCGCGGCACGGTCGGGAAGTTGATCGGCTGCACGTAGATGCCGAACTGCTCCATCAGCATCGCCGATGCTTCTCGGCACAGCACCGGATCGCCGACCGGCACCGGGATGATGTGCGATTGCGAGGACATCATCGGAATCCCAACCGCATGCAGCGCGCGCCGCGTCTTCTCGACTTGCAGCCAGTGCGCAATGCGCTCGGCGACCGACTGCTTCAGATGCGCGATGCTCTGCGCCGCCGCGGCGGCCACCGCCGGCGGCATCGCGGTCGTAAAGATAAAGCTGGGTGCAGCCGAGCGGACGGCGTCGCAGATCACCGCATCGGCCGCGATATAGCCGCCCACGACGCCAAACCCCTTGGCCAGCGTGCCTTCGATGACATCGATACGGTCCATGACGCCATCGCGTTCGGCGAGCCCGGCATCGCGCAGACCGTAAAGCCCGACGGCGTGAACCTCATCGAGATAGGTCAAGGCACCGTATTTCGCGGCGAGATCGCAAATGCGGCCGATCGGGGCGAAATCCCCGTCCATCGAATAGATCGATTCAAAGGCGATCACCTTGGGGCGATCACGCCCGGCAAACCGCAACAGCGCTTCGAGGTGGTCGAGGTCGTTGTGGCGGAAAATGCGCTTTTCGGCACCACTCGCCCGGATCCCGGCAATCATCGAGGCATGGTTCTTCTCGTCCGACAGGATCAGACAATCCGGCAGCAGCCGGCCGATCGTCCCCAAGGCCGCCTCGTTCGAGACAAAGCCGGATGAGAACGCGAGCGCCGCTTCCTTGCGGTGAAGGTCGGCGAGCTCCGCTTCCAGCGTGACGACCGCCTGGCTGTTGCCGGAAATATTTCGCGTGCCGCCGGCACCGGCGCCCACGCTGCGCGCGGTCTTGACCATCGCATCGACGACCAGCGGATGACGCCCCATGCCGAGATAGTCGTTCGAGCACCAGACGACGATTTCGCGGCGTTCGCCGCCGCGGCGCCAGCTCGCGTAAGGCGGCCGATGGGCATGGCGTTCGAGATCGGCGAAATTGCGGTAACGCCCCTCCTGCCGAACACCGTCGAGAAAGGCGTGAAAATGGTGGTGCAGCGCGACGGTGCTCACGGACCCGGCCCTCCTCGCTCTCCGGCTGTCGATGCTCGGACGCTATGTCACTCGCGGGAGCCCGGTCTTTTCTGAAAACACGGTTTTTCGTGGATTGCACGATGAGTGACGAATTCATGATCGTCGTGCGGATTCGCCAAAATCGTGCGTCACGGGAAGATCACGCCCGTGCCGAATTATAGCGTTCCAGCGCTCAGTGCATGAGATTCCAGGCCCCTGGGCGAACCGTTGGCGACGGAGGCAGCTTCACTTACACAACGGTAGTGACAATGGGGCTGGATCATAGTCCAACAGGAGTGACGAAAATGCGACTGGAAACTCCAATCTACCTGCTCGGGCTCACCCTCGCGGTGACGCCGTTCTTGTCGACGACGGTATTGTCCGCCCCGGCGACGCGTGCGACCGCGGTCCGGTCGAACCAGGTCATCCTGGCGGCCCAGCCCTGCCCGCCGGGAACGTATTGGGAAGAGGGGGGTTACGTCTCGGAAGGCAAATGGCGCGACGCGCATTGCGCCAAGGATAACGGCCGGCAATAACGCAGCCGCGATTTCCGGGAAGGCGAACCATCCGGCGATCCTTCCCGGCGTTATCCTGTCGCGAGCATCTCAACGAGGAGCAGACGTATGGCAACTGTAGCCGATCAGTTCGCGGGGACCCTGGCGGCCGCGGGTGTCAAGCGGATCTATGGCATTGTCGGCGATAGCCTCAACGGTCTGACCGATTCGATCCGCCGGCAGGGCAAGATCGACTGGGTGCATGTCCGGCACGAGGAGGTCGCGGCTTTTGCCGCTGGTGCGGAAGCGCATCTTACCGGTGAACTGGCGGTCTGCGCCGGGAGTTGCGGACCGGGCAATCTGCACCTGATCAACGGTCTGTTCGATTGTCACCGCTCGCGCGTTCCGGTGCTTGGTATCGCCGCGCAAATCCCCTCGGGCGAGATCGGCAGCGGTTACTTTCAGGAAACCCACCCGCAGAATTTGTTCGCGGAATGCAGTCATTACTGCGAGCTGATCTCCGGCGCCAACCAGATGCCGCGCGTGCTCGAAGTCGCAATCCGCGAGGCGGTAGGGCGCCGCGGCGTATCGGTAGTGGCGATTCCCGGCGATGTCGCGCTGCAGCCGGTCTTTGACGATTCGCCCCTCAAGATTGGCGGATTGCTACCGCCAAGGCCGATCGTGACGCCCGACAAGCCGGACCTCGACCGGCTCGCGGCGCTACTCAACAGCGGTGGGCGCGTCACGATGCTATGCGGCTCCGGCTGCGCCGGCGCGCATGACGAGCTTCTCGCGCTCGGCGAGCGCCTCAAGGCCCCGATGGTGCACGCGCTGCGCGGCAAAGAGCATGTCGAATGGGATAACCCGTATGACGTCGGCATGACCGGGCTGATCGGGTTCTCGTCGGGTTATTACGCGATGCTCGACTGCGATATCCTGCTGATGCTCGGCACCGATTTCCCGTACCGCCAATTCTACCCCCAGGGGAGCGGCGTGAAGATCGCGCAGGTCGATCTGCGCGCCGAGAATATCGGGCGCCGCACGCCGGTCGATCTCGGCGTCGTTGGCGACGTCAAGGCCACGCTGGCGGCCTTGCTGCCGCTGCTCCAGCAACAGAGCAACGGCACGCATCTCACCCAGGCACGCGAGCATTATGCCAAGGCGCGCAAGGGGCTCGATGACCTAGCCGTCGGCACGTCCGGCCGAAAGCCGATCCATCCGCAGCAGGTCGCCAAGGCGATCAGCGATAAGGCCGCCGAGGATGCCATCTTCACCTGCGATGTCGGTCTGCCGACGGTGTGGGCCGCGCGTTATCTGGCGATGAATGGCAAGCGGCGGCTCGTCGGGTCGTTCTGGCACGGTTCGATGGCCAACGCGATGGGTCAGGCCATTGGCGCGCAGGCGACGTATCCCGGCCGGCAGGTGATCTCCTTGTCGGGCGATGGCGGGTTTTCGATGCTGATGGGCGATTTCCTGAGCCTCGCTCAGCTGGGCCTGCCGGCGAAGATCGTCGTGTTCAACAACGGTGCGCTCGGCTTTATCGAGCTCGAGCAGAAATCCACCGGCTTTCTCGATTTCGGCACCGAATTCAAGAACCCGAACTTTGCCGCGATGGCCGAGGCCGTCGGCATTCGCGGGTTCCGGCTCGAAGATCCGAGCGAGGTTGAGGACGGCGTCGCCGCCGCGCTGGCGTATGACGGACCGGCATTGATCGATGCGGTGGTCAACCGTCAGGAACTGGCGATGCCGCCCGCCGTGTCGATGGAGATGGCGAAGGGCTTCACGCTTTTCATGGTGAAAGCGGTGATGAGCGGCCGAGGCGACGGGCTGATCGATCTCGCCCGCACCAATCTGTGGCGCTAACACGGCGCGCGCTCCGACATGCCTCCTTTGAAGGGAAGCAGATCATGACTGATCAACCCTCTGCCGCTGCGACCGAAGCACCCGTTGAGCCGGAAGGCAAACCCGTATTTGCACCTTATGATGCGCCGGCTGGCGGCTGGGGAGCGCTACATGCCACGGCCAAGGCCCTGCGCGAGCAAAGCATCCTGGTCAAAGGCTCCAAGATCCTGCTGTCGATGAACCAGCCGGACGGTTTTGACTGTCCGGGCTGCGCCTGGCCCGATCCGCGTCACACCAGCTCATTCGAGTTCTGCGAGAACGGCGCGAAGGCTGTCTCGTTCGAGCTGACCAAGCGCCGCGTGACACGCGAGTTTTTCGCGGCTCATACGGTCAGCGAGCTGGAACAGAAAAGCGACTACTGGCTGGAGGAGCAAGGCCGGCTGACCGAGCCAATGCGCTACGACCCCGCGAGCGATCGTTATGTGCCGATCGAATGGGCCGATGCGTTCGCCTTGATCGCCCGTGAACTCAACGCGCTCGACGACCCGAACGAGGCCGAATTCTACACCTCCGGACGCACCTCCAACGAGGCGGCGTTCATGTACCAGCTGTTCGTGCGGCGCTTTGGCACCAACAACTTTCCCGACTGCTCGAACATGTGCCATGAGCCGACCAGCGTCGGCCTGCCCGAAAGTATCGGCATCGGCAAGGGGACCGTGCTGCTCGAGGATTTCGCGCAAACCGATGCGATCTTCATTCTCGGCCAGAACCCGGGCACCAACAGCCCGCGGATGATGACCGAGCTGCACAATGCATCCCGGCGCGGCGTCCCGATCGTGGTGTTCAACCCGCTGCACGAGCGCGCGCTGGAGCGGTTCGCGGCGCCGCAGGACCCGGTCGAGATGGCGACGTTTGGTGAAACGCGGATCGCCAGCGAGTACTGCCTGCTGCGCATCGGCGGCGATGTCGCCGCGCTCAAGGGGATCATGAAGCTGGTGCTGGAGACGCATGACGCAGCGCTGCGCGACGGCACGGAGCCCGTCCTCGATGTCGGGTTCATCGCGGAGCATACCCACGGCTTCGACGCGTTCGCGGACGAGCTGCGGCAAACCACGTGGGATGACATTCTGAGCGCTTGCGGCCTATCGCGGGAGCAGCTCGAGCGCGCCGCCACCATCTATATGCAGGCGAACGCCGTCATCATGATCTACGGCATGGGGATCACCCAGCACCGTCTCGGCACGTCGAACGTACAGCAGATCGTCAATATGCTGTTGATGCGCGGCAATTTCGGCAAGCCGGGAGCGGGAATCTGTCCGGTACGCGGTCATTCCAACGTCCAGGGCGACCGCACCATGGGCATCGACGAAAAACCCAGACCGGAATTGCTCGATCAGCTGAAGAAGGTGTTTGGCTTCGAGCCGCCGCAGGCTCATGGGCACAATGTCGTCAACGCCGTGCAGGCGATGATGGATGGGCGCGCCAAGGTCTTCATGGGACTTGGCGGCAATTTTGTCAGGGCGGTGCCCGATTGGCCCGCGGCCGAAGCCGCGATGCGCCGGCTGCGGCTGACCGTCGCCGTCAGCACCAAGCTTAACCGCGGTCATCTGATCCATGGCCAGCAGGCGCTGATCTTGCCATGTCGAGCACGCAGCGACATCGACATGCAGGCAGGCGGACGCCAATGCATCACGGTCGAAGACAGCATGTCGATGGTGCATGCGTCGTCCGGTCTCGTGGAGCCGCCGACCGAGCATCTGATGTCCGAGGTGGCCATCGTCTGCGGCATCGCGAAAGCGGCTTTGCCCGATTGCGGCATCGACTGGGATTTCTATGCCGCCGATTACGACCGCATCCGCGACAAGATCGAGGCGGTCTTCCCGCAACTCTTCGCCGAATTCAACGCGCGCATTCGTCGGCCGGGTGGCTTTCACCTGACCAACCTGCCACGGCAGCGTGTCTGGCAGACCGCGACCGGCCGCGCCAATTTCCTGATTTTCCCCGGCGTCTGCGAAGACGATGCCGACGTCGACCCGGGAATGCTCCGCCTCGCGACCCTGCGCAGCCACGATCAGTACAACACGACGATCTACAGTCTCAACGATCGTTATCGCGGCGTCTTTGGCGGCCGCATGGTCGTGTTTATGAACGAGACGGACATGCGCGCCCGCGGCATCGCGGAGGGCGATCTCGTCGAACTCGAATCTTTGGCTGACGACAAGCACAGGGTCGTCGGCGGGTTCTGGGTCAAGGCGCACAATATCGCCGCCGGTTCTATCGGCGCTTATTATCCGGAAACCAACCCGCTGCTGCCCCTCGCGTTTCACGACGTGAAAAGCGGAACGCCGGCGGCAAAATCGATACCGGTTCTGGTTCGCCACCAGACCGCGCAACTCGATGCCGCCGACTGAGATGTCGACGCTCGAAACTCTGCCCGCCGTGCCGCCGGCGGCACGGCGTGTCCCCCAGCAATCATGGCGCAATGGCGTCGCGCTGGCGGGCGAGCGCAGCTTGGCGGAGGAAGTGCCGGTAGCGTTCAGCTACGACGGCACGAGCCACGCGGTGTTGATGGCGACGCCCGACGATCTGGAGGAATTTGCCCTCGGCTTCAGCTTTACCGAAGGGATCATCCGCACGCCCCAGGAGATCGCAGAACTGGAAGTCGTCTGCACCGCCGATGGCATCGTGCTGCGGATTTGGTTGACGGGCGAGCGATCCGACGCGTTTGCCGCAAGGCGTCGGCGCTTTGTCGGACCCGCCGGGTGCGGCATGTGCGGGCTTGAGAGCCTGGCGGAAGCCAACCGCGCGATCCCGCGGGTCCCTTACGGTTTGCGGGTCAGCCAGGATGATATCCAAGAGGCTGTCGCCGCGCTGCCACAGCGGCAGGCGCTGAACCTGCAGACGCGATCGGTCCATGCCGCCGCCTTTTGGGAGCCGGGCCGCAGCCTGGTTCTGCGCGAAGATGTCGGACGGCACAACGCGCTCGACAAGCTGGCGGGTGCGTTGCTGTCGCAAGGTCGCTACGCTGCCGCGGGCATCGTCGTCGTGTCGAGCCGAATCTCGATCGAGCTGGTGCAAAAAGCCGGAATGATGGGCGCATCCGTCGTCGTCGGAATATCCGCGCCGACGGCTCTGGCGGTGCGCACGGCAGAGGCTGCCGGCATCACCCTCGCCGGCATCGCCCGCGACGATGGGTTTGAGGTGTTCACGCATCCCGGGCGGGTCTGGGGGTTGTGCGGCGTGGCCGCGCAGAGCTCGGCGGATGAGGTGCAATCAACCCGCCGTCTCCCAGCGGCATCATAAAGAGGGGGCGACCGATGGATATAACGGCCCTATTGCTATCGCGGCTGCAATTCGCCTTTACCATCTCGTTCCACATCATCTTTCCGTCGTTCACGATTGGGCTGGCGGCGTGGCTGACGCTGCTCGAAGCGATGCATAGGGCGACCGGCCGGCCGGCCTATCGCGTGGTCTTCGAGTTTTGGCTGAAGATCTTTGGCGTCGCATTTGGGCTTGGTGTCGTCTCCGGCGTGGTGATGGCGTTCGAGTTCGGCACGAACTGGAGCGCGTTCGCCGCGAAAATGGGGCCGATCCAGGGAGTGCTGCTCTCCTACGAGACCTTTACGGCGTTTTTTCTCGAAGCGAGCTTTTTCGGGATCCTGCTGTTCGGCCGGTCACGGGTGCCGCCGTGGTTCTATTTGTTTTCGACGGCGATGGTAGCGCTCGGCACCACGTTCTCCGCCTTCTGGATCATGGTCAATAACAGCTGGATGCAGGTGCCGGTCGGCTATGCCCCGATGAACGGCACGTTCGGACCGGCCGACTGGTTCAAGATTCTGTTCAACGGCGTGGTATGGGTGCGCTTCCCGCACATGCTGCTGGCCTCGTACCTCACTGGCGCGTTCTGCGTCGCGGCGACGGGCGCCTGGTACCTGCTGCGGGGCGAGTTCCACGCCGAAGCGCGGATCATGCTGCGCATGGGCCTGTTTCTCGGCGCTGTGCTGGTGCCGTTGCAGCTCCTCTTCGGCCATCTCGTCGGCGATTACGTGCACGACAGCCAGCCGGTGAAGTTCGCGACGATCGAAGCCCGCTGGCATGATGAGCAGCCGGCAAGCGAAGTGTTGATCGCATGGCCCGATGAGGCCGAGCAGACCAACCATTACGCGATCAGCATCCCGATCCTCGGCAGCCTGATCGGCAGTATGAGTTTCACCTCCAAGGAGGTGGGGCTGACAGATTTCCCGGTGCAGGATCGGCCGCCCGTGGCGATCCCGTTCTTCACCTTCCGGATCATGGTCGGTTGCGGGCTCGCGATGCTGCTGATCGCATGGCTGGGCTCGTATATGAGCCTTAAGGAGCGCCTCGGGCAAAATCGTCTGATGCTCTGGCTGATCTTTTTGAGCTTTCCGCTGCCCTGGATCGCCATCCTGACCGGCTGGTTTACCGCCGAGGTCGGGCGCCAGCCTTGGGTGGTCTACGGGGTGATGAGGACCGCCGAGGCGATGACGCCGTTCCTCACGACCCGCGCGGCGACGATCTCGCTGGTCGTGTTCTGCGCGGTCTACAGCTTCATCTTCGCTTTTGGGGTTCTCTACATCTACCGGCTGCTGCGCGCCGGTCCGGCGGGCCAACTGGTTTTGCCGCCCCACGCCGCCATCCCCAATCGCCCGATGTCGGTACTCGACGACCATCATGTGCCAGGCGCACCACAAATCGGCGCGGGAGAGTAGCCATGGTCACCTACTGGATCGCCGTTCTCGCCATCAGCATCCTGCTCTACGTGCTGCTCGACGGCTTTGATCTCGGCGTCGGCATCCTTTTTGGCGCGACCAGCGACGAGACCAAGCGCCGAGCGATGCTGGGCGCCATCTCCCCGATGTGGGACGGCAATGAGACCTGGCTCGTGGTGACCGGCGTCATCCTTTGGGGTGCGTTTCCCCCGGTCTACGCGACATTGCTTTCGGCCTTCTATTTGCCGCTCTTGGTCATGATCGCCGGTCTGATCCTGCGCGGCGTCTCATTCGAATTCCGCTCCAAAGCCACGACGGCGCGCTGGCTCTGGGATTGGAGTTTCGCCGGGGGGTCCTTCGCCGCGACGTTTATCCAGGGCATGACCGTCGGCGCGCTGGTCGAGGGGTTGCCGATCCGGAACGGCGTCTACGCCGGCGGCGATTTTGGCTGGTTGAGCCCGTTCGCAGTGCTATGCGGGATCGGGCTGTGCCTCGGCTATATGCTGCTCGGCGCGAGTTGGCTGGTCAGGAAATGCGAGGACGACGTTCGCGACAACGCCTATCGCCTGATCCCCTACCTGTCGGTCGGTCTCCTCGCCTTTCTGCTGGTCGTCTTCGGCTATGCCTTGGCCGGAGATTTTCGCGTCATGGGTCGTTGGCTCGAACGGCCGTATCTGCTGATTTTTCCTGCGATCGGCGTCATCGCGGCGATCGTTCTGGCGCACAGCGTTCGCCACCGGCGAGACGGGAAGCCGTTTTACATGGTCGCGCTGATCTTCGTGGCGGCCTTTGGCACGCTGGCGATTTCGTTCTGGCCGTACATGATCCCGTTCTCGATCACCATCGACGACGCCGCCGCGCCGCATGCGAGCCTCGCCTTTATGTTTTGGGGGGAAGGCCTCTTTGTTTTCCCGCTCATGCTGATTTACGCGGCGGTCAATTACAGCGTCTTCCGCGGCAAGGTCCGGCCTACCGCTGATCATTATTAACCATTCGCGACGATCCTGGGGCGCAAGCTTCGCGCTCGGCCCAGACAAGGCAAGGAGGCATCGATGATCCGCTGCGTACGCCTATGGACCGGCGACGACCAGAACTCGCATTTCGAGGAAGGCTTTATCGACCTGGGAGAGGGAATGCGCGGCGATGCGGTCGGCAAGCCTGTTCGCGTTGTCGAACTGTCCTTCCAGGAAACCCGCTCGGGCGGATCCTATGAGTGGCATCAGGACCCGAAGCCACGCTTCGTCATCACGCTCTCCGGCACACTCGAGTTTGAAGTGAAATCGGGCGCGACCTTCACTCTCCGGCCCGGTGACATCCTGCTCGCGCAGGATAACAGCGGCAGTGGCCACAAGTGGCGGCTGATCGGCGATGAGCCATGGCGGCGGGCCTATGTCGTCTACGAAGAGGGCACCGAACTTCGCTTTAAGCCCGCTAATAGGGAGCGATCGGCATGAGCACCGGCACTTCGGCAAGTCCCGATATCGTCCTGGTCGGTGCCGGCATCATGAGCGCCACGCTGGGCGTGCTGCTGAAGGAGCTTCAGCCGAGCCTGACGATCGAGATGTTCGAGACGCTGGACGGCCCGGCCGAGGAAAGCTCCAACGCCTGGAACAATGCCGGTACCGGGCACGCGGCGTTGTGCGAGTTGAACTACACCCCGATGCGCAGCGACGGCAGCATCGACATCTCAAAGGCCCTGGAGGTCAACACCGAGTTCGACCTTTCGCGGCAGCTTTGGTCGTATCTGGTGAAGAAAGGCGCGATCGCGTCGCCGGGCTCGTTTATTCACCCGGTGCCGCATATGAGCTTTGTCCACGGCGACGCTAACGTCGCGTTCCTCAAGAAGCGGCATGCCGCGCTGACCGCGCATCATTGCTATGAGGGGATGGAATATTCCGAAGACCGCGGGCAGCTTCGCGACTGGATCCCGCTCGTCATGGAAGGGCGCACCGGCGACGAGAAACTGGCCGCGACGCATATGATTACCGGCGCGGACGTCGATTATGGGGCGCTAACGCGGAACCTGATCGCCTATCTGAAAGGCCTTGACGGCTTCACGGTCAATTTCTCGACGCGCGTCACCGATCTCGACCGCCAACCGGATGGCAGCTGGCTGATCGAGGCGGAAGATACCGCCACCGGCGAACGGCGCGAAATCGCCAGCAAGTTCGTCTTTCTGGGCGCCGGCGGCGGTGCTTTGCCGCTGCTGCAGCGATCGCGCATCCCCGAAGCCGATGGGTATGCAGGCTTCCCGGTTAGCGGCATCTGGCTGCGCTGCGACAACGCGGAAGTGGCCGCACGGCACAACGCGAAGGTGTACGGGCTGGCCTCGGTCGGCTCGCCGCCAATGTCCGTCCCGCACCTCGATGCGCGGATCATCGACGGCAAGCATTCGCTGCTGTTTGGCCCTTATGCCGGTTTTTCGACAAAATTCCTCAAGCACGGTTCGCTGCTCGACCTGTTCCGTTCGGTCAGGCTCGACAATATCGCGCCGATGCTG
>Ga0181537_10001632_pt1 | contig 20412 bp, 21 predicted proteins | sample PEATcosm2014_Bin_39_FD_119765 | JGI IMG/M metagenome (GOLD analysis project Ga0181537, IMG submission 119765) | Peatland microbial communities from MTU Mesocosm Facility, Houghton, MI, USA - PEATcosm2014_Bin23_10_metaG | ecosystem: Environmental > Terrestrial > Soil > Wetlands > Peat | place... | reverse complement strand
GTCTTTGCCGTCGTAGGGGATGGTGTGGAGAACGTGGCGGATGGCCATGAGCCGCGCCCGTTTCTTGTCGTCGGAGCGGACGATGGTCCAGGGCGCGTCGGCGGTGTCGGTGTAGAAAAGCATCGCCTCCTTCGCCTTGGTGTAGGCGTCCCAGCGGGCGAGCGACTCGACATCCATCGGCGAAAGCTTCCACTGCTTGAGCGGATCGCGGGCGCGGCCCATGAAGCGCCGCAGTTGCTCCTCGCGGCTGACCGAGAACCAGAACTTGAAAAAGTATTTGCCGCTGCGCACCAGCATCCGCTCGAACTCGGGCGTCTGGCGCATGAATTCGAGGTAATCGTGGGGCGAACAGAAGCCCATGACGTGCTCGACGCCCGCGCGGTTGTACCAGGAGCGGTCGAAGAAAACGATTTCGCCCGACGTGGGCAGTTGCTCGATATAGCGCTGGAAATACCACTGGCCTTTTTCGCTGTCCGAAGGCTTGGCCAGCGCAATGACGGGCGCCCCGCGCGGATTCAGGAACTCGGTGAAGCGCTTGATCGTTCCGCCCTTGCCTGCGGCGTCGCGCCCTTCAAAAAGCATGACCACCTTGCCGCCGGTTTTCTGGATCCAGGCCTGCATCTTGACCAGCTCGATCTGAAGATATTTCGCCTCCTTTTCGTAGGCCTTGTTCTTGATGCACTTGTCGTAAGGGTAGGTGGAGCAGATGATCTGCCTTTTGCTCGTGCAGGCGAGCACCTTGTCGATGATCTCCTTCGGCACCGACTCGCGGATGCGCTGGTCAATCAGCTTGATCATGGGAAAGGAATCGGCCGACCGGTGGTCGATCGCCCCGTTGGAAAGCGCTTGTTTCTTGATCTTAACCGGCTTGCCGGGCTTTTCCCTCGTGATTGGCATGGAGAAGGCTCAGCTACTTCCGTGCCGCAGAGGGAGAAAAGCGAGTTGTAACCGATAGTATTACTTTCGTAGCATCAGGCATGGCCAAAACGCTCAAGGAACTTACAGTCCAGGAAGTCCTTGCGCTGGCCATTCAGGCCGAGGAGGAGGATGGCCGCATCTACGCCGATCTGGCCGAGCGCGTGGGCGCCGATTATCCCGAGACCGCGAAATCGCTCAAGGCGATGCACAACGAGGAGAACGGCCATCGGCACCGGCTGATCGAGCTTTATCGCAAACAATTCGGCGAGCATATTCCGCTCGTCCGCCGCCAGGACGTGAAGGGCTTCATCACCCGCAAGCCGCTTTGGCTGAACTCGATTCTGACCGTGCCGATGATCCGCAACGAAATCGAGTCGATGGAGGACGAGTCTCGCAATTTTTACCAGGCGGCCATCGCGCAAACCAGCGATGCGGCGGTGCGACAACTGCTCGGCGACCTGGCCGCCGAGGAGAGCAAGCATTACGAGTTGGCGGAGGAGATGGACGAGCAGCAGAAGGCCTCGGGCGCGCGCGAGCAGGAGGACAAATCGGAGCGCCGCCGGTTCGTGCTGCAAATCGTGCAGCCGGGGCTGGCCGGGCTGATGGACGGCTCGGTCTCGACGCTCGCGCCGGTCTTCGCGGCGGCCTTCGCCACGCATAACAGCAAGGACGCTTTTTTGGTCGGCATGGCGGCATCGCTCGGGGCGGGCATCAGCATGGGCTTTGCCGAGGCGATGTCGGACGACGGCGTGCTCAGCGGGCGCGGCAAGCCGCTGGCGCGCGGCATCGTCTGCGGCGCGATGACGACGGCGGGCGGGATCGGCCACACGCTGCCGTTCCTCATCTCGAATTTCTATCTCGCCATGTACATCGCCGTGGCGATTGTCGCGGTTGAACTCGGTGTGATCGCGTGGATTCGCCATCGCTACATGGACACGCCGCTGCTCTCCGCCGCCTTCCAGGTCATCGTCGGCGGTACCCTCGTCTTTATCGTCGGGATATTGATTGGGTCGGCTTAAAATCCTTATCACCTTATGAAAAAGCACTTGCTGCTGCTGACATTGCTGCTTTTAACGTCGCGAGCCGTTTTCAGTGATCCCGCGACTGCCGTTGTCCCCGATGCGCAAAAAGTCATTCAGGACCCAAAGACCAAGGTCATTTACTATCTCGAATCGGATCAACGCCATATCGCCGCACTCAGTCCAGACGGCAAACTTCTCTGGTGTTGTGAGGTGGTTCCTGCACCAGCGCCACATCGGGTACATATCCTATCTTTTGGTTTTGATGCCAAAGATGACCATCTTATTGATGTCACCAGTAACCCTGCCGGACCAGAATTTGGCGTTATTCATAAACGGGCTGGAAACTATATTTCTCTCGGAGAGGATTAGCTGTCTGGGTCAGCGGACCCGCTTCCTTGTTCCCAAATTCTAATGGGAATGCATCGCATTCAGCCCCCTCGGGGCGTCCTAACTCCAGCCCAGGGCAACGCCCTGGGTTACAGCCAACAAATAGCGGAAGCCCTGAAAGGGCGGTCTAAAATTAGGTCGCCCCTTCAGGGCTTTCCTCCGTGTGGATACTATTCCCAGGGCGCTGCCCTGGGCTAGGGCTTGATCGCCCCCTCGGGGCTACCGATCTACGGTTCCGCACGACGGACCGGCGCTGACTATCCTGCATCCCATTCCGTAAATTTGGAATGAATTCCGTTAATTCCGTCAAAAAATGGGCGACAGTCACAGACCGACACCACAACTATATATACTCCACCACATCTTCCGCACTGAAGCGCACCTTGGGCAGCTTGGCGTACTTGTCGGTCTCCAGGCGGTAACCGGCGGGGCAGCAGACGGCGGCGGTGAGATTCCGCGCTTCGAGGCCGAGAATCTTATCATATTCCGCGGGCACGAAGCCTTCCATCGGACAGGTATCGATGTGGAGCAGCGCGGCGGAGGTCATGAAATTCCCGAGCGCGATATAGGCCTGGCGCGCCGCCCATTCGCCGATGACCTTGCTCCGCGCGCCGTGGATGAGATCGCCGACCATCATGCCGCGATAGCCCTTGAGCGATTCGAGCTTTGAGCCTCGCACCTCGACGTTGCGGGCGAGAAATTTGTCGATGTCGGCTTCGCTTAATTTCTTGATCGAGGCAAAAACCACGTGGTGCGAGCAATCAGTGACCTGCGACTGGCCCCAGGAGTGCTCGCGCAATTTGGCTTTCATGGCGTCGTCCGTAATCACGATGAATTTCCACGGTTGCAGGCCGTGGGACGAGGGGCTCAGGATGAGCGTTTCTTCCAGCGCCTTCCAGGTCTCGGCGGGAATTTTCTTCGCGGGATCGAAGGCCTTGGTGGCGTAACGCCAGTGCAGGGCGGAGAGGAGCGTGGTCGGGTCGATGGCTTGGGATGTGGACATAAGATGAATTGCCGAAGAACCTAGCACGAGATTTTCGGCGCGCATCTTTTTCCTCTGGCCTCATTCATGCTCTCACGCATATTACTTTTGCCATGCCGACCTCCACTTCACTCACCCTCTCCAACGAAGCCATCGCCAAGCTGCTGACCTCCACGCAACAAAATATCGCGCGCGTTTACGGCGACCCCGCCGCCACAGACCGCGACCGCGCGAGCATCGACGAGTTGCTGGCGGCGCAGGCGTGGACGGAACTCGACGACCGCTTTTTCCGCGACATCGCCTTCGGCACCGGCGGGATGCGGGGACGCACCATCGGCAAGGTGATCACCAGGGCCGAGGCGGGCAAGCCGCAGTCGCTCGACCGGCCCGAATTTCCCGGCACCGGGACGAACATGCTCAACTTCGGCAACGTCCATCGTGCCGTCTCCGCGCTCGGGGCCTATCTGATCGAGGGTTATCCGGGCGAAAAACTCAGCGTGGTGATCGCGCACGACACGCGCTATTTCTCGCCCGAGTTCGCGCAGGCCGCCGCGAAATCGCTCAACGCGCTTGGCATCGACGCGCTTCTTTTCCCGGAGGACCGCTCGACGCCGCAGCTTTCATTCACGACCCGCATGGCGGGCGCCCACGCTGGGATCATGATCACCGCCAGCCACAATCCACCGCACGACAACGGCATGAAATTCTACTCCCGCGACGGCGGGCAGGTGGTCGAGCCGCATGCGTCGGGCATCACGAAACATTTCGCCCGGCTTTCCTCCGACCCGACCGCGCTGCCCTCGTTGCTCAAGACCATCCAGACGCCCGGCAAGGTCATCACGCTGGAGCCCGAGATGGATGTTATCTATCGCGATGCGGTCAGCAGCCTGGTGCTGGAGCCCGAAGCGATTTTGGAGACGCGCGACAAGATCAAATTCGTCTTCACGCCGCTGCACGGCACCGGCATTCGCGCCATCCCGGCGTTGCTCGATCAGTTTGGATTTCGCTATTCCATCGTCGAAGCGCAAAGCCAGGCCGATGGCCGTTTTCCCACGGTCAAGTCGCCGAATCCCGAAAATGCCGAGGCGCTCGAACTGGCGATCAAGCAGGCCGAGGCCGAGCACGCCGATGTTGTTGTCGCGACCGATCCCGACGCGGATCGCATGGGCGTGGCGGTGCGCGACGCGGCGGGGAAGATGGTCCTGCTCACCGGCAACCAGATCGGCTCGATCATGGCCTATTACCGCTGCTCGCGCCTCGTCGCCCAGGGAGTGTTGACCGAGGGCAACCGCAGGAACGCGGTCATCATCAAGACGTTCGTCACGACCGACCTGCAAAAGAGCATCGCGGAGCATTTTGGCGTCGGCTGCATCAACACGCTGACCGGCTTCAAGTACATCGGCGAGAAAATGCACGACTACGAAAAGGCGCATGGCGATCCCGAATTCGCGAAACGCCCCGCCGCCGCTCAGCGCGCCGCTTCGCTGGAGGCAAGCTGCTTTGTCATCTTCGGCGGTGAGGAAAGTTACGGCTACACCGGCGGCGATTACGTGCGCGACAAGGACGCCAACGCCGCCGTGCTGATGTTCGCCGAAGTCGCGGCCTGGGCGAAGTCGAAGGGCCAGACGCTGGCCGAATATCTTGACGCCATTTATCGCGAGATGGGCTTCTACACCGAGCGGCTCGGCACGCTGACCTTCGAGGGCGCATCAGGCGCGCAACAAATTCAGAAATTGCTCGCGTCGTTTCGTTCCGCGCCGCCGAGGGAATACCAGGGGCAGGCCGTCACCGGCGTCGATGATTTCGGTTTGCAGGATTTCACCGATGCCGATGGAAAGAAAATTCCGAAGGAGACGATGCTGCTTTTCCACCTCGCCGACGGCAGCCGGATGGTCGTGCGCGGCAGCGGCACCGAGCCGAAAATCAAATTCTACTTCCTCACCCGCGCCGACGCCAAGGGCGATCTCGCCGCGATCAAGACCGAGCGCAAAGCCTTCCTCGAATCGTGGTGGAATGAAGTGCAGGAGGATGTGAAGAAACGCGTTTCCTGATGTAGCGGCGGTCTACGACCGTCGCTGAATTTTTGACGGAATTAACAGAATTATTCCGATTGGGTGAAAGATCATTTCGTTGAAATCACCGATATGATCAAGAGGCTAGCGCAATTAGTTTGGGAACGAGAAAGAGGAACCAATTGCAGACGATTTGAGTGGAAGACCATTTCGTCGATATCAACGAAATGGTCGGGGTAGGCTGAGGTCCCAAAGCCATCCTCAAATCGTGGTGGAATGAGTTTCAGGAAGATGTGAAGAAGCGTGGAGTAATAAATGCGTGGCTTAATGCGATCTGGCTATCGGTTGGCGACAATCTACCGTTTATGGTTCCATTTACTGCGATCCTCTTTGTTCTCGTTACTTTTACCTCTCCTATTCCTAACGGTGTGAGCCTTGTCGATGCACAAAAAAACGAGATCAATCAGATTGTCGGCAACGTTAGTGTCACCTTCACTGACGGCCATTCCGAAAAATGGACCAACACCAGGGAAGCCATGCTGCCAAAAGTGGACAAGACAGGTCTAGTTGGCTGGGCTAGATACGAAACGCTTTATCAGGATTTGCCAGTCTTTACCAAAGTTCGGATTGTTTGGCCGGATGGGCATTATCGGGATTTTGAAGGTGGCGACGTCTTTATTGAAGCATGGGATTTCGTTGCTGATGGATCGGCTGTTATCATCAAATCACGCGAGGCCCACGGTTCTCCAAACGTCAGGAAATATGATATTGAGACTGGCAAAGTTCTCGCGGAAGCAGATGGCCATTTCAACCAAGGGTGGCCTGAATGGGCAAGAGCCTACGCCGACGGCTATGTCAATCCAGTGAGAGGCTCACGATAAATGGGTCAGGACGGAGTCTGACCCTCCATAAAAAATTCCGTCAATTCCGTAATTCCGTCAAAATTCCCTTCCCCTGTCGCGATGGATAAGCTTGCCTCCGCGCAGGCTTCCACCAAAATCGGGAATGGCCAAAGCAGCAGCATTAGGGAAGGGACTCAGCGCGCTCATGGGCGGCGCCAAACTCGCCACGCCCGAACCGGCGACGGAAAAGGGCGAAACGATCCGGCAAGTTTCACGCTCGGCCATCGTGCCGAGTCCGCTCCAGCCGCGAAAGACTTTCCGCCCGGAAGAGCTGGCCGAGATGGTCGACTCGATCAAGGAGCGGGGCATCATCCAGCCGCTCATCGTCCGGCTCGTGAACGGCAAATACGAACTCATCGCGGGCGAACGCCGCTGGCGCGCGGCGGGCGAGGCGGGTTTGGAAAAGCTGCCGGTTATTGTCCGCGAGGCGAGCAATCGCGACGTGCTCGAACTGGCGCTGATCGAGAATCTCCAGCGGGCCGACCTCAGTCCCATCGAGGAAGCCGAGGCCTACGCGCGGCTGATGAAGGAATTCACGCTGACCCAGGAGCAGGTCGCGCAGCAGGTCGGGAAGGGGAGGGCCGTGGTCGCGAACGCGGTGCGGCTCCTCACTCTGCCTGCGCCAATCCGCGCGTGGATCGGCACCGGCGATTTGAGCGTCGGCCACGCCAAGGTGCTGCTCGGCCTCAGCCGCGCCGAGGAGCAGTTGCTCGCCGCCGAACGCATCCGCAAGGAGAACCTCACCGTTCGCGCCACGGAACGGCTGGTCGAATCGATGCGCGCCGGATCGAAGCACGCGACCAAACGCAAAGCCGCCGCGACCAGCAAGGCGGTCTTCGCCGATCTGGAGAAGCGCCTCCAGCAGCACGTCGGAACGAGGGTGCGCATCGTGGGCAAAGCCGACGCGGGCAAAATCGAAATTCAGTATTTCTCGCCCGCAGACCTCGAACGCATCCTCCAGCTTTTACGCCTGCCTTCAGGTTGAAGGCAGGTGGCAGAAACCCGATAACTTCATAAATACGTTATGATTGCGAATTTCGCGATTGAACATTTTCCGAAATAACTATAAAAAGGTCAGATATGGCAGATTCCGCCACTCCACAGGGTTCGGATCCGAACGCTCCCAAGCGTGAAACATTGCGTATTAGCCTCCCTCCGCGCCCGCTGAGACCGGCTTCCACAAAAATAACGCCCACCCCGCGTCCGAATGTCTCCGCAGCGACGACGCTGCCCATGAATGCATCGGGTGAATTGGTGCCCGCGCCAGCCACGAACGTCCCGCCCGCCTGGTCGACCGCGGTCACCAAGCCGATGCCCAGCATCTCGAAGGTTACGACAACCGTCACGCCTGAAACGCCGCCCAAGTCAGTGGCTCCGCCCATGACCGGTGCGCCGGCCAGCGCAAAAACGACTCCTCTCTTTCCGCAAAAGCCGCCGACTCAACCTGTGACAACCTTGGGCCAGCCCAAACCGGCGGCTCCCCAGCCTCCGGCGACTCATTCCCAGCCTGATCTGAATATCGAGTTGAAGAGCCCCTCGGGCCGTCTGGCAAGCCCAACCGCCCGGGTCATCGTGGCCAATCCGCAAGCCAAGGTTTTTGTCCAAAGCGGCAGGGTCGAAGTGCCGCCTGACCTCGAACCGATCCCGCACCGGTCGAGACCGCCCAACTTGCCCGCGACACAGCCGCTGACTGGCGTACCCAAGCCGGAACCCGTCCCCGTGCCGAAAATTGCCGCTGCTCCGCCTCTGCCGGCTGCCTTTGCGCCTGCACCTGCCGTTGCCAAGGCTGTGCCTGCCGCCCCGCCACCCATTCCCGCGCCTGCGGCAAAAGTACCACCGCCTCCGATCACAACGCCCAAGCCGCCGCCCTTGCCTGTGGTTACAGCGAAGGCGGAACCGGTTCCTCCGGCTCCACAGCCGCCCGTAAGCGCTGCTCCTGTTGCGACGCCACCCGCTCCCGTGGCTCCTCCCATACCCAAGACGCCTGTGAGCGCTGCCCCTGTCGCAACACCTCCCGCGCCTGTTGCACCTCCTCTACCCAAGCCGCCTGTGAGCGCTGCTCCGGTCGCAACACCACCCGCTCCCGTGGCACCTCCCATACCGAAGCCGCCCGTGAGCGCTGCGCCCGTCGCAACACCTCCCGCGCCTGTAGCACCTCCTCTGCCCAAGCCTATCGTGAGCGCTGCGCCTGTCGTGACGCCACCCGCTCCCGTGGCTGCTCCCGTACCCAAGCCTATCGAGAGTGCTGCTCCTGTCGTGGTACCTCCCGCGCCGGTGGCCCCTTCTGTACCCAAGCCGATTACGAGCGCGATCCCGGTAGTAACGTCTTCTGCGCCAGCGGCTCCTTCCATCACCAAGCCCATTGTCAGCGCGACTCAGCCCGTGACGCTACCCGCGCCCGTAGCCCCTACCGTGCCCAAGCCTATCGTAAGTGCCGCCCCAGTGGCGTCGCCTCCCGCCGCCGTAGTTCCGTCCGCTCCATCAGCGCCCGCAAGTTCGCCTCCGTCGCCCCAGGCAGCGCCCGTCTCTGTGCCGGAGCCGAAAACCGCCTTTATGCCCGCCTATGGAACAGGATCGTCGGCATCCAAGCCGCCCACCGGTTCTGTTCCGGCTGCATCGTCAACCACGCCTGCCGCGCCGATGCCGCTCACGGTGAAAAAGTCGACCAGTTCCGTTCCGGTTGTCCCTTCGCCGTTGCCTTCCGCCACGCCTCCCGCTCCAAAGCCAACCGCTTCGACCCCAACCCCTATTCCTCCCGCGCCCGCCGCGATAACTCCGGTTCCGTTGAAGCCGCCCTCCAGCAAAATTTCGGTTGCTGCTCAACCTCCCACGAGTAAAACGGCGGCCATCCCGGCGCCTGAGCCCAAAAAAGCGGAGAATGCTCCGCCCGCTCCCACTCCTTTCCGGCCTGCGACCGTGGTGCCCGCTGCAGCCATTGCTGCGGCGGCGGTCACTGAGTCAGTTGTTGAAGCCATGACGCTCAAGAAGAAGTCGAGCATGGTCATTCCTCCTCCTCGTGTTTCTCCCGCAACCACCTCGATGACATCGCCTATGAATACACCGCCAACCCCGCTACCCGCCACTGCATCGCAGTCGTCCACCGTCGCACCGCCCCGCAGGACGCAAGCCATGGAACCGCCCCCCCCGGCCACAATGCCCGCCGCCATCACACCCAAAGCAGCGCCGCCGCCTCCCGTCCTGCCTGCCCCCATCAGCGGCGCTCCGGCGAAACCCGGCATGCCTCCCGCACCTATTCTTCCCGGCGCCAAGCCGCCCGCCGCAGCCGTTCTGCCGGTGAGTCCGATCAAGCCGATTACCCCGGGTGCGATGGCGCCGCTCAGCCCGGTTAAGCCGGTAGTCCCCGCTACTCCTTCATCGACTGCCGCCGCCACGACCGTGGTTACGCCGCCGCCTGCTCCGGCCACGACGCTGGTTACTCCCCCGCCTCCGGGGAATGCGCCGCTGAAGCCTGCTTCCTCGTCTCCGGCAACGCCTCCGGCGCCGAGCACCAAATCGGGAACGGCCATCGTCAAATCCGCCCCGCCCAAGGAAACGGCCCGCATCACGGTCAAGCCCAACCTTCCCGCTTCACCGGCTCGGCCCGTGGGCAATATCCCCGGTGCGAAACCTCCGGCAGCCACCGCTCCCGCTGCGGCCAAGCCTAGCGCCAAACCTGCCACCACCATCGTCAAAACCAGCAGCAGCAAAGTGGCTCAGGCCGCCGTCAAGCCCGGTGCTGCCGCCAGTTCCGCCAGCGCGGTTCAGTTTCAGGAAGAGGCTTCAACGACGCTGACGACTGTGCTTGCCTTCCTGCTTTTCCTGCTGACCTGGGGAACAGCCGGGGCTTTGTTCGCTAGCTATCTGGGCTATATCTGATAGATTATGCCACAATGAGTACCAATGTTTCTCCAGTGGGTGCTCTCGATTTCGAGAGCGAAGTATTGAAGGCAGACAAGCTGGTTATCGTCGATTTCTGGGCCGAATGGTGCGGCCCCTGCAAGATGATCGCCCCTCTATTGGATGAAGTGGCCAAGGAAATGCCCGACAAGGTCAAGATCGTCAAGGTCAACGTCGACCAGGAACAGCAGCTCGCCCAGCAATACGGCATCTACAACATCCCGACCCTTCTCTTCTTCAAGGGCGGCACCGTGCGCGAGCAGGTTGTCGGCACCGCCGCCAAAAAAATCCTCGTCGAAAAGATCAATTCCCACGCCTGAGCCGGCTGGAGGGCGCTGCCATCGAATCCATTTCGCGGGTGTGGCGTAAAGGTAGCGCGCGGCCTTCCCAAGGCTGAAGTCGGAGTTCGATTCTCCGCACCCGCACGGTCGTTGATAGTGAGATAGTTACAGATAAAAGAGTCTGAAAATAGGCAAAGTCAGAATGAGATTCAGAATGCGAGCGCCCGTGTTTGATCGTATTTAGGCGAGTTGAAGGCAGGCTCCCGGCTCCGGCTGTGCGCGGGTTTACTTTTCGGGCTGAACCTTCGGAGTATCTTCTCTGCGCTGCCGTGCTTTCGCCTCTTTAACTTGTCGATTCCGAAAATGCTGAATCGTGTGCTCAATTTCTTCTTGCGTTGCCTCCGGCATAAAAGAGCGAAATTTCGCATCTAATGCGATTTTGGCGTTACGCTTGCCCTCAAATGGTGCTTCGTCCCAAGCTATGATTAAGGCCGTAATTTCATCGACCTGCTGAGCGCCCATAAGAGAAAAGAACCACCGATTAAGCCGCGATTAAATCGAGCAAGCGGTTATTTTTGGTCTCGGGCGGGGGCATCTTAAAAGTGAAATACTTCGAATTAAGATTTTCTAAATTGGCTTTAACGTGGTCGGCTATCTCCAGGTCTTTGATTTCTTCGACTAGACCATGCCCAAGCGTGAGAAGCAGTAGGATCATGCCAACATAGGCTCTCTCGAATTCTGCTTCGGGCGTGGAGAATCTTTCCTGTTCCATCTTTTGAACCAGATTCACGCCAAACTTCCAAAAACCCAGCTTGGTCTGCCAATCATTTTGAGGCATTGTAACTTGCTCTTGAAGCGAGGAAATGAAGATTCCGCCGGGGAATCCGCTGGCAAATTGTACCCTATTAACGGCAGGGCGTTCTAACGTGGGTGACATTGGAGTATTTGGCAATCACAACCCACTATGGTGGGTTATGTAACAACATTGTTATAACATAGTTAAAAAGCAAACAATAAATTTGCCCATGAATCGGTTGTAACGTTCCTGTTACTCGTGGTTATCGGCCAATCAAAGCGTTTTCTGAGCCATTTTCGGAGCCGTTAATGCGGGCGGTCATGTGCAATGCTCAACCTCGATCATCGTGCCCTCTTCGGCGCGGGTGCGGACGCGGACTTGCTCGAACGCAAGCCGGATGCTGGCCGGGTCATCGTTGGGGATGATCCGCTCATGCCGCAAGGCGTCGATGACGTACTTGCACCCTCCGGCGAAATTGTCGGCGTCGAGCACCCGGCAGGCATGGCGCGTAATGCGGACTGTAAGGCGCGGGCCGCGTCCTGTTTCATCCGGTGGAGCTTTGACCAGTGCTCGCCCAGCATCGTGTTTAACGACGGGGTGAGATGGCCGGGCAACCATAGTTTCAAAGCCCGTGCGGAGTTGGCGGCGGAGTGCATCGCTTTTGATGGTTGATAAGTCCCAGCCCATGCGGTCAACGTTTGTCCTGCGTCATCCTAGGCGCATCGGCGCGGGCCTCTGGCGCATCGGCATACTTTGGGGCCGGTCGCTCGATTGCCTGAAAAGCCATCTCCAAAGATTCGGGCAGCACGGGAGACACTTTGAGGCGTTCTAGTCGCTTTTGGGTGCGGCGAGTGCGAGTCATTGCGCGGAAAGAAGGTCATGGATTCGCGCCAGATAGAATCGCATATCGACCAGCCAACAGCGCACGTCGATTTCGAGGATTCCGCCTCGCTGTACGGGCCTAGAGACGATCTCGAAAAACAGCGTGTTGAGCCGCGAGCGTTCGTGGACGATCCAGAGGGTTAAATTGTCGAAGTTCATGTCAACCTTGCGCCTCTAGCTTCGCAAAGAAGTCGCGGAGAACCTGGGCGAGCATTATCAGCGCGTGGCGCTGGCCTTTGGGCATTCTTTTTTTTCTCATGCGGTTAAGGGGGTAGGGTTCAACGCACGCGCAAAGGCTTCCTTGGTGGCGACGCATAGGGCATTCCAATCGCCGGTGTCGAGATGCTTCCGCGCCATGGAAACCGGCTGGCGCAATGCCGCTTGGATCATCTCGACAATCTTCTCGTGCAAAATCATTTCGCCATTAGCAACGGCGTTTTCAATCTCAAGCACCCGCGTTTTCCATCCCAAAAGAACGCGGCGTAAATCGTCTAAGCTGCTACTGTCGGAAGGCTCCGCTATTTCGAGGGCCGGGGGCGCAACGTGCTTTGTCTTGCGTTCCGCGTCCCGTTCAAGCCGGGCGAAGGCGGTGGTTATCTTCTCGACGTACAAGGAGCGGATTGCATCGGGCAGCATTGCCTTGGCGACGCTGGCGCTGGCAGCGGAGCAACGGCGACTAGCTTCCGCGACATCGGAGGCGGGCGTATACTTCGCGGCAAGTTCATCGTGGAAGATTCTTTCCCCTTGGATTTTGGCAATGAGGTTGCGGCGGCGAAGCGCGTTGAGTGACTGGCCTTCGCCAACAATATCGCCGTTTTCGAGCAACCACGCTTCAAGCTCCGGCAGATTCACCCTACCGCCGGGCCGGAATGCGCGACAGCCTGCTTTGCGTGCGGCGGCGAGGGCTTCTACGGATAGATCGACTCGCGCGGCGGCGTTCGCCAGACCTTCGACGATGACGGATGCCTGCTTTCGGGCCGCTCCGCTCCGCTTGCCCGCTTCCCTCGCTCGCTTCGCGTTAAATTTCATGCTGTCTTACCTCTGGAATTGCCGTTCAACGTGTTTCGGATAAAATTCTCGGCGCAACCTAGACATCGGCGCTATCCCCCGACCCGAGTTAGGGGCGTCACGGCTTACGGGAGCCTCCTAACCCAAAATTCGAGGGGGGGGTACCCCCGGCCTCATACTCCCACCGCCTCGGCCTGCTGTTGCTTGGTCGCTGCTGCCGCACGCTCCGCTGCCAGTCGCTCTTCAAACTGGGCCTGCTGACGCTCGAAGTGCTCGTTTTGTTCTCGAATCAGCTTAGCCTTAATTGCCTGATTAACCCCTGCGGGCACGCTGTTGACAGGCTCAGGCGCAACTGTGGGTTCCTCAGGCACTCCAGCGGCGGCGAGCGTTGTGCCGGGTGGGAAGCCTTGCTGCGGACGCGGCTTAACCGGCGTCGGTGCCGGTGCATTCAAGTGATCGGCTTCGATTGCTTGGCGAGCTTCATCGACCAGACTTTGACGCATGAGAACCGCGGGCGAAGCAATCTTCATTTCGAGTTGTGCCACGAGATTGCCGAGATGATTCGCGCGGCTAGTCCACAAGGGCAAAGGTTGCACTTGGTCGATGTCCACGGCAGCGCCGACGCCTCGAAGTTTTTCGCCAATTTCCTCGCGTTTCGATGCAATAGCTTTCCGAATGTCGGCGGCGATTTCCTGTAGGCAGCGCAGGTAAATCTGCATTGCCTTTGGCGACGATTTTAGGCTTTGCCTCCATGTGTTCACCTCGTGCTCGACATCGCCTCGGATGGTTTCCAGATGCGAAAAAGTTGACCCAAACGAATCGGCGTTTTTCATGCCGACGCCACGCTGCCGCGCGGTTTCCCACGCATTGAGAGTATCGCCAGAGGGCGAAGCAAAGAATGCGGCACGGGCCTTGTCCAGGGCGAGCTGACGTTCGAGCCGTGCGTCATTTACCGGCACGAGAAACTTGTCGAGTGCTTCGATTTCCGCGTTCAACTTGCGGTATTCGTCGAGTGGTGATCCGCTAATAATTTTTTTGAATATGTTCATGGAGATTAGAGTCTGTGTCCCGTCTGGATTTTTCGATTGTCTTGAAGGGTTGCTTGATGTTTCGCCCAAAGCTGCGCGAGCTTGTTGGCGGCCTCATTAGCCGATGGGCCGGTTTTCCATGCCGCTACTCCGCGAAGTTTAATGTCTGGCTTCAATGCGCCAGAGGCGACGGCGTCCAAGCAAAATCCATAATCGCCCACTCGTGCCGCGTTTTGAATAGCGTTCAATGATGCGTATGCAGGCTTGTTGTCGTCGCCAAGATGGTCGCCGATTGGCGTCGCCGCATGGAACGGTTGACCGTTTTGCACGGGAATCGGCGTGTGTGACGCGGGCTTTGTGCTAGTGAGCGGTCCAGCGGCGAGCTTGTGAACAAGTTTCGCGCCCGGCGAAAATGCGAGCGTAAATGTGCGATAGCCTTCGATGCCATCGCCTAAATCTGTAACTTCCGTAATCATCGTGTCGTTTCCTTTTGGTGAGTGGTTAAATTGGCGTGGCTGAAAGTTTTTTTGACTGGCGGACGCGAAGGGAATTTTCACGCATTTTTTCGAGGTGTGCTCTGCCTTCCGGCGTTGCGGCGCGGGCGCGTGCGGCAATTTGGAAAGGCGATGGCCACAATTTTTGCGACGGGCTTTGGGTGCGGGCGGTGCTGGTCATGCGCTAACCTCGCTCAATATCTCCCGGCCGATGGTCGCGAGCTTGCCGTTGACCAGGGCGGGCAATCGGTTTTGAAATTCGGTTTCGTATCCGACGCGAAGCAACCGGCGCTTGTCGGCATGTGAACCACGGGCAAGGCGATGCGTCTCACGTCTGATGGCAGTTTTTGAAAGTTCGATGGTCACACTAATGCGCGGGGTGTTCAGGTAAATCGGGTTTTTCAGAGGCAAAAAGTGTTCAGGTTCGCGGGCGCAACTTGCCGTCTAAAAGCTTCAAAGCAGCATGCACGGCGGCGGGAGAGCAACCGGCGCTTTTTGCAAGATCCCGGAGTCCGCCAGCGGATGAGCCGCGAGCAAGCTTTTTGAGCGCGGCAACCCGGCTTGGCAATCCACGGGCCGGGCCGTCGAGTAAATCGACTACCACGCGCAAAGCCTCAGACAACGCGGCATTTTGCTGAGACTCGTTTTCTTCCGGTGCATCGTCAAAATACTTATCCGGCGGCGGTGCCACTGGCACAACTTGCTTGCCCTCGAATGCGAGATTGCGCGGCAAGGTCATGTTAACGGCTCCTGTTCGAGTCTCTGACACAGACACACACACGCCCCTATTACATAGGGGGCGTGCATGTCTGTCTCATGGGTCAGACTTGAATGACTTGAATGGGCGGACTTGAATGGGCATTCGAGTCTCATATAACACGCTCCAAAAAGATGGCTGGGTTAGTCCTTGGACGTGGTTTTTCAATCACCTTGAAAATGCCGTCGCCAATCAATTCCGATATGAAACCCTTGGCTTTTTGAATGCCGATTTTCTTTTCGGTGTTCGCCTTGCTGACCAGTGCTTCTTTGGCAATCTCCTGTCCGACGACTACCAGACTTTGCACGGTGTACTTCGTCGGTGTTTCCGCCCTTGGTACGGAACCGCACGATAGGTGCATCCCGGCGTCGTCATCCCATGCGAAACGCGGGCCGGTGGCTTTCGGAATGTGAATTGAACGGGAGCGTTCCGTAAACATGGTGACGATGCCATCCGCGTCTTTCACCAAGGAAAGGTTAGTCTCTGCTTTTCTCGCTAGCTCACTTCCCAAATGCCCGCGAGTTTTGCCGTTGTCGCTGCCAGGATTCTCATGCAAGGAAACGATAATCGGGCAACCGTATTGCGCGGCTGCACGATTTAACCTCGACACAAGGGCGAATGCTTCCGCGCTGTCGTTTGGATCGTGGCACATGTCGGCAACGCCATCCACGCTTGCACCCGAAAGCCTGCCATGCTCTTTGCTGGCGCGTTCCAATTCCGCAAAGAACAATTCCCGGCGTTCGTCAATGTCGAGGTGAACGGTGGAGTAAGGCCGCAACCATTCCGGCGGTGCATCTAATCCGGCGCGGCGTAGGACAACTCGAATTGCTCTATCAAAGTCAAATGGACTTTGCTCGCTGTCGAGGTGTATCCAAGCGCCGCCCGTGCCAGTGCCGGTGAAGCCGAGGCAATCACCTTTCGGCGTCATCATGGAAGCAAGCGCCGCCATGATTGCGCTAGTTTTGGCGGTCTTCAGTTGAGCCGCAAACACGGTCAAGTTTCCCGGCGTGCTCAGTCCCTGTCCGCACAATGAAATGACCGGCACGGGTTTTTCTGGCGGATGATTAACGTCGAATCGGCCTTTGTCGAGGCGGGCAAAATCTATTTGCTCCGGCTTTGGTGCGGCCTCTACTGGCGATGGAATTACTCCGGGCATGTGGCCTCCGTTGCAAAGTCCATGCACGACTCAATGGCGTTGCAGTGCGCTTCCCATGAGTCTGCACCGATTCGGCAAAGGTCGTTTAAGTCCTTAACCGGCCTCCCGTCCGATTGCAAAAGGCCATCGAATGAGAAGCCATCGACAACCGCGCCAACGGATAAAAGCTGTTCGCACCATAAGGCGAACGCACCCGCACCCGCTCCGGCGTCATCATGGACAAACACGCGGACACGCTTACCCGCGAATAGCGGCAACGCATCATCGACAATGCGGACACCCGCACCCGGCATCATAACCGGCGCAATTCGGCTTTCTACTCCGTTGCACTCGGCATGGTGCAAGACACTGATAAAATCCGGCACGCCTTCGACCAGAGCGATTGCGCCGAATGACGCGGCGGCGGTAATGCCTATGGGCCATCCGTGAACGGCTCCCGAATCGCTTCGAGGGCTTCGAGACGTGCAATCTATCCCGTGCCAGCGTTCGCCGCTTAGGAGCCTTGCCTGCGCGTTTTTAAGGCTAGGGTCAACGGCTACCCATGCCCGTTCACCGACGAACGTGGCAAAGCGAAGTAGTCCGCGCTCTGACATCATTTTCAGACTGTCCGCGTTTACGTCGCGCAACCGGGCGAGCTGGCGAAAGTCGGACGCGGTGCCGTGCTGTAATTCCGGCCATGCAAACGGCGTTTTCGGTTTCACTGGCACGGGCCGGGGCCGGAAGACAAGGGCCGGGCCGGATGCGGGCAAGCTGTCCTTATTGCCAGCGATGGCGAAAATTGCTTTCGAGTCGCAACCGACAATGCAACGGTATCCGCCATCCGTTCCAAGATAGAGGTGCTCGGCTTTGTCGTCGGCTTTCGACAACGCGCAAACAGGGCAATGGGCAATCGTCTTTCCGGCACGCTCGCGGACTTTTTCCAATTTCGATAATGCAAGGCTCATGGCTTCACCTCGCTTTGATCGACCGGCAGAGCGGCGACAATTTCCGCGAACGTGAACAGGTGCGAGCCGCACGCGGTGCCGTTGCATGAGTGCCAGGGTTTCTCTTCGTGGATCGTCAGAATCCCGGCGCAATGCGGGCAGGACATCCGCAGGTCATGCTCCGGCTTGCGCCAAGTGAAGACAGCGCCACGGCTCCGTAGTAATTCCACGTTGGCCGGCCAAAGCAGTTTGCTTTCGCCCCCGGAAGATGATATTTTTTCCATGCTCGTTAGTTTTTAGTCCGGTTTCACCTTGCACGGTGGCCGGACTTTTTTCTGTCCGGCGCGGACTTTTTTCCGTCTAAGCCGTTGCTCCGCCTTCGAGCTGGCTATTCAAATAATCCAGCAGGCTTTTTAGATGAATGAGCCGCACGCCCTTTTGTCGGCCAGGCTGTCTAAGACAGACAGAACGCACGGGCGGTTTGCCGTTGTTCTCCGGGCAGGGGAGAACAAGCGCGTTTAATTTCGACCGGGTTAAGCCGGTGTAGTGCTCCGGGCCACCTTTCGGCAATCGGATAAATTCCGGCCTCTCGATTTGCCGTAAAGTTGGCGCGACGGCATCCGGTGGGATACTTGGCGATAATGTTTGCATGGGGATGTCTTAGGACATCCGCAGCGCAGACAGTACCCCCGTTAATTAACTCAATCGTGCGCTTTTCTGGCGCTTCCGGGCAGAGGTGCCGGTGGCAATTACCTCGAAGGCTTGATTCAAAGTCTCGCGAATTTCGTCGTCTTCGATGCTGTCAACGTCTCCAACTCTGTTGCAAATTTTCGTCGCGTTGTTCGCGAGGTGCGGATGCTTTGAAGGGTGACGGTTAGGGCTGGCGCTTTTCAAAATCTTCCAAGCGACGGTAGACCATTCCCGGTGCGATGTAGGGGAAAAAGCGGGGAGCTTGTGCGCGTCTTCGAGCCATTCGGGAAGAGTCGCTTTCTCTATTCTGGCGCTCAGTTTTAAGAGGGCGAATTTTAGCCGGTGGCCTTCGATGTAGAGCCGCAATTTTTCCGCAAGGTCATTCGCGTTACTGGCATATTTCCATCTCTTGCCACGCTTGCCAGAGGGGAGGATTTTAAGCGGGAAGTTTTCGCCTTGCCTCAGACTTTCCAAGAGTTTGCGCTGTCGGTTGTCATCCGATTTTTCGCGGTTGCGTGAAAGAATGCCGGGGATGCCGAAAGCATTTTGCGCCCATTCCGCATAGACTTCCGGCTCGCGGTGCGAGTGAGTTTCAAACCTTGCCACGGCATCATTCAAACCGGCCAAAAGGCAGGCAATGGCCTTTTTGTTTTTTTGTAGGGCGAGGCCATGCAACCCGGTCAAAATGTTGTCCAAGACAAGACGCAGGCACAATAGCGCGGTGTCCGAGTGTTCGCCCTTCACAAGTAGCACGTCACTGTTTTCGATAAGTTGCTCCATCAATCGGAAAAAGGCATCGTCTGGCAACCGCGTTGCGGCAAGCCTTCGCCAGTTTTTCGCGAGCTTCTTATTGCGCTGACATTCGGCGCGGTTGCCCTTTGCTTTGGCCATCTCCGCCCGGCGCTCGTAACTTTCGGCGTGCTTCTCTGCACGATCTTTTAGCGGAGTCGATTCGACCGCATCCGCAAAAGTGAACGGCTTCACCTCTGGCATTATCCCGCTCATTTTGTGCCAGTCTTCCGGGTGCCGGGTATGGATTCGACCGCCTTCCGCAACGGCTCTAGCTCATGGTGCGTATAGCCGGTGTTTGTCGCGGTGTCCGCATGGCCGGTGAGCTTCATGCGCAATTCTTGACTCACGCCAGCATTGGCCATCGCGCTGTTAAACGAGTGCCGGAGCGAGTGAAAAGAGAGGCTGTTTACGGTGCGGCCTTTGCCCCTGCGCTCATGGAGCACCACGCCCGAAATTTTGGCGCGGGCCATGATGCGAGCGAACGTCATGGATAGACCGAATTTTCCGCCCGTCTCACGTCCTGCCATTTCGGGAAAAAGAAACGCTTGGCCACTATCCGGCGCGTCGAGTGAGAGCAGGTAGGTTTCAAGTTCCGGGTGCAACGGAACCACGGTTTTCTTGCCTGTCTTGCGGGTGACAAACGAAAGCGTTTTGCCGGGGAGGTCAACGGAGTTCCAAGTCAGATTGCAGACATCCTGCAACCGTGCGCCCGTTAGGTACGCGGTGAGAATCACGCCTCGCCAGTCTTTCCCGGCTTTGTAAATCGGGATGCCATTCGGCTTGCCGTTGTGCGTCTCTATGGCGGTCTCCATGAGCTTCGCCACTTGTTCCGGGGTGAAGACAGCCTTCTCGCCAGAACTGTCGCCTTTGAGCCGCGCCGGGCCTTCCACGGCCTCAACCGGGTTAATGGTAATGAGTCCCTGTCTCCGGGCCGCGTTAAACGGGATAGACAGGATTTTGAGAAAGTCGCGAACGGTGTGCGGGTGCCTTCCCGCCTCGATAAGAGCATCCCGGAAAGTGGCCAAGTCGCGGGGAGCGACGGCGGCAAGGGTCTGCTTTACTTTTGGGCCAAGGTGGGCGAGGAAGGCTTCGACCGTGCCGGAATACTTCTCATGTGTCCCGGCGCTTTTGGCGAGTTCCTTTCCGCGAAGCCAATCGCGGAGCCATGTCTCGACCGTCGTGATAATCAAACTCTCGCCCGTTGTCCGCTCCAAAACTTCGCTGACAAGCTGGCGTGCGCGGGTTTCGGTGAGCGTTCCGATGCGAGCGGCGGTTTCTGCCCGCTCCAAAGTTAAGGCCACTTCCAGGGCCTTCCCTCGATCCTTTTGTTTAGTGCTTTTCTTTAGCTGCCTGCCATCCGCGGAGAAGTAACAGGCATACCAGTACGGTGAACGGTTGCGGGAATCTTTAACAAGGGTGGCCATGAGTCAGAATCATAGTCAGAATGGTTGCCGATGTCTAGCGTGTTTATCTGTCTCTGCTCGC
>Ga0181537_10001631_pt1 | contig 20416 bp, 30 predicted proteins | sample PEATcosm2014_Bin_39_FD_119765 | JGI IMG/M metagenome (GOLD analysis project Ga0181537, IMG submission 119765) | Peatland microbial communities from MTU Mesocosm Facility, Houghton, MI, USA - PEATcosm2014_Bin23_10_metaG | ecosystem: Environmental > Terrestrial > Soil > Wetlands > Peat | place... | reverse complement strand
GGATCCGAGGGCCTACGAGCCGGCCGTGGTACCCGACCATGTCGCTGTCGCGCCCCCGGACTCCACGCTGCTGCGACAGAGCCGCCATCGCCTGGGAGGCCGCCGCGTGCGCGAGGCCCGCAGGTGCCAGTGGCTGGTAGTGAGCATTGACCATGGACGCGTTCTCCTGCGGGGTCATCGTCGCGTGCGAGTAGCTCGCCGTTGCGGTTGCGGTTGCAGCGGATGCCGGCAGCGAGACGTTGGCGCTGCTCATCGCGACTCCGCTCGCGAGAGCCGCGAGAGCCTGCGTGTTCAAGGTGGTGCGGTTGGCGATGAGGAAGGCCTGCTTGTAGCGCAGGCTCGTCGCGAGGATCGGCAGAGAGCTACGCACGACGCTCTCGACCGCGCTGAGAGTCTGCGCGAGCGACGAGGTCGGATCTCCCTGGATCACGGTCGACTTCGGGAACTGCCGCGCGAAACCGTCCGGGTAGCACTCGAGCAGAAACGTGATGCAATCGGTCGCGTCGCTCTCGAGCGTTGCGAGGCCCGCGTCGAGGCCCAGCAGGCCCGGCCCGCTGCCGAAGACGGCCGCATCGGGGTTGCAGCCCGCCGTGGCGTCGCAGCCCTGGTACTGCCCCGAGGCAAAGAGATCGTAGGCCGCGGCAGAGTTGACGGCCGTCGGCAAGGGTGGCGGCGAGTAGGTTGCCTTGCCTTCGAGCACAGCGACCTTGATGCGAAGCACGGCCGTGCCGGAGGGCTCTCCCACCGACAGCGTGGCGGCCATGATGTCGAGCGACAGGGCGTCGCTGTCATTCATCATCGCCTGCTGCACCTTGGTCTGCCACGCGGGATCCTGGATCGCGAGCAAGAGTTGGTTGATCTGCGCGGCCGACGCAGGGCTAGGCTGCGAGCTGCCGCTCGAGGCGGCCACGTAGAGCAGCCCTGCGATGACGACGGCGGCGATGAGAAGGGGCATGGTTTGCTGGATCTCGGGAGAGCGATCTCGGAGAGCGGCTACGGCATCCCGAGGATCTTCGACGGGTCCTCGATGGAGCCGTCCTTGCGAAGCACGCGGATGTGGTAGAGCGTGAAGGTCCCGTACTTGCGACTGTTGACCATCTGCCAGGTGATGTACGGCTTGCACGACTCGCCCGCTCGCACGCGCAGCTCCGCGACGCGATAGCAGGCGAGGTCCTCGCAGTTGGAGACCGTGACGTCGTGCTCCGGCAGGTAGACGAACCCGCTCTCGGTCTCGATGTCGAAGCAGCGGGCTCGAGCCACCTTGCGACCGATGTGCTTGATGACGCGCTTGCCGGAGCCACGCGGCCGCCCTCGACCCGTCGGATCGACAGTCGGCATGATGAGCGGCTCTCCGCCTCGAAGATCGGCCACACGAACGCGAGGCATCTCGGGCTCGTCGAGGAAGACATGGTGATCGGCGGTAAGCAGGAGCGATGCTCCTCCCTGAAGGCTCAGCAGATCGAGATCCATGACCTGCTTGTCCGCCACGGCCACGACGCGTGTCGGCTCCTCGCGCCCCCAGATCGTCATCCCCGGCTCGAGGCTGGAGATGGGCCGCAGGTGCACCGAGCCGCTCTCGTCGACAACCAGAAGCGGCGTCCACTCCGGGAAGCAGTCACCACCCTTGTGGTCGAGCACCGAGGGGATGTCGCGCCAGTCGTCGTGACCGATCTCCTCCGGCTGGTACTGAAGGCCGGCCTCGTAGACTCCCGGAGTGCCGGGGTTGTCCTGCAGGTACAGGACGTCGGCCAAGACGAGGCTCTCGAGCATGTCCTGCAGGATCGCCACCTTCTTGTCCGAGGACAGGGTGTCGAAGCAACGGAGGATGTAGCGGGGATCGTACAAAGGAGAGGCCTCCACCCTCAGAAATACATGAAGCGCTGCAAGCTTGCGCAACTCCAGGCCGCCAAGTAAAAAACCAAGGTGCGAACTTTTCGGTGCCGGATCTGCAAGGGGCCCGGACATTTCGCCAAGACTTGTCCAGAGAATCCGGAGAGAAACCTCGCGGGTCGACCCTTCGGTCGCTGGACCGCGATCGAGAGAGCTCCCAAGCGCGACAAGTACGTCCGCTGGATCTGTGAATGCTCATGCGAAGCCAAGACTCGACGTGAAGTTCTCGACTTCGTCCTGCTCGCTGGGGAGAGCGAATCGTGCGGGTGCGCACCGAAAGAAAGAGGGGCTTCGCATTGCGGTAACTGCGGAGCCAGTGGACATCACATCACGACGTGCCCAGAACCGAAGAAAAGACAGCCGAAGAAGCGATGCTCGAAATGTCGCAAGGTCACAGACGACTTCAGTCCGCACCACACATGGTGCCGGAGCTGCGGACGGAAACGCTCGGCAGCTAATCTGAAACGTCTATCGGAGAGCGACGAACTTCGACTTTGTTACAAGTGCGGAGACAAGAAGCCTTCGAACGAGTTCGCATCTGCGCGCGCCTGCGAGTCGTGCTCCAGACTCCGCGTCATAAACCCGATTTTCGATCGTTCTCACCATCTGCGATCGGTCTACAGCATCACTCTCACCGAGTACGACCGCCTACTTCGCCGGCAGGAAGGGCGATGCGCCATCTGCCGCGCTGACAGACCTTGCCAAAGTCCACGATTCAGAAACTTCGCCGTCGACCACGATCACCTCACGGCCGTGATTCGTGGGCTACTCTGCTTCGCCTGCAACCGGGGACTAGGCATCTTCTACGATCGTCCCGAACTTTTTCGCGCGGCCTGCCACTACCTCCAGCTGCCCAGAACCGGCATCTACCTCGGACCTACATGGGTCTTCGCTAACCGCGCTGTCCGTCACCGCATCGACGAAGAAGAATACCTCAAGCTTCATGATCAACAGAACGGCCGTTGTGCAATCTGTCACGACGACTCTCTGCCATTGCGCGTCGACCACGATCACGACACGGACGAAGTGCGAGGGCTACTTTGCAGTCCGTGCAATCTGGTCCTCGGCCTCTTTCAGGACTCTCCAATCATCTTGCTGGCCGCAGCCAAGTACCTCGAGCTCTGGATACAAAAGAGCGAAGCCGCTACTCTTTCGAGCAGCGGCTCCACTTCGCAACCGACGAACTATCCGCCGTAAGATGGCGGAATCATTCGACTTATTGCGCGGCCGTACCAATGATAGCGGCCTGAAACGTCGTCGCGGTCGCCGTGCCGTTGGCCACGATGAGCGCCACGTCCTGCGCGACCGCTGCCGTGTCGAACGACAGGCGGATGCCGACCGCGGTCTCGATGAACATCTGGGCCGGCAGGGCCACCGAGTTCACGAGCTGAGAGCGGTTGCCGACCTTGATGTCGATGATCGAGAAGAACGGCGCGACGGTGCTGGGCACCACGAGGCGCTCTCCGCGGAACACGACCTGCGGACGGCTGATGACCGAGGCCTCGGTCCCCGCGGGGAAGGAGGTGGGCCCGAAGCCCAGAGGGAACTCACGGATGTCCGTGAGCGGGCGCTCGACGACCTGCACCTGGCTGCCGTAGGCGGCGCCAGGGCCGCCCGCGTAGACAGGCGCAGCGGGAGCCGGACCGGTCGTCGCGAGGGCCTGCTGCAGGCTCTGCCAGCCGCCGCCACCGCCGCCACCGCCCCACTGCCCGACCTGCGTCGGTCCGCACTGCGTCTGCATCACGGCCTGCAGGGCCTGGTTCTGCTGCGCGACCTGCGGACCGCCGCAGTAGGGCTGCGCCACCATGGGGGCGGCAGCCTGCGCAGGAGCCGGGACGTAGGGCGTGCAGCCCGACGACGGGATGAAGGGGCCGCAGCCGCCCCCGCTCCCACCGCCAGGAGCTCCGCCACCAGGAGCAGGGGCTCCGCCGCCGGAGGGGCCGACGTAGGACAGTCCGTGCGGAGTCTGCCAGGGCATGCCTCCTCCGCCGCCGGGGGCGATGAACCGCTGCCCGGCGTGCGCGCCCATCCCGCGCGCGAGAGCTGCGAACGCCGGAGTCCCCATGACCGCGTGCATCGCAGCCTGGACGGCCTGCGGAGAAGCGCCCAGGTGGGTCCCCATCATCTGGTCGCCGCGGGTGCGGGTCCAGCCGACGATCTCGGGGTTGGCGCCGACGTGCATGAAGGGGTTCATCTTGGGATCTCCGAGGCTTAGCCGGGGAACGAGAACGAGAAGAAAAGATCAACCGGAGAGGCAGAGGCCCTCACGCCGGGCCGGGCGTCCCCTCCGGGGAGGGTTGCTACTTGACCTCACTGACGACGTAGCGCTTGCCGTGCGGAGCAGCCCCGGCATGCGCGCGGCCCGGCAAGGCCGCAGCCCGACGACCGACCAGCTCGTGGCCGCCCTGGCCCATCGTCGAAGAGTTGGCCGAGGCGTTGCCGTACTGCGTACCGAGGCGCGACAGGTACGAGGCGAGGGCGCCCGCGCCCATCATCTCCGCGTCGCGGCTGTAGCGTCCGGCGAAGCCGAACCAGCTGGTTCCGAGGCCCGCGAGGGCCGTGAGCAGGTCGACCGGCACGCCCGCCACCGCGAGCTGACCGTTCTGGCCCCACTTGGCGTTCGCGAAGGACAGGCCACCGGCCATGCCTCCGATCTCGAGGACGTCGGCGGTACGGCGAACCGTGGACTCTCCGACTCCCATGACCTCGGCGCGCGCCTGACGCGCGCTCTCCGCGATGCGCTCGAGCGTGCTCTCGTCGATGAACGGCATCTGTCTGTCTCCGTGTGCGAGGCTGGCGGGGCCCGTCATGGGCACGACCGCATTTTCCTCTGAGGCTGAGTGTGCGGCAGTACGGAGAGAACCGTCAAGCTTATCGTGAGTGGTTCCGGAGAGTTACGAGGTCGCTCCATACCAAGAAGTATGAGCTGCACCGCCGTGGCTACCGTGAGGCTACCGCCAATGTTGCGCCAAGCCGTCACTCGTGGTTTTCTCCGACTCGTGCCCCGCAACACCGCCGGTCGCCACCCGCTCATCAAGCGCTGCTACAGCCTGCCATCGTCGATGACGACGTGGATCACGGAGGCTTCTCAGAGGCTCGGGATCGCCGAGGCCGAGATCGTTCGCCGCGCCATGGACGAATACCGAGAGAGGCACTCCTATACTCACGAACCCTCAGCGAGGAAGACGCACTGAGATACATGTCCATCGTCACCGATCCCATCGACCGCCTCCGCAGCACGGATCCCAAGGGGCCCGTCGTCTTCTTCGCGACGCCCGCGTACGCCGGGCTTCACCCGCTCTACGTCCGAAGCCTGCTCGACGCCACGCGCGAGCTGTGCGCCTCGGGCTACCGCGTGCAGCACTGCTTCACCATCCACCAGGCGCTCATCCAGAACGCGCGCGAGGAGCTGTTCGGACACTTCCTCGCGAGCGGAGCGCAGTGGATGGTGATGGCCGACGGCGACATCGGATGGGACAAGGACCTCGTCCGCATCATCCTCGACTTCGACAAGCCGCTCTGCGCCGCGGCCGCTCCAGGTCGCAAGCTCTACATCGAGCGCGCCATCGAGAGCGGCAAGCTGCAGGAGGCCATCGGCTTCAACGTCGCACCGAGCAATCACGACGAGCTGCGCAAGCTCTCGGAGGCCGGCGAGAAGTTCCATGGCCACACCTTCATCCGCGTCCCCTTGTGCGCCACGACCTTCTTCGTCATGCGCCGCGACGCCGCGGTCGCGATGGCCGACTTCTACCGTCGCGAGCTGAAGGTCAAGGTCGCGGGCACGCCGTCGGTCGCCGTCTTCCACCCGCTCATCGAGGACGAGCTGCACTACGGAGAGGATCTTTCGTTCTTCCTGCGCTACGTCCGCATGGCCGCCACGCCCATCTGGGCCATCACCACGGCCACGCTGAGTCACTCGGGCCCGCTGACCATCACGGGCTGCCTCGACCGCACGCTCTTCTCGCCTGGGGATACGGAGCCCGTCACGCGCAGCTGGCCGTACGAAGAAGCCACCACGGCCGCCGACCTGCCACCTGGAGAACACAAGTGAGTAGTGACAACGTCTGGGGCGACAAGGGCCCGCCGAAGAAGGATCCGCCCGTCGGCTCCACCACCGAGATCCACTTCACGCTCGACGATCTCATCGCGCCCGCTCTCGAGAAGGAGCTGGTCAGGCGCGGCTGGAGCGAGAAGTACACCGTCGTCCAGCTCGCCCCGCTGCTTCGCACCGTCGCCCCCGGGCAGAGCAGCTTCGACGGCATCTCCATCACGATCGAGAGGACGCCCTAGCCATGTCCCAATCCACCGCTGCCCTCGCTCCCATCGCCGCCGGCGCGCTGCGCAGCACCGATCCGAACGGCCCCATCGTGTTCATCGGTACCCCGGCGTACTCCGGGTGCCACCCGCTCTACGTGATGTCCCTCGTCAACACGCTGCGCGATCTGGGCAGCAAGGGCTTTCGCACCCAGGTCTACTTCAGCCAGGGCTGCTCCATCATCACCAACGCCCGCGAGGAGCTGCTCGGAGCGTTCCTCGCGTCGCGCGCGGACTACCTCGCGATGGTCGACAGCGATCTCGGATGGCCCGCGGATCTGATCGCCCGCCTCATCGCCTTCGGCGAGCCCGTCACCGCCGCGGCCGTGCCCTACCGCACCATCGACGCCGCGAAGATCGAGGCCGGCACCTACTCCGACGGCATCACGTTCAACACGACACCCAGCTCGCCAGAAGAACTCGCCAGGTGCCCCCAGAAGAACGGCTTCGTGCAGGTCTCGTCCGTCGGCACGGCCTTCATCCTGCTGCGGCGCGACGCCATCATGGCCATGGTCCGGCGCTTCGCCGATCTCGAGATCGACGTCTCGGGCCTGCTGTCCTACGCCCTGTTCCACCAGCTCATCGGCGCTCGCCGCCACGCGGGCGAGGACACGAGCTTCTTTCAACGCTGGACGCACATCGGCGGGCAGATCTGGGTCCTGACCGACGCGGAGATCACGCACACGGGTCCGGTCTCGGTCGGCGGCAACCTCGCCCGCAAGATGGAGGGCACCATCGATCCCGCGGGCCGCTGGATCAGCGGCGGCAACCACATCCTGAAGGATCTGCCGGGGGCGGCTCCGCCTGCACATGCTCCCGCTCCTGCGCCTGCACCCACGCCCGCGGCCCTCGCCCAACCGCCTGCCCCCGCGCCCGCTCCCGCGATCCCCACCCCGCCTCCCGCACCACCGCCCGCTGCAGCCGATGCCCCGGCTGGCGAGACAGCGCCTGCGCCTGCGCCTGTGGCCGAGGTCGAGGCGCAGGTCGAGGCGCAGGTCGTGGTCAAGGCCGATGCGGCGCCGGCAGCCGTCAACGGCGCGGCATCGAGTTCGGCTGGTGCGGATCCCGACGCGACGCTGAGCCCGTGATCCGCTAAGCTGCCGCCCATGCAACGACCTGCTCGCCGCTGGCACATCCACCTCGACATCGAGGGCGACTCCTGGGAGCAGGCTGGCCAGGCCTTCACCAAGGCCATGCGCATCCTGATGACGGGCCACGCTCCGGAGCTCGAGAAGGACGGCAAGCCCTTCACGACCATGATGGACCTCGAAGGCTCCGGCTTCGCGCTCGAGATCACGGTCGATCCGAAGATGACCCCCGACGTCTACGCGGAGCTCAAGAGCGCCTGGCAGCGGTTCCGGGAGAGCTTCAGTGACGCCAGCGACAAGGTCGACGAAGGGCAGTGAGCGCGTGGAGCGCACCATCACCATCGAGGAGCTGCTCGTCGCCAACGAAGCACTCGAGACGGCGAGCAGCCGCAACGTCGATCCGACGCTGGCCCTGCTGATGGCCGCGGCGGCCGCAGCGTCTCACGCTCACCTGCCGCTCGAAGAGTTCCAGGCCCTCGCGGCCGAGGCCTTCGCCCACGTGACCAAGCTCGAGGACGAGACGGATCCTGGGTAGGCCCTGCCGCAAGAGCGCGAGGTAACGACAAGCGGCGCGCGGCGCCTTGTCGATAGCTAATTCGTCATGTCGACCCGGCGAGGCAGACGTACGCACCGGAGCCGCCCTGTCCGAAGAGTGCGTTGCCTGGCGCAGAGTCGATCGCCCCCGGCGTGAGCGCCGTACCAGTGCCCCATGCCCCGGTGCCAGCCGTGAACGAGTAGCCGGTCGCCACGCTGTTGATGCTCACCGTACCGCTCGTGAGTAGCGCGGCGAGCGCGTATGTCGACCCGGTGCCGTTGGCGTAGTTGGCGCCCAGGAGCAGGTTGACGTTGTATGAGCCCCACACGAAACCGGAGGCGAGGATGCCGCCCACCTCGGCGGTGATCGTGGATGTCGAGTAGGTGTTGCTCAGCGTCATGAGCCCACCCAACTGCAAGATCGCGCCGTGCGCGATAGCGTCGTTGTTGATGGTCATGTTGCCGTTGCTCTGAAGACTGCCAAAGCCGCCACCGGCAAAGCCAACCTGTCCCGTGATCGTCAGCACCTGCCCAACGACGGAGCAGCCGATGGCTTGCGTGTTGGACGTCCCGCGTCCGCCCAAGCTCGTCATATCGAGGCGGCCGTTGACGATGCTGTTCACGAGCACGCTCGCGGCCGACTCGCACTTGTGGAAGTAGGCGCTGGCCGCTGAGCCGCTCGGATCCGCGATGCTCGCGTAGAATACGAAGCCGGCTGTAGGAGGGCCGCCGGGTGATTCGGTACCGCCCACGGGACTCCAGCGGACCAAGTTGCTGTTCTGTAGCGTGTAGAGCTGGACGGTGTTGCCTGTCGCCCAGCCAGTGTCTTCGGCAGGCGTCGGCACAACCGCCGTGTTCGTGATGCTGGCGATCGTCAGCGGTTGCTGCATCACCGTGGTACCACCCACCGAGTCGACAAGCGCTTGGCTCAGACGCCCCGCCGTCGTGTTCACCACGAGCTGGTGAGCCACCACGCCGGTCGGGTTGGTGAGCACAAGTAGCGTGCCCGGTGCGCCGCGCGACAGCGACGAGTTCACCGTGATCGTCTGCGGCGAGCCGACGGCAACAGGCGTGACCGTGAGGATGGCCGCCGCCTGGCTGGTCGACGTCGACACCATCCGTGGCTCGAAGAAGATCCAGTCGGTGTTCGCCGCCTGCGCCGACATCTGCGTGACGGAGACGCTCTGCCCTCCAGGGTACTGCGGCTGCGAAGAACCGAGACGCGTCACGAGCTGCGCGAACGTGGCGAGCGGACCGATCCCGGAGCCCCCGCAAGTGGCCGATGTGCCGCTGTTCGAATCGGAAGCGCATCCCGTCGTGTTGGCTGGGTCGAACCACCAAGCACCGACGGTGCACGCCGGTCCGCACTGCGCGGCGTTCGCGTTACCGCTGGCCATGAGCGGAGCTGCGATCTGCCCATTCTTGTTCGTGGGGTCGTTGCAGTGCCAGACGCCGTCCGTACCGCGGCAGGCCGCGACGGCATCGCGCTTAGCGTCGGCGAGCTTCTGCGCGGGCGTGCGAACGTCAACCTTCTGCGGCCGAGGCGACGATGGCGGCAACAATTCGGCCGAAGCCTGCTGAGCCGATGCCCCGACGTGTGCCTGTTGAGCCGCAATCGTACGTGACGGCGCCGCGTCCGTTGTAGGCGTCGGTGTCGGTACGGTCTTGTGCCCGCACGCCACGAGCGCGAAGAGGACGAAAGCAACGTAGCGGATGGTCTTCATGGTCTTCCTCACGGGTAGCCGAAGTTGCAGAAGGCGGCGCCGCCCGCCACGAAGGTGCAGCCACTCGTCGCGCCCGCGTTGGTGTCGAGCAGTGCCGCGTTGAGCGAGAGGTTGCACGCGATCGTGATGCCGCCCGCTCCCGGCTGGCCCTTGCAGGCCAGCGACTGCGAATCGATCTGCAGGCCGCCCGTGTTCACGAAGGTTGCAGCGCCTTTGCCGGCGCCGCTCGGGTACGTGACCATGGAACTCATCCACGCGTTGAACGTGCCAGGACCCCAGACGATGGGTGAGGTGACCGATCCGGACGTGGTGCTGCGAGCCTCGACGTCCGTGTGAAACACGACGCTCGTGTCCAAGTAGAGCGCTCCGTAGATCGCCGACGCCACTTCCACGCTCGACCCAAGGATGATGTCGGCGGCCGGCTCCAGATCGCCCAGGATGTTCTCCTGACCTCCTGCGAGGATTCCTGCCCAGTCTTCGACGGCCCCGAACGTCGATGCGCCGCTCGCGAGGCCGCCGATGTTGTCCGTATTCTGGAACGCCGCATACTCGTCGTCGATCGTGAAGTTGAGATCCACGAACCGCTGGATCTGGCACTCGTACGTGACGAGCGAGCCGTTGACGATCAAGTTGTCGTTGTCGATGCCGCCCGGATCGTACATCGTGAGCTGGTAGATCGACGGCTGGTTGGCGTAGCTGCCGTTGTAGTCGATGAGCTGCCCGCCCGCGTACACGATGTTGACCTGCACCGGGTTGTAGACGACGACGGCGTCTGTCGACGCCCACGTGTCGACTTCGGTCGGCGTGCTGAAGCCAGCGGTAGGATTGGCAGGTGTCATCGGCTGACTCATGAGCCAGCCTCCACCGGAGGCCGCGTACGTCCACGCACGAGACGGGTGCGTCGTGTTCACGACGAGCTGGTTCACTGCGGCCCCTGCGCACGAGGTGAATGTTGCCTTGAGGAGCTGCGGCGTGGCGCGGTTCTTCGCGGTCACTGCGCTCAGCGTCGTCGAGCACACCTGCTGCGCGGACGTCAGGACGCCCTGCACAAGAAACTGCGCCCCGTTCTCCTCGCTTGGAGAAAAGTAGACGGGATCTGCATTGGTAGTCTGGCTCGACAAGAACGTCACGGTCGTCGATTGCCGCAGACGCGGGCAAGCGTTCGGCGTGCCGATGCAGCCCCACCGATGCACGTTCAGCTCCTGGAACGTGAGCAGCGGTCCGATGCCACTTCCCGCTGCGCCCGTGGCGGCCGTGCCGCTGTTCGAGTCAGACGCCACGCCGCTGCTGTTTGCCGGATCCACGTACCAATTCGGCACGGTCCACGACGGCGGAATAATGGGCGTCTCGGTGGACGCCATGAGCAACTTCGGGATGGCGGTACCGACGCAGCGACCGCCGCACGCGGCTGCTGCAAGCTGCGACGGCGTACGCATGTCCGGCGGCGCAGGGGCGCGCACGGTCCCGCGAGCCCGCCTGTCGAAACGGCTCGGCGGCTCCGGGGTGCGCATCGCTGCATGCTCGACAGCGGAGACGACGGCCGCATCGTCCGACGCCCCGCCGCTCGGCTGACTGCACGCCACGAGCAACGTGAGCATGAACATGGCGATGTACTTGAGCTTCATCTCGGTTCTCCGTCCACTATCGACAAGGGCGCGCTGTCGTTTCCCCAGAATATCAGAGAGCGTGCCTCGTCAAGGGCGCGCTGTCGTTTCCCAGAATATCAGAGAGCGCGCCTCAGAGAGCGTGCCTCACGCCGGCCGGCGGTCCTGCCGGACGGTCAAGTCACTCGGTATCCTGAAGCGCCCGGATGATCCTCCTGCGGATCCCCGCGCGCACGCTATCCGGCACCCGGCCTCCGAGCTGGCGGTAGGTCTGGCTCCGGCGCAAGAGAAGCGGCAAGTCCCTCACGCCCATGCCGTCCTGCCGGGCCAGGTTCACCACCTCCACGACGGCCTGCTCGCCGTACGCGCGCAATTCCGCCTTGCTGCCGTAGTAGCCGTGCGGATCGCTGCGAGGGTCCACGTCGGTGACCACCGCTCCGCGCTTGCGATCAGCGACGTGCACCATCTCGTGCGCGAGCATCGCCTCGATCTCCTCGACATAGACCCGCGCGGTCGGGTTCTGCCGGAAGTCGCCCAGCAGGCGGCCGTCCGCGTTGAGCACGATCGACACGCAGAAGGGATCGCCCTGCTTGTGGCGCGAGTGGAGCTGCGCCCCGAGAAACAGGAGAGTCCACGGCCCCACTCCGAGCAGACCCTGGATCACGATCCCGAGCTTCTTGCTGGGTCGCGCCGGCAACAGGCCCGCGTAGAGCCTGCCCCGAAAGTGCAGCGCCCGCGCCTTGACCCACGCGATCTTCACCGCGCTCGGAGCCGAGACGGGGAAGCGCTGCAGGGCGTGGCCCAGGTCGAGGGCGAGGTCGTGGGCCTCGAAACCCTCCCCGGAGTTACCCCCCACGGAGTGGGCGCCCGTCCGGCGTGAGGACTCTCTCATTCTCTTCTCGCTCTTCTCTCAGGTCCTACGCCACGGGCGCCGTTGCTTGCATGAGCGAACAGCCCTTGAAACACCCAGTGAGCCCCGTGGCTCCCTGCAGGGTGTGGTACTCGATGCGTGCGGCGACCGGCTGGCCATTGACGAGATCTTGGATGATGGTCCCGATGGGGTAAGTATGCAGGGCGTGAACCGCCCAGGCCCCGACGGCGGGGGGCACGGGCCCTTGCCAGTACCGCAGGCCGGGCGGAGCCGGAGGGTCCGTCGGACACGGCAGCACTCCGAGAGGGTGGGAGGGATCGATCCCCGGATCCGTCGTGACGATCGGGTAGGAGCTGCCGGAGGCCACGCCCTTGCCCTGGCTGCGGATGTAGAGGTCGAGTCCGAGGAGGCCGAGACCGACGGCGAGAAAGGGGAACATGGCAGTGAACCTCCGAGAGAGGGATTACCGGCACCCCACGTCGAGAGCGGCCCGGTACTCCGGCGTTCCGAGGGCCTGGAAGCCGTCGTACCCCGGGCGCTTGCTCCGCATCAAGCGCAGGATCTGATCGGCGCTCATCCCGCGCATCCGCAGGGCCAGGGACGCCACGATCCCCGAGCGGTTGTAGCCCCACTGGCAGGTCACCAGGACCTTCTTGCGGGCCGAGAGAGCGCTCGCCACCGCGCGGGCGTAGGGGCAGGCCTTGCGCACCACGTCGGCGGGGGTTTCCGTCCCGTCGTCGAGCATCCGCGGCCTCAGGACCTGCACTCCGGGAAACCTCGAGGCGTCCGGCTGGTGCTCGGAGGCGCAGAGCAGCAGCATGTGGAAACCCAGGTCGCGCAGCAGAGTCCCCTCCGGCGGCTTGCACCCCACGAAGAGGTTCGGCACCACTTCGCTCACGCTCACATATCCGCCTGCCTTTTTCGCCATCGGGGTATAAGATAGCCCCAAGCATGCCTTCGACGCATCTTCGAAGCTCGCAGAGCAAGAAAATCCGCGAAGGCCGTGAGGCCCGAGCGCAACAGGCAAGGTGCTCACGAGTCCGGACTCGCTCGGCCCAGAGGGGCAAGAAGCGACGCAAGAAGTCGGACCTGACCCGCTTCGGAGCCGTCAAGTGGGTCCCGGTGCAGTGGATCGAGCCTCCGCACTCCGTGCGCTACCCGCACCACCTCGAGCGCCTGGTGCGCTCGATGCGCCGAGCCCGCAGCAAGTGCCGCGGCGGCCGGATGTGGACCGGAAGACCGCTCCTGGTCGAACGCGTCAGGCCCGGGTATCGCCACCCTGGCATCCGCTACGTGGCCTGGACCGGCAGCCATCGCATCGCCGCGGCATTCGCCGCCGGGCAGTGGCTCGTGCCCATCATCGAGATCAAGAAGCGCTGCTGGGACAGCGCCCACGGCAAGCCGAGGCACACGAGGCTGTCGGAGACCTACGACGACGAGTCCCGCCTCGCGACCCTGATGGCCACGACCGATGAGCGCGCCATCGCCCTGATGGACCGCGAGATCCCGCGCGGCGACCGCGAGAAGAAGGAGCGCGCCGAGCGGCGCCGCCAGCTCGAGGAACAGAAGTCGCTGCCGTGGCGCAGCCTCGGACCCATCCTCGAAGCCGCCGTGATCGCCAAGGACACGGTCCTGCTCCGCCACAAGGCCTCCAAGGACACCTACACGTTCGAGCGGCAGGTGCTCGAGAAGGTCCTCGCGCAGTTCAGGTCCTCCCCTTCCCCGGCATCTTGGCAGCCATCGGCTTCGAGAGCGGCATGACCACCGCGCCGAGACAGTGGCTCGTCCACTCGGGCGGCTTCTGCGAGCTTGCCAACGACAACGCCGCAGGGACCCTCTTGCTCCTCGGACCCATGATCGCGGCGCCTCTCATCATCCACGCGCTCGGATCGACGTGGCCGGTGGCTCTGGTCCTGGGCGTTCCCACCGGGGCCGTCGTCAGCGCTGCCATCGCGATCGCGGCCATCGGATGTGGAGGCTGGTGACCATCAGCGTTCTTATGCTCGCCATCGGATGCGCGGGCAGGTAGTCTCGGACTCATGCAGACGCGCAGAGCATGGATGGTGACCACAGGTGGAACGACCGAGCTGCCGGTGGCCGCGACGGGCAAGGTCGGGGACATCTACCAGCGCCCCGTCATCGTCGGGGCTGACGGCAAGCGCTACTTCGTCAGCCACGTCGGACAGAGCCAGCCGAGCGTCGACACGGGCGCCGCGGCCGCGTTCCTGGGCCTCTTCGCTGGCCTCATGATCGCCTCGCTCGCCATCGAGGCCATCCCCGGCGCGATGATCGCGCATTACGGCTACCACCTCGGCTGGGCCCCGAGCATCGGCATCGGCATCGGCAGCGCCATCGGCTTCAACATGATCGTCGGCCTGCTGCAGGGTCCCGGCGCGCCGGCTGGAGCGACGCTGCAGCCCGCCTGACGTACCAAGCTCGGGATACACTGCCCGAGCATGGCAGCTCGAAGACGGCGGCGACAGAGCAGGGACGAAGGCGAGGGCGATAGCGAGGTCCATCAGGCCTTCGTCTACGATCCGATCGACCGGATCCGCAGGCCCTTCGATCCGTGGGCGCACGACGAGCCGATCGCCATCCACATGATCTGGACCGACGAGGCGCTGGCGCTTCTGGTCCTGATGCACGAGATCGTCACGCTGCACGTGCAGCAGATCCAGGTCCGCATGATGCTCCATGGCGAGGACAAGTTTCTGCCTCACCTGCGCCTCGGCCTTCAGACGCTCGACGTCATCGGCACGCTCGTCGCGCACAAGCCGAAGCTCCTCATCCTCGAGCCGACGGCGTTCGTCGACAACACCATCCTGCTCTACCTCGACGCCATGGTCGGCGTGCTGCGCGAGGTCGGCCCCATCAAGGCCGGGGAGCTACTGAGGAGCATGGGCTGGAGGCCGAAGTACGCCGGGAGCTACTACTCGCCGACGTACAGCGGGCAAGCCAAGCCGCCGCCCCAAGCTCCCGTCGGCCGCGGCGTGTACTACTCGCCGACCGCGAGCCCCGCCCCGAGCCGCAGCTCCTACTCGCCGATGCCCTCGCTCGATCCGAGGTACAGGCCCGTGTACCGCTCCCCGGAGGGACGCTCGGGAGCCGGTCACGTCTACGAGTCGCCGGACCCGCACGCTGCGCCGAAGGCCCGGCCGACGTTCGTGTCGAAGCGGGCGAAATAAACGCCGGTCGGCCGTGCAGTGCTCCGGGTTACCAGGAGCCGTAGCCGTAGTCGCGCTCGTAGCGACGCGAGCGACCGTACGCGCGATGAGCCGCGCTCGAACCACCCGCGGCAGGCAGAGCGTGAGACGAGGACGGTGCAGGCGTGACCGAAGTGTGGTCTTCGTCGTGGTAGCCGCCCGCGCTGGCCGAGTGCTTGTTCTTCTCGACGACGTAGCCGATCCCGACGCCCGCGAGGATGACGCCCGCGACGAGCATCCAGTTGTCCATCAGCGCCGTCAGGATGTTGGCCTGCTGCGGAGCCGGGGCCGGCGGCGGAGCGGGCTTCGGGGGAGGCGTGGGACCGGGCTGCGGCTGGACGGGGTTGACCTGCGGATTGGCCGGCTGGTTGTTGCTCGGGGTGGTGTTGCCGGGCGTGACGTTCTGCGACGCCGCGTAGGCGTTGCTGTCGGTCGTCATCTGGTTGATGGCCGACTGCGCCGCGGAGACGGCATTCTGGGCGTCGCTCGCGCTCGCGCTGCTGGCGTCGATCCCCGCGATGGTGCTGACGGCGTTGGCGATGGTGCCGGTGGTGTCCTGGAACTGGCTGGGCAGGCTCTGATCGGCGTTCTGCGCCGCGGTCGCCGCCGCCGACGCGTAGCCGACGCAGTCGGAGCAGTCGGTGGACTGCCCTCCGAGGTCGGTGAGCAGGCCCTGGGCATTGTTGCACGCCGAGAGACTGTTCTGAGCCTGCGACAGAGAGCTCTGCGCGTCCGACGCCGAGTCTCCGGTGTGGGCTACGAGACCGACGTGAGCCGCGGCCTGCCTCGTCGCCATCTGCGCGAGCGCGCCGACCTGCGCAAGGAACGGGTGGGCACCGACGTGAGCAGGACGACCCCAGGGCTGGTTCATGGACGCTAGCTTACCTCACTCGAGCCGTAGGCTCTACAACTTCAACACGGCCTCCGACCCCGATCCATCCGGGGGAACTCCTTGCGAAGCACGAAGGTCACCGCTGCCGGACCGTAGGGACTGCTGACCATCTGCCTGTCGACTGCAGCCATGAAGGTATCGAAGTCGGCCCCGCGCACGACGGCAGAGCGATTGACGCGCGCCAGAGCCCTCGAGCTACCTTCGGAGAGCGCGCGAGAGCCGCCGCGGCCGTTCGGCAGTAGCTCCGGACAGCCTCCTGCCCAACCTACAACGCCTCCCTCGAGGACGATGGCGAGCTTGAAACCGCCCAGGAAGTGCTCCGGATCGACGCGTGAGCCCGTGACGATGACCGTCTTGCCAGCATCGAAAAAGCGCCTCGCGGTGGCCCTGTCGACCTTGATGAAGCCGTGGCGCTTGGCGTCGCTCGCCTGCTGCCCTCCGACCTTGTGAAAGAGACCTCTGGCCATCGCTCACCTCTTGAACGCCGCTGCGTGGCCTGCCGCGCGCGCCGTCTCGGATCGCCCGCTCGCGGGCGTTCGGTGTCGCGCCACGATCCCCTCGAGCAGCAGACCCGCGCCAGCCCCCCAGGCTGCTCCGACGATGGCCCCCCGGGTCTGGCACTGCGAGACCACGGCAGGATCACTGCTCGAAGGACCGAAGAGCGGGGCGCACTGGTCGAACAGATTCGACAGCGCGTACCATGTCCCGAAGGCGATCCCTGCACCCGCTGCGATGAAGGGATGAGCGGCGAGCACCGTCTTGGCGAGCGCGATGCCGCCCGCAGCCCCGATGAGCAGGCCAGGCACCACGGCCGCGTTCTCGGCCGCATTGGCGGCTCCTGAGTCCTGCCCCACGAGCGAAATCGCCGCCTGATGCTTCGCAGGCAGCGCCATCCCCGTCACCTCACGCACCCCGCGCTGGTCGACGAAGTAACTGCGCACCGGGCTCGCGACTGCAGGCCTCGCTGCAGCCTGACCCACCGCCACCTTCTTGCATCCGCAACCCATCTAGGCACTCCTCCTGGCGAGACGCATCTCGTGCGCATCGGCCGCTTCCATCGCGTCGCCGGTCGAGACGAAGATCTTGGGCGAGATCCCGGTGCCCGTGAGCCTCCACTCCACGAAGGATCGGCGTCCGACTCGCGGCGTGACGATGGCCCGGATCTCGTAGGCCGCTCCGCTCATTCCCTGCCCATGCCAGCCGCCTTCGGTCGGATTCCAGTAGGTCTGGTGCCCGTGCGCCATGCGCGCGGCACTCTTGCGGCCCGTCTTGCGACCCGTCTTGCGCTTGCGGCCTGTCGTGCGACCGCGACGCTTGCGCCCCGTGGCTCGCCGCGCGCTACCCGTCAGCTTCGAGAGACCGAGACCGGTGCATCCGCAACCCATGAGGCCGAGCTTACACCTCCGGAGATCCGCAAACCAGAGACCCGAGAGACCGCGCCTGACGCCGGCTGGCGGTCCTGCGGACGGCACCTAGCCCGTGAACGTCAGGGTCGTCTGGTGCGTCGCGCCCGCCGAGTCCATCCAGATCGCCATGGCCGTCCCACCGCCTCCCGCGTACAGACCCGTGACACGGGTGCTGGTGCCGACGCTCGAAGAGCCGCTCCAGGCCGAAAAACCAGTCGCGCTCGGAACCAGACCCGCGTACGTGATGCCGCCGATGGACTGCGACGCCCAGACGCCACCCGGCGGCAAGGAGATGGTGAAGGGCGTGCCTGCGGCCGCAGCGATGGATTGCGTCGCCGCGGACGTGAGCGTGATCATCACCGGCTGCGGCGTCGAGGAGCTGCCGCCTCCGCCAGAAAGAGCCTGCAAGGCCTGCCAGGCTACGAGAGTCGCGAGTCCAAGGAGCAGCAGCGGCATGACACCGAGGGTACCACAGCCCGAGAAGACTCGGTCCTCACGCCGACCGGGCGCCCCTTCGAGAGAACTTGTCGGGGACCACGGGATCGCGCGCCTCGAGCGCGAACCGGTCCCGCGTCAGCCACGGATCCTTCGGACGACTGGCGAGAGCCGCTCGCTCAGCCGCCCGCTTCTTGTCCATCGCCGCAAGCGCCGCCGCACTCTCCGGGTCCCGCCTCATCGCATCCTCCTACCGTCACTGATCCAGAAAACGCGGCCTCATGCCGGCCCGGCAGTGCTCCGCACGGGTCTCTCATCGCATCCTCCTCGAGCCAGCCATCACGCGTGCCGAAGTTTCGCGGCGCCGCTGCCTCTCCGTCTGCGCTACCCTCTCCGCAATCGCCTCAGCGATCTCCGCGGGCGACCACAGCGGCATGAGCCACCAGTCGTGGACGTGCTCGTCGACGATCTGCTCGGCCTCGTCCTGCCGCAACCGGAAGCGCTTGCGGAAGACACGGATCACCTCGATACGCCGGCGGTACTCTTGCGGGCTACGGAAGGTAGGCACGACGCGCTTACCGCTTGCGCCCACTCGTGCGTCTCGCCGACCGCTTGCTGGCCCAGACCCGAGGCAGAAAGCCTCCGCTGCCGAGCCACTCGTCGAGCGCGGCGAAGCTGCTCACCAGCTGCTCGACGTCGTTACTGTTGTAGTTCATCTCCCGGTCCTCGGCCGCTTGCAGCCTGCGGACAGCATCGCGTGCGTACCGAAGAGCGACGTCCGGATCCATGTCACATCCCCCGGGCGATCTCGGCGATGTTGCGCGCCACGTCGTAGCTCTTGATGGCTCGACCGTGGATACGGACCACGCGTCCGTAGGCGTCCTTCTCGACGACCTTGTAGGCGTCGTTGCACCCACACTCGGCCGGATCGTCCTTGATGATCTCGATGCGTGTTCGACCCATGGATCCGCAGCCTACCGCGAGCAACACCGACAGGAAAGATGTCTACGCAAAGCAGCGGTCCTGCGCGGACGGCGGTCCTACGCGGACGGCGGTTGCTCGCAAATCCGCCCGCTGACCGTCACGCTCCGCCCCGCCAGCGCAGAAATCCCCAGGTCACCAGCCCCGCGAGCCCCGCGAGCCCGACTCCGACGACCACGGGCGGTACGGGCGGCGAACTGGCGGGCGCCGCAGCCGCGGGAGCCGATGCAGCGGGAGCCGATGCAGCGGGTGCAGATGCCGATGCGGGCGTGCTCGCCGCGGGCGCAAGAGCAGGCGCCGAAGCTGGCGGCATCCCTGCCAGCGGCGGCCTGCCTCCGAGCGGCAGCTGCCCGCCGAGCGGCTGCCCTGCAAGCGGCGGCAGCCCGTGAAACAGCGGCGGCAGCGGGATCTGCGAATTGCTCACGGGCGGCGTCGGTGGGATCTGCAGATTGAACAGGGGCGGAGGCTTGTAGCCCGGTGGCAGGTTCGGGTGCTTCGGTCCACTGCTCTGCGGCGGCAACCCCGCGTGAGGCACCGCCACATGAGGAGAGTCACCGGGAACAGTCACGCTCGCGCTCGCGTGGGCCCCCTGCTGCGTGAGCCACGACAGGTTGATCTGCCCGGGCTCCCCGCTCAGCGACAGCCTTGGCGTCGGAGCTCCCGGAGGGCTGAGCATGCTCAGCACTCCACCTTGCCATCCGACGTTCGCGCCACCCGTCTTGCTGCTCGGAACGTAGAGCACCAGCTCCGAGCCGTGCGGCGCTCGAGTCGCGAGCAAGTGAGCTCCGGGCGTGAGGGTGAGCGATTGGGAGGGCATGACGCGAATGACCTTCAGCGCTTGCGGCTCTTGGTTCGCCTGATCGCCGGACGTCCGAGCCTCAACCAACCCGTGCCGATGAGATCGTCGATGTCGAAGATGTCCTCGGCATCGCCTCTGTCCCAGACGTCGCTACCCGTGGCCTCGTGCAAGATCTCGGTCATCTCGTCGAGTGCCCGTGTCGCTTGACGACGGAGATCGTAGAGCCGACCGGCCTGCTCCGTCGTGCCGTGCTCGAGGAAGCTGTCCGCCACCCGCTGCTTGGCTCCGTCGCTCATCTTGCCCATGACAACCTCCTCACTCCTCACTCCTCACGACGCCTTCGAGGGACGCCCGTCAGTGAACCAGAAGCCTTGCTTTGTGACCACGGCCGCACCACCGAACCCATCGCTTGCATGAGCCTCGGACGACGATTGACAGTACCAGCCCATGCCTCGCTCGTCCGGGATCACATCTCTCGAATGGCACAGTGGACAGGGCGGCACGTCCTCGTCCTCGTCGCCCAGATCCGGACCGCGTCCTGCGCGGACAGCGGTATCTACCGGACGGGTTACCATCAGACTGGCGATCCCCCTGAGCGCGTCCTCGATCTTGGAACATCCCGCCGCCACGGCGCACGCCGCGAACGCGTCCTCCACGGCGAGCTGCAGGGCCTGC
>Ga0181537_10001629_pt1 | contig 20437 bp, 15 predicted proteins | sample PEATcosm2014_Bin_39_FD_119765 | JGI IMG/M metagenome (GOLD analysis project Ga0181537, IMG submission 119765) | Peatland microbial communities from MTU Mesocosm Facility, Houghton, MI, USA - PEATcosm2014_Bin23_10_metaG | ecosystem: Environmental > Terrestrial > Soil > Wetlands > Peat | place... | reverse complement strand
TGCGGCCGTCGTAGCTCAGCTGCCAGGTCGTCGTCTTCGGGTTGAAGAGCACCTCGCGCGCGAACGCGGTCAGGCGCGCCTCGATGTACCGGGGCGCCGCCGCCTCGTCGCCGGTCAGCATGTTGCCGTAGTTGCCCTGCGGCTCGATGAGCCAGGCCCGCTGGCCGATCGCCACCAGCGCCGCGCCTATCGAGGCGTCGCCGTGCGGGTGGAGCTTCATCGTCGCGCCGACCACGTTCGCGACCTTGTGGAAGCGCCCGTCGTCCATCTCCCAGAGCGTGTGCAGGACCCGCCTCTGCACGGGCTTGAGCCCGTCGTCCAGGTGCGGCACCGCCCGGTCGAGGATGACGTAGCTCGCGTAGTCGAGGAACCACCTGCGGTAGTGCTGGGCGAGCGGGGCCTTCTCGTCCTGGACCTTCTCGCCCTTCTTGCGCTTGGGGGCCGGCGCCTCCTTCTCTGGCACGGCGGCCTCGGGGGCCGGGGCCGCCTTCGCGGGGACCTGGGCCGCCGCTCCGGCGTCAAGCGGGAGCTCCGGCTGGTCGGTGTTCTTCGAGGGTTTCTTCTTGGCCATTAGGCGGGAAAATCGCGGCCGCTCATGCGTCGACCAGGTCCTTCTCCACGGTGAGGTTGTCGATGATGAAGTCCTGGCGGTCGGGCGTGTTCTTGCCCATGTAGAACGCGAGGAGCTCCTCGCTGCTGAAGAGGTGGTGGAGGTTCACGGGCTCGAGGCGGATGTTCTCCCCGATGAAGTCCTTGAATTCCCCGGCGGAGATCTCCCCCAGGCCCTTGAAGCGGGTGATCTCGTGCGTCGCGCCGAGCTCCGCGACCGCCGCCTGCTTCTCCTGCTCGGAATAGCAGTAGCGCGTGACCTTCTTGTTGCGCACGCGGAAGAGGGGGGTCTCCAGGATGAACAAGTGACCCTGGCGGATCACGTCCGGGAAATACTGCAGGAAGAACGAGAGGAGGAGGAGCCGGATGTGCATGCCGTCGACGTCGGCGTCGGTCGCGATCACGATCCGGTTGTAGCGCAGGCCGTCGAGGCCGTCCTCGATGTCGAGCGCCGTCTGCAGCAGGTGGAACTCCTCGTTCTCGTAGATCACCTTCTTCGAAAGGCCGTAGGTGTTGAGCGGCTTCCCCTTGAGGGCGAAGACGGCCTGTGTCTGGACGTCGCGGGTGGCCGTGAGCGAGCCCGCCGCCGAGTCGCCCTCGACGATGAAGAGCGTGCTCTCCTCGGAGCGGGGGTTCCTGTCGCCCAGGTGCAGCCGGCAGTCCCTAAGCTTGCGGTTGTGGAGCGAGGCCTTCTTCGCCCGCTCGCGGGCGATGTTGCGGATGCCGGCGAGCTCCTTCCGCTCATGCTCGTTCTCCTCGATCTTGCGGCGGATGATCTCGGCTGTCTCGCGGTTCTTGTGCAGGTAGGTGTCCAGCAGCTGCTGCATGTGCTTGCCCACGAAATCCTTGAGCGAGGGCCCGTTGGGGCCGATGCCGGCGGACCCGAGCTTCGTCTTCGTCTGGGACTCGAACACCGGCTCCTGGACCCGGACGGAGATCGCGGCGTTGATCGACTGGCGGATGTCCGCCGCGTCGAAGTCCTTCTTGAAGTGGTTGCGCAGCGTCTCGACCAGGGCCTCCCTGAAGGCCGCCAGGTGCGTCCCTCCCATCGTCGTGTGCTGGCCGTTCACGAACGACCAGTATTCCTCGCCGTAATGGGAGGCGTGGGTGAAGGCCACCTCGAAGTCCTCGGCCTCGAGGTGGATGATCGGGTACAGGGGCTCCCCGGCGAGCTCCTTCGTGAGGAGGTCCTGGAGGCCGTGCTCCGACTTGAAGGGCTTCCCGTTCAGCGTGAGCGTGAGGCCGCGGTTCAGGAACGCGTAGTTCCAGAGCATGTCCTCGATGAATTCCATCCGGAACCGGAAGTCCTTGCCGAAGAGCGTCTCGTCGGGGGTGAACTCGATCAGGGTGCCGTTGCGGTCCTCGGTCTTCGTGACCCTGGCGTCCTTCTTGAGCTTCCCCTTCTCGAATTCGACCACCTTGGTCTCGTTCTCGCGGAAGGACTGGGCCCGGTAGGACGAGGCCAGGGCGTTGACGGCCTTCTGGCCGACTCCGTTCAGGCCCACCGCCTTCTGGAAGGTCTCGCTGTCGTACTTGGCGCCCGTGTTGATGACCGAGACGCACTCGAGGAGCTTGCCGAGCGGGATGCCCCGGCCGTAGTCGCGGACCCGGGCGCTCCGCTCGTCCACCTCGACCTCGATCTTCCGGCCGGAGCCCATGGCGAATTCGTCGATCGAGTTGTCGATCGTCTCTTTGAGCAGCACGTAGATGCCGTCCTCAGCGTGCGCGCCGTTGCCCAGGCGGCCGATGTACATGCCGGGGCGAAGCCGGATGTGCTCGGTCGAGGAGAGGGTTTTTATGCTGGCCTCGGTGTATCCGGATGCCATGGCGCTGAGAGTCCCGCCCGCGAACCGCGTGACAAGCGAAATTGTGCGGGGAGCGCGGGGTCCCTGTTGGGAGTACCCACCCGAAACGTCCCTCCCGGGAGGTTTCTCGGCCCTCGATCTAAAGGGCTGATAGCCGATCTGCGCCTTGGACGATCAATCCACCGGGCATCTATCGGGGCTCCACCAAAACAGGTAGGCCCTTGTCTGAAGCTATGAAATATTTATGGCCCGCCACGACCGTTGCAGTGAATAACGTTTGGTACGGGGACTCCTTTGGCGGAGGAATAGGCGGAGAGTGCGGCACCATCTCGACGCTCAGTGTGAAAAGATGCGTTCCGGGTTCAACGAGCACGCCGGGATACATGTCTTCGAAGGGCCTCATCTTCTCCCTCTGGAATGTTTTGCCGTCGACAGCAGTCACTACAAACGACCGGTCATTTCGAATAGGCGGATTTCGTGCCGAGATAGCTCCGTCCACGATGACGGCATACTTGGATTCAGAAGAGCACCCGCAAAATCCAAGAGCACCACACAGGAACGCCCCACTGATGAGCATCAATTTCGCAGCTCGCTTCATGGATGCATAACGTCGAATGGATAGGAATGACGCTGGCGCGGCTCTGGCCCCGCACGAAAAGTGTCCGAGGCAGACGCCAAATCCAGTGATCTGTGAGATTTCCGCCTTATTTCGAGTAATCGCTCACGATCTTTCGCAGAGTCTCCAACGACACGTCTTCTATTTTCCGGAACCGAATGCAGCTTTTGCCGCAGTCCAAGCCCTTCAATTCCTTGCGGTGCCGCTTCACAATTTCGGGGTCGGCGTAAAATGAGAAATAGTTCCTTTGGGAGTTGAACGCGATAAAACGCGAGGCCAACTCGTATGTCGGCATCCCGTATTTCATGCTCCCGACAGCCTTTGGAGCGGCCGAGCGCACCATCCTATCAAGTGTTTTGAGAACGGAACGCTCCTCGGGCGGAAGCCCCGAGAAATACCTGGAAATAGTGGGTGCCTTAGATTGCATGCCAGAAGCTCACTTTGCCTAACGTCCTAGACGTGACGGACCAGAACGCAGGATGCGGTCGTCGGTTAGCGAGGCTTCTTGAATTTACAGATGAATTCATAAAGTAGCCAAACGGGTATGGAGATAAACAAGCCAAGTACCACCGCAGCGCCGGCGGCAACAGAATCCATCAAGATCGCGGGGCCGCGTCGAAGTAGAAGCGATAAATATATCAAGATAACGAAGGCCGCCCCAAACCACAGAAATCGACGGGTCCCCCGGATGACTGCGGCTTCTGCGCCAACGATATTCTCACGCCGCCCGAATCGTTCAGGTCTTTTCGATCTAATAAGTCCTGATGCCCTTTCGAAGTCCTCTTCGCCAACCTGGAGTTGAACTGAAAACGGGCCACCGAATCCGTTCAACGATGAGCTGCTGTTGAGCAGATTTGCGGCGATGCCTTCCGCGCGGAGCATCGACCTATCGACGTCCGCGTCAATGGGCTGCGAATAGGTAAGCACAGTTCGGAACTCAGCCATGCAGCGGTGGGCTAATTTTGAAATAACCCGCATTAATGATGGCCAGGCCCGTGTCCTGGACGAGACATGCCTGAAGCGAGTGTCGGAACTGGCACATGGTTGGACATCCAGGGGCTCACCATCTTGATGTGCCTATCGACGCTACTTGGCAAACAATGGCCGCGGCAAACAAAGCCCAACCCAGAACCTGGGTAGCTCTAGCGAAAATGTAATAATTCCGCTCCCCTGCGCTAGGATCGATATGGTCCCCGGCAACAAATATGAGATTGAGAGAGGCGCACAGAAAGGCGCCAAACACAACCCACGCCGCCAACCCGTGAAAATGGATTCCCTTTGAGTGTCTTCCTGGAACATAAATATCATCGTAATACAGGCCGAACGCCCCATATGCCAAGAGACATATGGCGAGCAATGAGTGCCCAATGCGGTCCGCCGTAGAAATTCGATTTGGGCGTTCGGAATTCACCGAGTCTGTCTAACGATATTGAGGCCGTTATGAAACTCCGACGACGAGGGTCAGCCCTTCGGGAGCAGGTCAAGCGTCGCCGCGGTCATCGCCTCGACCCCCGTCCGGATCGTGGGCTCCGCGACCGGCGCGAACTTGCTGGAATGCAGCGCGGGGAGCGGCATCCCCGTGCGGCGGCTCTCCGCAAGCTTCGCCGGGTCGGACGCTCCTACCAGAAAGAAGCAGATCGGGATGTGCTCCACGGTGCGGCCGTACTGGCTGAAATCCTCGCTCACCATGAGGGGTTCGACCGAGAGGACATTGGCCTCGCCGAGGCTGCCGGTGACCGCGGCGCGCACCCGCGCGGTGAGCTTCGGGTCGTTGTAGATCGAATCCGCCCTCCCGCCCTCCGTCACCGTGACGACCGGCATCCGGTCCTCGGGCATTCCGGCCGCCATCGCCTCGCCCTGGCAGATGCGCCGGATCGACGCGATCAGGTGCTGGCGCACGTCGTCCGAGTAGGAGCGCAGCGTCAGCTGCAGCTTCACGCTGTCCGGGATGATGTTGGGGGCCGTCCCGCCGTGGATGGAGCCGATCGTGACGACCGCCTTGTCGCCGGGATGGATCTCGCGGCTGACGATCGTCTGCAGCGCGAGGACGATCTGTGCCGCGAGGACCACCGGGTCCTTCGCGTTCTCCGGGCGCGCGCCGTGGCCGCCGATGCCCCGCACGTCGATCGCCACGGCGTCCGCGTTTGACGAGAAAGAGCCCTCGCAGAAGCCGACGGAGCCGGTGGGGACAGCCGTGTCATCATGGAGCCCGATCGCGAAGTCGGGCTTCGGAAACTGCCTGAACAGCCCCGCGGTAAGCATGTTCCTGGCCCCGACCCCGATCTCCTCGGCGGGCTGGCCAATCAGGACGAGCGTCCCGCTCCATTTGTCCCTTAGGCCCGCCAGCATGCGGGCCGTGCCGACGAGGATCGTCATGTGGACGTCGTGGCCGCAGGCGTGCATGACCGGCACGTCCTGGCCGGAAAGGTTCACCATGCGCGCCGTGCTCGCGAAGGCCAGGCCGGTGTCCTCCTTCACCGGGAGCGCGTCCATGTCCGAACGGATGAGGAGCGTCGGGCCGGGGCCGTTCTTGAGCACTGCCACGACGCCGGTGCCCCCGAACTTCTCCGTCACCTCGAAGCCCGCGGCGCGCAGCTCCGCGGCGAGCCGGACCGACGTCTTCTCCTCCTGGAGCGAAAGCTCCGGGTGGGCGTGCAGGTCGCGGTAGAGGGATTCCAGCGAGGGATAGTCGGCGTCGAGGCGGGCCTGGACGAAGGCGGGCGCGCCGGAGAGCGGGGCGCCTGCGGCAAGGAGGGCAAGGAGGAGCGCGGCCGGCTGGAATCGGGGTGTCATGCCCCGAGGAGACACCCGGGGGGCGATCAGTTCAAGAACATCGCCTCGTCCGTCTGGAAGAGCCCGTGGGCGAGCTTCGTCCAGGCGTCGAGCGGGGCCCGGCTCCTGAAGGCCGCGGCGCCCGGCTCAACCTGGGGCGCATTCTTGCGCCTCAGGTTCTGCATCGAATCATCCGCGAGCCGGGCCTGGTTCTCGGCCTGCTTCTGGGCCTTGTCGGACATGGCGGTCGCCGCGGGCGCGTCGGTCGAGGCGCCGCCCGGGTTCGACTCGACGTAGCGCAGGCAGAGCTTCACCTCCGCCTCGGTAGGCGGCCGCTGGAACACGTCGATGTAGAGCATCCCGACGCGCAGCTCGTCCGTCGTCTGCTCCAGGAATTCGCTCGTGTGCGTGAGCTTCCGCGCCGTCTCGATGACGAGCGGGCTGTTCATGAGGAAGAGCTGCTGCTGGGGCACCTGGGTTAGGAAGCGCCTGCCCGTGGGCACGCTCGGATTAGGGAAGTTGAACTGGGTCAGGACCTCGGCGGGGTTGCGCCGGTCGATGAAGGCGTAGACCGCGCGCCGCGTGGCGAAACCCTCGCTGCCGATCGGCACCGGCCGGCCCCCCATCGACAGGTCGAGCGTCCCCGCTATCGCGAGGATCGAGTCGTGCATCTGCTCGAAGTCGAGCTGCCTCACGTTGGAGCGCCACTGGAGCCGGTTGTCGGGGTCCGTGTCCGCGTAGGCGGGGTTCCCCGCGCTCGATTCCTGGTAGACGCTGCTCAGCATGATGAGCCGCTGCAGCTTCTTGATCGACCATCCGCCCGACACAAACTGGCCGGCGAGGTAGTCCAGGAGCTCCGGGTCGGTCGGGGGCGCCGACTGGTTGCCCAGGTCGTCGGGCGTCGGGACGAACCCGGTGCCGAAGTGCTGCTGCCACACGCGGTTCACGAGGACGCGCGCCGTCATCGGGTTCGACGGGCTCGCGATCGCGCGCGCGAGCTCGAGGCGGCCGCTTCCCTCCTCGAGCGGAATCGGATGCTTCGGGTCGGGCGAGAGGATCGAGAGGAAGTGGCGCGGGACGACCGGCCCCTTGTTCTGGGCCTCCCCGCGCAACAGGACCGGGTAGTCCCGGGGCTTCGCCACGTCGATCAGGACGTCGGCCTTGGCGGGCGCGGCCGGCGTGAACTCCAGGTCGATCATCCTGCTGTTCGCGAGCGCGAGCTGCTTCACGAGCTCGCGCCGCTTCTTGGCGCGCTCGGCCTCGGGCAGGCCCGAGCGGCGCAGCTCGAGGAACTCCTCCTCGACCTTGGCCTTCGCCGCGCCCGCGGCCTCCATCTTTGCCAGGTAGTCCGTCAGCTCGGGGGTCTTGGGCTCCGGCCGCAGCCAGGGCTCCTCCCGGGGCTCGACCGTGTTGGCGAAGACGCCGTAGAGAGAGTAGTAGTCTGCGGTCGGGATGGGGTCGAACTTGTGGTCGTGGCAGCGCGCGCAGGAGACCGTGAGCCCGAGGAAGGCCTTCGACGTCACGTCGATCCTGTCGTTGATGATGTCGTTCTGGCTGTTCTCGAACCGGTTGCCGAGCGTCAGGAAGCCGAGGGCCGCGAGATTGGATTGGTCCGGGGCCGGCCCGTCCGGGCCCGCGCGCCGGCGCGCCTCGGAGAGGAGCCGGTCCGCGGCGAGCTGCTCCCTGATGAACTGGTCGTAGGGCTTGTCGCTGTTGAAGGCGTCGATCACGTAGTCGCGGTAGGTCCACGCGAACGGGTACCGCGGGTCTTCCCGCTGGGGCGTGTCCCCCTTGGTGTCGGCGTAGCGGGCGACGTCGAGCCAGTAGCGGCCCCAGCGCTCGCCGTAGTGGGGCGAGTCGAGCAGCCGGTCGACCACCCTGGCGAAGGCGTCCGGCGAGGTGTCGACCAGGAACCGCTGGACCTCGGCCTCCGTCGGGGGAAGCCCCGTCAGGTCGAAGGTGGCCCGCCGGATGAGCGTGTAGCGGTCCGCGGGCGGGTTCGGCTTCATCGAGCTGCCCTCCAGCTTCGCGAGGATGAAGTTGTCGACGGGCGTCTGGCACCACTTGGGATCGGCCACCGCGGGGACCTCCTGCTTCTTGACCGGCAGGAAGGACCAGTGCTCCCGGCCGACACCTCCGTAGGTTTGCGAGCTTCCCCGGGACACGAGCGACCTCGGGTCGGGCGCGCCCCGGCGGATCCACTCGGTCAGATCCGCGACCTGGCTGTCGGAGAGCTTCTCGCCCTTCGGGGGCATCTGCAGGTCGGCGTCCTTGTAGCTCACCGCGTCGATGAGGAGGCTGTCCTCGGGCTTGCCCGGCGTGATCGCGGGACCGGTATCGCCGCCGTGGAGCATCCCCTCGCGGGTATCGAGCATGAGCCCGCCCTTGATCTTGTCCGCGTCGCGGCTGTGGCACTTGTAGCAGCGGTCCGCCAGCAGCGGCCGGATCCGGGACTCGAAGAACTGAAGGTCTGGCCCCGTGGGAGCGGGAGTCGCCGCGACAATGTCGGCGGAGAGCCGCGCGGCGAACGCCGCAGCCGCCATCCCGAGGGCCGCCGCCTTTGCCCAGGCTCCCATTATGCGAGGATCGGCTGGACCACGCTTCCGGCCACGTCGGTCAGGCGGAAGTCGCGGCCGTTGAAGCGGTAGGTGAGTTTCGTGTGGTCGAACCCGAGCGTGCGCAGGAGCGTCGCGTGCAGGTCGTGCACGTGGACCTTGTCGGCCACCGCCTCGGCCCCGAACTGGTCCGTGGCGCCGTGGACGATGCCCCCCTTTATGCCGCCGCCGGCGAGCCAGACCGTGAACGCCCTGGCGTTGTGGTCGCGGCCGGGGTTGTCGTAGCCGTTGCGGTCCTTCGTCGGCTTGCGCCCGAATTCCCCGCCCCAGAGGACTACGGTTGAGTCGAGGAGCCCGCGCTGCTTCAGGTCCGCGAGGAGCGCAGCGATCGGCTGGTCCACCTCCTTCGCCTTCTTCGTGATCCGCTCCTGGAGGTCCTGGTGGTGGTCCCAGCCGTCGTGCCAGACCTGCACGAAGCGCACGCCGCGCTCGACGAGGCGCCGGGCGAGGAGGAGCTGCCGGCCCTGCGGCGTGTTGCCGTAGGCCGCGCGCATCGCCTCGTTCTCCTTGTTGAGGTCGAAGGCGTCCGTCGCCGCGGCCTGCATCTTGAAGGCGATCTCGTAGGACTCGAGGCGGGTCTCGAGCACCTGGTCGTGCTGGAGGTCCTGCTGCCTCATCGCATCCAGGCGCTTCACGAAGTCCATCTGGCGGACCTGCTCGCGGGTGCCGATGTAGGGGTTGCGGATGTTCTGGATCATCTGGCCCAGGGCGGCGTTCTGCGTGTTGACGCTCGAGCCCTGGAAGACGCCGGGCAGGAAGGCCGAGCCGTAGTTCGCGGCCCCGCCCGAGGGCAGCCCCCCGTTGCGCAGCGAGATGAAGCCCGGGAGGTTCTGGTTCTCGGTGCCGAGGCCGTAGACGACCCATGAGCCCATGCTGGGCTTCGTGATCCTGAGCGAGCCCGTGTTCATGAACACGGTCGCGACCTCGTGGGCCGGGATGTCCGTGTACATCGAGCGGACGACGGCCATGTCGTCCACGTGCTGGCCGATCCCCGGGAAGAGCTCGCTCACCTCGGTGCCCGACTTGCCCATCGGCGTGAAGCGGAAGGGCGAGCCCATTGCGACGCCGCTGTCGCCGATCGTGCGCCCGTCCATCCGGACGAGCTCCGGCTTGGGGTCCCAGGTGTCGATGTGCGAGGGTGCACCCTGCGCGAAGATGTGGATCACTGCCTTTGCCGTCGCCGGCAGCGGCGGCTTCCGGGGCGCGAGCGGGTTGCCGCCGGCCGCCGAACCGTCCTGGGCGGACGTCCCGCCCACCAGGTGCGCGGGGTCCAGCATCGTGGCAAGGCCGAGCGCACCGATGCCCATCCCCACGCGGTTCAGGAATTTCCGGCGTGTGAGGAAGTAGTCCTCCGGGTTGGTGGACACGCCACAGCAAGGGTGCTCGTGGGTCATCGTGGGATCATGCATAGGTGTTCGGGGCTCGTCTTGCAATCCATTGACGCCCCCCGGGCCCGGGGGTTTCACGGGGAGGCCGACGATTCCAGTTGATACGCCCCTTTTCCGGCATACCCTCCCAAATATCCTCGTTTAGGAGAGCCCGGGGGTCCCGGGCTGAGATGGCGGCACCTTCCGCTGCCAAATCCTTCGAACCTGATGCGTCTCACCACGCCGTAGGGAAAACAGGGCCGTCCGCGGCAAGCGGAGGGATCTGTGACCCGAATTTGGGGTGGGCGCTGCCGAACAGCCACACTCCCATGTCCCAACCCTCCGAAGCAACCACCGCCGGACACCGGCTCTTCCCGGCCTCGAGCCGGGTCTACCTGGAGGGCCCACGCGAAGGCCTGCGGGTCCCCGTGCGCGAGATCGCGCTCTCCCCCACCCGGCTGCCCGACGGCTCCGAGATCCCGAACGAGCCGGTCCGCGTGTACGACACGTCGGGGGCCTGGGGCGACCCGGACTTCCACGCCGACCCCGCGCGGGGGCTGCCGCCCCTGCGCGCCCCGTGGATCCACGCCCGCGGCGACGTCGAGGCGATCGCCGGCCGCGGCGTCCGCCCGATCGACGACGGCTACCTCTCCGAGAAGCACCGCGAGCAGGCCGAGAGCGAGGGCCGGCGCAACCCGATCAAGTTCTTCGACAGCAGCGCCCGAAAGGTCCTGCGCGCGAAGCCCGGCTCGCGGGTCTCCCAGCTCGCCTATGCGAAGCGGGGCATCGTGACCCCCGAGATGGAATTCGTCGCGATCCGCGAGAATTCCCGCCTCCCCGGCACGGGCGGGCCCTCGTCCTCGGCGTCGGGCGCCCGCACCGCACTCTGGCGCCAGCACCCGGGCATGGGCCTCGGGGCCTCGATCCCGCGCGAGATCACGCCGGAGTTCGTCCGCGACGAGGTCGCCCGGGGCCGGGCCATCATCCCCGCCAACATCAACCACCCGGAGCTCGAGCCTATGGTGATCGGCCGCAACTTCCTCGTGAAGATCAACACGAACATCGGCAACTCGGCCGTCGCCTCGTCGATCGACGAGGAGGTCGAGAAGATGCGCTGGTCGGTCAAGTGGGGCGGCGACACGCTGATGGACCTCTCGACGGGCCGGAACATCCACCAGACCCGCGAATGGATCATCCGCAACTGCCCGGTGCCGGTCGGCACCGTGCCGATCTACCAGGCGCTCGAGAAGGCCGCCGGACGGCCCGAGGACCTCACGTGGGAGATCTTCCGCGACACGCTGATCGAGCAGGCCGAGCAGGGCGTCGACTACTTCACGATCCACGCGGGCGTGCGCCTGCGCTCGATCCCCTCGACCGCGCGGCGCATGACCGGGATCGTCAGCCGCGGCGGCTCCATCATGGCCAAGTGGTGCCTCTCCCACCACCAGGAGAACTTCCTCTACACCCGCTGGGACGACATCTGCGACATCATGGCCGCCTACGACGTCTCGTTCTCGATCGGCGACGGGCTTCGCCCGGGCTCGATCGCCGACGCCAACGACGAGGCGCAGTTCGCGGAGCTGAAGACCCAGGGCGAGCTCACGGTCCGCGCCTGGGAGCGCGGCGTCCAGGTGATGTGCGAGGGCCCGGGGCACGTCCCGATGCACATGATAGCCGAGAACATGGACAAGCAGCTCGACTGGTGCAGGGAGGCCCCGTTCTACACGCTCGGGCCGCTGACGACCGACATCGCCCCGGGCTACGACCACATCACGAGCGCGATCGGCGCCGCGATGATCGGCTGGCACGGGACGGCGATGCTCTGCTACGTGACCCCGAAGGAGCACCTGGGCCTGCCGGACCGGGACGACGTCCGCGCGGGCGTCATCGCCTACAAGATCGCGGCGCACGCCGCCGACCTCGCGAAAGGCCACCCCGGGGCGCAGCACCGCGACAACGCCCTCTCCAAGGCGCGCTTCGAGTTCCGCTGGGAGGACCAGTTCAACCTCGCGCTCGACCCGGAGCGGGCCCGCGAGTACCACGACGCGACGCTCCCCCAGGACAGCGCGAAGACGGCGCACTTCTGCTCGATGTGCGGCCCGCAGTTCTGCTCGATGAAGATCACCGACGACGTCCGGCGCTACGCCGAGGAGCAGGGGCTCACGACCGAGGCCGCGATCGAGGCGGGCATGCGCGAGAAGTCCGGGGAATTCCTGGAGCAGGGCGGAGAGATCTACGTCGCAGCCGCCAAATGAACGCCACGGCCGAGTTGATCGAGGTCACGGTGAACGGGGCGCGCCGGCCGCTCCCCCATCCCGCGACGCTGCACGCGGCCGTGGTGGCCCTCGGCCTGCCGGGCCTGCGCGGCGTCGCCGCGGCCGTGAACGGCGAGGTGGTCCCCCGCCCGGCGTGGGAGTCGAGGACGCTCGCCCCCGGCGACCAGGTCCTCGTCATCCGGGCGACCCAGGGGGGATGACCGGAGGCAACGCCCCGATGCAGATCGTCGTCATTTCACCCGAATCAGTGGACCCCCGCGAGGTGGCCTCGATGGGCGCCTTCTTCGACGACGGCCTCGAGCGCTACCACGTGCGCAAGCCGTCGTGGTCCGCCGCCGACCTGGAGACCTGGCTCGGGGGCCTGCCGCCGTCCTGGAGGCCGCGTCTTGTCCTCCACCAGCACCATGCCCTCGTCGAGAAGCTGGGCCTCGGCGGCCGCCACGAGAAGGACTGGGGAGGGTATCCCGAGCCCGCGGGCATCAGCCGCTCCTGCCACGACCTCAATTCCTTGCGCAAGCACCTCCACCGCTACCAGTCGCTCCTTTTCGGCCCGGTCTTCACGTCCCTGACGAAGCCGTTCTACGGGCCGTCGCCGGACTTCCCGTGGGAGGAGCTCAAGGCCATTCTCACCGGACCCCGGGACGCCGGCAGCGCCCGCGTGCTCGCCGTCGGGGGAATCAAGTCCGACGGCCTCGCGCGCTGCGCGGAGCTGGGTTTCGACGGCGCCGCGGTGCTGGGCGCGGTCTGGAACGAGCCCGACCCCGCCCACGCCCACCGGGCCCTGCGCAAGGCCGCCGCGGAATTGGGGGCCGCACGCAATGCCGCTTGATCCCCGAAGGAGGTTTCCGGTGATGTGCCTGACCCAGGACGGGACGGGCCTCCCGCATGCCGTCCAGGCCGGCCGCCTGTGCAGCGCGGGGGCGCGCTGGATCCAGCTGCGCATGAAGGACGGCGACGACGACTACCGCCTCGACGAGGCCCGCCGCGTCGCGGCCGTGTGCCGGCGCCACCGCGCGATCCTGATCGTGAACGACCGCCTCGACATCGCGGTGGCGAGCGGCGCGGACGGGGTTCACCTGGGGGCGACCGACGTCGGCTGGGAGGAGGCCCGCCGCCGGATGGGCCCGGCCCGCATCCTCGGGGGCACCGTCAACAACGAGGACGACGCGGCGCGCGCCGTGCGCTGCGGCTGCCTGGACTATGCCGGGGTCGGGCCGCTGCGCTTCACGGCCACGAAGTCCAAGCTCGCCCCGGTGCTCGGCCTCCCGGGGATCCGCACGCTCGTCGCCGCGCTGGGCGGCATCCCCGCGTGGGCGATCGGCGGCATCGTCCCCGACGACCTTCCGATGCTGCGGGAGGCCGGGTGCGCCGGGGCCGCGGTCTCGTCGTACCTCCACCGCGGGGGAAGGCTCGAGAGGAACCTGGCCCGGCTCCTCGGCGCCTGGGTCGGCGCACCCGAGACAGCCCTTTATTCATGAGCAACGGACCCTTAGTCATCGCCGGCGTCCCCTTCACCTCCCGCCTCTTCGTCGGCACCGGCAAGTTCAGCTCGGGCGAGGCCATGCGCCTCGCGCTCGAGGCCTCGGGCTCCCAGATGGTGACCGTGGCGCTCGGCCGCGTGCGCACCGGAGGCGAACCCGACGACATCCTCGACCACCTCGATTCCTCCCGGTACCGCCTGCTCCCGAACACCTCGGGGACGCGCACGGCAAAGGAGGCGGTCCTCGCCGCCGAGCTCGCCCGGGAGGCCCTCGGGACGAACTGGCTCAAGCTCGAGATCCATCCCGACCCGAAGTACCTGATGCCCGACCCGATCGAGACGCTCGCCGCGACCGAGCAGCTCGTGAAGCGCGGCTTCGTGGTCCTGCCCTATGTCCACGCGGACCCGGTCCTGTGCAGGCGCCTGGAGGAGGCCGGGGCCGCCGCCGTGATGCCGCTCGGCTCCCCGATCGGCAGCAACCTCGGCCTCGAGTCGCGCGCCTTCCTCGAAATCATCATCGCCCAGAGCGGTGTGCCGGTCGTCGTCGACGCGGGCCTGGGCGCGCCGTCGCACGCGGCCGCCGCGCTCGAGATGGGCGCCGACGCCGTGCTCGTGAACACCGCGATCGCCGCGGCCGAGGACCCCGCGGCGATGGCCGCGGCGTTTCGCCTCGGCGTCGAGGCGGGCCGCGCCGCATGGGAGGCCGGGCTCGCCCATGCCGGGGCGGCGCACGCGAGCGCGACGTCCCCCCTCACCTCCTTCCTGGGAGGCGTCGGATCATGAACTTCATCGACAGCTGGGCCCGGCATGACTTCGGCGACGTCGCGCGCAGGGTCGCCTCGCGCACGCCTGCCGACGTCAGGCGCGCGCTCGGGCGGGCGCGGGGCTCCCTCGACATGGACGACTTCGCGGCCCTCCTCTCCCCCGCGGCGGCCCCTTTCCTCGAGGACATGGCCCAGGCGGCCCGCCAGGCGACCGTGGAGCGCTTCGGTCGCACGATGCGCCTCTTCGCGCCGCTCTATCTGTCGAACGCCTGCGCCAACGTCTGCACGTACTGCGGCTTCAGCGCGCACAACCGGATCCGTCGCAAGGTGCTTTCCGACGCCCAGATCCTCGCCGAGGCACGCGCGCTGCGCGCGCACGGCTTCGACAGCGTGCTCCTCGTCACGGGCGAGACGACCCGGGTCGGGCGGGACTACCTCGCGAACGCGCTGCGCCTCCTTAGGCCGCACTTCTCGGGCCTCTGGATCGAGGTGCAGCCGCTCCCGGAGGAGGACTACGCCGCGCTCGCCGGGGAAGGGTTGAGCGCGGTGCTCGTCTACCAGGAGACCTACGACCCGGCGGCCTACGCGCGCCACCACCTGAGCGGGACCAAGGCGGACATCGCTTGGCGCCTGGGCACGCCCGACCGCCTCGGGCGCGCGGGGGTGAAGCGGGTGGGACTCGGAGCCCTCTACGGCCTTTCCGACTGGCGCGCGGACGCCTGGTTCACGGGACTGCACCTGCGCCACGTGGAGACGGTGCACTGGCGCACGAAGACCTCCGTGTCGTTCCCGCGCCTTAGGCCCCACGAGGGCGCCGACATCCCGGTGACACCCTTCGGCGAACGCGACCTGGTGCAGGCCGCGTGCGCCTTCCGGCTGCTTTCACCGGGGGCCGAGCTGTCCCTCTCGACCCGCGAGAGCGAGTCGTTCCGCAACCAGGCGTTCCGGCTCGGCTTCACCTCGATGAGCGCGGGCTCGCGCACGAACCCGGGCGGCTACGCGAGCGAGCCCGATTCGCTGGAGCAGTTCGAGATCGACGACGCGCGCAGCCCCGCGCAGGTCGCGGCGTTCCTTCGCTCCCAGGGCTACGAGCCCGTCTGGAAGGACTGGGACCGTGCGTATGACGGGTTCGACGCACGGGCGCCGCAGGGACAGCAGGCGCTGGTCTCCTAGGCCTCCCCGCGATGCCGCTCTCCCCCGCCGAGATCCAGCGCTACCAGCGCCACCTCTCGCTCCCCGGCTTCGGGCCGGCGGCGCAGGAGCGCCTCAAGGCGTCGTCTGTGCTCGTGGTCGGCGCAGGGGGCCTCGGGTGCCCGGCGCTCCTCTACCTCGCGGCCGCGGGCGTCGGCAGGATCGCGGTCGTCGACCCGGACGCGGTCGAAATCTCCAACCTCCAGCGCCAGGTCCTCTACACCGAGGCCGACGTGGGGGCGAACAAGGCCGAGGCGGCGGCCCGCCGGCTGCGTGCGCTGAACCCCCTCATCCGCGTCGACGCGCACCCCGTGCGCCTCGACCGCTCGAACGCCCTGGAGCTCGTGCGCTCCTGCGACCTGACCGTCGACGGCTCCGACAACTTTCCCACGCGCTACCTCGTGAACGACGCCTGCGTGATCGCGGGCCGGCCCTTCGTGCACGGCGCGGTCCAGGGCTTCGAGGGGCACGTGAGCGTGTTCAACTGGAGGGGCGGCCCGACCTACCGCTGCCTCTTCCCGGAGCCCCCCGAGGCCGGCACGGTCCCCAACTGCTCCGAGGCCGGCGTCCTCGGCGCGGTGACCGGGATGATCGGCACGGCCCAGGCCTGCGAGGCCGTGAAGGTGCTCGCCGGCGTCGGCGAGCCGCTCTCGGGCCGGCTGATGGTCTGGGACACCCTCGCGATGACGTCCTCCCTCGTCGGCCTGCGCCCCGACCCGGGCCGCCGCCCGATCACCGAGCTTCCCCCCGAGGGCTACGGCGAAACCTGCGAGGATGAGGCCGTCCAGGACGAAATCGACGGGCCGGCGCTGCGGCGCATCCTCGACGACCGGGGCGTCGTGCAGCTGGTCGACGTGCGCGAGGGATGGGAGCGGGAGGCGGGCTCGATCGAGCCGTCCTTCCACATCCCGCTCCGGCACCTGGAGACGAGTACCCCCCGCGACATCCTTCCCCTGGACCCCGGCGTCCCCACGGTCGTGTACTGCGCCGTCGGCGTCCGCAGCCTGCGCGGGATCCGGATCCTGCGAGAGCGCCACGGGTTCAGGTCCGCGGTCAGCCTTCGCGGCGGCATGGCGGCCTGGACGCGATGAACTCCCCCTTCTGCGTGCTCACGATCGCGGGCTCCGACAGCGGGGGCGGCGCGGGCATCCAGGCCGACCAGCGCACGATCCGCGCGATCGGGGGCCACGCGCTGACGGCCGTGACCGCGGTCACGGCGCAGGACACCCGGCGCATCCGCTCGTGGGAGGCCGTGCGGGTGGCGCTCATCCGGGCCCAGGTCGAGTCCGCGCTCGGCGGCTACCCCGTGGCGGCGGTGAAGACGGGGCTCCTTCCCGGGCCCGGCGCGGTCCGCGCCGTCGCGGCCGCGCTCCGGCGACACCCGTCGCTGCCGCTTGTCGTCGACCCGGTGCTGGCCTCCTCGGGCGGCACCCGCTTCCTCTCCCCCGGCGGCGTGCGCACGCTCGTCGAGGACCTGCTGCCGCAGGCCGCCGTCACGACGCCGAATTGGCCCGAGGCGGCGGAGCTTTCGGGGCTTCCCGTGCGCACGCACGCCCAGGCCGCCAAGGCCGCGGCGCGGATCGCCTCCCGCTGCGGCCGCCCGGTGCTCGTCAAGGGGGGCCACGGCGACGGCGCCATCTGCCGGGACTGCCTGGCGATGCCCGGCCTGGCAGTCGAGTGGTTCGAGGGCCCGCGCATCGCGACGCTGAACACCCACGGCACGGGCTGCGTCCTCTCCGCCGCGATCGCCTCCTGGCTCGGGCGGGGCGCGGCGCTGCCCGAGGCCGTGCGGCTCGCCCGCTCCTTCCTGCTGCGCGGGCTCTCGCGAGGCCGCGGCCTCGACTGGGGCGGCGGCCGCGGCCCCGCCTTCTTCGGCACCCGGTAGGCACCCTTGAAAACCCCGATGAACCGTCTGCTGCGCCTGCTCCTCCTCTCGCTCCCCGCGGGAACGTCCTTTGCCGCGGGACTCGTCCCGGAATTCGCGACCACCGACCGCTACGTGACGAGCCCGACGATGCTCGTGCGCACCGGGGCGAACGGGGAGATCCGCGAGATCTGGTCGGGCATGGACGCGCGCCGGATGCGCCACGTGCCGCTCTTCCTCGAGACCTCGATCGCCGGCGCGATCCGCGACGGCGACGGCTGGCTCGACCTGCGCTCCCTCTCCTACCACCACGTCGGCACGAGGCCGGGCTATGTCCACCTGGTCTCCGACGACGGGCTCGTCTCGATAGAGATCTCCGCGGTGAGCCAGGCGGAGCTTTCGCCGATCTTCGTGCGCTACGCCTTCTCCCGCCCGGTGGACCTGCAGCTGTCGGCGACCTTCAAGTACCCCGACTTCATCCGGAACATCCACGCCGACGACCATGCGGGCACCGCGGAATTCACGACCGAGTGGCGCGACCAGAACGCGGCGCTGACGACAATGGGCGGCCCCGAGCTCATCCTCGCGACGCTGCCGGCCGGAGACACGGTGAGACTCGACAAGAACCTCATCGCCAAGCGCGTCAACTCCACGCGGGGCCTCGTGCTCTGCATCGACGCCACGGAGCGCTTCCTCGTGCGCCGGGCGTCGGGCACCTACGTCGAGGCGTGGGAGGACCTCCTCGGCGGCTTCCGCGACGTGGACGACGTCGCCGCGGGGCTGGTCTCCATTGAGACCGGCAACAAGAATCTGGACCGGCTCTTCCAGTGCTCGATCGACGCGATCGCCTCGCACCAGTTCGCCTCGGGCGACGTCATGGCGGACGTCTTCTTCTACCGGGACTCGTGGCTCAGGGACGGCTCGTACACGATGATCGGGCTCGCGCTCGCCGGCGACCACCGCGACGTCGACCGCTACTTCGGGTTCTGGTCGTCCCAGCGTGACTTCTCCGTCGGGGGCGAGCGCGAGGCGCAGCAGCCTGCGATCGGGATCACGTCGATGTGGCTCGCCTCGCGGGTGAGCCCGGACGGCACGGCGCTCCTCGGGAGGGTCTGGCCCTACGTGAAGTTCTACGGCGACTACTACGCCGGGCGCATCGCAAGGGAGGGCATGCTGAACGTGGCGGAGGAATGGATCTGCTTCATCCCCTCGCCCGCCAGCTGGCCCAACGCGGAGGTCTACAGCGGGCTGCGCGCGGCCGCGAAGATCGCCCGCAGGATGGGCCACGCGGACGACGCGGCGCGCTGGGACGCCTCGGCCGACCAGCTGAAGGACGCGTTCTCGAGGCAGGCCTACGACGCCGGCAAGGGCCGCTTCATCCCGATGGCGGGCCTGGCCGGCCAGTCCTTCACCGACCCGGACTACCCCAAGGCCGAGAGCCGCAACGGCCCGCTGCGCGACGACCGCGTCGACTCTGGCATGCTGATCATGGGCAGGCTCGAGGCCTTCGGCCGGAACCAGGGCATCGTCGCCGTGGACGACCCGCGCTTTGCGTCGACCCGTGCCGAGATCACGCGCGACCTCGAGAACCCGGACCATGCGATGTTCCGGTTCGGGGCGAACCCGTCGAGCCCCCACGCCCCCCAGGGCGAGCTCGACTGCTGGCCCATCGCCGGCTCCTGGGCCGCGCAGGACGAGTGGCTCCTCGGGAGGACGGACCTCGCGTGGCGCTACCTGCTCTCCGGGATCGTCGGCAAGAGGCATTTCGACCTCGACAAGGCGTCCTACTACCTCCCCGAGAACTGGGACCGCAAGGGCGCCACGGACAAGCCGCTCATCGTCTGGTCCCACGGGGAATTCGTGACGTCGACCCTGCTCCTCTTCCTCGGCCTCGACCTCGAGCCCGAGGGCGCGGACCTCGGGATCGCCCCCAGCCTGCCGCCGGGAATGGACGAGGCCAAGGTCACCCACTTCCACTTCAGGGGCTGGCAGCTGGACTTCCGCCTCGAGCGGCGCGGCGCGCTCGTCGACGTGACGATGGATCCGACCAACACGGAGGGGGGTTCCCTCGTGGTGCGCCTGCCCTTCGGCCGGACGCTCAACCTGCGCAGCGGAGAGACCCAGCGCTTCACGGTCGAGCCGGCCCGGTACTACGAGGCGTTCGGCCGGTCCGCGAACGCCGCCGAGCGGGCGGGAGTCATGTCGCGGGTCCTCCTCGGGAGGGACCCGCCAGGCGACACGCAAAAGATGACCCCCGCCGAGCTCGAGGCCTTCATGGTGGCGACCGAGTCGGCCTACGCGCCGGCGAACGAGTGACGCCTCAGGGAATCAGGTAGACCTCGACGAGACCGACGCCCGACGTGCCGTTGACCCCCGAGAGCTGGAGCGTGTAGCTGCCCGCCGGGAGCGTGACGACCATCGCGCTGTCCGCCGATCCGGCGGGAATGGCGAAGGCGCCGACGGCGCTCATGTCGGACGCCGTGGCCTGGCGGACCGTCGCAGAGACCGACGAGGGCCCCGCCACCGAGGGGTTGCCCCAGCCGGTGTTGGTCGTGATCACGGCGCCCGTCGAGTCGTAGAGCGCTATCGACGGCTGCGCGACCACGCCCGAGACGTTGAAGGTTGCCAAAGTCGGGCCCACGCCACGCAGCAGCAGCTGCACCGGTACCGCCCCCTCGAGGACGAAGCCCGCGATCAGGATGTTGGCGCCCGTCCCCACGTTCGCCCGTGCCGAGATGTTGGCGAGGTAGGCGGTCGGCGCTCCGGTGTCGGCGTCATAGATCTCGGCCAGCGCGACCCCGGTCGAGGTGCCGATGCCCGAGAGCTGCGACGTGTACGAGCCCACGGGCTGGAGGGTCAGGATGACGGAGTCGGCGGAAGTCGCGGGAAGCGCGAACGCCCCCACCTGGGCCATCGTGCTCGCGAGGAGCGCGCTGCCGCCCCAGGAGGCGTCGGACGTGAGCGTCGTGCCGGCGGACGAGAAGAGCGTGAGATCAGGCTGCGCCAGCGCTCCGGTCACGTTGAATTCCGTCCCGAGCGTCGGGCCCACCCCGCGCAGCAGCACGTTCTTGCTTCCCG
>Ga0181537_10001628_pt1 | contig 20452 bp, 14 predicted proteins | sample PEATcosm2014_Bin_39_FD_119765 | JGI IMG/M metagenome (GOLD analysis project Ga0181537, IMG submission 119765) | Peatland microbial communities from MTU Mesocosm Facility, Houghton, MI, USA - PEATcosm2014_Bin23_10_metaG | ecosystem: Environmental > Terrestrial > Soil > Wetlands > Peat | place... | reverse complement strand
GAACCGGCGACACATCCACGTCGATATGATCGGCCATCAACTTCACGGTCTTCGGATTTCCTGAGAGCTTGATCACCGGCTCAATGGGATTGCCGATCACGTTGCCCTGTCCGGTCGGGAACAGGTGCACTACCGCACCAGAGGCCGCCCACAGCGTCACGGCTTCTGCCGCTGCGCTCGACGTGTCCATGAACCACAGGCCCTTGTCTGTGGGCACTTCTGCCGGTTTCAGGCAGCCGACAAACTTCGTATGCTTGCCCAGTTTCTCCACGTTGCCCAGCGCCTTCTCTTCGATGGTCGTCAATCCACCGGCAATGTTGCCCTTCGTCGGCTGCGACTCGGAGAGATCGTCGGTCTTCTCGCCGAAGACCAGCTTCTGGTAGTCGTCGAACATGGCCTGGAACTGCGCGCGCACCGTTTCATTCGCGGCCTTGGAGGCCACAATGTGCTCGGCGCCGGTCAGTTCCGTAGTTTCTCCGAAAGACGCCATGCCACCGAGGTCGCAGTGCTTGTCAATCACGTTGCCGACTGTGGGACAGCTTGAAAGTCCGGTGGTGGTGTCACTCTCGCCGCACTTCACGCTAATGTAGAGCTCGCTGAACTTGCATTCCGTCCGCTGCAGCTCCGTCGCCCACTGCACAAACTCCTTCGCCTTCCTTGAAGCCTGCGCAATGCACGCGATGTCGCCCTGACCTTCGATCGAAAATCCGGCCACCGGCTTCCCGGTCTTCGCAATGCCGTCCACGATCTTCTGCGTCCATCCCGGCTCGATACCAATCACGATCGCGGCGGCCACATTGGGATTCGAGCCGGTACCGATCATGGTGCGGAAGAAGAGCTCGAGATCCTCGCCGAACTGCAGGCGTCCATAGGCGTGGGGCAGGCCCAGTGTTCCCTTGATGTTGTTGGCCACGGCCTCTGTCGCGGCATTCGAAATGTCGTCCACGGCCAGGATAATCACGTGATTGCGAACGCCCACGCGTCCGTTTTCACGCCGATACGCATGAATTGTCTGGTCCTTCATTATGCCCACCTCTTCGTCTTCAGGTTCTGCACGTGCACGTGTTGCCCGGCCTTGACCGGCTGCACGATTTTTCCAATTTCGCAGCCATACTTGATTACCGTATCGCCCACGGCCAAATCCTTGAGCGCCAGTTTGTGGCCCAGCGGAATATCCTGCGCCGCCTTTGCCGTCAGCGGTTTGTTGGTTGAGAGATCCCGGCCAGTCAATTGTGTTCCGGCCGCGATATCCACGACGGCCACGCCAACCGTGTCCGCTGTATCGTGAACGAGAAATTGAATCATCGTAGTTGCTCCTTCATCTATTCCTTCCGTGAAAATGTCACATTCCGCCAAAGGAGACATGCTTCGTCTCCAGAAAAGCTTCTAATCCTTCGCTGCCAAGTTCGCGGCCCCATCCGCTTTGCTTCACGCCGCCGAATGGGGCGTTGCTCGTGGTCGGCGCGCCGTCGTTGATGCCCAGCGTTCCCGCCTCGATCCGTTCAGCCAGCCGGAAGATGCGCGCGATGTCACGCGTCATCGCGTAGGCGCTCAGCCCGTACTCGCTGCTGTTCGCCAATTCGATAGCCTCATCTTCGGTTTCAAACGTTGTGATGGGCGCCATCGGCGCAAACGTCTCCTCGTGCATGCACAGCGACGACGCGCCGACTCCATCGATGACCGTAGGCTCCAGAAAGTAGCCCGTCGATCCCATGCGTTTGCCGCCGCAAAGCACTTTTCCGCCGCGGCCCACGGCTTCTTCAATCTGCGCCAAAGCCGCGTCCAGCGCCTGCTGATTGATAAGCGGTCCGATGTCGACGCCCGGCTCCAGTCCGGGACCGGTCTTCAGCTTTTGCACTCCGGCAACAAACCGCTTCACGAACTCATCATGAATCGAGCTCTGCACATAAATGCGATTAGCCGCGATGCACGACTGCCCGGTGTTACGGAACTTCGCGACCAGCGCCTCCTGCACCGCCTGGTCCAGGTTGCAATCGTCGAAGACCAGCAGCGGAGCGAGTCCACCCAACTCTAGCGAAAGCGGCTTGATCGATTGCGCCGCACCCTTGATCAGTTCCCTGCCTACCTCAGTCGAACCCGTGAATGTGATCTTGCGGCAGATGGGATTGGTCAGGAACTCTTCGGCAATCATCCGTGCGCTGCCGATCACAAGCTGGAAAACGCCGCCAGGAATTCCGGCCGACTCAACACACTCGGCGAAAGCGATTGAACTGAGCGGCGTCTGCGAAGACGGCTTGAGCACCACGGGGCAACCCGCGGCCATCGCCGGAGCGGCCTTGCGAATGCCTAGAACCAGCGGAAAATTCCACGGGGCAATCGCGCCCACTACGCCAATCGGCATCTTGACCACCATGTTGCGCTTGCCTTGTACCTGGTGCGGAATCAGCCTTCCGTACGCTCGCCGGCCTTCCTCGGCAAACCAGCGCAGATGGTCTTCAGTCATCGCCATCTCGCCTTTGCTCTGCGCCAGCGGCTTACCGTTTTCAAGCGTGATCAGGCGGGCAATCTCGTCCGCGCGCTTATGCACCTCGTCGGCTACGCGAAACAGAAATGCGCCGCGCTCCTTGGCCGTGATTCCGCGCCACGCAGGGAATGCCGCCTGCGCAGCATCAAACGCCGCATGCACCTGATCCCGATCGAGCGCCGAAACGCTGGCAAATTTCTCGCCCGTCGCCGGGTTCGTGACCTGGATCTTCTCACCGGTCTTAATCCACTTCCCGCCGAGATACACCTTGTACGATTTTTGCTCTTCGCCGCTCATCCGTTTTGCCTCGTCGCCATCAATTAACCATCGTAACCGAATACAGAGACCGGTCTATTGGCCCGCTTCCTAGTCCCACCACTCCAGGTTCAGCGCTCTCGCAAGTCTCCGGAACGTCTCTTGCTGCTTGCCAAACGAAAGCAGCACATGATGCGGCATACCCGCGTGCACCAGACGGTCGAAACGCGCCGGCACGTCACCGCCGCACGCTGTTTCCGCGACTTCGACCAGCACCATGTTCCCAGTCACCTTGCGCCGCGGCGCGACCGAGCGCCCTTCAAATGCCGTCATATGGTAGCGGCCGTCGCACCGCCATAGCCGCGTAATCGTCACGTCCTCGTTGATGCGAAGGCTTCCGTCCACCACCATCGGCTTCACGATATTGAAGTGCTTGGCCAGCGTCGGCCCACCTTCGCAGCCCACCGGGTTGCACATATCCATCGGCGCCATGCCCGGATGCCAGAAGAAGATGCTGTCACGATCGTGCTCGAGCCAATCGCTCAGGTACCCGGTCCCTGCTCCCAACTCGCGGCTCATCAGGCTGCCGATGGACCCATCCACATCGCCTTCAATCGAAACCGCGACCCTCTCCGTGCCGAGCCGCGAAACCGCCAGGTACGGCCACTGCCCGATCATGTTCGGCAGTTCGGGCCAGCATTGAATCGTAATCGCGTCCAGCCTTTCCTCTTCCATCAGCTCCCGCATAGCCAGGTAGCAACGCGAACTCATGGGCAAATCTTCCTTCGTCACATCGCGCATCGGCAGCTTCAGGTCGAGAACGCGCTCCACATCTTTGCGTGCGGCATCGTCGGAGATCGCGTGCACGCGATCGACAAACTGCGGCAGGCTCAACGGGTGCATCTGCGTGCCCAGAGTTCTCTGAATCAGGAACGGATCAGCCGCGAGATCGATAAATCCTGGAGCATGCGTTCCGATCACACCGACCTTTGCACCGCGCAGCACGCCCACGGTGCGCGCGATGGCGATCGCTCGCGCCAGATCCGCGCGCAACGTCGCGTCATCGGGATCGCCGTATACCAGTTCAAATGCGTGACCCGCCTGCCGCAGTGTCGATCCCCACAGATGTTGCCCCACCAGCGAGCACGAGCTCACCTTGCCATCGCCCGGCCGCTCCGGCGTGGCCCACAGCACGACGGGATCGGGCCACTGCTGCGCCACCGTCAATGCCAATTGCCCATTCCCCATCGAAGGATGCAGCATCACCAACGCCTGGCAACCGGCCGCACGAATCTTGTCGAGCGCCACCTCGATCGTGGCATCGTCGATGACCGGCGTCTCGGCTCCAACCGTCGCGTAGCTCATATCTTTAAGCGCGGTCAGGGCGCGCCCGCAAATGATCTGGTTCCATTCCTGGTCGAAGCCCGGGCGCTTGCGTCCGAGGATCAGCACGCCAATCGGTTTTTGCGCGGCTGCTGTTACAGACTCTTGCATGTTCATCCTTTCCACACAACGCATCAATTCGTATAGCGGACAAAGTACGGCGTCAGTTTGCCCACCAATGGTTTTACGTAATCGAAAAACTTGTCGGCCACGGGAATCGCTGCGTCCAGAATCCACTCCGCCGGAAGCGGCCGTTCCGCGTCCGCGACCTCACTCAAGGGAACCAACTCGTATCCGTTTTTGCTCGCATGCTTAAGAGGCAGCAGCGACACCATCTTCTCCGTTTCCCCCGCGGCCAGCGCGTGCACTCCCGCGCGGCCAACCAACTCGGCGTCTTTTTGGTCCTGCGCTGATACCTGCGTCATGGCAGCTCGCGCAATCAGTCCCGGCTTTTCCGTGCGGCAGCGTATCTTCAGCATCTCTCCCACCAGATTCGCCATAAACTGTCCCACCCCGCCCGTCATGGGCCGCGCCAGCGGATCAAGATGCGTGGCATCTTTCAGCTCGTACACGAGGCTTCCGTCGGGATTGCGTATGCCTTCGGTCGCCACCACAATCGCCCAGCCATATTTGGTCACAATTTGGTCGAGATCCGCCAGAAACTTCTCCGCATAGAACGGTTTCTCCGGGAGATAAATCAAGTGCGGCGCATCGGCGTCTCTGTCCTTCGCCAGCGCCGTTGCCGCCGCCAGCCAACCAATGCTGCGCCCGATCACTTCAAGAATCGTCACCGGCTGGGGCAAGGAGCGAATATCCATCCCCAGGTCGCGCGTCGTCTGCGCCATATACCGGGCCGCGCTTGCAAAGCCCGGGCAGCGGTCGGTCATGGCAATATCGTTGTCCACGGTTTTTGGCACTCCGATCACTTGCACTGAGAATCCGGCATCGCGGCAGTGCTTGCTCACCAGTGCGGCGCCCTTCATGGTGCCGTTGCCGCCCATGAAAATCACGGATCGGATATCGCGCCGGCGTAGGTTCTCGACCATGCGCTCGTAATCGCCGTCTGACGGCTTGTAGCGGGAGGAACCCAGCGCCGCGCCCGGACTATTGCGCAGCAGTTCGAGCTCGCCGGCGGTCATCTGGTCAAGCTCGACGATGTCATCCTGCACCAGTCCTCGCATGCCGTAGCGGGCGCCAAACACGCGGCCCAACCCGGGCTGACTCACTCCCTCTGAAATTGTGCTGGCCAAACTGGCGTTGAAGACGGCCGTGGGTCCGCCGCCTTGCACGATCATCAGATTTCCCACGCCCATCCGGGTCCTTCTCTCCTTATCCGCGGCCAAGACATGATTCCCAAAGGGCATTCGTGCGCGTTGCACATTGCCCAGCACACGCCGTGATTACGCAGTTGCCACAGCGCGGGATTCCAGCTCGGCAAGACGCTTGACCAGCAGCGTTTCCAGTTCGACTAGAGCGGCGGAAAAGCCTTCAATGCCTTCTTTCAATTTGTCGGTGGCCATGCGATTGGCGGCGAGGTGGCGCTCGAAGCTCTCCTTGCTATCTACGACGATTTTCTCAATCGGCATCGCTTTCGCTGCTTCCACGCTGAGCCTCGGCGTCAGTTCGTCCTCGACAGCTTCCAGTTCAGCCAGTACTTTCGGAGCGATCGTCAGCAGATCGCTGCCAGCCAGCTCGCGCACCTGGCCAACATTCCAAAAGCTCGCGCCCATGACTTCGGTCTTGTAGCCATATTTCTTGAAGTAGTTGTAGACCGCGGTCACGTGAATCACGCCGGGATCCTCCGCGCCGAAATATTCTTTTCCAGTTTCCTTCTTGTACCAATCGAGAACGCGGCCGCAGAACGGCGAAACCAGCGTGGCTCCGGCCTCAGCCGCCGCAACGGCCTGGAACGTTCCAAAAATCAGCGTCAGATTGCAATGGATGCCTTCCTTCTCCAGCACCGCTGCAGCCTGTGTGCCTTCCCACGTCGCGGCAATCTTCACCAGAATCCGCTCGCGCGAAATGCCTTCCGCTTCATACTGCGCAATAATGCTGCGCGCCTGCGCGATGCTCGCATCAGTCTCGTAAGAGAGGCGCGCGTCCACTTCGGTCGACACGCGTCCGGGAACAACGGCGAGGATATTCTTGCCCCACGCAATGCCCAGCCGGCGGAAGGCCAGGTTGGCAACCGCTTGATCGCTCGCGCTCGTGCCCAATTCCTTGCGCGCGCTTATCAGCTCCCCGTCCAGGATGGGCTGATACTTGGGCATCTTGGCCGCGTTGGTAATGTGCGAGGGGTTGGTCGTGGCGTCCTGCGGCTTGAACCGCTCCATGGCTTCGATATCGCCTGTGTCCACGACGATCACGCTATGCTTGCGTAGCTGTTCCAGAAGATTCTGCGGCATGATTCCTCCCGCGAAGCTTTTAATGCCCGATTGCATGCGTCTGGCGCTTGTAGACCGAATCTTCCCGGCCAATCGTCCCAGCAAAAGCCTTCGATTCTATGAGCCAGAGGAGTTTTCTACCCCCTGCAACGCAGGAGAATAGTATTATCGATTGCAAACGATTGTCAATTCAAATTATCTCATAACCGGCCCTTGTTCGGATTCCCTGGAGCCTTCAGCCGTCACCTATTTCAGGCAGCATAGTCTCTCTGGATTCAGGGTAAGACAGTGTCTTCGCAACTCCATCGTTTCGCTTGACTTGGAGTCCACCTGCGCCCCGTTCCGCCGAACTTCTTGACAGTGCTAATCAATCGTAATAGATTTCTCCTGCCTTTTAGTTCACGATTTTCGGGCCACTTCTCAACTCGTTCCTCTCAACAGTGGCCCGCACGTCAATCATGCACGCTTGCCCAGTTTCTTGATCGGTTTTGAGGAGAAATCACCATGCCTACCAGAAGAGAGTTTGTCACGGGTGCGGCGGCCGGCGTGGCCGCATGCGCTTTGGCGCCGCGCGCCTTCGGCAAGAAAATGGATCGCCCCCTCGGCGTGCAGCTTTACACCGTGCGCAGCCTGGTCGATAAGGACTTCTCCGGCGTCCTCGCCGCCATTCGCAAAATCGGCTATCGCACCGTGGAAACTTATGTAGCCGAGTACAAGATGTCCGCGAAGGATCTGCGCCAGTCCATTCTCGACGCGGGCCTCATCGCTCCCAGCGGCCACTTTGCCTACAACGATTTCGGCACGCGCATGGACTACGCCAAAGAGCTGGGCCTGGAGTGCGTGGTGTGTTCGTCGGTCCCGGGCACGGTGGGCAACTCTGCCGATGGCTTCAAGCAAGCGGCCGATCAATATAACGCGTGGGGCGAGCAAGCCAGGAAAATGGGACTGAAGTTCGGCTTTCACAACCACAACTCGGAGTTCAAGGCATACGGCGGCCTGACCGGCATCGACATACTCCTCCAGAACACCGATCCCGCACTTGTCTCGTGGCAGATGGACTGCTACTGGGTGGCGCAGGCTGGCTTCGATCCCGTCGAGATGCTCAAAAAGCACGGAAAGCGCATGCAGTCGCTGCACGTAAAGGACCGCAAGCCCAACTTCCCCACGTCCACCGACACGGGCCCCGGCTCCGCGCATTTCACTGAAGTCGGCACGGGCACGCTCGACTGGACCACGATCCTGCATCTCGCTGGTGAGGATCGTATTCCAAACATGTACGTCGAGCAGGACCAGACTGATCTCCCACCGCTCGAAAGCCTGCAAATCAGCTACACCAATCTCATCAAATTCCTGAACGCGTGATCTAATCCTCACCTCAGCAATTCCGTCAGTGATCGACCGATTGCTGACGGAAGGCCGGCATGCTGGCATGCGCCCAGCCGCAGGTCGTCCAAGGCGAATCCTGTTCTCCTTGGCCGCCGCGGCAGGACCGCGAACCACCGAATAAATCGCGCACCATTTTCTTTTCCCTGTAGGCTGATGCTTTTCGAGTAGAATTGAGCGAATTCTCGGATAGCTCGCTCTCTTTGTGACACTCCAGAAACTGTATGGAAGGGCCTGTTTCGGGCAAGCGGAATGGTTCAACTCGAGCTATTTCTATTCCCCGGAGAAGGTCAAAACCGATGAACCCTGTTTCGAGTGATCCCGTTGTAACGGACTCCGCCGGCTCTCCCATCAGCGCCGCACCGCGCGGTCGCCGCGGCTTCTGGGCGTTAATTGCCACGCAATCCCAGGGCGCATTCAGCGACAACATCCTGCGCAATCTGCTGCTCTCCATCGTCATCGGGATGAACTTGGCGCAGACCCAGCGCGAGACGTTCGTCTCGGTGGTCACTTTCCTGTTCTCAGTGCCGTTTCTGATCTTGAGCATGCCCGGCGGCTGGCTTGCAGACCGCTTCAGCAAGCGCCAGGTCACGATCTGGACCAAGGTCATGGAGTTCGGATCGATGCTGCTCGCGACAGCCGGCCTCGCGACGCACACGCTCGCGCTTTCGCTTGTCGCGCTCACGCTGGTCGCCAGTCAAGCGGCACTATTCGGCCCTTCGAAGTATGGTTTGCTTCCGGAGTTGTTGCCGGAGAAAAGCCTGTCGTGGGGCAACGGCGTCATCGAGCTTTACACGTTTCTCGCCATCATCCTGGGGACAGTTGCCGGCGCGTGGATGGGCGAGCATTTCGCCGCGAACGAGGTGTACGCCGGCTACGTGCTGCTTGGTCTCTCCGCGATCGGCTTCATCACCAGCCTCAGCGTCGACAAAGTTCCAGCCGCGGCGCCGGAAAAACCCTTCCGCATTAATATCGTCGGCGACCTCTGGGTGCAGATCGGGAAAATGCGCAAGGACAAGGCGCTGTTTCTCGCCGTGCTCGGCAACACCTATTTCTGGTTTCTTGGCTCTCTGCTCTTTTCCACCATCGTCATCTACGGGCCCGATGTGCTGCACGTCGGCCAGACCAAAACCGGCTACCTGAATGCCATGCTCGCTGTAGGCATCGGCATCGGCAGCATGGCCGCCGGATGGGTGAGCGACAACAAGATCGAGTACGGCTTGATTCCGCTCGGGTCCATCGGCATGACGTGCACCGGCCTCGCGCTCGGCATCACGCCGCATGGCATGGTCGGATCGGCAGTGCTACTCGGCATGTTGGGCTTCTGGGCCGGATTCTTCGCCGTGCCGGTCAACGCGCTCATCCAGCACAAGCCTGCGGACGAGGACAAGGGTGGCATCATCGCGGCCGCCAACTTGCTCTCCTTCGTAGGCATCGCACTTTCCTCCGTCGTCTACTTCGTCTTTACCGAATACGTCCACCTCGAACCGCAAGGCGTCATCGTCGCCGCGTCCTGCATCACCGCCCTCGCCACGGTCTACGTTCTCTATCTGCTCCCTGAGTGGTTCGGCCGATTGATTCTTTTCTTCGCCACGCGCACCGTCTATCGCGTGCATGTGATCGGTCGCGATAATTTCCCCGAAAAAACCGGCGCCCTTCTGGTGTGCAACCACATGTCACTCGTCGATGTCGCGCTCCTCATCGCAGCGACTGATCGCCCCATCCGCTTCATCATGTACCAGGGCATTTACGACCAACCCCTCATCAAACCTTTCGCCAAAATGGCGAAGGCCATCCCGATTTCGAGCGAGCTACATCCGCGCGAGATGCTGCACTCGCTCCACGTAGCCAGCGACGCATTGCGCAACAACGAAATCGTCTGCATCTTCGCCGAAGGGCAGATCACGCGCACTGGCCAGATGCTTCCCTTCCGCCGCGGCCTGGAGCGCATCATGAAGGACATTGCGGTGCCCATCATTCCGGTGAACCTCGATGGCGTGTGGGGCAGCATCTTCAGCTTTGCCCGCGGACGTTTCTTGTGGAAGGTGCCGCATCACATTCCCTATGACGTCACGGTGAGCTTCGGCAATCCCATGCCGCCCGCGTCCACGGCCATCGAAGTCCGTGCGGCAGTGCAGGAATTGCAGGCCGTCGCTTTTGAAACGCGCAAGCCGCACATGAAGACTCTCGACCGCGCCTTTGTGCACACGGCCCGCCTGCATCCGCGACAGTTCTTCATGGCCGATGGCAAAACGCCGCGCGTCTCCTTCGCATCGGCGCTCGGCAAGACCATCTTTATCGCGCGCCGGTTGCGGCATCAAGTTGGCGACCAGCCCATGATCGGCATGTTGATTCCCCCCAGCGTCGGCGGCGCACTCGCCAACTACGCGCTCATGCTCGCGGGCCGCGTGCCGGTCAATCTCAACTACACCGCGTCCAACGAAATCATTGCCAGCTGCGCTCAACAGTGCGGCATCGATGTGGTAATCACATCCAAGGCGTTCCTCGAGCGCCTTCCCAACCTGGCCATCCCGGGACGGACCGTGCTGATCGAAGACGCCCTCGCCGCGCCGCGCATGAGTGAGAAGCTGGCCGCGCTGGCGCTGGCGTGGCTCATGCCTACCGGATTACTCAAGCGCGTACTCGGCGCACAAAGAACCCCACGCAGGGATCCTACGGGCGAGCACGCTCCTACTGCGAGCGATCAGCGAGCGGCTGCCCCACGCAGTGGCCGCGCCGCACAAATGGATCAGCTGGCCACTGTCATATTCTCCAGCGGCAGCACCGGCGATCCCAAGGGCGTCATGCTCACGCATTTCAACATCAAGGCGAACATCAGCCAGGTCTGCCAGGTCTTCATGCTCGGCGGCCGCGACAAAATTCTCGGCATCCTGCCCTTCTTTCATTCCTTCGGATTCACCGCCGGGCTCTGGCTGCCCGCCGTGCACGGTGTGGGCGTGGTCTTTCATCCCAATCCACTCGACGCGCAGGTTATCGGTGCGCTGGTTGAGAAGTACCAGGTCACATTCCTCGTCGCTACGCCCACGTTCTTGCAAGCCTACATGCGCCGCTGCAAGCCCGAGAGCTTTGGCTCATTGCAATACGTACTCGTGGGCGCGGAGAAGCTCCAGGAGCGCGTCGCGCTCGCCTTCGAGGACCAGTTCGGCATCCGTCCGCTGGAGGGCTACGGATGCACGGAGTGCTCGCCGATCGTCGCGGTGAATGGCAAGGATTTTCGCGCTCCGGGATTCCGCCAGGTGGCTGCCAAGCGCGGCAAAATCGGCCACCCGCTCCCCGGCGTCTGCGTCAAAATCGTCGACATCGACACCGGCCAGCCCGTCGTGCCGGGAACCGCGGGCATGCTGCTCGTCAAAGGCCCGAACGTGATGCGCGGCTACCTGGGCAAGCCGGAGAAGACGGCGGAAGTGTTGCACGACGGCTGGTACACCACGGGCGACATCGCCACCATGGAGGAGGACGGCTTCCTCGCCATCACCGATCGCCTCTCGCGCTTCAGCAAGATTGGCGGCGAGATGGTACCGCACATTCTCATTGAAGAAAAGCTGCACGAGCTGGCCGACTCCACCGAGCAGGTCTTCGCCGTCACCGCGGTGCCCGACGAGAAAAAAGGCGAACGCATCGTCGTCGTTCACACGCTGACCGCAGCGCAACTAGCGCCGGTCCTCGAAAAGTTCGCGCAGTGCGACCTGCCCGCCCTATGGAAACCAAAACCCAGCCAGTTCGTTCACGTCGACGCCATCCCGGTGCTCGGCACAGGCAAAATGGATCTGCGCGGCATCAAGGCCCTCGCAGCGGCCCTGTCGACCCCGGTCGAAGCCGCCAGCGAACCCGACAGTCAGGTTTGACCTCAATCGAAGCACAACCGGCATTTACTCGTAGCGCAGAGCCTCGATCGGGTCAAGATTCGCCGCGCGGACGGCGGGAATCATACCGCTCACAAGCCCGGTGACGACGAGGATGACCGTGGCAATGGCGATTGAGCCGGGGGTGATGATGAGACGGATGTCGGCGTCCGATGCATTTTGCGCAATTTCACTGTAGAACGGAATGCGCCCGACCGTGAAAGAAATCAGGAAGGCAAGCGCAATTCCGCACACTCCGCCGACGCCCGTAATGGTGAGCGCTTCAGCAAGGAATTGCACCAGGATCTGGCCGCGGCGCGCACCCAGCGCTTTTTCAATGCCGATTTCGCGCGTGCGCTGCTGCACGGCCACCAGCATAATGTTCATCAGGCCAATGCCGGCGATGCCCAGGGTAAGCGCGCCCACCATAGAGAGCAGCACCTGCAACGCGACAGACAGGATGCGGAATTGCGACAACTGCGTCATCAGGTTGGCTACAAACATTGCGTTGTGGTCGGTGGGCGTAAAGTGATGCGCCGCGGCCATGGTGGCGCGCAAGGACTTTTCGATCTGTAAGTGGTCGCCGCGATAGCTGAACCAGATACCGTCGAGATAATGCGTATCTTTGAGATCGCTCATGGTGCTGAAGGGGATATAGATGATGCGATTGCGATTGTCGTCGCCGCCTTCCTGCATCTTGGGTTTGAGCACGCCGATCACGGTGAAGATCACGCCGTTCAGGCGGATGCTTTCGCCCACCGTCCACTCGCCGGAGAAGAGCTTGGTTTTGGCCTCAGAGCCAATCACGCAGACGTGGGCTCGCTGCTCCTCTTCTTCGCCGCTGAAAAAGCGGCCCGCACCGGTATCGAGCTTGAATATGTCCTGGAACACCGGGCGGACGCCGTCGACCTCCCACGTGTACGTGTGCAGGTCGTTTTGGACGGTGGCATTGATCCATTCGTTCGGCGAGATACGGTAGACGCCGGCAACGCTGTCGGCGACGCGGTCCACATCGTCGAGGGTGAACTGCACTTTAACCCCGGCCTTGTCGCCACCTGCCTGCTGGCTGGTACGGCCGGGAAAGAAGCCGATGGTTTCCGTGCCCCACTGCGCAAAGATGGCCTCGATGGCTTTGCTGAATCCGGCGCCGTAGCCCAGCAGCACCACCACTGTGGCGATGCCCCACGCCATGCCCACCATCGTGATGGCGGTGCGGCGCCAGTTATAGAGCATCGCCTCCCAGGCTTGCGCCAGAATGTCTCTCAGCATCGCCGCAACTTCCTCTCAGCGTAGTGCACCAAAATGCTGCCTCGTTCCCTTATTCCCTTGGTCCCTGTGTTATTCCCTGCGCAGCGCCTCAATCGGATCGAGAGCCGCGGCTTTGCTGGCAGGATAGAGCCCGGCCACGATGCCGCAGATGGCCAGCGACCCCACAGCCAGAGCAGCGGACCAGGGCACCAGGCGAGGCGGGTCCCAGCCCGGCATCTTGCCCGTGAGCGCCTCTTGAAGCAATGCCATAAACGCCCCAGACAGGACCACGCCAATGAGGCCGCTGATGCCCGTGAGCAGCAGTCCTTCCCAGAAAAATTGCGCCAGGATGCTGCCCCGCGTAGCTCCCACCGCCTTCATCACGCCGATCTCATGCGTCCTTTCCGTCACTGAAACCAGCATGATGTTAATGATCCCCACCGCTCCCAGGCCCAGCGTCACAAGACCGACACTGCCAAGAAAAAAATCCATGGCATCGAAGATCGCGGCAATCGTCTGCTCGGTGTGGATAGTGTTCCACTCCTCGAAGGCATCGGTGAGCGAGGGGTCGAAGCCGTGGCGCTCGGCTATGACGCGATGCACCGCTGCCACCGCAGCTGTCTCGTCGCCTTTTATCGCAGGCTGATACTGGATCGAGCTCAGCGCATCGCGCGCCACGTTGTCGCCCTTCATGGCGAACAGTTCCATCATTGTGGTCTGCGGAATGTAGATCTTTTGATTTTCGCTGTCGTTGTTGCCATGGCTTACCGGCGCGGCGCGGCCCACTACGGTAAACGCGATGTCGTTGATGGTGATGGTTTCGCCCATCATCGGGTGGCCGAGTGACAGCAGCAGAGCATTCTTCGATCCCAGCACCACCACGCGCCGCCGCTCGGCGATATCGGTTGCGTCGATGAAGCGCCCTTCGGCAATGGGCAGAAAACGAACCTCAGAATAATTTGGCTCCACGCCCAACACCTGTCCCGAAGTGTTCGCGTAGCCACTCACCTGGTAGAGATCGTTGCGACTCAAGTAGCCCGTGACAGCGCGCAGCTCTGTCAGCTGGCGCATGGCGGCTTCGTCTCCTACAGTGAGTTGATAGGGCCGCATGCCCGTGTGCTGATTCGGCAGCGCGGGAATGGTTCCGTCCCACATCATCACCAGGTCGTTGCCGAACGTGGCCAACTGCTTATGCTGTCCGCTGCGAAAGCCTTCGCCCAACCCTACCAGCACCAGCAGCGAGCCCACGCCCCAGGCAATACCGAACATGGTGAGAAAGCTCCGCAGCTTATTCGCCATGATGGCGCGGAAAACCTGCCCGAGCGTGTCGAAAAAACTGGTCATAAACCTTTGACGATCCGGAATTCCCTGTCGTGACTCTTCGCGAGCCCCACGGGAGGATGATACGCCGCAGCCGGTACGCCAGTTCCCTGCAAACCGGCACGAGACCCCAGCGGCTCCGGCTGAAAGCTACGGAACCAGCGCCCCTCGATTTGCGTACTGAAGCTCATTGGGTTACAACGGTGGCAGCGCATCGTCTGAACTCTTGATTGTTTCATCTTCCATCTGCGCCCGCCGGGAGAGCCGTCGGGCCCTGTTTGAGCGGTTTGCTCGCCGGGGTGAAGAGCCGCTCTCTCTTCGAAATCCTGGGAGGCCCGCATGGCCGCATCGCGAAAAAGTAAAAAGCTTTGGATCATCCTCAGTTCTTTATTTGCCATCCTTCTCATCGTAGCGGTGGTCTTTCTTGTGCACCTCGCCAAAGGCGACCCCATTGACCCGAATAGGATCGCCAAGGTCACTCGCGGCGATGTGGCGCGCTCGGTCGTCGCCACCGGTGATATCCAACCCATCACCAAGGTCGAAGTAAAGTCGAAGGCCTCCGGCATCGTGCAGAAGCTCTACGTCGACATCAACGACCGCGTAAGCAAGGGCCAGCAGTTGGCGCAGCTCGATCAGCAGGAGATTCAAGCACAAGTGGACGCGCAACGCGCACAACTTGCCAGCGCCGAAGCCAACGTGACTACTTACGAGGCCAATATCGAGCAGGACAAAGTGAACGCCGCCGCTCCCGACCTGCCCATGTACAAGGCCACGCTCGACCGCAACGTGGAAATGAACAAGGAAGGCATCGTCAGCCACCAGACTCTGGACGACGCGAACCGCGATTATCTCGCTGCGCTCACCCGCCGCAACTCCGCCCAGGCGCAAGTCGGCGTGGATACCGCCAAGCTGAAGCAGGCGCGCGCTCAGGTGCTACAAAGCCAGGCCAGCCTCAAGCAGCTCGAGGAGCAGCTCGGCTACACCACAATCGTCGCGCCCATGGATGGCGTGATCCTCTCGCGCGACGTCGAAATGGGCGATGCCGTTAGTTCCATCCTGGTTCTCGGCTCAACCGCTACGCTCGTCATGACCGAGGGCGATACCTCAGAGGTTTATGTGCAGGGCAAAGTGGACGAGGCAGATATCGCCCACGTCTACATGGGCCAGCCCGCGCGCATCAAGGTGGAGAGCTTCCGCGATCGCACGTTCAACGGCAAGGTGACCAAGATCGCTCCGATGGGCGTGGAGAAGGACAACGTCACCACCTTCGAGGTCCGCGTCTCCATTAACAATCCAGGCGGCGAGCTGAAGGCCAACATGACCGCCAACGCCGAAATTCTCCTCGATGAGCACAAGGGCGTCCTCACCATCCCGGAAAACGCCGTGCTCTACGACAACCAAAAGAATGCCTCGGTCCAGATTCCCGACAAACATCAGAAAGAGGGCTTCCGCAAGATCCCGGTCACCGTCGGGCTCTCCAACGGATCCGTCACCGAAATCATCTCCGGCCTCAAAGAAGGCGACCAGGTTGTGCTGCAGCAATGATGTCTGAATGGCGGACGGCGCAGGACTCGAACCTGAGGCGCTTTCGCGGCATACTCGGGCGCGAGGAATTGCGGCGCCCGGAGCAAGCCCGCCTCCGCGCAAGCTACGGCGCGACGGCCTTCGCCTTTCAAATGGCTTGCCGAGCCGAAGCCTGCGCAGCAGGCGAAGGCTGGTGGGCGGTGCAGGACTCGAACCTGCGACCTCCTGCGTGTGAAGCAGGCGCTCTAACCAACTGAGCTAACCGCCCGGAAAAGGCTTTGGGAGGGGTTGCAGTCACCGTCCCGGCCGGGAAAAACTCCCGATTCCCTAGGGGCGCTGCCTGCCGGGAAATGCTTGCCCCGTTTCCGGCTTTACCCGATACCGGCCTTCCCTGAAACCGGCCTGAAAACCGGCCAGGAAACCAGTTTGAAACCCCTGCCATAGGAAGGTCGCCCGAGAAGGCGTTCCGTAGGGTAGAGTAACACCAGCAGAGCTTTGCGTCCAAATCCGGCGCCAAGTTGGTGTGCGGTTTGCCCTTTCGTGCCACGAAGTTACACCCAGGGGGTTGGACGGGAAACCGGGTATGTTCAGGAGAGCGCGTTCAATCCGCCAGAAAAGCGAGCTCCCCATGGATGGGGAAGCCGTGCTCGGCCCTCTTTCCGGCCTGGCAGGCACCCGATTGTCTCCCCCGTTTGCGGGCCGAAAAGGCCAGGTTTCCGCGTTTTCCATGGGCGAGGGCCCAAACCCCACAGAGGACGACCAGGAAATTGGAAATTCCGGGGAAGAAACCGGTTCCGGAGCGCAACCTTCAGGCACGAATCGGGTTCCAGAAGATATGGCAACGATGGTCCTTAACGGTCCTGCCTTGGGTGCCGGTTCGGCTTTGAAGCCGGGCGCGGCTCCTGACCCGAACATGGGCGTTCGGGAGGGACTGGACCCCGCCAGCGACGCGGCCATTATGCTCCGCGTGGCCGAGGGGGACGAGGCTGGCTTTACATACCTGGCGCAAAAATACCACCGGCCGATGATTCATTTCCTCTACCGGATGGTGAACAACCAGGCCATTGCCGAAGAGTTAGCCCAGGAAGTGTTTTTACGCGTCTATCGTGCCAGGAGCAGTTACCGGGCCGAAGCCAGGTTTACCACGTGGCTTTACCGCATCGCGACCAACCTGGCCGTAAACTACGCGCGCGACACCAAGCACGAACGGACCGCGCAAACGGTGTACCTGGACCAGCCCGATGAGGAGACCGGTACGTCTCCGGATCTGGCCGACGACGAGCCTTCGGCGGAAGAGCAGCTGTTGCGCAATGAGCGCATGGCCGCGATCCGCCTGCATGTGATGGCGCTGCCAGAGCGGCAGCGCATGGCAGTGCTCATGCACAAGTACCAGGGAATGGACTATCGGCAGATCGGCGAGGTGCTCAAGCTGAGCGAGTCGGCAACCAAGTCGCTCCTCTTCCGCGCCTACCAGACGCTGCGGGAAAAGTTGAAGGATTTTGTTTGATTGGAAGGCGGAAAGAAGCCGGAACCAACCGGCAGAGAGCGGGGTAGCAAGCCATGGAACATACAAAGACGAATTGCAAGATGGTGGACGAGAATCTGGCCGATCTGCTGCTCGACACCCGTGCAGTACCTGCCAAGGTCCATGCGCATGTTGCCGAGTGCGGCGACTGCCAGGCGGAGCTTGCGAAGCTGCAGGCCGCGATGCAGTTGCTGGACACCTGGGAAGCACCCGAGCCGAGCCCTTACTTTCTCACGCGGCTTGGCGCCCGGATGCGGGAAGAGCGCGAAGCCGCGCCGGCCGGTTGGCTGGCTCGCGGCGTCGCGCGCATCCGCGCCAGCATCGCGTATGGCCCAGGCCTGCACGCGCGTCCTCTGGCCGCCATGGCGTTGACCGCTGTGCTGCTGCTGGGTGGAGGCACCTATCTTGGCGTTACCGACTGGATGCAGCCCGTGCAGCCCACCCCGCTTGCTGCCACGGTGCACGATCTGCAAACCCTCGATAGCAATGCTCAAGTGCTGGACCAGATGGAAACTCTCTCCAGCAACCAGGGCGGAGACTGATTTTTTTGAGATGTGGGCTTAAGGCTAGGAGAACGAATTGTGAACTGGACCTGGAACGCGAACGGAATGCGTCGGGCGGCGATTATCGCCGCTGCGGTCCTGGTTCTCTGTCTGCACGCGGCTAGCCTGCAGAGTCAACGTCGCGCAGCATTCCGCTCCGGTCCTGCCATGCGGGCAGGCTTCGGTCAGAACCAGCCACGTGCAGCCAGGCAGCAGAGCGCTCCCCGCCAGGCCCAGAATCCGCCGCGCGGCAACCAGAACCAGCAACGGCAATACCAGAATCAACAGCGGCCGTATCAGAACCAACAGAGACCGTACCAAGGTCAGCAGCCGCAGTACCAGAACCAGCAGCGGCCCTATCAGCAAAATCCGCAATATAACGGCGGCCAGCGTCCCGCATACGGGCAAAATGGCGGCGCGTATGGCGGAGTGCGATCCGGAGGCGTTTATCCGGGCGCTGCTCCTCCAGGACATCTCGGCGACTTTCTGAATCAGCACCGGGGACTTCCTGTCGAACAGCAGGAGCGGATGCTGCGCAGCGATCCCAGCTTCAACCGCTTGCCTCCGGCAACCCAGCAGCGGCTCGTCCAGCAGTTGCACCAGTTGAACCAGATGCCGGAGCAGCAACGCGATCGCCGTTTGGCCCGCAGCGAGATGCTGGAGCGCATGTCACCGCAGGAGCAGATGCAAGTGCGCCAGGCTGGCCGCAGCTATCAAGCGCTGCCGCCCGGACGTCAGGAGATGGTGAAGCAGGCCTTCCGCGATCTGAGTTCCGTGCCCCTCGATCAGCGCGACACCGTGCTCAACTCCGCGCGCTACCAGAGCACCTTTTCGCCGTATGAACGCAATATTCTGTCGAATCTGCTGCGCGCCGAGCCCTACGATCCGCCGCGCTAAGGGAACTCCAATGAGCATTGCCGGGGCTCGCCAGGGAACCTGCGGTACCCATCGTTGTGACTCGTCCGAAGCCCAAGACCTAGGCTGAATCCACTTAGAGTACAATTGCACAGTTCAGCGAACCACAACGGAAACTTCGCTTAGGTCGCGAGATGGCATTCGAGACTTATTATTCGCTTTTGGAGACCTCCGAGGGTGCTTCAGCCGCGGAGATCAAGGCTGCCTACCTCCGTCTGATTCGCGAAGTTCATCCTGACCGGCTCGCAAATGCCCCGGCCTATTGGCAGCGCCAGGCTGAGGAGAGAACCAAAGAGATCAACGAGGCCTATAGGATCCTTTCTGACTGCGAGAGGCGTCGCACCTACGACGCGCAACTCGCTGCGCAACGGAGATCATCAGAAACGCGGGGCAAGCAAACTGCTGCGCCGCGACCTCAATACAAGTCAGGTGCTGGCACGAGTTCGACACAAACACCCCGACCCGCATCCGAGCAGGACAAGGCTCCTCGGAATCCCACCACGACCCCGAAGGAACCCTCGCAGTTCTGGAGCCGACCATCTGCCCCTCGGCTGGAAGCCGGCCAGCGACTATTTTTCACCTTCATTGGGTGCCTTTTTGCATTTGGTGCGACGAGGGCGTTTTGGGAAGGATCGTCTATTGGGGATGACATACTCCCGTCAATCTTGGCTGCGACCTTTCTCTTTGGGATTGCATGTCTTTATCGCCGCCAAATACAGCGCGCGTTTCTTGCTCTGCGCATAGCGCGACCACGCCAACAGCTTTGGGCGACGGTTGGCGCAATCCTGATTGTCCTCCTTGCCGGAAAAATCGCGAGCATGGAAGGACAAAGCACCACTATTGGAAATCAACCGGCTGGCCCCATCGGAGGACCAGACACTCGCAGCGCACCCGGGTCGACGGGGACAAACCCGCAAGAGGTTCCTACATCCGCAACGGAGAGCGCTGCCCCCTACAGCTTGGCAAATGGCACCGAACTCAGAAGACGCGTCAATATGATCGGACGTGGGGAATTCACTGTGCAAAACGGAAGCACCGAAGATGCAGTTGTCATTGTCGTAGGCGCCGCCAACAGCAGACCTATCAGAAGTTTCTATGTCTGCGCCGGGATGGATTTTACGGAAAAGAGAATTCCGCCAGGAAACTATCAGGTGTATTTTTTCAGTGGGTCCGATTGGAACCCAAGTCTTCGGACATTCAATCGAGACGTCAGCTATATGCAATTCGGCAAAACGCTCGAGTACTCCGAGACGACACACCAAGAGGGCGACCACATCCAATATTTCTACGACAAGCTGGAAATTACGCTCCAACCCGTGCCTGGAGGAAACGTGTCGAGTTCGCCAGCTGACAAGGCGACTGTCGAACAATTCCTAGATCAGCCGGAATCTGCAAACGACAATTGAAAACAACCACCAGGGCCACCACGAGCGGGCCGCAAGCAGCCCGCCGTTGCGCGCCGAGCCCTACGAACCCCCGCGTTAGCGCCGGTTCGCTTCCGTCTCGTGAGCGAGCTTGCTGCGAAAGTAATCCAGCGATTTATTCAGCCCTTCCTTGAGCTGAACCTTCGGCTCCCATCCCAACAGTGTCCGCGCCTTGGTGATGTCGGGGCGGCGTCGCGCCGG
>Ga0181537_10001627_pt1 | contig 20453 bp, 9 predicted proteins | sample PEATcosm2014_Bin_39_FD_119765 | JGI IMG/M metagenome (GOLD analysis project Ga0181537, IMG submission 119765) | Peatland microbial communities from MTU Mesocosm Facility, Houghton, MI, USA - PEATcosm2014_Bin23_10_metaG | ecosystem: Environmental > Terrestrial > Soil > Wetlands > Peat | place... | reverse complement strand
TCTGAACCACACCGAAGGCCGGCGGGTTCCAGGTAATGGTGACGTACGGCGGGGAGACTCCCGCCGGAGATGGCGTCATGCCAGGCGAAGTCGGTGGACGGACGACTGAGTTTGCGATCAGGTAATCCAATTCGGTGGTTGCGCCGCCGCCGCCACCGATGGTCACCCCGCCACCACCGCCGATCGTGACACCACCGCCTCCACCGATGGTGACTCCGCCGCCACCACCGATCGTGACACCGCCGCCGCCACCGATGGTGACGCCGCCGCCGCCACCGATCGTGACGCCGCCGCCACCACCGATGGTGACGCCGCCGCCACCGCCAATGGTGACACCACCGCCACCGCCGATCGTGACACCGCCACCGCCACCGATGGTGACACCGGCGCTGCTATACAAAGTCGAGTTCTGCAGGGATGCGAACTGATCGCTGGAGGCTCCCACCTGACGCAGGTCGAGGTTGATCACGTCGTTGTATCCCCGCAACGTCGTATACGCCGGGCCATCGAAGGCTATGTTCTGGCTATTCGACCAACTCGGCGAGATGGGGTCCAGACTGCCATTCACCCGAACCGACAAATCGCTCGGACTGTTCAGCGGAGTGCCGTCGCAATGCGTCGTGGCGGGGCTGGCTGTAGTCGTCGCGGAATTATATGGCTCATACCAGGACGAGGAGTACGCCGCAGCATTCCCAGAGGCGTCCGTAAGCGATGTCACATTCCCCAGCGTCTCGAAGTTCAAGGGTGTTTGGCCCGGCGCTTCCAGGCTCTGGCTCGAGTAAGTGATGGCTGCATTCGATCCCACCCCATCGAGCTGGAACAGGTAGTTCATCGTGCTCTCGTAGTTCGGCTTGCAGTTGGCTTCAAAGGTCGGGACGTAGCTTCCGGTTGTCGAAACGCTGTCGCGGTAGGTCCCACCATGTGTCAACCCCAGCGGGTGGCCAAGCTCATGGAAGAGCGTGCCGGCGATTACAGTGGCTGGTTTGCTCATGTCCTGGTTTGCATTCTGCGCCCACAGGCCGAGGCTGACGACTGAGTCGGATCCGCCCACATCGGAATAACCGGAGATGCTTGTCACGGTGCCGGACGTCACACCGATCGTCGGTTCGGGCGTTGTGCCGTAGGTATAACTCCAGTTGGGAAGTGCGGTCGAAGGAGTTGTGATGTAGATCGTTGTGTTCCCGCTATCACAGCCAGTGGGGATGTACACCCCGTTGAGGTTCGGGTTTGAGATCACTCCCGAAATTGTGATGCGGGTTGGACAAGCACCATTCAAGCCGGTGGTAACGAGGCTCGTTGTGGTTCCGCTTTCCGTAATCGACTTCAACGATCCAAACCAGCTGTTCCAGGCCGGTATCGCAAGAGAGTAACCAAACAGAACGTAGTGATAGCTATCCTTCTGGCCCAGCGGGAAACGAGTTGCGCAATTGGCAAGCGTCGGGTTCGCTGTGCAGGCACTGAAATTGGCCGGCCAAATCTTCGACAGTTCCACGCCGCCTTTCCATGCAACCACACCGGGTTGAGGCGCCGTATTAGTGCTGGGGAACTCGCAGAGCACCGATCCACTGTCGGTGCATGTGTACGTGCTCTCCAGAATCGCGTTTCCGGGTTTCAGATGGAGGTAAATTCCTTGTCCGGTAATAGGGTTGATGGTATTGAGGAATGCCTGTGTGACCATCGCCAGTGGATCCTTGCCTTGGGCGTCTGGGGCGGGATAGGTGTTCTGCTGAGTGAAATCGCACGTGTTGGTGCCTGGGACGAAAGCGGAACACATGTAGTCGAATTGAACGAAGAGATCCTGATGGCCGTGCACTGCGCCGGGCAATCCAACCCATGCTCCGCTCATTACGTCGTAATAGCCAGGGTTCCCGTAATTTGGATCGCTTATTGACGTGGGCCCTGCCTTCCAGGCATCCAGAATTCCATCGGCATCGCTGTTGTTGACCGGCGTGCTCAGAATCACGGCAGCATAACCGTTGCCTTCGCTCAGCGTGTCAATGTATTGACTCGAATTGCCGAGCGTTGGGGAACTCGAGTTGCTGTTCCAGCCTCCGCTCGTGGTGTAGAGGCTGGTAACTTCTCCCGTGCCGTTCGCCCCGCCAACCGCGTCGTAGAATCCCTGGAGCGCCTGAGGAATGTTTCCGGTGCCCGACGTTGGAGCTACGGCGCCGTTGTAAAGAACTACGGACTTGAGGGGGAAGTTCGGGGAGATGACGCGGTAGATGACAACGAGGCTTGCACCCTCGGGGACCTGCAGCGCGGGTCCTCCGTCGGGTAGAGAGACGCTGAATTTGCCCGAACCAACCCGCACTCCACTGGTCGAATTCGGCAGAAGAGGAATATACGGGTTCACATTGGCCCGATATGCGCGCAGAGTTCCCGTATTCGTGCCGTCGGTAAAGTTGGACTGGTCGGCTCCGATCTGTTGCCCCGTGACCTGATAGTTGAGGAAGGTCACATTCGCCGACGAAGCCGCCGACGTATTCTCAATTGCTTCCCAGTACAGATACGCTGCGACAATATCGGCGCCATCAGGAACACCCTGGGTGCCGGGGGTGGTGCTGCTATCGGAAATCATAATGTTTCCAGTGGCTACGCCGTTTGCTCCCATCCCAAATAAATTGACACTGCCGGTGGCATAGTCGCCGGTGACAAAAAAGTTATTTTCGAGCGCAAGTTGGTCAGCCGCGGGCGGCACACCATTTGAGAGCACGATACTGACAGGCGTTCCAACATTGACCATTATCCCGGAAGTGGGATTCTGGCTGATCACATTGCCCGAAGTCACAGTGTCGCTGTATTGGCTTGTCACCGTCCCCGATGTCAGGCCGACACCGGTGATGGCGGTCCCAGCCGCCGTTTGCGTCAGCCCGACCACGTTGGGTGTAGCCACCTGGGTTGGCACGGTGGAGAGTCCGGCGCCCTGGACTGAAACTGCCTGTGTCGCACCTGTGGCGTTGAGAACATTGTCGGTCAGGCCAACCGTCTCGCTGAGCACTGTGCCGCTCGGAGGAGGGCCGCCCGTAGTCGGAGTGAAGTCAATGCTCAGCGTGCAGATGGCGCCGGCGTTCAGGACGCTGCTGGCCGTCGGGCAATCGGTGCTTACTCCGGGGGCCTCGGGAAAGTCGGTTGGATAAGCGATTGAGCTGAAATCGAGCGCAGTGTTCCCGATGCTCTCCACTGAGACCGTCTGGGGGCTGTCGGTCGTGCTGCCCACATTCGTGGCGCCAAAGGTCAGCGATGGCGGCTGAGACTGGTTGATCTTGAGGACCTGGGTGCCATGTTCTTCGGGGAGGTACACATTGCCCTTGGCATCGACTGCGATGCCGTATGCATCAACATTGCTGATCGTGATCTGGCAGGCGAGATTCTGGATGCAGCCGGCGGGAACTTCCACCACTTTGGGATATTCATCCGCTACGAAGACGTCGCCCGCGGCGTCGACCGCTAAGGCTTCCGGTTGAGACCATCCCGTACCCACCTGAATCCAGCAACTGCTGTTGGCGCAACCGGCCGGAATCTCCACAACATCATGCAGGCCATAATCAGCGATAAATAAATCCCCTGCTGCATCGACGGCCAAACCGATCGGATTAGCGCTCGGTGGGTTGTACACCACGGCCTGGGCGCCGCCGTTCGCCGGAACCTTTACGACCTCACCGTTGAAGCTGGCGACGAAGACATCGCCCGCGCCATCCACGGCCACTCCCAACTGGGCGCACAGACCGCCGGGCGCGCCGCCATCGAGTGGGCATGTCGGGGTTGGGACGACGACTTGACAGCCGCTCCCGGTGCAACCGGCAGGGACCTCAACCACCTCGTTCAGGTTGTTATCTGCGACGAAGAGATCGCCCGCACCGTCGACTGCCAAGCCCTGCGGGTAATTGAGACCAACGCCCACCGTAGTCGGAGTGCCAGAGGCCGGTACCTTCACCACATAGTGATTGGCGCTATCTGAAATGAAGACGTCGCCTGCCGCGTCCACCGCCACGCCATTCGGTATGCCGATACTGTACGTTCCGGTGTTGATCGTGGACTGCGTGCCGGGGCCAAAGGCAATCGCCGGACCCTGGCCATTGCCGTAGATCGGCGTACTCGCCAGCGGGTTGCTAAGGCTGTCGAAGAGCCTCACCTCGCCCATCCGCAATCCGGGCGCAATCGGCGCGAAGGTGACGTTCACCGTGCAGGAATTGCCAGCAGAAACAGTGCTCGTGCAGGTGCCTCCGCTCGCCGCAGTGAAATCGAGACTGCCCGCGCCTTGCGTCAGAAACTGAGTCGTGCCGAAGGTCGTGGTTGCCGCAGCGTTGTAACTCATCGTGTAGGTATTGCCGCAGCCTGAAGGCGCGGCCGGAGGGCAAACACTGACGTTGCCGAAGGGACCATATTCGAGCACGCGATTGTTTGACTTGTCGGCCACGTAGAGATTGCCGCTCGAATCCAGGGCCGATGCCGCCGGATTAGACAAGCTGTTGGCGTTCGTGTGCGCGCTGGCGCTTGTGAAGCTGTTGCCCTGCCCGTAGACCCGCGTGGCTGTGGTGCTGCCGAAGAGATAGAACAGGACCCGGTTGTTAAAGTAGTCGGCCACATAAAGATCGCCGCTGCTGTCGAGGGCGACTGACTGCGGGCCAAGTAGGCTGTTGGCGCTGACCCCGCCGTTGTTCGCGGTGTTCGTTGTAAAGTTGCCGCCCTGCCCGTAGACCCGCGTAGCAGTGGTGCTGTTGTAGGGATAGAACAGCACGCGATTGTTACCGGAGTCGGCCACATAGAGATCGTTGCTCGAGTCCAGAGCGACTGCAAAAGGAGTGGATAAGCTGTTGTCGCTGATCCCGCCGTTGTTCGCACCACTGCTGGTGAGGATGCCGCCCTGCCCGTAGACCTGCGTGGCAGTGGTGAGGCCGGCGGGATAGAACAGCACCCGGCTATTCAGGGTGTCGGCCACGTAAAGGTTACCGCTGCTGTCCAAGGCGACTGACTGCGGGCCATTTAAGCTGTTGGCGTTGACCCCGCCGTTGTTCGCTGTGTTCGTAGTAAAAATGCCGCCCTGCCCGTAGACCCGCATTGCGGTGGTGCTGCCTGCGGGATAGTAGAGCACCCGGTTGTTATTCTCGTCGGCGACATAGAGACCACCGCTGCTATCTACAGCGAGACCGTACGGGTTATTCAAGCTGTTGGCGCTGATTCCGCCACTGTTTCCGCTTCCGGTGGTGAAGCTGCCGCCCTGCCCGTAGACCCGCGTAGCGGTGGTGCTGCCGGCGGGATAGAACAGCACCCGGCTGTTCTGCAAGTCGGCGACGTAGAGATTGCCGTTACCGTCCAAGGCGAGATTTTCCGGCTGATAAAAGCTTTTCGCACTGATCCCGCCGTTGTTTCCGTTCGGGGTGGTGAAACTGCCATTCTGCCCGTACACCACGCCCGCCGTAATGGGTTCGAGCGTTCCCGTCTGAGCCGCTCCTGGCACGATAAAGGCCGCGCTGACGCTCTGCGCCGAATTCATTGTCACACTGCACTGCGCAACCGCTCCCGTGCTCGAGCAGACGCCGCCCCAGCCGGCGAATATCGAAGTCCCACCCGCGCTCGCAGTCAGTATCACCGAGGTTCCGCTCGCATAGCTCCCCGAACACGTCCCCGAGCTGCAGCTAATCTGTCCCAGATTGTCGGTTACCGTCCCCGTGCCCGTGCCCGCAAGCGTCACAGTCAGCGCGTAACCCTGCGAAAAGTTGGCGATGATCGTTGTGTTCGCGTTCAGCGAAAACGAGCAGCTGCCGGTGCCGCTGCAAGTGCCGCCGCTCCAGCCAGTAAATTGTGAGCCGACGGCCGCCGACTCCGTACAGTTGACTGTTGTCCCTGACGGATAGGATGCCGACGAACAATTCGTGCCCGACACCGTACCACTACCGCTGCCGGCAGTGCTCACCGCCAGCGCGTAGTTGGTGGGCGACCCTGACGTGCCGTAGCCGCTCAGCGTAATATTCTGCGTAGCGGGGCTTCCATTCAAAGAGTTGTCTGTGACCGTCGCTGAATCGCCCACCTGGCCGACGACGCCGCTCTGCGGCTCGAATTCGAAGTTCTCATAGCAGGTTGCGCCGGGAGTCAAGGAAAACGAAGTGCACGTGGACGAGGGCTCGGAGAAGTTGACACCGGTTGAAAGGGTCCCAACCGAGCCAACCAGCGCCTGGTTGCCGATATCTTGAACCGTGACGGGGTCAGGGCCGATCCCGGAGCCGTCGCTTGTTGTGCCAAAGCTCACCGCCGTCGGCTGAGACTGCACGATCTCGAACGTCGAGGCAGAGACATTATGGACCGACGTACTTCCATCCTGGGTAAAGAAGATATCTCCCGCCTGGTCGAGGGCGAGTTCGCCGGGGTCGGGCGCTCCGCCGCTGGTGTACAACAGGATTTGGCAGCCCGCGTTCGTGCAGCCGGCGGGAACCTCCACCACGCCACCCGCGTCAATTTGGCTACCGATGGTGAGAGCGATGTCAGCCACGATCACGTCGCCGGCGGCGTCTACCCTCACGTCATAAGGACTCTTCCATCCGCTGCCGACATTGATCTGGCAGCCGGCCGTTGTGCAGCCCGCCGGGATTTCCACGACCGTTCCGAGACCGCTATCAGCGACGAAGACGTCGCCCGCCGCATCCACCGCCACGCCCTGAGGCGCAGAGCAAGGTGCGGTATTACAGTGCGGGGTTGGGTTGTACACCGTGCTCTGGCTTCCGCTGGGCTGGACCTCGAAGACGCCGAGGGGATTGTCGGAAACAAAGACGTCGCCCAACCCGTCCACCGCCAAGCCGACCGGGCCTGGGAGCGGAGCCGGCGAGGAATACACCACGGTCCCGCAAGCAGCGCTGCTGGTGCTACTGCTGACGCTGCTGCTGATGCAACCTGGCGTGAGCTTCAACACTTCGCCAAACCCGCCGAGGGGGTTTGATGCGGTGGTTTCGGCGACGAAGAGATTGCCCGCGCCATCGATGGCGACAGCTTGCGCACTAACGAAACCGGTCAGTGTGGTTTTCGCACCAGTGCCGTAGGGTGGCCCCCAAATCACTACGGTTGTGCCGGCGGCCTGGTACAGATTGCCCGACTCATCGGTTGTCATGCCGGTGCCACCGGCCAGGTTTGTCAGTGGAGTTACCTGGCTACTGTAGAGGACTCCCGGGTAGGTGCCGGTCAGCGCGGGACCAAAGGCGACCGCGGGCGCCTGGCCAATGCCGTAGATATTCTGCGTTGCCACCACGGTGTTGCCGTTCAGGAGTTGCACTGCACCCAGGCGCAATCCGGGCGCTTGCGGGTTAAAGGTAATGCTCACGGTACAGATAGGGCCAGCGCAGATGCTGCTGTTGGGCTGGAACTCCTGGGTGATGACTCCCTCGGTGAGAGCCTGAGCCTGGGTGACGGTTGCCGACCCGACGTTGATGTTCACCGAGAACGTGCTGTTGCACGGCGCGGGTCCGGACCCTCCGGGGCAGACGTCGGCCGTGGCGAAGTTCCCCGGCGCGAAACTCGCGCTCACATTCAGCGCCGAGTTCATGGTCACGGTACAGGTTGGGTTCGATGCCGAACTCGCGCACGCGCCGCCCCAGCTCACGAATGTCGATCCGCCACTCGCATTCGCCGTCAGCGTGACCTGCGCCCCGTTTGCATAATTGCCCGAACATGCTCCCGTCACGCTGCCGCTTGATTCGCTGCAGCTGATCGCGCTGATATTGTCCGTCACCGAACCGCTGCCCGCGCCTCCTTCTGTCACCGTCAGCAAGTACTCGGTGCCGTTTGCCAAACTCGTGCCGGTGAGGCTGGCGGCTTGCGCCGAAGTGTTATTCAGAGAGTTGTCGTTAAATACGGCCGAGCCGGTCAACGTAAACGGGGAGTTGCCGGTGTCCAAGCCGCTCGTTAAAGGATTGAAGTCGACCTTCAGGGTACAGTCCGCCGCCGGCATGAGCGAGAAGGCGGAGGTGCAGAGGGCTGGGGTGGTCGGAGTGGAATCGAGATAGAAACTGGGATTGTTGATAGCCAATCCCGGGCCGATCGAATTCAAGGACTGATTCCCAATGTTCTGAAATACGAGATATTTTGGACTGTCGCCGCTTTGGTTTGCCACGGACGATTCGGAAAAGTTCAAACCGGCGAATTGCTGAAGGATCGCGTCCACCCTATTCAGGCCATAATCTGCTATGTAGGCGTCGCCGCTGGAATCAACCGCCACGCCAAAAGGCACGAAGTTGGAGCCTAGTGAGAGTTCACTCGCGTTGGCCACAACGATTTGGCAGCTTGTGAGGATGCAGCCGGCCGGAAACTCTACCACTTCCTGGAGACCGCTATCGGCGACGTAGAGATCGCCCGCAGCATCCAGTGCGACGCTTCGCGGGCTTATCCATCCGCTGCCCACCGTGGTTGGTGTGCTTCCGCCAGCCGGGATCTCCAGGACCTCCGGGTCGCCGTAGTCGGCAATGTACACATCGCCCGCAAGATCCACCGCCAGGCCGCCCGGCTCGAATGTGCTTCCGCCAGGGTTGTAAACAACGATCTGCGATCCCGGATTAGTGACGGGGACCTCTACGACCTCCCTCAGGGACTGATCGCCGATAAATACGTCGCCTGCCGCATCCACAGTTACCGCCGTCGCGGCTGAAAGAGTCCCCACCGATAGCTGGCAAGACTGCTGCGAGCAGCCGACAGGAATTTCGGTCACGGAGGGCCCATACTGCCCGACAAAGACATCGCCGGCCCCATCGACTGCGACGCTCTCCGGAAAGTTCAGCCCATTCCCCACCGTGCTCGCGGTGTTGCCCACCAGTTTCATCACATTCCCGCCGCCGGTGTTGGCGACGAAGATGTCGCCCGCAGCATCGACCGCTACCCCCTCCGGAACCGACACGGGTAAGTTGCCTTGAACGAACGTTATCAGCGGGCTGAACGCACCCAGAGGCGCCTCGCCAGTCCCGTAGATCAATGTCGTCGACAAAGGGGTCGTGCTGTTGGTGCTGCTGAAGAGCTCCACCGCTCCCTCGCGCAATCCGGGCGCTTGCGGTGTGAATGTGACGGTGACCGTGCAGGTGCCCGGCCCTGTGACTATCCCAGAGCATGTGTTGCCGCTGACCAGCGAAAAATCGAGGCCTTGTGCGCCTTGTGTGACCACCACTGGCGTGCCAAAATCGGTGGTCGTCGAAATGTTGTAGGTCAGCGCTTGAGTGTTGGTGCACGGTGCCGGACTGGTTTGCCCCGACGGGCACACGTTAATGCCGCCGAAATTCTGCGGGGGGCCCCATATCCATGTGTCGTTGTCGCCCGGAAATCCGATATCGAACCCGCCAAACAAGACTACCTGTTGTTGCGCCGCATCGTAGGCGAGGCCGTTGGGGACATCGCGCGCGGACGGAGGGCCCGAAGCGCCCGCCGCAGCCCAATTGCTCCCAGTCCAAACATAGGTGTCATCTAAGAAGGACCTGCCGTCGTACCCGCCGAACATGAATACCTGACCGAGCGCGGCATCGTAATCCATACCCTGGTCATACCGCCCGTCCGGGATAGTCGAAGGATAGACCTCGCTCCAACTGCTCCCGTTCCAAAGCCAGGTGTCGTACAAATACCCCCCATTTTCCCCGCCACCCCCGCCCGCGGATATGCCGCCGTCGTATCCGCCGAACATCACCACCTGTTGGTGCACCGGGTCGTAAGCCATGCCCTGGCCATAACGCTGCCCGGGGCCGCTGGCGCCTTGGGTCCAGGAACTCCCATTCCAAATCCAGGTATCGCTCTTGACGCCGCCGGGGCCGTCTCCTCCGAACAGAACGATGCTTTGGGTGGCCGCATCGTAGACCATGGTCGCGCTATAACGCGCCGAAGGGCCTCCTGCTGCTTGGGTCCAGGTGCTTCCGTTCCACACCCACGTATCGCCGTAAGTGATCGGATCGCCGCTGCTGGGGTCTACGCTGTATCCGCCGAACAGCACCACCTGACCGGTTGCCGCATCGTAAGCCATCGCTGCGGAAGAACGCGGGGACGGGCTGTTGGACGGATTCGAGGGAGTCACATTTGTCCAGGTGTTCCCGTTCCAAGTCCACGTCTCGCTCAGGAATTGGGTGTTGTTGACCTGTCCCCCAAACATGACCACATTCTTCTGCGCCGCGTCGTAACTCATGGACTGGCTGAAGCGCCCAGAAGGACTATTCGCAGGCAGTTGCTGATACCAATTCGCCGCCGGGGTCTGTGCCTGTGCTGAGACACAAAAAGAGCCGAGCAACGCCAACGCCGCTACAAACGAGACAGCACGACGTTCCCGCGCGTCGCTCCGCTCCGCCGTTCCGAGTGGAGAGCTGCATTTCCGATCGCGGGAATTCTTAGAGGCGGCGGATGGGACTGCGAGACACGCATTGGTGGCGGAGCCAGCACGCTGGTTCAACATGTTTGAGAACTCCTGGGGAATCGGAGCTGCGGTGAATAGGCAACTGTCCGACGCGGAACTTTGAGATCAAAGCCGCGCAAAAAAAGCACAGTCGTCTCAAGCGGGGACAGGACACGACTGAGTTAAATCAGAATTAGAGTCTTTCCCTGTCTGCTGCCGTTGGTGTTCGCACTCTGCTTGTTGGCTCGTTCGGCCACTTTGGTATCTACAAATATCGGCGATCCAGCAGCAAAAGCGTGACGATTATGGCGTAGTGTAGCGCGTGAATCTGCTTTTGAAAAGTTAAGATTGCAGCGCGACGATTTTACGTAGGTAACTGGAAGTGGTTACCTCTCCCGCCGAAACTACCGGGAGAAGGTTAATCGAGGTCTATTGGCGGTCGACTGCAACCGCTGCGAATGCATCAATCGATCTTAGAAATTTTCCCGCGCGATTTCGCCGCGTTTTCAACGGCCTTAGTGGACTACGCCCACATCGCGAGCCGGCCAGTAGACGAAGACGGCCTTCCCGTAGATGAGCGAGCGGTCCACCGGCCCAAAATACCGGCTATCCTGCGAAATCGACCGATGGTCCCCCATCATGTAGTAGCTCCCGGCGGGGATAATCATCTCCGCCACGGACTGGTCGTCGCGATACTCCAGCGGGACATAGGGCTCGTGCAATAGTTTTCCGTTCACGTAGACCCGACCATGATCGATGCGGAGCGTGTCGCCAGGCAGAGCGATGACGCGCTTAATGTAGCTTCTCTGCGGGTCATACGATGCGGGATGCCGGAAGACCACTACGTCGCCGCGTTCGATGGCAGAGATGTGGTAGACGAACTTGTTGATGAAGAGACGGTCGCGGTCTTCCAACCGCGGCAACATGCTGGTGCCTTCCACGCGCACCGGCTGATAGAGAAAAGTGATGATCAGAATCGAGGCGGTAGCTGAGATGAGCAGATCGCGCAACCAGAGCGTAAAGCCCATGGATTTGCTTCGGCGCGCTGGCACGGCGCCGGTGACCGGCTGGCTGGAGCCGGAATCCGTCGCTGCTTGAGAAGTGGAGACATCGCCAGTTTGGGGTTGTATCTGCATCAATTCCAGATTACCCGGTATTGAAGCCGGTTGCACTCTGTCTGCTTGCAATGGTGTTTCAAGAATTGATACTTCGCAGTGAATCGGATTCCACGACGGCCGACGACTGACCCACGATCCGAGGTGCTGACCCTTTTCGGCTGCCGGCGAAATCACCGAAAAGAATTCCGAACCAAACAGGTTAATTACCCTTTCGGAGCTGACCTGGCCTCTTTTGGAGGATGGTGGCGGGTCCTGAAGAATAGTTCAATGAATCGATCCTCAACTAAAGTGAGGCCAATCCTGGAGGTCAAAAATCCCATGACGACGCACAAACCATCTCTCAAAGTGATTCCCGCAAATGACCACAAGCAGGTGAAAGTGCTCGGCGTCTGGAAATTTCGTTTGGCAGCGCCCGTGCTCTTTGCCGCTTTGGGGATCACGTTAGGCGCTCTGACAGGACTTGCCGTCGCGATTTTTAGCGCTCCGGCTGGCGCCACGGCAATTTCCGTCGTTTTTGCGAATGGCGATTCAACCAGCCTTGGCCACGACATGGCCTACGGCCCGACGCAGCAAGCTCATTTAACGGCCCTCGTTCAGGTTTCCCGCGCCGGCAAATGTGCCACGGATGTAGGCCATTTGGCCGCGAACCGGGCGGCGACAGGCACCCCTAAATCAATTCGCGTGGCGGACGTCGTGCGCTCGACTAATTCGCAATTGAGTTCCGGCAAAGCGCCAGCGGGCGGAAAAGCACCGATGACCCGAGTCGCTTATAGGACGCATCATCGGGCAAGGCAGGCGATCACACATCCCCTCATGGAGCCGGCGCTGATCGTAACAGTCAGCGATTCTCATGCCAGCCAACCACTTCTGATTGAGGCAGATGAGCAGCAAAATATCAAGAATAAGGAGAAGTCTTCCAGTTTCTATATTGAAGGGGATTTGAATGTGGTTGACTACGACGCCACCGCAGGGACGATTGAGACCAGCGACGGTAGAATCTTCGTCGTCGGTACCACGATAGCCGCCAGCAATGCGACCCCATGGGGCGAGTATCGCTCGAATCTGCACTACAGGTGCAGCCGGACTGGAAGCTGCGCACTGTCCCGTGCTGGTGCGATCGCGCCGAATGCCCGGCTGATTTAGGAAGACTTGCGTCGGGAATTGCAGACAGCTCGAGTACTGGCCGGATCAACTGCGAACTAGCTTACTCGCAGCCGAGGCTTCCTGGCGGGCACATGATTCGCGGACGATGGGAAGTCATGGGTCTAGGCTGTGTGGAGGCAGGCACGAACGAAGGCGCGGCTCCGGGCGGGCCTACACCGGCCAGATTTTCATCCTCCAGCTGCAGCGGCCGTTGCAGAACCATCTCGACCTGCGTACCAGTCGGAATATCCACATCGGCATTGCGCGTGAAGAGCGAAACCACGCCTACGGTGGCGAGGCCCACGCCCAGCCCTGCCAATCCGCCCTCAATGGGATGGCCCGACTCAGCCCCGCCGATCGTGCCCACCCCAGCTCCTGTCGGGAGAGCAATTTCCGCAGTGCGACCTGCATTTCGGCCTTTATCCCCGTTCTGCTCGATGGTTCCCTCCCCGTCGTTCTTCACGTTCTGGTTCTTTGCTCCCGGCATACTGTCCACAACTCCGGGAATCTCCACCACCGAGCCGTTGGGGAAAATGATGGAGGTAAAGTGCATGTCGAGCTGCGCTTTTCCTTTAATGCGTCCGCCGCGCTGAACCCGATCGACGACACCCTGCACATAGACTCCCGTAGGGATCATCACGCGGTTCCCCACTACGACGGGAAAAATTGAGATCAGATACACACCGTCTCCAGCCTTGGCGCTCCTGGTGTCGATGGCGCTCTTCAGCTGCAAAAGAACCTTGGTGCCCGCGGGAACGGTGTAAATCTTCTTTGCAGGAGATGCGGGTTCCTCGGCAGGAGCCGCGGGTTGGACAGAGAGGTTGGCGGCAGGCGGAGTTGGAGAAGGTGCCGCGACCGGCGGTGGAACGTCAGAAGTTGGTTCAGGCTGGCCCGCAGTCTGGGCGATGCCGTAGCCAGCAGCAACCGAGATCAGACCCAAAAAACACACTGCCCGGAACCATCCCCGCAGCGGCGCCATATGAACCCCCTATGGGATAGACGGCATTCTCGGACACAAGGATAGCCCGAATTTATCCCTCCGGCGGTGAAAAGTGCAGCGTCTTTACCGCGCCAGAGCCGCGCGCGTTACCCTACGAGAAAGCGATGACCTCCAAAAGCCACCCATCTGCTGACTTGCCTCTCGAAAAGACGGGCCGGTTTGCCGCTGCTCTCAAGATCCTGGGGGACGCGATTGCGGCACGGGCCTTCCCCGGATGCGTCTTTGGCGTCCTGGCGGGCAATGACGTCGTGCTTCAAGGGGCTTTGGGGCGATTCACTTATGAAGAAAACGCGCCTGCCGTGGCCGCCGACACCGTGTATGACGTGGCTAGCTTGACCAAGGTCGTGGCAACTACGGCTGCGGCCATGCTCCTGCTCCAGCGCGGGCAACTCGATCTGAATACGGCGCTGGGCGAACTTCTGCCCGGCTTTGTGGCCAGGCGCGCACCCGGAGACTTGGCGCGCACAGTCGCACTGCACCATCTCATGGCTCATAATTCCGGCTTACCGGGATACGTGGAGTTTTTCCGGACTACGACCACCCCCGCCGAGCTATTCGACGCTTGCCTCAAGCTCCCACTCCAGGCCGCACCGGGCACGCGCGCGGAGTACTCTGACCCCGGCTTCATCCTTCTGGGCAAGGCGCTGGAGGTCCTGATCGGCACAGACGTCGCTTCCTGGACGCACCGCGAAATCTTTCAACCGCTGGACATGGCGGCCACTGGGTTCTCCCCATCGCCGGCGGCATGGCCCACCATCCCGCCGACAGAAGTAGACTCCACCTTCCGCCATCGCCGCATCCAGGGCGAGGTGCAGGATGAAAACGCATGGATTCTGGACGGCGTTGCAGGAAATGCAGGCCTATTCTCCAATGTTCCTGACCTTTTGCGTTTCGCCAGCGCAATCCTCCACAGCGCAAAATCAGCCGACTCCGAGAAAAGCCCCTCCCTATTCGATTCGGCCGTATTGAAACGATTTGCTCAACGACAACCGCCCGAGGGCAGCTCGCGTGCGCTGGGGTGGGACACGCCGTCGCAGCCTTCGTCGTCCGGCAAGTATTTTGCGCGAAATTCCATTGGACATCTTGCCTACAGTGGCTGTTCCTTATGGATCGATCTGGACGCGGCGGTCGCGGTGGTTTTGCTAACTAACCGCACCTGGCCGGATCGGCAGAACCAACTGATCCGCGAGGTCAGGCCGCTATTTCATGACGCTGTGCGCGAGGCCCTTTAGGACGCCTCTTTGGGGTTATAAATCGGGGTACAGCAGAACAAATGTTTTAGGTTGCGTGATTTTATAGATACAATAAAAGCTGGGGACTGACGCGATGCTACCCAGCACCACGATGCAGGAAACGGCTGGCACCCGGATAAAAGATACCAACAACGACCAGGCCGCACTGCTTCAACATCTGACGACGGAAAGCCAAAACGAGGCCTCTCAAGGTCTCGATACGAAATCCGCACTCGAAATAGCACGCATCATCAACCACGAGGATGCCAAGGTCGCGGCGGCGGTCAAGAAAGCTATCCCTGAAATCGCCGCAGTAATCGACCAAGTGGCGCGAAGCCTGCGCGACGGCGGCCGGCTCATCTATATCGGCGCTGGTTCCAGCGGGCGGATTGCGGCGCTGGATGCCTCAGAATGTCCACCTACCTACTCGACGGCCCCCGGCCAGGTGCAGTACATCATGGCGGGAGGACCCAAGGCCCTGGCCTCCGCGGTCGAGGTCAATGAAGACTCCGAAGAGTTGGGCCAGCGTGACATCGCGCGGCGGCGTCCCACGCGCAAGGATGTCGTTGTCGGCGTCTCGGCTTCGGGCCGCACTCCATATGTCGTCGCGGCTGTGGCGTACGCCCGCGCCCGCGGAGCACACACAGCAGCTGTCACCTGCAACCAGGGAACTCCGCTTGCCGGCGCCGCCGACATCACCATCGTGGCCGAAGTCGGTGCCGAGGTCATCTCCGGATCCACGCGCCTGAAGGCCGGCAGCGCCCAGAAGATGGTCCTGAACATGATTACTACTGGCGCCATGACGCGGCTGGGCTATGTGTACGAAAACCTGATGGTCAATGTGCACATGCAGAATTCGAAGCTTGTGGAGCGCGGAATTCGCATCCTGATGCGCGCCTGCAATATCGACCGCGCGACTGCCGTCGACACCATCAAGAGCGCCGGGCGTAGCGTTCCCGTGGCGCTCGTGATGCTGAAGGCCAAGGTGGATAAGCCTGAAGCGGTGCGCCGCCTGGCCAAATCCGACGGCAATGTCCGGCTCGCCATCGAAGATAACGTTTTGGAACTGTAGGCAACGCCGTTGCTCTGCCGATTGAGGAGATCTACGGCAGAACGCGCTGAATGTGCATGAAGAGCGCCAGGGTCATGATGAAACCCACGGCAACGAGCGCCAGCGCAAGGATGGCGACGATCTTGACCTTGTTTGCGAAGGCTTTCAGATCCTCAAGCAGTTCCTGCTGTTCCAGCGTGTTTCGGTCGGTGGCTTCGCGCACCATCTCCAACTGATCTTCAACCCGTTTGAGCGAATTGTTTTGTTCCGTCACCTGATCGCGCAGGTTCCGGTGCTGGGTCTGCAACTCGGCCAATCCGTCTTCGATCGGCACCAGATCGAGCTTGGCCGGCTGCGGAGGCGTTTGCGGATGCGGGTGAGGTGTAAGCAGATTGCCGAGGGCCGTGGCGATATTTCCGTCGAGCAATGGCAGCAGACGCTGCACAAACGGAAGCGCAGAGCGAAGCATCGACATGGTGCGTTGCAAGCTCGAGGATTCTTCATTCGCTTCTGGTGGGCCGCCCAGTGCGCGCCCCGGCGGAGGCGGCGTGAGCCGCTTAACGCCACCTTCGGTAGACGGAAACGGCGCATGTCGGCTGACACCCGTGGATAAAGGCGATCCCACGACGCGAGGGCGCGGCGCAACCGCTTGCGATGCGGCTTGGTCTTGATTGCTGAGGTCGAAACGCTCGAATTCGTTCATGGAATTCTTTCTGCCGCTGCAAGAGACGGCAATCCCCATGTATAGCTGATTTTGCTCGGATTGGAAACAGTTTTTGTGATTTCCGCTGCATTCCGTGCCTGGCCCGTGCCGAGATATGCTCGTAGCAATGATCGTAAAGGGGTGACGTTCGTGAAAGGACCCATCAACCGCACGATGCGCAGTCTGCAGCGCAGTATTCTGGCCGGAATCATCACCATCGGCCCACTCTTCGTCACATATCTTATCTTCAGCTTCCTCCTGGAATCCCTCGCCAAGGCGGGTTTGCCTGCGGTCCAGTTCCTCGCGACTTCCTTTCCCCGGGGGTGGTTCAGCAATCCATGGCTACAGCCCACGCTCGCCATCCTGCTCACGCTGGCCGTTCTCTATGTGGTCGGACGCGTGACTTCCCTTGTTGTCGGACGCCAATTGTTCAGCCTTCTTGAGTCCGTGCTCGAGCGCTTGCCCTTCATCGCCAAGGTCTATACCTCCGTGCGGCAACTGTTGGATTCCATGATGGCCAAGAAAGGCGACAGCCAGCGCGTGGTTCTGATCGATTTTCCCATCGCCGGCCAGAAGAGCATCGGATTTCTCACACGAACGCTCAGCGACGCGACCAGCGGCCGGCCATTAGCTGCTGTATTGGTGCCGAACGCTATCAACCCTACTTCAGCCTTCTTGCAGATTCTGCCTATCGAACGGGTCATCGAGACCGACCTGACCATGGAACAGGCGATGAGCATGATCATGACGGGCGGAGCAGTGGGGCCGGAGACCATTCGCTATTTGCCCGAAGCGGACGGCAATCGAAACTCGACGAGCACGCCCTCGGCAACGTGATCGTGCGCATCAACGCTCGATTGATGCAGCGTCCTGATCGCCGTTTCTGGAATCAGGGCCGGTTGCAGCCTCGCCTGCATCCAGGTTTTCTTCCGCCTTCACTTCAGCCTGTTCGCTCTCTGTTGCAACTTTGCGCAGACTGATGTGATCGAAGCGAGCCCAGATCAACCCTACGGGTACAATTCCAAGGAACGTGACCAGCAACAGCGTCGCCGCACAGGCAGTCGCTGCTTCCGCATTCGCGCCTAGAATGGCCGTGAGTGTCAACATCACGGCACCGATCTGCGAGAACCAGCCGATCACAGGAAGTTGAATAATGCTGGCTCCACCGCTGGCCACCATGAGCAAAACGCACTGCGAGGGTGTGATTCCAGCCAGCTCCGGGCTGGCGGTGAAGGCCCTGCACGTCTCGAAATAGGCAAAGCAGATCAGCACCCACATGCTGAGCGAAAGGCCAACTACGACAGCAAAGTCCCGCCATGATCGTATGGTATCGAGGCCGGCATGAAACATGCGGATCTTGTTGCCGACACTTTGGCCGAGACCTTTTGAGATCAGACCGAAACTGCGCTCGAAGAATGCAGCGACGGACCCTCCTGCCAAACGAACCGCGAACAGGAAGAGCGTTCCAAGGACAGTGAGAACCAGCCCTCCGTATTGCGCAGCAAATAGGGCAATCAGCCGATGATGGGAGGCGAGGTGCGCCAACAAAAACGTGTGCGACATTGCGTTCAGGATTACATCGCCCGGAACCCATACCATGGCGATCGAAAACAATAAGGCGACCGATCCCGCGTCCACTAATCGTTCAACGATGTATACGGCGACCTGCGAACTCAGCGAGAGCCCCGTCTTTTTCGCGACCAGGTAAGGCCGCACCGGGTCCGCGACGCGCCCGATCAACGCTACGGCGGTAAACCCGATCACCTGCGACCCGACGAGCGACGTTGGCGGAACTTTTTGCATATGCCGCACTAGCTGGCTCCAGCGAAATGCGCGAAAAACAAAATTGGCGTAGATGCACAGGCCGGCGAAGACAATCATGCGCCAGTCGGCCAAAGCTACCTGCGAGGTAAAAACGTGGAAATTGAATTGGACGTGAGTGCGAGCCCAAAGAACCAGCGCAATCAGAGCAACCAGCGCCAGAATGCCCACGATCCATTGACTTTTCTTCAAGCAAACTCCGTATTACTCGTAGTGATTGATCTCTATTGACTATGTTCTCACGCGGCCGTGCGCAGAATGCGCCGGGCAATTCGACAAAGGCCCCCTTCCAGTTACGGGCTCCGCCTCAAATTGGAATGATTGAAATGTTCTCTGCGCCGCTCAATGCGAGGCCACGGGATGCACCGCTGGAGCGGTAGGAGCAGCACGCCTCGCTTCGGCCTCGCGTGCCAGGACTCGGCGGTTGAATTCGTGAATCACGCGGGCCACATAGGCACGCGTCTCGCTATACGGCGGAATCCCATGGTATTTGTCCACGGCGTCCGGCCCGGCGTTATACGCGGCCAACGCTAAAGCCAGGTTGTCGTGATAGCGCGTGAGTAGCGAATCGAGATACGTCGAGCCGCCGCGCACATTCTGCTCGGGCTGGAAGCTGTCCTGCACTCCGAGGCCAGCGGCTGTATCCGGCATTAGCTGCATCAGTCCCTTTGCACCGGCGTGGCTCACAGCCCCTGCATTGCCGCCGCTCTCCGCTTTCACTACGCTGGCCAGCAAATCTACATCCAGATTGTGCGCAGATCCCGCGCGCACCAACATCTCACGCAAGTCGACCTGAGTCAGCTTTGCCGTTCGATTCGTAGCCTGCGGAGCGACGGGCGCTGCGGCTTCCGGCGGATCGGGAACTTGTTCGAACGATGCAATCTCCTCTGGAGAGCGATCAATGTAGCTATCCTCGCCCGCGCTCAGGTAGAGACGCACATGTCCATCCACCAGTGCATGGTGATCGCAACGCAGCACGAACCCGTTGCGCAGTGTCACGCGTTCGGCCGCATCCGCATGCACGCCAAAAATCGAAAGCGCCGCGACGACCGCTATAGTAACGAAGCGGCCTGTGTGCAGTTTGCGTCCGAGTTGGAACTTGCTGCTCATGCTTTGGCCGTCGCCATCTTCGTCAGAACTGCTTCCAGAATCACGGCCACTCCGTCATCGTCGCTCGATGATGTCTGCTTCCACCCGCGCATTTTTGCGAGCGCGCGCAATTCCGGAGCCGCATTTGCCATCACGATCCCTTGCCCTGCCCACTCCAGCATCTCCTCGTCATTCCAGTTGTCGCCGATTGCCATGGTCTCTTGCCGATCGACCCCGAGCCGCGCCGCAAGCCGCTCCAGCGCATATCCCTTCGACACTCCGAGCGGCAGAAGATCGAGAATCGACAAATCGCGTGCTGGATACTCTGTGCACGCACTATCGCACTCCGCGCCCCACTCGCTCGCCTTCAGCGCTTTCTCTGCTGCTCGCATCCGTTCGATACTCCCGGCCGCCATGCCCTGTATCGGATCCTCGCCATCGACCAATGCAAGCTCCAGCGGTTTCACCACTTCAATCGCATTCCGGTTGGCCTCTACCCACAACGCAAAGCGTCCATGCGCCTGGCTCAGATCTTCGAGAACCAGTTCGCCTCGTCCTGGCCGGTTGAAGGTGAAAACGACAGCCCCAAATGGTCGGAGCACGCCGCACACGCCTCGCGCGACGCGCGCGCTCATGTGGCACATGTCGATGGTCTCGCCGCCCAGGGTACACGTCACCGCACCATTTGACGTAATCAGGGGCGTATCCGCTCGCAGGCCAAGGCCTTCAATCAACGGCAGGGTGTAGGCCAGGCGGCGGCCTGTCGCAATCGCCACCGTGATGCCCGCTGCCTGCGCGGCCAGCAGCGACCTCCCAGTGCGCTCACTCATAGCTTCCGAATGAGCGGGTAACAGAGTGCCATCCATGTCAATCGCGACGAGACGCACGGGGCGAACCAGAGGGGGCATATGTTTAGTGTACGAAAGGCGGGGACCGAGGGGCCCAGGAGGCATG
>Ga0181537_10001626_pt1 | contig 20456 bp, 19 predicted proteins | sample PEATcosm2014_Bin_39_FD_119765 | JGI IMG/M metagenome (GOLD analysis project Ga0181537, IMG submission 119765) | Peatland microbial communities from MTU Mesocosm Facility, Houghton, MI, USA - PEATcosm2014_Bin23_10_metaG | ecosystem: Environmental > Terrestrial > Soil > Wetlands > Peat | place... | reverse complement strand
CTGACCCTGCTCGATCTCGGGGAAGAACGGTCCGAACTGACTTTGTCGCAGGTCGCGGCCCGTCAGGAGCTGCGCCGGATCGTCGTGGAAGTCGGCCTGGGCGCGGTCACCGCGCTGCCTTCGTCTGCGACCGCCTCGTGACCGAGTTGCGAAGTGTGCCAAGGCGTGTCAAAAGGGCGGGCCGCAAACAATCCCACAAGGAGCCCGAATAACCATGGTGCAACGTGTGCGGAAGTGTGTCTTCCCCGTCGGCGGCCTGGGCACGCGTTTCCTGCCCGCCACAAAGGCGATGCCCAAGGAAATGCTACCGGTTGTCGATAAACCGCTGATTCAGTACGCGGTCGAGGAAGCGCAGGCGGCGGGCATCCAGCATTTCATCTTCGTCACGGGACGCGGCAAAACCGCGCTCGAGGATCATTTCGACCACGCGCCCGATCTCGAGCGCGCCCTACAGGAGCGGGGCAAGCAGGCCGAGTTCGAGGCCTTGCGCTCATGGATGCCGAAATCCGGACAGGTCTCCTATACCCGCCAGCAGGAGCCGATGGGTCTTGGGCACGCCGTATGGTGCGCGCGCGATCTGGTCGATAACGAACCTTTCGCGGTGATCCTGCCCGACGATCTGATTCTTGCCGAAACGCCTTGCCTCAAGCAATTAGTGCACGCCCACACCGAAGTCGGCGGACATGTTGTTGCCGTGGCGGACGTTCCGCGCGAGCATACCAAGCGCTATGGCATTCTCGACGTCGTGTCCGACGACGGACGATTGGCGTTGGCGAAGGGCTTGGTCGAAAAGCCCGAACCGGACCGGGCGCCGTCAACCCTGTCGATCATCGGCCGGTACATCCTTCATCCCAGCGTTTTCGAGCATCTCGACAAGCAGATGAAGGGTGCCGGTGACGAAATCCAACTGACCGATGCGATTTCCAGCACCATCGGCAGCGTGCCCTTCCACGGATTGCGCTATAAGGGCCGGCGCTTCGACTGCGGCGACAAGGTCGGCTGGTTGCAGGCCAACTTGTCCTTCGCGCTGGCGCGGCCGGACATGCATGACGCGGTGGCCGAGTTCCTGAAGGAATACACTTAAGACGCGCCATCACGGGGGACTATATCGATGCGCATTACGATGATCGGCACCGGCTATGTCGGGTTGGTTTCCGGTGCCTGCTTTTCCGAGTTCGGCGTCGAAGTGATTTGCGTCGACAAGGACGCCGCCAAGATCGACGCCTTGCGGGCCGGCAAGATGCCGATCTTCGAGCCCGGTCTCGAACAGATGGTTGCCGAGAACGTGAAGGCCGGCCGGCTGTCCTTCTCGACCGATCTCGCCGTGTCGGTGAAGTCGGCCGACGCGGTGTTCATCGCGGTGGGCACCCCCAGCCGCCGCGGCGACGGACATGCCGATCTCAGTTACGTCTATGCGGCCGCCGCCGAAATCGCCCGCGCCCTCGAAGGGCACACCGTGGTAGTGACCAAATCCACCGTGCCGGTGGGCACCGGGCGCGAGGTCGCGCGCATCATCCGCGAAAACCGGCCCGACGCCGATTTCGACGTCGTCTCGAACCCCGAATTCCTGCGCGAGGGATCCGCGATTTCGGATTTCATGCGCCCCGACCGTGTCGTGATCGGCGCCGATACCGACCGGGCGCGCGCGGTGATGAAGCAGATCTACCGCGTACTCTATCTGATCGAGACGCCGATCGTGTTCACCGGACTCGAGACCGCCGAGCTGATCAAATACGCCGCCAACACGTTCCTCGCGGCCAAGATTACCTTCATCAACGAGATCGCCGATCTTTGCGAGAAGGTTGGGGCCGATGTCCACGACGTGTCGCGCGGGATCGGACTGGACGGAAGGATCGGGCGCAAATTCCTGCACCCCGGGCCCGGCTACGGCGGCTCATGTTTTCCCAAAGACACGCTGGCGCTGGTGCGCACGGCCCGTGACGCCGGCGCGCCTCTACGCATCATCGAGGCGGTGGTCGCCGTCAACGACCAGCGCAAGCTGAACATGGCCACGCGCGTGATCGCCGCCTGCGGTGGATCGGTCAAGGGCAAGACCGTGGCGATGCTGGGTCTGACGTTCAAGCCCAACACCGACGATATGCGCGACTCGCCGAGCCTGGCGGTCGTGCCGGCTCTCCAACAAGCGGGCGCGACCGTGCGGGCCTTCGATCCCGAAGGGATGGAGGAAGCCAAGAAGCAGCTGACCAACGTGATCTACTGCGAAGATGCTTATGGCGCCATGGACGGGGCGGATTGCGCCGTCCTGATGACCGAGTGGAACGAATTCCGGGCCCTCGATCTCGGACGGGCCAAGCAATTGCTGAAATCGCCGATCATGGTCGATCTTCGCAATGTCTATAGCCCCGCCGACATGGCGACGGCTGGCTTCGCCTATAGCTGCATCGGCCGGCCGGTCAGCTCGTCCCAAGGGTGACGCGCCGATGGCGGCCGCCCGGCAGCGGATCGCCGATTCCGCGCCCTATTTCTTTTTCGGCACTTTGATGGATCGCGATTTGCTCGGCCGCGTGTGCGGACGTGCGGTGGAGGAGCGGCAGATCGAAGCCGCCACGATCGCCGGGTTCCGGCGCACCGGTGTGGTCGGGCGCCATTATCCGATCCTGGTCAAGGATGCGGGAGCGCGCACATCCGGCATTCTGGTGCGAGGCCTCGACGCTTCCGCCGGCCGCCGTCTCATCGCCTACGAAGGGCCGAACTACCGGTTGGAGCCAGTCATCGTGACGGACTCCGCCGGACGCGCAACAGAATCGGCTGTTTTCCTGGTTGTCCGGCGACTGCGCTCGAACCGGCGACATTGGCGGCTGGCCGATTGGCAGAGGCGCTGGAAGCGTCGCGCGTTACGCCGCGCCGCCCGCCTCTTCGACCCGCGGACCGACTCCCTATGGCGGCGAAGAGCCCGCTAACGCGAGGGTTCGGGAACCGCCCTGATGACGCTGCAGGGCTCGCGATGGTGACGGAGTTCCTTGCAGGCCCGCTGCGCGTCGGACTCGGCGAGACCGACCAACTCGGCCCGATAGAAGACCGCGTGGCGCTGACGGGTCTCGATAACCTGGCTATGGCCGTCGGCGACGAGATCGCCAAGTCTGCGGAATGTCACCGAAACGAGTCGTTCGGCGCGGACGCGTTCGCCGAATGCGCCGAGCCTGATGCCCCAGGGCGCTTCCTCGGCGTCCCCGCCGCCGACGATGGGCTGCGGCGAGGCCGGTCCCGACGGCGTGCCGGCAGGAGCGTTCGTGGCCAGCGACTGCATGACGGCGGTGACTTGTGAATCCTCGGCCTCGGCTTCGGACGCCGGCGCGGAATCGGCGGTCGTTGCATCCTCGGCTTGCTGAAGGGCAATCGCAGCGGCGGCCGGCGTGCCGCCGTGCTCGTGGGCGAAACCGACGTCGAGCAGCGCAACCATCTGGCGGTCGCGATCGCGAACGCTGTTGCCGCCGAACACGACGCCGATGATGCGGTGTCCGTCACGCTTGGCCGAGGCGACCAGATTGAAGCCGGACGATGCGATATAGCCTGTCTTGATGCCATCGGCGCCCGGATAGCTGCCGAGGAGATGATTGTGGGTGGGGATGATCTGCCCGGCATATTCGAATTCGCGCGTCGAGAAGTAGTGATATTCGCGCGCATGGTTGCGAATCAAGGCGCGCGCCAGCACCGCCATGTCCCTAGGCGTGCTCCATTGACCGGCAATCGGAAGGCCCGAGGCGTTACGGAATATGGTCCGGCTCATGCCGAGGTCGCGCGCCTTGCGCGTCATCGCCGAGGCGAACTCCGGTTCGGTGCCGCCCAGAAATTCGGCCACCACCACGGCGGCGTCGTTGGCCGACTTGGTCACCAGGCCGAGAATCGCGTCATCGACATGGATCGTCTGACCTGGGCTGAGGCCAAGCTTCGAGGGCGCCTGCCGGGCGGCATGCATCGAAACCGGCATCGAATCATGCAGATGGACGCGCCCGCTTTCCAGCGCGTCGAACAGAAGGTAAAGGGTCATCATCTTGGTCAATGACGCCGGATGATTCGGAACGTCGGCATTCATCGCATGAACGATTTCGCCGGTGTCGGCGTCAATCACGATGATGCCCCGAGTCCGCGCTTGGGCGGCCGCCGTGTCCGCCATGACGACGACACAAAGTAAGGCCAAGATCGCGCCGAAGATGCGGAATATCGCGGGGGGTGCCGGAATGCTAGGCTTGCGATTGACTGACATGCAAACCTATTCCCCCGGTTCCGTCCAAGTGAAATTACCTATACAGGTGAATCTACCTATCCAAGATAAGGAATCCACTAATCCTTGTCTAGAGTCGGAATTGCGAATCATGCCCTTGTGGGTAGCATTTCTGGGTCTTCGTTCTCAGTTTTAGCAGCGAGGAATGAATGAACGGTAAGTGGATTGCGCGCATCGTTGTCGCCGGCGGCCTGCTCGGGTTGGCGGGTTGCGCCTATCAGGCCGGGGACGAATCGAATCCCCTTGCGCGACGCGCGACTTGGTTCTCGTTCGTCGCCGGCGACGACTTGCGCGCGGCGTGCCATGCAGGCGCGCCGGACCGTTTCCGCATTGTCTATAACGGCGTCTGGGCCGAGCAGGTGAGGATCTATGAGGTCGGCGTCGCCGGTCCGCGTCAACTCGATCAGCGCGTGCTCGAGCCCATGCGGGCCGACGAGCTTTCGCTGAGCGACCCGCTCAAGCCTTGGCGCGGCCAAGCCAAGTCGTTGACTTTGAGCGACGCGGAATATGCCGCTCTGTTGCGCGACCTCGAGCAAAGCGGCGCCTACCAGAGTCCGAACGAGACGCTCACCTTGGCGGCGGTCGATTTCTACTGGGTCGTCGCCAGCTGCCACGAGGGCGCTTTCCATCTGTCGGCCTGGCGCTACCCCTCGCTCGGTTTCGCCCAAGCCTCGTTCGCGACGTGGCTTGGGGCGATCGACACCACCGGCATTCCCTTCAACCGTCCGCGCTCGCGGGCCGACGTGGCTCTGAGCGCGGGAGGAACAGGCAGTCCCTATGGCGTGACGACCGCGCCGCGGCAGATCCCGCTGGCCGGTTCATGGTCGATCGGAATCGCTCAGGACCGGGTGGTGGATAAGGTTGAATTCTGAAACATTTCTGACACTTCGGTGATCTTTGCTGCGCTGCACCATTTTCCCGTTGACAGGTTAGGGAAACGCGACCATATAGACATTGCTGCAATGCAACACGCGCTGCGTGATGAGAAGCGGCGCGCCGCCACGGTGGTCAGGGCTGAAATCCACACCGGGCGTTTTCTGACCAGACAGGAGAAGTAAAGATGTCCATCGCAAAATCCACCAAGGCATCACCGAGCCATACCGAATCGCTTAAGCGGATCGAAGACGTGGTCGCCGTGCAGAAAGAAAGCATTGAGACCGTCGTTCGCGCAGGCGCCGACGCCGCGACCAAGGGCGTCGACAAGGCTGTCGCGATGACCAAGGAACAGGTCGAGGCCGCCGTGAAAGCCGGCGCCGTTGCCTTCAAGAACTACGAGGACCTCCTCCAGTTCGGCAAGGCCAATGTCGAAGCGGTCGTGCAGTCGGGCACCATCGTCGTCAAGGGTGTGCAGGATCTGTCCCATTCCTGGGTCGTGATGGCGCAGGCCTCGATGGACGAGCAGGTTGCCGCAAGCAAGGCTCTGATCGGCGCCAAGTCGCTCAAGGAAGTCATCGACTTGTCCTCGACAATGGCCAAGACCAATTTCGAAAAGCTGATGGCCGAGGGCACCAAGCTGACGCAGATTTCGACCAAGCTGGCCGAAGAGGCGTTCAAGCCGCTCAGCACCCAGGTTAGCGCGGCGGTCGAGAAGTTCTTCAAGACCGCGGCGTGATCCGCTAGGCGCTTGCCGCGCCTCCGACACGACCGACAGGCAGGAAAATGGGGCCGGGTGGATTTGATCCACTCGGCCCCGTCCGTTTGTACGAATCGCACTGTCAAGCGCCGCGGCCACGGTCGCACAGAGACCGACCCATGCGCGAAAAGTCGAATGTCAGGCCTTTTCACCCCGCCATCGCCGACTTATCATAGAAGGGTCGAGTTTCCGTATCGGCGCTGCGCGGCATGATGACGAGATGAGCGGCAACGAGAACCAGAAGTCGGGCGAAGATAATCCCCAAACCGGTGTCGTCATCAAGACGCGGCCGAAGACCAAGCGGCCGTCGATGTACAAAGTTCTGATGCTGAACGACGATTACACGCCGATGGAGTTCGTCGTCCATGTTCTCGAACGGTTTTTCGGAAAAAACCACGAAGAGGCGCACCGGATCATGCTGCACGTGCACCAGCGCGGCGTCGGCGTGTGCGGCGTCTACACCTACGAGGTCGCCGAAACCAAAGTCACCCAAGTGATGGATCTGGCGCGCCAGAACCAGCACCCACTGCAATGCACGATCGAAAAGGAATGACGAACGGACCCGAACGCCTAACTATGCATTGATTCAGGCGCCGGAGAGCATGTGTGCCTGAGCGTTCGCGCGAAGGCCAGCAGGAAGGGATGAGTAGATGTTGTCGCGTAACCTCGAGCAGAGCCTTCATCGCGCGCTGGGATTGGCATCCAAACGCCGCCATGAATATGCCACCCTCGAACACCTGCTCCTATCGCTGACCGAGGATCAGGATGCGGTGGCGGTGTTGCGGGCCTGCAATATCGATCTCGCCCGACTGCGCCGCGACCTGACCGAGTTCGTCGATACCGCGCTCAACGACCTGACCCTGCCCACCAGTTCCGATCCCAAGCCGACCGCCGGTTTCCAGCGGGTCGTGCAGCGCGCCGCTATCCACGTCCAGTCGTCGGGGCGCGAGGAAGTGACCGGCGCCAACGTCGTGGTGGCGCTGTTCTCCGAACGCGAGTCCCACGCGATCTATTTCCTGCAGCTCCAGGACATGACCCGGCTCGACGCCGTAAACTACATCTCGCACGGCATCGCCAAGGCGCCCGGCCGTGGACAAAGCCGCCCCGTGCATGGCGCCGAGGACGACACCAAATCCGAGACGGTGGTCAAGAAGGGCCAGGAGGCGTTGTCGGCCTATTGCGTCAACCTCAACCGCAAGGCCGCTCAGGGCAAGATCGACCCGCTGATCGGACGCGAACCCGAGATCGAACGCACCATCCAGATCCTTTGCCGCCGTTCGAAGAATAATCCCCTTTACGTCGGCGACCCCGGCGTCGGCAAGACCGCCATCGCCGAGGGTCTGGCGCGCCGCATCGTCAAAGGCGAAGTTCCGGAAGTGCTGAAGAACGCCACCATCTTCTCGCTCGACATGGGCGCGCTGCTGGCGGGCACCCGCTATCGCGGCGACTTCGAGGAAAGGCTCAAGGCCGTGGTCGCCGAACTCGAGGCGCTCGAGGGCGCGATCCTGTTCATCGACGAGATCCACACCGTGATCGGCGCCGGCGCCACCTCGGGCGGTTCGATGGACGCGTCCAACCTGCTCAAGCCGGCCTTGGCCGCGGGCAATTTGCGATGCATCGGCTCGACCACCTACAAGGAATTCCGCATCCATTTCGAGAAGGATCGCGCCCTGGTGCGGCGCTTCCAGAAAATCGACGTCAACGAACCCTCGGTCGAGGACACGATCAAGATCCTGCACGGGTTGAAACCCTACTACGAAGCGCATCACCGCGTGCGCTACACCAATGAGGCGATTCGCTCGGCCGTGGATCTGTCGGCGCGCTATATTGGCGACCGCAAGTTGCCGGACAAGGCGATCGACGTGATCGACGAGGTCGGGGCGGCGCGCATGCTGCTGCCCGAATCGAAGCGCCGCAAGACCGTTACGGTCAAGGACGTCGAGGAGATTGTCGCCAAGATCGCGCGCATTCCCCCCAAGAGCGTCTCGACCAACGACATGGAAGTGCTGCGCACCCTCGAGCGCGACCTCAAGACCATGGTGTTCGGCCAGGACAAGGCGATCTCGGCGTTGGCTTCGGCGATCAAGCTAGCCCGCGCCGGCCTGCGTGAACCGGAGAAGCCGATCGGGTGCTACCTGTTCTCGGGCCCGACCGGCGTCGGCAAGACTGAAGTGGCTCGCCAGCTGGCTCGCGTCCTCGCCATCGAAATCACCCGCTTCGACATGTCCGAATACATGGAGCGGCATTCGGTGTCGCGGCTGATCGGCGCGCCGCCCGGCTATGTCGGCTTCGACCAGGGCGGCCTGCTGACCGACGCGATCGACCAGCATCCTCATTCGGTGCTGCTGCTCGACGAGATCGAGAAGGCTCATCCCGACCTGTTCAACATCCTGTTGCAGGTGATGGATCACGGGAAGCTGACCGACCATAACGGCAAAACGGTCGACTTCCGCAACGTGATCCTGATCATGACCACCAATGCCGGCGCGGCCGACATGGCCAGGGCGGCGATCGGCTTCAACCGCGAGGGTCGCGAAGGCGAGGACAAAGAGGCGATCGAGAAGATGTTCACGCCCGAATTCCGCAACCGGCTCGATTCGGTGATCACCTTCTCCGCGCTCTCCCCCGAAGTTATGTCCCGCGTGGTCGAGAAGTTCATCATGCAGTTGGAAACGCAGCTCGGCGACCGCCAGGTCGAGATCGAGATGACCGAGGCCGCCCGCGCTTGGCTCGCGACCAAAGGCTACGACAAGCTTTACGGCGCGCGGCCGCTGGCCCGCGTCATTCAGGAGCAGGTCAAGAAGCCGCTGGCCGAGGAGTTGCTGTTCGGTAAGCTGGCCAAAGGCGGCAGCGTCAAGATCGATGTCCAGGACGACAAGCTGACGTTCGCCTTCGTCGAAGGCGATTCCGCGACGCCGCGCGAAACGGAACTGGTGGAATAAACTGGAGCGGCGGCCATCGCGGCCGCTGCCTTCCTACTTCGCGGCGACGATCGTTCTCGCCACGCCCTGACCTGAACCGCCCGAAGCGGTTGGCGCGCCACCTGCCCCGCCGCCGGTCCGCGTTGGATTTGTCGGCGATGGCACCGGGCGCGTAGGTCCTGGGCTGGGTCCGGCCGGAGCAATTGGTTCGGCAGGTCCACCACCGACCAGCAGTTCCCGCTCGAGCTCTTCGATGCGTCTGCCGAGTTCGGCGATCTCGTCGCGCAGCATGTCCAGCGTGACGGACATGTGAATCCGTTCCTGGCGGATCGTCGTCTCGAATTCGGCTTGGCGCTTGTCCATGGTCGCCAGCGCTTCGGTCAGTTTACGCCGGCTGTCTTCGAAGATCGCGGCCCGGGCGCGTTCGATCTCGCTGCCGAGTTCCTGGCGCAGCTGGCGCCCTTTCTTGGCGCCATCCTCTTCGACCGCGCGCAGCCCGCGGTCTAATTGAGCCTTCAGTCCGATCCGGATGTCGTAGGCGGATCGCACCATGTAGCCCAGAAAGACGACCAGAATGCACCCGATGACCACGAACAGGATCAGCGCGATGGTCGTCCAACTCGGGCCCGCGTCAACCATCCTTAACTCCAACACCCCTCTATATAAGATCGTATTAAGACGATGCGCGCCAATTAGGGCGAAATTGTTGCGCCGTCCGTTATCCAACGGCCGAGGATTGCCCGTTCCTCCGGTTGCATATTTGTCACATTTCCGAGCGGCATTGTCTGTGATGCAACGGCTTGCTGCAGGATTGCCGGTGCCCACTGCTTGATTAACGCGGGGTCATCCAGGCGTACTCCTTTAGGGGGTGCGTCTAGACCGCCGAATTTGGGCTTGGCCGCGTGACAAAAGACACAGCGCGTCTGCACAATCGCCTGAACCACTGCAAACGGCGCCGCCGGGCGGCTGCCATCGTCTTCGGCTGGCGCGCCGTTCGCCGAAGGTGCGGCCGCGGACGCGGTCACCGGAGATGCCGACGGCGCCAGGGTAGCGCCGACCGCCACCAACACCGCGACAATACCCGCCGCGGGAAGCATCCACGCCCGGTCGCGATGGGTGTGACGCATCACGAAGATGTGCCGCACCAACCCGCCGACCACGGCGAGACCCAGGACGATCAACCAATTCAGACGGTGCTGGTAGACCATCGGGAAATGGTTGGAGATCATCATGAACAGCACGGGCAGCGTGAGGTAGGTGTTATGCACGCTGCGTTGTTTTGCCAACGCGCCGTATTTAGGATCGGGGGTCTCGCCTTTGAGGAGCTGCGCCACCGCCTTACGTTGATTCGGAATGATCACGGCGAAAACATTAGTGGCCATGATCGAGCCCAGCGCCGCGCCGATATGGAGCACCGCGGCGCGGCCCGGGAACAAATGGGTAAGGCCGTAGGCCAGCGCGGTCGCCGCGACGACTCCGGCCAGCGCCAGCAGCGCCGGTTTCTTCTTCAGCGCCGAGCTGCACAACAGTTCGTAGACCACCCAGGACGCGAGAATGACCGCGGCGCTGGCGGCAATTCCCTGCCAGGGCTTGGCCAGCGGACCGCCCGGCTCGAGCAGGAATGCACCCGCCTGCGCCCAATAGACGATGATCAGAAGCGAGAACCCCGACATCCAGGTGGCGTAGGATTCCCACATGAACCAGTGGAGATGCGCCGGCAGCGACGGCGGGGCGAGCTTGAACTTGCGCGCCTGGTAGAACCCCCCGCCGTGGACCAGCCAGGCGTCGCCTTGGATGCGTTCGCGCTTCGGATCTTCCGGGACCGGCTCCAGCACATTGTCCTGCCAGACGAAATAGAACGAGGTGCCGATCCAGGCGATGCCGACGATCAAATGGATCCAGCGCGCGAATAGATTCAACCAATCGAGAACGACCGACCAATCCATCATTCAGCTTCCGCGATAAGTGGAGAACGACCAGGGCGACAGGAGCAAGGGCACGTGATAGTGCGCCTCGGGATTCGAGATCGCGAAGGCGATCGGCACGCGATCGAGGAACGCGGGCGCGGTGACGGCCAACCCGGTGGCGAGGAAATAGACACCGGCCTCGAACACCAACTCATAGCGGCCAAGCGCGATCTCGCCCGGGCCCAGCGCGGGCGCATCGAGCCTGCCGTCGGCGTTGGTGCGGGCACGCTTGATTTCGTGGCGCCCGCCCTCGGCGTCGAATCGGAACAGGATCACCGGCACACCGGCGGCGGGACGTCCGCGGGCCGTGTCGAGCACGTGAGTCGTCAGCCGACCGGTGGGCGCGGGTTCGACCAGGTCGAGCAGGCGCAGGAAGGCGATCTTGTCGACTTCGGCCAGCGCCGCCCGCAACTCCTGATCGCGTCCATTGGCGAGCCGGTGCTCGAACGCCGCCAGAACCTGCTCCTTACCCCAATGGCGGACCGCGATGATAAAGGGAAAACCGAAGCGCTCGGTATAGACGGCGTTTGCCTTGGTGAACCGCTCCAGTTCGGCTTGCGTCAGCCGGTCGAGCCCGGCGCGGGCCTGTTCGGCACTCGAGGCCGCCGTCAGGGTGCCGGCGATCGCGGCGCGGCCGGCGAGATCGGGGTGGGCGCGCAGCAGGGCAAGCTGTTCCGGCGCACCCGAAGTCGCCACGGTCGCCGCCATGGCGGCGGCGAACGCCGAAACGCTCGCGAACGGACGCAGGCCGAAGGCGCGCTCGGCCACCCAAGACGAATGTTCGTAGATGCCGCTGAACGTGGCGACGAAATCGGACTGGGAGAGCGCGTTGACCGCCTCGAGCGCGCGTTTGGTCAAGGGCTCGCCTCGGCCTTCGCCTGCAGCAGGCGCGCCGCCGCGGCAATGGCGATCTCGGCCGGCCGCTTGCCGCCCACGCCAGGCAGCCCGATCGGGCATTGCACGGATGCGACGGTCTCCTTGGCGATCCCGGCATCGAGCAGCCGGCGCCGGAATCGAGCCCACTTGGTCTCGCTGCCGATCAGGCCGACCGAGGCAGATCCACCCCGGCGCAGGACCGCGGAGAGGATTTCATAGTCGAGGTCGTGCGAATGGGTCATCACCAGCACATGACAGCCGGCCGGCAGAAGTGCCACTTCCGAAGATGGATCCGCCGCGGCGACCGCGCTCACCAGTTCCGGCAACTCGGACGGAAATGCCTCCGGCCGTGAGTCGACCCAGATCACCCGGATGCCGGTGCCGTCGAGAATGCGGATCAGCGCCTGGCCGACATGGCCAGCGCCGAACAGAGCCAGTGTGATCTCGGCCCGACCCATGGGTTCGAAGAATAGCGTGGCGCCGCCGCCGCAGCACTGGCCGAGATCGGGGCCGAGGAGCACTTTCTCGGTGAACGGCTCGCGCGCGTCTTCGGCGAGGAGGCGCCGGGCGGTCGCCGCCGCCTGGAATTCGAGATTGCCGCCGCCGATGCTGCCGGTCTGGGCATCCGCGCGCACCACCATCTTCGCGCCTGACTCGCGCGGGGTCGATCCGAGCGATTCGATCACCGTGACCAGCACATGGGGAATGCCGGCGCGTTCCCACAGCAGCAATGCCTCGCGCCAGTCGTGCGGCACGTCGGCCGCGGCGCCGAAACGAACGATGCGCGCGTCAGCGCCGGACGGTGTGCTGGGTCGTGGGCGAATGCGCGCGGCCATAGCTAAGCTCCATTCTTGGCGCGGTTCTCGGCGCGCAACTTGGCGATCGAGCCGAGGATGCGCTCGCCGGTGGCCGGCGCGTCGAGGCGCGGCAGGCCGCCGCCCGCCGCCGCGACGATCGCGTCGACCAATGCCAGCCACACCGAGATGGCGAGTAGCAGGGGCGGCTCGCCCACCGCCTTGGAGCGATAGAGCGAGGCCACCGCATTGGGGACACCCTCCAGCAGTTGGACGCGAAAGTCGCGTGGCAGGTCGCGGCCGGAAGGAATTTTGTAAGTCGAAGGCGCATGCGTGAGCAGTCGCCCCTCTTTGTCCCAGACCAACTCCTCGATCGTCAGCAGCCCCAGGCCCTGTACGAAGGCGCCCTCGATCTGGCCTTTGTCGAGCTGCGGATTCAGGGAATTGCCGCAATCGTGCAGGATGTCGGTGCGCAACGCCTTCCATTCGCCGGTCAAGGTGTCGATCGCGACTTCCGAAACCGCCACGCCATAGGCATAGTAGAAAAATGGGCTGCCGGTATTGGTCTTGGGGTCCCAATTGAGCCCAGGCGTGCGATAGAAAGACTGCTCGCCGAGACTAACGCGCGCGAGTTTCGCGTGGTGGGCCATTTCGCCGAAGGTCAGCTTATGATTTCCGGCGAGAATGTGGTTGTTCTCGAACACCACATCTTCGGGCTTCACGTCGAAATGCTCCGCGGCGAATACCGTCATCCGCTGTTTGATCGCCTCGGCGGCGATCTTGGCGGCCGCGCCGTTGAGATCGGCTCCCGACGACGCGGCGGTCGGCGAAGCGTTGGCGATCTTCGCGGTCGAGGTCGGAGATAGCCGCACCTTGTCGACATCGACCGCGAATACTTCGGCCACCACCTGGGCGACCTTGGTGAACAGCCCCTGCCCCATCTCGGTGCCGCCATGATTGAGAAGGATGCTGCCATCCTCGTAGACCAACACCAATGCGGCGCCCTGGTTGAGGTCGATCTTGTTGAACGAAATGCCGAAGGTCACGAACGAGGTCGCGAGGCCTTTTTTCACGACCGGATTGACGGCATTGAACGCATCGACGGATTTGCGTCGCGCGGCGTAATCGCTGCTCGCCAACGTCTTGTCGAGCATCGCCGGTAAATTGAAATGCTCGATCTTCTGGCGATAGGGAGTCGTGTCCCGGCCCGGACCGAAAAAGTTGAGCCGGCGCAACGCGAGCGGGTCCTTACCCATCGTGCGCGCGATCTGCTCCATCATCGCCTCGCAGCCCATCATGCCCTGTGGCCCGCCGAAGCCTCGGAACGCCGTCGCCGACTGCAAATTCGTCTTACAGGCAAAGCCTCGGATGCGCGCGTGCGGATAGTAATAGGAGTTGCAGCAATGCGTCATGGCGCGGATCAGCACGCCGGGCGTCAAATCGCAGGACCAGCCGGAATTGGCAGCGATCAACATCTCCACCGCGAGGATGCGTCCTTCCTCGTCGGTGCCGACATCCCATTGCAGCAGGAACGGATGCCGCTTGCCGGTGATGGTCATGTCGTCGTCGCGATCGAGACGCATCTTGACCGCGCGCCCGGTCAGGCTCGCGCCCAAGGCCGCGAGACAAGCGATCGGAATCGCCTGTGCCTCCTTGCCGCCAAAACCGCCGCCCATGCGCCGCACCAGGCAGGTCACCGCCGACGCCGGCAGCGCCAGGATGCGCGCCACCATCAGTTGCACTTCGCCCGGATGCTGAGTCGAACTCCACACCTCCATTCCGCCCTCTTGCGGAATGGCAAGCGCGACCTGGCCTTCGAGATAGAAGTGATCCTGGCCGCCGACCTCGATCTCGCCTTTGAAGCGATTAGGCGCCTTGGCAATGATCGGCTCGGGATCATCGCCGTAGCTGATCAACTGCGGCGGCATCACCCAGGTTTCCTTGGCCAGCGCCTCCCGCACCGTCAGCACGGCGGGCAGCGGCTCCGCCTCGACCACGACCGCGGCCGCGGCGCGGCGAGCCTGCTCCTCGGTATCGGCGAAGACGACAGCGAGCGGATGGCCGACATACTCGGCGAACTCGGACGGAAGCAGCGCCTCGCCGGGAATCGAAACACTGACCTCGTTGGGGCCCTTGATGTCGGCCGCGGTGGCGACGGCGCGCACGCCCGGCATGTTCCGCGCCTTGCTCGTGTCGATACGCTGGATGCGGGCATGCGCCCATTTGCTCTGGACCGGATGCGCGTGCAAGCAGCCCCGCGGTTCGGGCATATCGTCAATATAGAGTGCACCACCATCGACGTGGCCATAGGCGCTGTCGTGTGGCGCCGGGTCGCCGGCGCCGCCCTTGTGCCGCGCGCGCGCGTCGGCGTTCATACCGCCTCCAGGCTGGCTACCAGAACCTTGCCCGAGGTCTCGTGCCACAAACGTTCGATCAGCCCGGCGCAAACCGTGCGGCGGTATTCGGCGCCGCCGCGGAAATCGGTGATCGGGGTCACATCTGAACCCAGCAGCGCCTTCTTAGCGGCCTCGACCGTCTCCGAGTTCCAGAGTTTGCCGACGATGGCATCTTGCCACGCGCGGGCGCGCACGGGCCTCGCCGCGACGCCCCCCCACCCCGACACCGCCTCGGCCACCTGCCCGCCTTCGATCCGCAGCAGAAACGCGGCGCAGACCGCCGAAATGTCCTGGTCGATGCGACGCGCCACCTTGTACGCGCGGAAGATGGCATCCGGGTGCGGTTTGGGTATGTGCACGGCGAAGATCAATTCGTCGGGCTCGAGCACGGTCTTGCGGTAGCCGGTGATGAAATCATCCACCGCGACGCGCCGGCGGCGGCCGCCCGGACCGGCGATCTCGACTTCCGCCGAAAGCGCGATCAGCGCCGGCATCGAATCCCCGATCGGCGAGGCATTGCCGAGATTGCCGCCGATCGTGCCGACGCTCCTGATCTGCGCGCCGCCGATGCGGCGGACAAGCCCGGCAAGCTGCGGATGCAACCGCTCCAGCGCCGGCAGCGCATCCTCGTAGGTGGCGCCCGCGCCGATCGTCACACCCGCGGGCGACTCGACGATTTCTCCGAGCGCTGCGATGCGCCCCAGCCAGATCAACGCCTGGGGCACCTCGTGGCGCTTGGTAATGCGCAAGCCCAGGTCCGTGCCCCCCGCGAGAATCCATGCCGCCGGATGGGCGACCTTTGCGGCGATCGCGCCTTCGATGGTGTCGGGTGCGATGAAGCGGCCGCCATCGCCGAGATAGTCGATGTCTTCCACGGTGCGCGCGGTCAGTTCGGCTGCCAGGTCGCGCTCGCCTTCGGGCGCGGAAACCACGGGCATGGCCCGCGCGGCGTCGATGATCGGGCGATAGCCGGTGCAGCGGCACAGATTTCCGGAAATGGCATCGAGGATGGTCTCGTCGTCGCGCTCGGGCCGGCGCGATAGATTGGCCAGCGCCATCACGAAGCCGGGCGAGCAATACCCGCACTGGGTACCGCCGCCCTCGGCCATCAATCGCTGCGCCGGGTGGTGGGCGCCATTGGCGTCGCGCAGCCCTTCGGCCGTGATCACGGCTCGACCGTCGAGCTGCGGAACTACCAGAATGCAAGAGCAGGAAGCACGCCAGTCGAACCCGCCGCTCGCCCGCGGCGTTCCGACCATGACTGTGCAGGCGCCGCAGTCCCCCTCGGCGCAGCCTTCCTTGACCGAGGTCTGGCCGCGCGCGCGCAACCAATTCAGCAGGGTCACGTGCGGAGCAATGCCCTCGATCGTCTCGAGTCGGCCGTTCACGCTCAGGCGGATGTCATGCCGCACGCCTCAACGCCTCCAATCGATCTTCCCCCCGCCGCCGCGCTTTCTTGCCGGGCGCATGACGATCAAGCAAATATGGTTCAGAAGCACGCAGATTGCCAGAGATTCAAGCCTGTGGCGGTCACGCGTTTGCCAATTTTTCCAGCGCCGCGATCAGGGCGGCCGCGCCGAGCCCAACATCGGCAGCGTCCACCGCTTCCGCCGGATTGTGCGAGATGCCGCCCTTGCAGCGCACGAACAACATGCCGATGGGTGCGATCGACACCATGGCCATGCCGTCGTGCCCGGCACCGCTGGGCAGCCGCATGCCCTTGAGGCCGAGCGACTCGATGGCGCCTTCGAACAGCGCCTGGAGGTGCGGCGCGCACGGCGCGGCCGGAGCATCGTGGAACGTCTCGGACGAGAGCGAGAGGCCACGCCGTTTGGCGATTTCGTTCAGTTTGCGATCGAGTTCGGCCAAGGCCTCGCCCCGGACCGAATCCTTTTCGGAGCGCAAATCGAGCGTTAGGACGGCGCCGCCGGGAATGACATTGGTCGCGCCGGGCTCGGCGGCGATCTTGCCGATGGTGCCGACCACGCCGAACTGGCGTGCTACCGCCTCGACCGCCAAGACCGCCTCCGCCGCGCCGGCCAGCGCGTCGCGCCTGCCGTCCATCGGCACCGTCCCGGCATGACCGGCTTCGCCCGCGAAACGGATGCGCCGCCGCGTCCCACCGCAGATCGCGGTCACGACTCCGAGCGCCAGTCCCCTCCGTTCGAGCACCGGCCCCTGCTCGATGTGGACTTCGAGATAGGCGAGCAGATCGCCGCGATGGCGGACCGCGTCATTGACGCGTTTGGGGTCGAGCCCGAACGCGGTCAGCGCCTCGGCCACCGTCTTGCCGTCGGCATCCTTCGATTGCAGCACGGTGGACGGCAGCGTACCGGCGATCGCCCGGCTGCCGATCAGGGCCGAGTCGAAGCGCACCCCCTCTTCGTCGCCGAATCCGACCACCTCGATCGCAAACGGCAACCGCCGCCCGGCGCGTTTGAGCGTTTCAACCGCCTCGATGCCTGTGATTACGCCCATCATGCCGTCATAGCGTCCGGCATTGCGCACCGTGTCGAGATGGCTGCCGATCATTACGATCGGCCCGCCGGCTTGGGTGCCGGGATAGCGACCGACCAGATTGCCGATCGGATCGGTGTTGGTCTCCATCCCCGCCTCGCGCATCCAGGCGGCCACCATCGCATTGGCCGATTTGTGCATGGGGGTGAGGAACGTGCGGGTCAGCACGCCTGGCTCTTCGGTGAGCGTCCCAAGTTGGTCGCAGCGGGCCACGATGCGGGCGCCCATGGCGGTCGAAGCGGCTGGGTCGAACCTCATCGTTCGGTGCCCCTACGGCCTGGAGGGGATAGCGGACGCGATATCGCTCGCAGGCATTTTGGTCCCCAGGCAACGGCTTCGGCCAGACGCGCTAGAGTGTATGAATTCAGTGCTTTATGGCAAGTGTTGTGGGATCGCTCTCGTCACCCTTTGCCGTCTTGTTGCGTCGCGGGAAAGATGCTCAACTTGGCCAACGCGCTAACCAGATGACAGTCCCCGTTCGGAGACGAGTTTGACCGACCCAGCCCGCTCCTACCCCCGCGACATGGTCGGTTACGGCCGCCATCCGCCTCAAGCGGCCTGGCCCAATGGCGCCCGCGTGGCCGTTCAATTCGTGATCAATTACGAAGAGGGCGGCGAGAACTGCATTCTCCATGGCGACGCCGCCTCCGAGGCCTTCCTGTCGGAGATCGTGGGCGCGCTCCCCTTCGTCGGGCAGCGCCACATGAACATGGAGAGCATCTATGAGTATGGCAGCCGCGCCGGCTTCTGGCGGCTGCATCGGATGTTCACCGAGCGCAGGATGCCGGTCACGGTCTATGCGGTGGGGATGGCGATGGAACGCCACCCCGAGGCAGTTGCCGCCATGGTCGAGGCCGGTTGGGAGATCGCCACGCATGGGTGGCGCTGGATCAACTACCAGGACATTCCCGAAGCGGTGGAGCGCGAGCACCTCAAGCTCGCCATCGCCGCCCAGACGCGCATGACCGGACAACGGCCGCTTGGGGCTTATATCGGCCGCGCCGGCCCGAACAGCGTTCGCATCGTGGCGGAGGAAGGCGGGTTCCTGTACTGCGCCGATTCCTATTCGGACGATTTGCCCTATTGGAATGCCGACTACGGGCGGCCGCAGTTGATGGTGCCTTACACGCTCGACGCCAACGACATGCGTTTCGCCACCAATCAGGGATTCAATTCCGGCGACCAGTTTTTCGCCTATCTGCGCGACAGTTTCGACGTGCTCTACGCCGAAGGGGCCGCTGCACCGAAGATGATGTCGGTCGGACTGCATTGCCGGCTGGTTGGCCGGCCCGGCCGCGCGGCATCGCTGGCCCACTTCCTCGACTATGTGCAGAAACACGACAAGGCCTGGGTGTGCCGGCGTATCGACATCGCCAGGCATTGGATCGCCAAGCATCCGCACGGAGCGATCCAGTGAGCTTCATTGGCGCGCCGATCCTGCAAGGCAGCGGGACACGCGCCGGTTTCGCTTCCCTGGCGGCCAAGCGCGTCGGCGACGCGACCAGGCTGGCCGATCTGGCGCAGGCCTCCCCGCTCCGCTTGCTGTTTCCGCGCGTGGCCGAAGAAGAACCGCTGACGGCCTGCCTCACCAATACGGCCGGCGGAATCGTCGGCGGTGATGTGCTGCGGGTGGAGATTCGCGCGATGGAAGGGGCGCGCGTGTTCGCCCTGGGCCAGGCGGCGGAGAAGATTTACCGCTCGGCCGGAGCCACGGCCCGACTCGATTTCGACCTCCGCGCCGAACCTGGTGCCTGGCTGGAATGGCTACCCCAGGAGACGATCGTCTTCGAAGGCGCGCGCCTGGCCCGGCAGACGCGCCTCGCGGTCGCCGGCGACGCGCGCGCCATGGCCGGCGAGATCCTCGTGCTGGGCCGCACCGCCCACGGGGAGTCGCTCAGCCACGGGCTGATTCACGATGCAATCGAGGTAACGCGCGACGGCCGGCCGATCTGGGCCGATGCGCTGCATCTCGAGGGGGACCTGCTCAGACCGCTCGGGCACGGAGCGGCTTTCGGCGGCGGTCGGGCAAGCGCGCTGCTGCTTCTCGTTGCACCGGAACCGGAAGCGCATCGCGACGCGCTGCGGGAATTGGCGCCACCGGACGGCATTCGCTTTGGAGCGACAATGGTCGGGGGACTGATGATCGCGCGTTGGCTCGCCTGGGACGCGCAGGCGCTGCGTCGCCACTATGGCGCGGCTTGGACGTTGCTGCGCGCCCGCGCCGGCGGTTTGCCGCCGCGCCTGCCGCCGCTCTGGCATGTGTGACTGTTTTCGTTCGGGGAGACGGGGATGAATCTGACGCCGAGGGAGAAAGACAAGCTGCTGGTCGCGATGGCCGCCCAGGTGGCGCGCAACCGCCTGGCACGGGGGGTGAAGCTGAATTATCCCGAGACCGTGGCCATCATCACCGAATTCGTGGTCGAAGGCGCGCGCGACGGGCGCAGCGTGGCCGATCTGATGCAGGCTGGCGCGCACGTGATCGCGGCCAGCCAGGTGATGGAGGGCGTGCCCGAGATGATCCATGACATCCAGGTCGAGGCGACCTTTCCGGATGGGACCAAGCTGGTCACCGTCCATCACCCCGTGCGCTGAGAGGCCGCCGATGATTCCCGGAGAGATCTTTCCCGCCAAGGGCGACATCGAACTCAATGCCGGCCGGCCGACCGTGACGGTGTCGGTCGCGAACAGCGGCGACCGGCCGATCCAGGTCGGCAGCCACTATCACTTCTTCGAGACCAATCCGGCGCTGAAGTTCGAGCGCGAAAAGACCCGCGGCTTCAGGCTCGACATTCCCGCCGGGACGGCGGTGCGCTTCGAGCCCGGCCAGACCCGCGAAGTCAAACTGGTCGCCTATGCCGGCGACCGCAAGGTGTTCGGCTTCAACGGCAAGGTCGATGGCGCGCTGGATGCGAAGAAGCCGGCGGCGAAGAAGTCGGCGGCCAAGAAACCCGCCAAGAAGAAGGGGCGCTGACATGGCGACGAAAATCTCGCGCGCGGACTATGCCGGCATGTTCGGCCCCACCGTGGGCGACAAGGTGCGGCTCGCCGACACCGACTTGATCGTCGAAGTCGAGAAGGACTTCACCGTCTACGGCGACGAGGTGAAGTT
>Ga0181537_10001625_pt1 | contig 20465 bp, 15 predicted proteins | sample PEATcosm2014_Bin_39_FD_119765 | JGI IMG/M metagenome (GOLD analysis project Ga0181537, IMG submission 119765) | Peatland microbial communities from MTU Mesocosm Facility, Houghton, MI, USA - PEATcosm2014_Bin23_10_metaG | ecosystem: Environmental > Terrestrial > Soil > Wetlands > Peat | place... | reverse complement strand
CCCCCACCCTAACCCTCCCCCCTCAAGGGGGAGGGGACGTTATGTGCCTCCGCAGGAGGCCGCGGTGTTTTATCGCGGCCTCCCCCCTCAAGGGGGAGGGGACAAAATCAGGGGAAGGACGGGATGGGGGTTCGTCCTCGCAAGATCGTAAAAAGAAACATCTGTTAGCGTGCGTTTATCTACCGTTCGTGGTGAGCCTGTCGAACCATGACCGGCAAATTAGTCAGAATGTTCACCCTTCGACAGGCTCAGGGCGAACGGTAGGGGAGTAGACATGATTTACCTTAACGGCGAGTTCATGCCGATCGAGCAAGCAAAAATTTCGGTGCTTGACCGGGGATTTATTTTTGGCGACGGCTGCTATGAAGTGGTGCCGGTGTATTCCGGGCATCCGTTCCGTCTGGGCGAGCATTTGCGGCGGCTGAATAACAGCCTGACCACCATCGCGCTCAAGAACCCGCACACCGACGCCGAATGGACCAAGCTCACGCATGACATTGTGCAAAAAAACGGCGGCGGCGACTTGCAGGTCTATTACCAGGTGACGCGCGGCGTCGCGCCCAAGCGCGACCATGCTTTTCCCAAGGGCATCACGCCAACCGTGTTCATGATGGCGAACCCGCTCGTCACCCCGCCCGCGCCGCAGGTGCAAAACGGCGTCGACGTGGTCTCTACGGATGACAACCGCTGGCTGCGCTGCGACATCAAATCGACTTCGCTCCTTGCGAATTGCCTCAAGCGGCAATACGCGGTGGACCACGACGCGGTCGAAGTCGTGATGTTCCGCGATGGCTTTCTCACCGAAGGCTCGGCGAGCAACGTGATGGTGGTGAAGAACGGCGTGCTGCTGGCGCCGCCGAAGGACAACCTGATCCTGCCCGGCATTACCTACGACGTGATCCTTGAGCTCGCGAAAGCCAACGGCATGCCGCTCGAAGTGCGCCGCATCTCTGAAGCCGAAGTGCGCGGCGCCGATGAGCTGTGGCTGACATCGAGCACCAAGGAAGTGCTGGCGATTTCCCGGCTCGACGATAAACCGGTAGGCAAAGACGGCAAGCCCGGACCGCAGTTTCGTAAAATGTACGGCTGGTACCAGGGCTTCAAAACCGAAGTCATGCGGCAGCCGGCGGTGGCGTGAACGGCGCGGTGGTATCCGAGAGTTTTTAACAACCCGTTCGCCCTGAGCCTGTAAAGCCTGCCCTGAGCCTGTCGAAGGGGCAGCCTGATCAGGCCGTTGTGGTTCGACAAGCTCACCACGAACGGCGAAGAGGAGGCACGAAAGAACACCCGTTCGCCCCCCGCTCAGAAGCAACGCGGGGGCAGGCTCTGAGCCTGTCGAAGGGCCCCAATTTGCCCCTTCCCCCTTGAGGGGGGAAGGTCTAGCCGTTTACTTAACGTGTTGATGAATTCGGGCTGAAAAGCCCGATTCCTTTGCTGGGCATTGGTTTCCGACGAGGTGGCGAGCCAGGGCCAGCGTCCCGACGCCCGAAAGGTCAATGCGCCTAGAAGCGTGACGACGCTATATGCCCGCAGCAAGCACGTCGCGAACTTCGCAAAATAGCTTCATTTGGTGACGAAACTGAACGTGATCATCTGATACATAACAGAACTGGCGGCCCTGTCGCTCTAAAAACAATAGCGCCTTCCAAACTGTATCGATTACTTTCAACGCATCCCGCCGGTCTACGCGTGTCGGGACGACATGAAGGCGCAGCGTGCGAGTACGTCGAGTTTTCATGTTTACTGTGGCCCTGTACTTGCGATCTTCCCTATGCGAAACCAAAGTCGCATTCGTCACACGGCGCGGGCGCCAATTGAAGTCGATTTTCCATAGATGATTGTGGAAAATAGCGTCACGAACTACAAAGACGTCAGTAACGGCCTTAACGAGCCGAAAGCCAGGAAACACATGTCTTATATATTCGGGCACTGACAGATAGCGCGTCGATTGGGATACTCCTTTGAAGTAGCGAAGACGCGTCACGTAGGATTCAAGAGCGGCAACAGTAAGCAGGATGATTGCGGTCGAGTACACGTTGTCATAGTAAAGCGCCCCGACCGGGTCGCGGCGCGTCGGGGACTGTTTTAGCAATCGGTCAATCAGGTCGGATACGGCTTGAAAGTACCCCGAGCCGATTATGCTTACCAAGCTTTCAATGGACATCGCGAATAGGTTGTTGAATTTATTTTGCAGCTAACCACCAGTTGGCCAAACGGGCCGACGTACGACATGAAACTGATTTCGGCGCGCCCTGCGATATTGCTCGATCTTAGCGCGAACTGCGTGATCGCGGCAGGCAATTGCCATACACTGCTTGCGATCAACGTAGAATGTTCGGCGACTTGCGATCCACGAAGGGAAGGACATGCCGTTGAAGAAAATCCTGCTGCTCGGTGCCGGGTTTAGTCACAACTGGGGTGGCTACCTCGCCAGTGAATTGCTCGACCGATTGCTTGGTCGGCCTGCAGTGATGAACAACAACTACCTGCGCCAAAAGCTCTGGTCGAAGAAGGACAGCGGCGGGTTCGAGGTGGCGCTGGCGGAAGTTCAGGCCGATTTTCGTCGCGAACCTGCGGCATACAAGGATCACCTGGATGCGTTTCAGGGGGCGATCGAGTACGTGTTCGATGAAATGAATAGGCATTTCCTCGACATCCCTACGATCGAGACTGCGCCCCTTTTCGTTGACCGCCTGATTCGGACGCATTTCGTAAAATACGATGCGATTTTCACGCTGAATCAGGACATTCTGCTAGACCATCATTACCTTGACGCCAATATCCACCTGTCCGCCCCGGGTCGCTGGGACGGGCCGCAGATTCCGGGTATGCAGCGGCACCCGCCTGCAGACGGCAATACGTCGTGGGGGAATTGCATATGGACGCCGCAGCAGGACCCTATCCAATTCACCGTCGCGGCACGGCAACAGCCGTTTATCAAATTGCACGGGTCGAGAAACTGGCGCGCGGCCGATGGCGGCACCATGCTGGTCATCGGGGCCAACAAACCGCACGCGATAGCCGTACATCCGATACTCGATTGGTATTTCCACCTGTTTCAGGGAACCCTGCTGCAACCTGACGTCAGGCTGGTGATGATTGGCTACGGATGTCGCGACAAGCACGTCAACGACGTGCTGATCCAGGCGGTCGACCAATTCGGACTAAAGTTTTATGTGGTGGATCCACTTGGCAGCGGTCTGGCGAAGGCGGTGAATCCAACGAACGGCGGCCCAATTTACGCGCCAAACGAGCTGGACCATGCGTTTCAGAGTGGTCTTGCCGGCGCAACGAATCGCCCCATGAGACAGATTTTCGGGGACGACGCGATTGCACGCGGCGCGCTCGATGAATTTCTCACCCCCAATCCTGCCCCTGGCCCGATGTAGTCTAGCGCAGACTCCAATCGCTATGCGTGTATTTCGTGGGCGCGAGCATCGATTTCGTAGGGCGCGTCCTGATAGCCGAATTGCACAATCTGTTGAAGGTATAGCGGCAAGAATGCAGCGATTGAACCCGCTCGCTCGTACTGCGAAACGTGCCGGCACTCGTGGGACAACATACGCGAGGAATTGAAACCGTTGCAGATGTAGATGCCGTGCCCGAGCGTCAGACCAACCATGTTCGGGCCGAGTAGGCCTGCACTCACGGCGGCCTGTCGAAGTTGGGGATCGTCAGGCAGCGGCAATCGCGTCACGAATGCGAGCCGGATTTTCTCAGGGTTTGCAACCCCAACACCGCGGGCAACGACGATTTCGTTCGCATTAAGTGCGATACCGATCGATGCAATTTCCGCGGCTCTCTGTTCTGCCCAAATTACGGCCTTCGGAATGATCAGCGGCAGGGACGCGGCAAGCTCAAGGTTCATTTATCTATCGTAACATCGCGACCGCGTTCCGGTAAGGCAAGCGATAGCGCCCTTCACGCTAGGCCAGTCCACTTTATGCGCCAGCAACTCTAATGGCCAGCTGAAATCACTTTGTCGGTCCCTGCTTGCATTGTGAGCACTCGTTACGCCGAAACATGCGCAGTCGTCATCGCCTGGTGCACGAATGGCAGCGCCGCCTCAATGTCGGCAGGATTTTCCACGCTGAGCAGAACACCGCATGAATACTGCGAATTCGTGATGAACTTCCATTGCGTAACATCCTTCACAATGCCGGAGGCATCCGTGACCTCGTTGAATTCCAAAGGCAGAAGCAGCGTCAGGTAATCCTTTCGCGGCAACACCTCGAGAAAAAACACCGGCGCGTGGTAACTCACCGATTTCGTTTCTGCCATTTCAGTAACGTCCGAGTCGAGTTTTTTCACCCGGACGCGCAACAAGTCGAACAACTCCCTTGCGTATTCCGTCATGGAGACGGCTTCCACATTCTTCTTTGCGGCCCGGCGCCGCAACCGCGCTTTCTGGATCTCCTTGACGAGCGCCGGATCGGCGACTAGCGGCGGCCACACCTTTACAGCCCTTGACGCCAGCAACCCACTTCGCCGCTGCATCTCCGCCTCCGTCCATTTCTTCTGATCACGGACGAACTTGTTCAATCGAACCGCGCTCTCCTCAAACCCGTCGTCGATCGTCTTTTTGTCCTCAAACGACCGGTCGGAATACTTGCTGTTGTAGCCCGTGAGCGTCAGGTTGCCCAGGCGATGCAGCCAGGCCTGCTGCACATCCCGCCAATTCTTGCCGAGCATTTTCTGCCACGCCGCATTGAGCTTTGGATTCTGGGGCACGATGTGCTCGATCTGCAGAGCGCTCGTATCCGTGATTTCCTTCGAGCCGTGATTTTCCAGTTGCTCCAGGACATGCCAGCAAATTCGCGTGTTGTACAGGTCGCGATCTTTCAAGCAGCGCTGAAATTCAGGATCACTGGGATACCGATAGCTTTCATGCTGGGAGGCCAGAATGCCCTTCAGGCTCGACAACGGCTTCTTGACGTCGATCTCCTCGGCAATGTCGGCGAATATCTGCCAGTAGCCGCGCGTCTGGCCATCGCAAATGGAGCGCCTCAGCACATAGCTTTCCAGCAGCGCCAGCGCCTCCTGAAACTCTGCCTCAGTCATCGTTCGGAGCTTTTGATGGCATTCGAACAAATGCATGACCAGGATTGCCGGCACATCCACCAAGGACTTCAATCTGGACATCGATGTCTGAAGCGGCTTCGGCACTCCTACCGACAGACTGAATGCCGCGTAGTACGTCGCGTGCCGCTGCATATGCTCGAGCAACTTGTCGAGACTCCCGTCTTTGGCCACGAATTCATCGAACACCTCGCGGAATGCCCGATAGATATTGCTGGCCTTTTCCTGCTTTGAAGCGTGCGTGCGCAGCGCCAAATAGTCGCGCGCGAACGCGTCGAAGGTGCGATCGGAGCCACGAAACAGGGTTTCAATCTTGCTCCATCGGTCGTTGTAGAGCTTGGTTTGCTCTTTCTCCGGAAGTCTCATCAATATGAAATTGCGGATCAAATCCGATTGGCTGAGGTCGACGCCAGTGGAATTGAGCGATTCAAAGACAAGTTGCGGATTGTCGGTCGCATCCAACTTCACGTCTACCACGATCAGGCGCCCAAGGCCTCGGTACACCAGGGCCGGGTCAACGGTTTTTAGAAGACCCCTGAACAGGTCGTAGTTATCGGAAATGTTTTCGCTTGCATCAGATGGCAGATCCCGACCATCAATCAGTGCCCGCAACGAGCTCTCGTCATGCCGGCGCAATATGAGCTTGTATCTGCGCTCGCGATCTTCCTGCTCGTTCTTGAGAAAGTAGGCATCGATCCGCTTTGCCGTCGGGCCGTCCTCGGCGCCAGAAAAACCCGTTTCGACGATGTGATCGCGCAGGGCAATCATCAGCAAAGTCCATGTGGTCAAGCGCTGTTGACCGTCAATGACCTGGTACTGGGTGAAGCCGGCAGACGATTCTCCCGTGGGAACGTACACCAACGACCCCAAAAAATGCACGCGGCTGATGTCGCTCGTGCCAACGCGAATGATGTCATTCCACAGTTGTTCGCAGTTTGATTCCGCCCATGCGTAGTCGCGTTGGAACACCGGAATGGTGAATTGGGTAGTCCCGTTTATGATTTTCGTAAATTCACGATGCAGTGCTTGCATTTTGCTTTCCTAGGTGCTTTGGCTGGTGGTGCCAATCAGGGTGAGGGTCCTGTTTCGGAGGGGGCACCCAAAATGGCAATTTACGCGCTGATTTTATACCCCATCGCCTTATAGCCGCGCTGGCGCTTATTCCACATCCGCAACAGCGCCGGATGCCCGCTATCCACGAAATCGACGATTCGCACGTCCGTCTTTGTCACGTGCTCCCGGTGCAGGCGACCGGCGTATTGCTGAAGTGTCCCCTTCCAAGATATCGGCAGCGCCAGTACCAGGGTGTCGAGGGGCGGGTGGTCGAATCCTTCGCCGATCAACCGTCCAGTGGCCAGCAGGACCCGCGGCGCGTCAGGCGCGAGCGCGTCAAGCTCCTCAATTAAGAGTGCTCGTTTCTTCTTCGACATTCTGCCGTGCAACACAAGTGGAGACGGCACTTTCCCCTGCATGGCCGCCTCGATGGCATCAAGGTGCTCGGTTCGTTCGGTCAGAACCAGCACCTTCCGACCCTCCTCAAACGCTCTCTCGATTTCCGCCGCAATCGCCGCCGTTCGGACGTGATCGTTCGCGAGGTGACGGAAAACATCCTGAATTCCGGTATCCGGCGGTAGGTCGATCGCTTTGTCGAGCATGCGCGGCACGATCTCGAGGTCGCGGGGTGCGCCTTCCTGCTTCCCGGCCGTATATCGGATCGGACCGCATTGCATAAAGATGATCGGCTGTTGGCCATCGCGGCGGTACGGCGTGGCGGTGAGGCCAAGTATGTATCTCGCTTTAACCTTCTTCAGGATCGCGTCGAACGATACGGCGCCGACGTGGTGGCATTCGTCGACGATCACTTGGCCGTAGTTTTCGACAATCGGGTTGACTTCGCCTTTGCGCGATAACGACTGCATCACGGCGATGTCGATCTTGCCGGTCGGTTTGGCTTTGCCTCCTCCGATGGTCCCGACGACATCGAGCCCGACGCCCAGAAATGCTTGCAGCCGCTCCTGCCATTGTTTCAGAAATTCGGTCCTGTGAACGAGAATCAAAGTGTTGACGCCACGCTTGGCGATCATCGCGGCCGCCACAACGGTCTTGCCGAAGGCGGTTGGCGCGCTCAGCACGCCATCATCGAAATGTAACATTGCGGCGATGGCCGCTTCCTGATCGAGGCGCAACGCACCGATGAACGCAATGTCGAGAGGTTGACCGGAGACTCGCTCGTCGCGAAGTTCACACTTGATTTCGTTGTCCTGGAGCAGGCCCTGCGCCGCTTCCAAACATCCCCGCGGGAGTGCAATGTGATTCGGATAATTCTCGGCGCAGCCGATGACGCGTGGTTTGTCCCAGACGCTGAACCGCATGGCTTGCGCCTGGTAGAAAGCAGGATTCTGAAAGGCGGCAAGTCGGATGAGCCGGTTGGCCAGCGGCTGCGGCAACTGCGCCTTCTCAAAATAGACCAAGTTTGACGGCGTCACGGTAAGCGATTTTGGCATCGTACCGTGCAACCGCTTGCCAGCGGGCGCGGCGCGCTTCCAGGGCTCATTGAGGTCCTCGTCGTCGATGAACGTTACGTCCAGCGGATGGACTCCACCCGTGGCGCGCAGGATGGTCGGCTCGATATCGTGCGGCGCCATCGGCTGAACGGACGCCAGATATGCCCACTGGTCGGGGTAGGGCTGCAGGGATCCGTCGACAAAGACGCTACTCCCGTTTTCCCGCGGCTTTTTCTGAAGCGGCAAGGCGATCAGGTTGCCGAAACCGCCCTTGGGCATCGTATCCTGGTTGGGAAACAGCCGATCGTAAGAGGTCAGCTTCAGCTGGCGGGTTCGGCCGCAGGTATGACTGATGATCGCTGTGCCGAGACGGCGAGCGTCGCGGGCAGAAACGCTCCGTGCAAAGAACACCCACGCGTGCGCGCCGTTTCCGGAACGCGAAATCTCTAGGGCGACCGGAACGCCCAGTTCCTCGCAGGAGAGGGTGAATGCCTTGGCATCCTCTTGCCATTCAGCCTCGTCAAAATCAACAGCGAGGAGGTGACAGGTATCGTCGGTCAGTAGCGGGTAGATGCCGACGGTGTGTTCGCCAGCAAGGTGGTCGTAAATGACGGCGTCTGACAAGGCAAGGAAAAGGCGGTTGCCGCAATCCGAGCACTTGATACGCGGCTTTTCGCAGACTCCGGCGCGCCACTCGTTGCCGCAGGCGGGGGAATAACCCGCCCGGCCGGACGACTTGCTTTCCCACCGGATTGGGTAGACGTCGGTACGACCCTGGAAAAGCCGGCGGAAGATGGCGACCTTTTCTGCGGTAGATATCTGAGAACGTTCGAGCGCCTGATTGGCCGAATGCGATGGATCCGACGCCGGCGCTGGCGGCCGCCACTCAATTCCATTGGACTCGAGCAACGTCACGAGCCTAGCGTTCTCTGCCCGCAGTGAGGCTAGCGTATCATGGTCTGTCATGTGCCCAGTCTGGAACAACTACGTCCGCTTGTGGGATCAATGTCCGCTTCTAGCTTTGGCAGAATTCGACCCAGGAAGAGACTCGGGTCAAGGTACTCTAGGCCAACCGCTTTAATCGTGCCGAGCAGAACAAGATCTATCATCGCGTACGGCGTGTGCGGCGGACGATTTCCGGGGCCCTTCGCTGATATCATCATCAGCAGCATGGGCCAGAGGCTGGCGACGTAACTAATCGGTTCTCCGTCTACGTTTCCGAGTGTCCCCGAGATAAGGCCGCACACAAATCCGTCCGGCGCGAACACGGGGCCGCCGCTCATTCCACCATCAAAGCGCGCACCAACGCGAAAGCACGGAAACGTGAATCTCCCACCGGGGTTCCCGGTAGGCAGAATTTCCTCGACTTGTCCCGTAGTGACGGTAGGTGCGTCGTTTAGGTCAATATGATGTTCGCCACCAGGTTGCGGTGGTGTGTCCACAGTGGAACTGTGATATCCAAACCCGGCCACCGTTTGCCCAACGGCAAGTGGGGCAAAGGTAAGCATCGGCGTTACCCATGCGACAGGGACTTGCGGATGCGTACGCCCGTGAGGCGTAAGTTCCAAAATCGCAATATCAGTTTCGCACGGCCATGCCGACGATACATTCCAAATGTTGTACTGAGGGCCAGGCAGTATCTGATAGAGACGCACTGCGTATTCCTGGACCACCGCCGTTTTTTCCGAGACTGTTTTTGCTCCAAATCTCTCGATGATGTCATCGAGGTTGTGCCGCGCCGTAACCGCGAGCCGCGGGCCGATGAGCAAGGCCGTTCCCACAATATGTGTTTCCCCACCGGGAAACTCAACAAGCAGCCGAAGAGCTATCTCCGATATGTTGGTGTCTGCTGGCTGTCGAACAAACGAAGGACCTTTCGGAAAAGCACGCATAGCTAGTCCTGGGACGCCGACATCGCAATCATCTTGTCGAATTCCGCCAGCGCCAGTTTTAAGGTATCAAAGTCGCCCTGCAGTCCGATCTGGCACCATTTCAGATACATGGCATGCTCAACTGGAACCGGCTTGTTGAAATCGATGAGGATATCCATGCGCTCTCCCAGGTACGAAACCGCCGCGCGATATTCTTCCCGCTCCTCATGGGAGAAGATAATATCGCCAGATTCGATCTGTTCCATGATAAGGAATTATTGTAGCCCTACCCCGCCCGGTAGTGCTATTCGGTACAATGATTGCGCGTAGCAGCTGCAAAAAAATAACCTAAACATCATCTATCGCTGGATTCAACGATGACAAAGCGCACGCCAGGGATTTGTCGAGACCGGGAAGAGGCGTATGCTCTCATCAACGGTCTAGTTGACGTTTTCCACGCCCATAGCGCGCGCTACTTACAAAACTCCTATATTGAGTCGGCCGCTCGCCTGGATTTCATCGACAAATTTTGGATGGCGCTGGGTTGGGATGTCCAGCATTCGGAGCAGACCAATCCGTATAAGCAGGAAGTCAGAGTTGAAGAAAGTCAGCCCACCGAATCCGGGCGGAAGCGACCGGACTACAGCTTCTATGTGGCGCCAGAGTTTCGAGATCCCAAGTTTTTCGTCGAGGCCAAGCGGCCGTCGGTGGTCCTCCGCGACCCAGCGGCACTTCTCCAGGCGATCGGTTACGGATGGAATGCCGGTATTCCGATTGTTGTTCTGCATAATTTTGTTGAATTGCTGGTGGTCGACTCGCGATTCAAATCGGATGCGGGATCGGCCAGTCAACGGATTGTCGCCAATTTTGACTTTCTGACGCTGCGTGACGAAGCGACGTTCAATAAGCTGTTTTACCTCCTATCGCGCGAGGCCGTATTCGATGGCTCGATTAGTTCCTTTGCTGACGGCTTACCGGCGTCAAAACGAAAATCGTCCCAGCACGGTCTGTTTAAGGGTGGCTATCGTGCGATAGACGTTGCATTCCTTGAAACCTTGGAGGTGTGGCGCGACCAACTAGCGAGGTCGCTCAAAAACAGGAATTCACACCTGGATGGCCCGACGCTTACCGAGGTGACCCAACGAGTTTTGGATCGGCTGGTGATGCTGCGATTCCTTGAGGACAAGGGCATTGAGACCCGCATTGGGATCGAGACAATTGCGGTCAAAGGGCAATCCTGGGGAAACTTTCAGCGCGCGTCACGGCAACTGGATTCCGTTTACAACGGGATCGTTTTTAAGCATCACTCCTTGATCGACGGTACCAACTTGGATGTTGAAGATGCCGCATTCCTCGAAATCTGTGATGAGCTGGATCCCAGGGAGTCCGACTACGATTTTGTTCAGATCCCCATCCAGATTCTTGGCTCAATATACGAGCGATTCCTCGGTAAGGTTATCGTTACCACCGACAAGCGAGCAAAGCTCGAAGATCGGCCTCAGGTGCGCAAGGCGGGTGGCATTTACTATACGCCGACGCATATCGTCCATTACATCGTTGACGCCACACTCGACCCGCTCGTAAATGGGAAATCGTTTGCCGAAATCAAGAAACTCCGAATCATCGATACCGCCTGTGGTTCGGGTTCGTTTCTAATCGCGGCGTTTGACAGACTTATTGTCGCTACTGCGGACTGGTTTAACGCCAACCCAAGCAAGGCCAAGGCTGCAGGGTGTATCGAGACTCCAAGCGGTGGATGGCGACTCTCGCTAACGCAGAAGAGGGAGTTGCTCGTCAACTGCATCTATGGCATTGACTTGGATCACCAGGCGATCGAGGTGGCGCAGCTCTCGCTGTTCCTGAAACTCTTAGAGGAGGAAAGCGCAAGCTCGACCCAACCCGGTCAACAGGAAATCGAGCAGGCGTTGCTCCCATCCCTTGCTTACAACATCGTAAACGGCAACGCTCTGATCGACGAAGATTTCTACGACGGTGAATTGCTGCCGGAAAACGACTTGACTCTGAAGCCGACGAACTTCGTTCGAACGTTCTCGAAGGTGTTTGAGGAAGGTGGTTTCCACGGCGTGATCGGAAATCCCCCATACCTTTTTCTGACGGAGCTGAAGGCAGAGGAGAAGTCCTATTTCCAGCGCCGGTACAGCACTACGGAGTATCGATTCGATATTTACGCCTTGTTTGTAGAACGTGCGATCACCAAGATTCTGCGGCCTGGCGGACGTCTAGGATACATCGTGCCGCACACATTGTTGGCGAACGATTCGTTCGAAAAAATTCGGAGACTGGTGCTTGCCGAGAGTTACATCGACCAGGTTATAGACATCGGCCCAGGGGTTTTTCAGGGGGCACGTAATGAAACTATGGTGTTCGTGGTCGAGAAGGGCAACCCAGGAAGGCGTTTGACTACAGCGCGAGTTACTTCGTCCAAGACCTTTCCGGCGCCGACCTCAGAGTTTCGTGTCCGGCAATCACAATGGGAGACAAACAACAAGGCCGCCTGGCTCGTTAGGGTAGATCCAGCGGCCGCCACTTTCATCGCGAAAATGGACGAAGCGCCGTTGCGTTTGGGCGCACTTTGCACGGTCAACCAAGGATTGCGAACCGGCAACAACGTCGAATACTTGTCCAGCGAGCGAGCCGCCGGGTCATTTTGGGAACGCGCCGCCGGCGGCAAGGAAATCAAGCGTTATCTGCCCATTCGGGCCGGGCTGTGGGTTCGTTATGAGCCAGAAATCCTCGACGCCCCGAGAAAGCGGGAGCTGTTTGATCGGGACGAGAAAATTGTCGTGCAGGAAATTCGCAACATCAGCCTGGCCCAGCGAATTGTCGCTACGTTGGACCGCCAGCGGACATTCTGCCTACAGTCGACAAACGTCATTGGGCTCAAACCAGGCGCTACAACAGATTTGCGGTTCGTTCTGGCTGTCTTAAATTCCGACACAATGAATAGGTATTTTCGCCTGCGATTCCCGGCAAATAACCATATTGCGTCCAACCAGCTGGCAGCGTTGCCGATTCCGGCCGCACCCGCAGCTGTCGAGCGGCGCCTTGTGGCGCTCGTTGACAAAGTTATGGAAACCACGGATCAAGAGGAAGCGAGCTTGGCGGAGCATCAAAAAGCGGCATTGCGGTCACAGCGTCTTGCCGTAGAGGCTCAGATCGACCAAATTGTGAGCAATCTGTTCGGCGTCAACGACGAAGGAAGGTGACCGCAAGCCCTGCGTCACTGGTGTCCATGGTGCCGCGGAGATTTATGCGTTCTCTGCAGCAGCGAATCGCGTGTCGTAAAATTGGACGAATAAAGCCCCTGACGCAATTTTTGTTGCGGCGCGGCGCTTCGCGGCGCCCATCGCAATTCATCATTCCGCCTTCGTTGGACGCCTACGATCATTTAACCCGGCAGCGTCGAGGAAGCTAGCAATTGCAGCCCGTAGCGCCCCGTAATTTGCTGCGGCCAACTCAGTCCTCACTCTTTCGGCAAGGGCATTGGCGCTTGGCGGCCCCTTGTTGTCCGCCTTTTGTACCTCCCGCATACAGTGCTCGATAACGCTGACCGGAGGATTGGTCCGCCCCTTCTCGTACTTGCAAAGCACGTCCTGCTTGACTCCGAGTATTCTTGCGAATTGAGCTTGAGTACGCTGGCCGCGCGCCAAGCGGATGAGCCCCTTCACGGTGAAGGGCTCAACCTCGGAAGACAGTAGTGGCGACATGGGGGCTTGCGCGGCGCGGAATCGCGATTATGCTTGACGTGCATTAAACATGCCTTATAATCATAATGTCAATGGCCCAACCTGAAATTCCTCGGCTTTTTGGCGCGCAAGACGCGCCCGGGACCGGCTTTCCCGCATGAATATTAGGCAAGAGATATCGCGATTCGGCGCCCGCGGCGAGAGCCTGGTGGTGTTCGATGAACCTAACGCCAAGCTGGTCCGATACCTAGACTTGACGCCCGAGAGTGTGAAACGCAAGCGCAACACGGGCATTCCACTTCCGCAAGCAGTTGTGGAGTATGAGGAGCGTCCGCTTCTCTACCTGATAAGGGACGATGCGCTGTCGTCTCCTGCGAAGTCAAAGCGCGAACTCGTCGACGGCATGGTCCGTACTCTTGCGTGCCGTGGCGAAGGGGACTTCCTAGCAATCGTCAGATTGGGCGAATTGGAGGTCTACCCACTGACACTAAGCAGGGCGCGATCCAAGGCCTTCCTGATCAACGATGACGACGCCCGTGCGCCACTTTTAGTATCCGATCTCGCCTCAGGCGTCACCCGCCTGGATGCCGGGGCCGATGTGCCCGCCGCTCAAGTCCACGCCAACGCAGCGGCTATTCACCGGCTTCTATTCAAGCTGATGAAAGAAGCGTCGGAGATGCTGCGGGAATCGCAAGTGCTGTCCGCGTCGAGGGAACACGATGAGGTACTTCCCCTCATTGGCCGCGCGTTGTTCGCTCGCTTCCTGATTGATCGTGGTATTGCAAACCCGCGCACCTTCTCCGAGATATTCCTTGAGGCTAAACCGGAAGACAGTTTCGCGACGCCGGAGTCGGCAGCTCGCACGTGTCTCTGGCTTGACGTCAATTTCAACGGCGAATTGTTGCCTTTGTTGACTCCGCGGCATCCGACGTTCGATGAGTACAAGGCATTTTTTGAAGGCGTGCATTCACGAAGCGACAGAGTATTGCACGGCCTCTCTAACATCATGTATCGCGCGCCTGGCGGTAGCTTGCTCTTGGATTTGGATTGGGCCGGCATCGATTTCGCGCATGTGCCGGTTGGTCTGCTAAGCGAGGTCTACGAGGATTACTCACATACGTTTTATAAAGACGATGCACTGCGCGAGAGCGTGCGCTTCACACCTAAGCTTATCGCCGAGTTCACGATCGACCAGGCCTTTCAAGGACTCGATGGGAAGGAGAGGCGGTCAGCGCGCGTGCTTGATCCGGCCTGCGGCGCCGGAATTTTTCTGGTCCTGGCATTGCAAAGGCTAATCGCAGAGCGATGGGCCGTCACGGGCAAACGGCCGGAAACCAAGGACATTCGCGAGATACTGAACGGGCAGATTACCGGGTTCGACATCAATCGCGCCGCGCTAACACTCGCCGCGCTCAGTCTGTACTTGACGGCGTTGGAACTCGACGCGGATCCTTACCCTCTGGACAAACTTCGCTTCGATCCGCTTCTCGACCGCGTTCTTTTCAATATGCGGGAGCCGCACGAAGCGTTTCCCTATGACAAGCACGTCAAAGGCAGCTTGGGGCCGTTAGGGGAAGACCCAAGGCACATGGGTGTCTATTCTATCGTGCTCGGGAATCCGCCTTGGACGGCATGGAAGGGACAGGCTGGCAAGGAGATCAACGAGTACGTGACAAAGACAGTCCGTCAGTTGATCGACAAGGCATCAAAGACAGCAGGACGAAGTCTCGTCGCAAAACCGTATGACCATAACGACCGGCTGCCTGACGTCGCCTTTCTGTGGCGTGCGACGCAGTGGGCGAAGCCAGGCGGAATTATCGCGCTCATCGTGCATGGGCGCCTCTTGTTCAAACGCGCCGACAAGGGCGCGGAAATGCGTGCCGCTCTATTTCAATCAGTCCATGTCACAGGAGTTCTGAATGGGGCCGAGCTCGACGCGCTTTGGCCCAGCCTGAACCAGCCGTTCTGCATTGTCTTCGCGCGAAACGAGGTGCCACAACCCAACAGTCGGTTCCGATTTGTTACCCCCGAGCTCGACGTGGGTGCCGGCAACCGCTATCGCATGCGGATGGACTATGACTCGGCTCAGTCGGTTGATTTTGCTTCGATCGTTAGCCGGCCTTTTCTCCTGAAAGCGCTCTTCCGCGGCGGCCGTCTCGACGTCGAGCTCATCGACCGACTGTCGGAATTGACGCGCCCAGAAGAGATCGAGATCGATGAGGATGATGACTCCCCCCGTCCAGACGTGACGGAGATTCCGGCGCGCGCGCAGGCAATCGGCGAATTCTGGGGTAGTGGCAAAGACGCACTTGCGTCCGGCCAAGGATACATGCCTGGTCCTGGAAAAATGCCGGATGAAATTATTCGCCTTGGCGGCAAAGCCCTTACCACAGACGATAATGCGGGGCTGATCGTCGATGCGGAGAAGCTATCCGCATTTGCCGAGGTGTCAGCTCTTCGTTCTCGGACGTCCAATATCTACCTGCCTCCGCTCATGTTGCTATCGGAAGGATTCGGCGAAACAAGAGAAGACATTCGTGCAAGGTTGTACATCCAGGACACGCCGCTCATATATAACCGAAGCTTTTACGGTTTCTCAACGAGGGGATTTCCCAAGGCGATACATCGCGACCCTGCTTTAGCACTGCGCTTCAAGGATCGTGATGCGGTTGCGTTGGCGAAATATCTTTTTGTGGTGGCGAACAGCGACCTGTTCGAATATTTCATGCTGCAAACGAGTGCCAAGTTCGGCGTCGAACGCCGCACTGTTTTCGTGGAAGACGTTGAGGCATTTCCCCTTATATTCCTCGATAACCTATCGGATAAACAGTTCGGTGAAATGATCGAGATCGCCGAAGCGCTCAATATTGGCAATCCCGCTAGTTGGGATCGATTGAACACGTGGGTGAACGATCTTTACGAAGTCACCACTGCGGACGAACAGGTCATGCGCGACACAGTCGCAACAAGGATGCCCTATGAAGCATCCGAAAAACGTGCTCGAGTCACAGGGTCATCAGCAGAGATTGAATGCTTCGTTCACAGCGTCCAGGAGATCCTCGACCCGCTGTACAAAGCCACTGGGAAGTCGTTGCGTATCAAGCATGTTCACCTCCCCGTTTCCACGTGGGTTGCTTTCAACATTTCATCCGTGATGGACACGCCGCCGGCGCCGGGAGATTTGATCGCGCAAATGGCCACTCAGTTGGCAGAGAACGAGGGCCTCAGCCGGATCATTTTGCGAGATGGGAACGGATGCCTCCGAATTGCAGTGCGCAATCAATACCGTTACCTCACGAAAACGCGGGCCAGATTATGCGCGCTGGACGTGTTGCGTGAATGCAGCGACGTCTTTTCATCACCAGTGAGCGCATGAAGGTCGCGCTCGCTTCACCTGACGATAGCAGTAAAACGCGCCCCGGCATTCACCCGCCGTTTTCCGACGAATTGACGTCTGCGATTTGCAGGGCCCTGCAAAAGGCTTGGGATTCTCTGAAACTCTCGTCTGAGGATCGCGAAGTGCTCGAAACGGGACGCGAGACCCGCATTACGCAACGCTTGGAGAAGAAACTCAATCATCTCCGGGTCCATGGCGGTGTCGATGGTTACAATTGCAACACGTTCGAGCGTCCCCATGTAGGGTCAGAATATCTGAACTATGAGGATGTAAAGGTCCGCAAACCCGATATCATTTTTGGTGTCTCCGGCTCGCCCAGGATCGGCGTAATCGACGATATGTACGACGCGATGTTCGTGGAATGCAAGCTTCTGGATCAAGGAAAGAATTTCGGATTGTATTGCAGTAAAGGCCTTGCCAAATTCGTTGATGGTTCTTACGCTTGGCGCATGCCCGAAGCAATGATGGTGGCTTACGTTCGAACCGGACAGCGACTTCCCGACGATCTCGTTGATGGTTTTGCAACCTTCAAACGCGGCGAATCATATTCGCTGATCGGCGAAGTTCGACCATGCAATATATGCGAAGGAGACAATCCGGTCTTCGTATCAGAGCACGGCCGTACATGGCCGTTGCCTGATGGTGCCAACCCGGGGCCAATAGCCGTGCGGCACCTGTGGCTCGCCGTATATCCCTCAAAATAACGATGGCTACGGCGCTACAAAGTAAAGCAAATCCTCAATGTCGATTTTCGCTTTCGCCAGACCCAACCTCATCGCCGGGGTCTTTCCGTCCTCCCCCGCAGCAACATAGTTGTAGAACACCCGGAAAATCGTAAGTAGTTTGATGACGACCTCCGCGTTGTAAGGGCTATAGCCATACCAAACGCGCCCAGCGGCGCTGGAAGTCGAAATGGGTCTCTCCAGTAGATTTATCCTGCGCCTGATCTGCATGAAGTAACGATCGATTGCATGGAGGCTTGCGCGCGAGTACAGACGCGCGAGATGATCGACCTTGTAGTCCCCCATATCGGTCAGGTAACAAATTTGTTTCTCCGGCTCACTCATGCTTGGGAATGGGTGCGCCAGCCATTTGTCCTTCCACTTGCCGATGGCTTGCATCGACTTAATTCTCTCCTGGATCAGCAGCAGCTCAACCTCAGACGGTTTCAGTCCTGGGTGCAATGCACGCGCTTTTTCAAATTCGGCACGGCTATCAGCAATGGACTGCCGGCGCTCATTGACTGTCAAGTCCTTGTTGATCCGCACAAAGAATGCGTCGACCCGGCGCATAACCACATCCTCCTGGAATGCGGCTAGGCACGCTGCGCGGATGCCGGATTCCTGATCGAGAAAGAACCGGATCTTCTCGACACCCACGAGCAATTGCTTTAGGTAGAAAAAATGGCCGTAGAGTGTGTACTCTGGATGCACTTGCATTCCATGCGCTGGAAGCTTCGAGTCAAACGAGTGAACTGACGCAGATTCGATGTCCGGCCTGAGCGCCGCTTCATCATACGATTTCTGGATGTCATTCAGAAGCGACTTGGCTGCGCGCGCCGCCTTTGCGTTCTTGCCATATCTGCTGCGAACTGCATCGGTGTAGTCGGCGTTCAGCCAAACTCGCGCGTATTTCCTGTAAGCGTGTGGCAACGCCACGTCTCCGAGTGCGGCGGCATCGGCCTCGATAGTCTCGGGGTCCATCGCCGGGTCGAAATCGGCGTGCATTCCAAATATGTAACCGGTACGGTCGTCAGCACTCGCAACCGCGCGCACCACGACGTTGCGCTTGTCCTGTTGGGTAGACCAGTTGAGCATGTACTCTTGCCGATCAACGGCCAGATAGAGCCGTTTGATCTTTAGCGAGCCGTCAAAGAGTACCGCTTCGCGATGGGCGCAATATGCCTTGCATTGGTTGTAGAAGAAGTCGATGCGTCGATACAGTGTTCTGGGATTGACTTCGGCGGCCTCACATATGCGCCGCATGGGCATCTTATTTACCAGCAGCGAGAACAACGTTCGATTTTTGTGAGACTCGCGCTGGCGGATTGTAGATCTGCGGGCGACGGTAAATGTCCGCCCACAATTCTTGCAGCGGTATCGACTTGAGCCGGCGTGACTCGTGCCGAACGATTGATAGTGCTGCTTGCACTTGCCAATTTGAAGCGGGATGTCGTGGTTCGAGCACTGGTCATTTGGGCAACCAGGCGTGGGTGCGACTTGCCCGTCAGCGATATGTCGACGGACCTCTTCGCGAATCGCCAGATTGCTCTTGATCGGCAGCCTCTCGCCACAGCCAAGGCAGTCCAGCAATTGATTCTGGAGGCTCGTGTTCTTGACGTACTCATGTCGCGGGCCGCGAATCCCACCGACTCTCGGTGAATTCTGCAACGCGGCTACGCCGAAGTTCTTGCACGCCGGATTCTTGCAAAAATTGATCTGCAGCCCATCGACTTCCACGGGGATGCGGGGCAAATTCGGGCTAGGTAATTTTGTTGCCAAGACGAGAACTCCCTATTCGATCACTCTCATAGGGGATTTTCCCACCGACGGCTATTTTGTCAACACGTTAAGTAAACGCCTAGGGGGAAGGTTGGGATGGGGGTGAAGCGTAGGCACAGAAGCAAGTTAGTAAACGAACACCCTCACCCTCCCCCCTCAAGGGGGAGGGGACGTTATGTGCCTCCGCAGGAGGCCGGGGAGTTTCCTCCCGGCCTCCCCCTCAAGGGGGAGGGGACTTGCTAATAGGGGGATGAAGTGATTTAGGTCGTTCATGGTTCGACAAGCTCACCACGAACGGGAGGGTTGGGTGTAGCGAGCGGCAACGCTACCTGCACATCGGGTGACGACTTGGTAAACAGAAAGCCCGCCCCCATATCTGCCGCATGGACACCAAACTTGAAACCCCAAGCGTGAGCACCGAGCCTCAATCGATCATCGAATTCCCCTGCGACTTCCCGTTGAAAATAATGGGCAAGACGCAGAGTGGGTTCGCGCAAGCGATTGCCGGCGTGGTGGTGCGCCACGACCCCGGCTTCGATGTCGCCACCATGGAAATGCGCTCGTCCAAGCACGGCAAATACCTGAGCCTCACCTGCACCGTGCGCGCCACCTCGCGCGAGCAGCTCGACGCGCTGTACCAGGATTTGTGCGACCACCCGATGGTGGTCATGGTTCTGTAATTTGCTCTGCCTTCCTTAGCAGGTCCCTTCCCCCTTTTGAGGGGGGAAGGACAAGATGGGGGTGATCGTCCGTTCGCCCTGAGCTTGTCGAAGGGTAGCCTGACTAGGCCGTTATGGTTCGACAGGCTCACCATGAACGGCGGATTTGTACGCGCGGCACATTTGCGCGCGTAATTTCCCACCGCGCTAAACTCCCCTCATGGGCCTCGCACTCCCCAAATCAACCGCAGCCCTTCCCCCGCCCATCGTCCGCGATCTGGGGCTTACGGACTACGAGCCCACCTGGCGCGCGATGCAGGTGTTCACTGCCTCGCGCACCGCTGACACACCCGACGAGATATGGCTGCTGCAAAGCACGCCGGTGTATACGCTCGGGCTCGCGGGGCGGTCGGAGCACTTGCACCTGGCAGCAGATGCTGGCGAAGGTTCTGTCGTTCAGCCGGCCCCTCACGTGCCCGCTTTGCAAGTCGCCAGCGCGGGGGCTCGAGCCACCCCCGCCATCCCCATCGTCAAAATCGACCGCGGCGGCCAGGTTACTTACCACGGGCCGGGGCAGTTGATCGCTTACCTGCTGCTCGACCTGCGCCGGCGCAACCTCGGCGTGCGCGCGCTGGTGCGGCGCATGGAGGCCGCGGTGATCGATTTACTCGCGGAATTTAACGTCACCGCCGAAGGCCGGCCGTCGATGCCCGGCGTCTACGTCGGCGGCGCCAAGATCGCAGCACT